>Ga0056128_1009093_pt1 | contig 12503 bp, 7 predicted proteins | sample WorMetLIZISLAND2_FD_71113 | JGI IMG/M metagenome (GOLD analysis project Ga0056128, IMG submission 71113) | Marine gutless worms symbiont microbial communities from Max Planck institute for Marine Microbiology, Germany - Olavius geniculatus... ...
AACTTTTTAGCCGACAACACTTAAGTAACTGTCGAGCTACTGGCATGGTTGTCGTCCTTCTGTCTGTCTGTCTGTAACGTAGAGAAAAACTTTTTACACGAATAATTATCCATGTGTGTTCAACTTAGGCATGCAAAATTTCAGCGATTGCCAAAAACTGTTACCTTTCCTTAAGTACTCATGTTCAGTATTTCGCACAGTGCTGCTTTTTTATTGTAAAAAAATATAGTCTGTAATGTAACGCATTGCATTTGCATGGAGTCGGGTCGGGTCGGATCGCGGGTCAGATTGTAGACAATTTTGGCGGGTCGGGTCGGGTCACGAGTCGGACGCTTGTGGGTCGGGTCGGATCCGGGTCCAAAAAAGTGACCCGTGTCCATCTCTGATCTACATCGGCGAGGCGACCGAGCGTTGCCCGTCTCTGCAGCAAAAACTTGGAACAGACTGCCATCAGATGTGACGTCACCAAAATGTCTACGATAATTAAGACTAAACTTAAGTCTCTAAACCTCCTCTGTTCTCCGTGTTTCTCATAGCTGACTGTAAATTGACAAAAATGCTAGGCATTTTTGCTTTAAACTTTAATATAATGTAACGCACAGCATCAGCACCAACAATTGATTTATGCATAAGTATGAAAAGTGGGGGGCAAGCAACATTGCTTGCCCCCCAATTCGAAAAAGTGAGGGGGCAATTGCCCCCCCCTTGCCCCAGCGGTTCCGCGGTCTATGGCGGCGGCTGTTTTACAAACATGATCGAAATACGTTATTTTAAAACATGTCGTACTCGTTCGTTTGTTGTGTTCAACAGAATGAGCAACGGAGACTAGTGCAGCACAACAGCGACATCATTGAAACAGCGACACGCCTGGGCTTTGACGTCGTCGACACGTTTCATATGACCATGTCTCGCTTCAAGGACTTCCTTCAGGGCAAATGCGCCTGCCATTTTCACCGAGTTTGTACATCACTAGCTGCACAGATCTCTGCACTTTTCTGTAAACACAGCTAAGGATTTAGTTCATACATGATTTTGCGTTGTTGTAGTGTCTTAAACGCGGGTGCTCGTGTTTCTTTCTTTTGCCTCCTGTTTCTTTTTTTTCTTTCTTTCATTTTCTTTTTTCCCTTTTTGTTCCACTTTCCGAACGTCCACAGTGACTTCTGTCGTACAGTTACATGTATGAGCAATAACGCTAAGCAATAATAAGGTTGTGCCTTTCTCGCTTTCTTAGTGTTGCTTTAAACTATTATGCTATTTTTTGTTCTTAGTTATTTTAATACAGTTCCATTGAGCGTTGCTATTTTTACGACGTTTAAATTTTCTGATTTTTTAGCAACTAATTTCATTTTTAAACCCCATTTTCTCGAGACGGATTTCTGCGCTCATTCAGCAGCGATTTGCAGACACTTTCCAGCACCGGTTTTCCTCAAAAATGCAATCTTACTATGCAGGCATATTTCTGCTTTCACAGTCTACTCAGTTGTATCTTATTGTCCCAACAGGCCGCATTACGGCTCTTGCTCGCCCGTCCGTCTGTTTGTCCGTCTGCACTAACTCAAAAACTAAAACTAACAGAAAACCCAAAATTAGTCATTGGTGTGAACGTTTGAGGACAGGAGCAAACCGAGCAACTGGTGTACCGATTCTCAGTTTAAAAGGTCAAAAGGTCAAACTCAAGTGAATGACCACACAATAAGTCGCCGCCACGCCGTTATAATTTCCTAGTTTTTTTTCAACTGTTTCAAGCGGCAAACGTCGCCGTTGGCTGGTGTACAGGTGAAAGAAGTCTTACCGTCGTTCTCTGAGTATTTGCACGGCTCAGCACGCGATGGCAAGCTGGCTGACATGCAGATACGTTATCACGTGGAGGGTAATATCAACGCTGTCTACTCGGAAATACTCCTTGGACGCCTGTGCAGCCGCGCTGCGTGACGGTCAGTGGCTATGTCACGGCCAAGAACCAGGTCGGATTGGGTCGAATTACTTTGTTAGTTTGTGGGCATACGGCGTGATGACCGGTGAGATACGCGGGAACACAGACTGCACTCGTTCCGTGATGTTCGTCTTGTTTTCACAAGATTGCATTCCTTCCTATTCGCTGTTGTCCAATCGTCTGTCTTAGTGTAGGCTAATAGGGTGTTTACACGATCCAGCAAACGTCCAGCAAACTTCCAGCAAACTTCCAGCAAATGTATCCAAAATACACGTGAATTGCTAGACGTTTGCTGGATCGTGTAAACACCCCCATCACGTTAAGCGGCGGATAGATTTTTAAAATTTATTCAGTCTTTCCAGTGAAGTGTCGTACTCAATTTAGGCACGAAGTTCTGTTCACTTTGTTGTATATTTAGTTTTTTTTCGGTCATATTTTTGCATACTGTAAAAACACAGTTTCCGCCAGACTTGGATTTGGTTTGTCGACATCCAGAATTGATATAGACTTTACACCGTTACGGGTTTTTCATTTGTTCAGATTCAGGTGGAGACTGAAAACGTTTCTGTTCCGTAAATTTTACGACTACAACTATTCTAGCGATCATTTTATTGTATTTTCTTGTATTTTTTACGCGCGATAGCAAAATTCGTCGCACGTCTTAGCCATCGTCTAGGCGTCTGTCTGTCCGTCCGTCCGTCACACTCGTGATCTGTATCAAAACGGTGCAAGCTAGGATCACGAAATCTTCACCATGGGCTGCCTCAAGGTCTCTAGTTTTTCGATTTCGTGCCCCTGGGTGAGAGGGTTCTCCTCGAACGAGGGCGTCAAAGAGGGGTACCCCCTAAAAGATGTTATTTTGCCGTTATCGGCTCTTATAGTGTGAAAACGGTTGCAGATAGGCACAGACTTGCTGCTTATCATAACAAGTACTAGTGACAGGCTTTTTAGATTTGTAAACATCAATGACCTTGAACGACCTTAAACCCCCCAAAAGGGGTTTTTAGTGAATTGTTCGCATTTTTTGATGCAGCGCGCATTTTAACACTGAACTGCGACGAAATTGTTGGAGATAGACCAAGACAACCTGCGTATGAAATTTTCAGCATTAAACGTAGGCCTGTATGTTAACAGTTCGAGTCCTGACCCCCTAGACTCAAGGAGGCCGGCGCAGGCGGGCGTCAAAGACGGCTACCCCCTAAAAAGTGGTTATTTTATCGAAATTATCTCGTGTAGCGTGAAAACGGTTGCAGGTAAGCATTATCACAACAAGCAATAGTAACAAGCTTTTTATTGGTGTCAACGTCGATGACCTTGAATGACCTGGAACCACCAAAATAGGGTTTGTAGTGAATTTTTGCGACACACATTTTAACACTGGATTGCGACGAAATGGCTAAAGATAGACCAAGACAACCTGCATATGAAATTTTCAGCATTAAACGTAGATTTTAGCAGTCCCAGTCCCGACCCCCTAGGTTCAAGGAGGCCGGCGCAGGCGGGCGTCAAACACAGCTACCCCCTAAAAAGTGGTTATTTTACTGCAATTATCTCTAAGTTGCTTGAAAACGATTGCAGATAGGCACAGACATGCTGCTTATCATAACAAGCAATAGTAACAAGCTTTTTATTGGTGTCAACGGCGATGACCTTGTATGACCTTGAACCCATAAAATAGGGGTTTTTAGTGATTTTTTTGCGATTTCCGGCTGCGACACACATTTTAAGAATGAATTGCGCCGAAATGGCTGGAGATGGACCTGGACATTCTGCGTATGGCATTTTTAGCGTAGAACGTACATTTTTAAAAATTTAGGTTTCGATCTCTTAAATTCAAGGAGTCTTCCGTACGGAGGCCTCAAATTTAAGTACTCTTTCAAGATGCATTAATCTTATTGCTGTAGGCATACACTGATTGCCAAAGTGGCAGAACCGCTGCTATCGCGCGTCACGTGAGCTTTGCTCAAATTACTTGTTTATTTTATTGTTGGACTGGTCAGCTTTGTTATAAGTTGTCGTTGTCTGGCATTAATATTGTCATTATCTCATTGCCATTGACCATGAGTTAATCGTACTGCAAAGTTCTTGTTTAGCTGTTTATGATACGGAACTTTATTGTCATCGTATAATGTGTAGTTCTAAGAGTCGTGCAATGGGGTGACATACGGAGGGTGTCCGAATTGTTTGGTAATATGTCTAAGTCTGATCGTTTGATGCTGGACAGTCAGCTTAGCTTACCACACGGAACCAAAAAGGAAATTAAAGAATATAAGCAAAAACATGTATAAAGAATCATCATTCAGTCCATGAAGGCAGTCCGGAGAGTAACAGAATGTGGTTGGAAAGAATTGTGGGGAAACGTACTTCAGAATGTTTTTTTAACATCTAGTCTGATGACGAAGCTGTGCAATATTGTACATTTAGGCTAGATGTGGCATCGTATGTATATTTCGTGCATTTTACGAATTTCGTTACTAATTTAAGCGTCCGTATAGAAGCGTTCACTTAACTTATACTTGTTTTAGATAGTTTTTACAGCGAGTATTAGGTCTATATGTTGTTGAGATATTTAATGTCTCAGTTGTAGGGCATTTCGTAGCACATTACATGCGCTTCGCAATCATAGCGTTACTGTCGTCGTCGTCGTCGTAGCCAAGAATTAATGTCCGTGTATAAACAGTGATCACCGTGGGTGATAGAGTGCTTATTGTTTGCTGAGCGCCGGTATACAATAATTTAACCATTAGGCCTATATTGGTCCTATTGTGCACGTCTCACTGTGATGTTGTCTTTGTAGGCCGTTACTTGAATTCTTATTACATGTACTTAAGTTGTTTGAAATACTGATAATTAATTAAATATTTGTAAACCGAGCAAGTAATCACTCGTTCGTTTTATCGTCTCGGCTGTAGACGTCGGCACTTTTAATTTAAATTAAACGAAAAATTAAGCGTGTTAGATATAGCTTGGTGCTATGTGCATCTTACATCGTTGCCGTGAGAGATAATAGGCCATAATGGTGGTATAGTTTACTCAATAGTTAGTCTAGTGATAGGCCTACTTGGTCTTGTGGTCACACGGTTGTATTGAAATTGAATGAAGTTTAGTCTCCCTTTAGTTCTGACTATACTGCTACTGCACCGATGCATCGACAGCGTTGAGCATAATTGGCTAACGTTTTTTTTAGACTTTCTTTCTGCTACGTTTTGCACGTTTTTTATATTTTTTCTTGAACGGTTTTTTTTACATCTGGGCTTTGAAGTGCCATGGAGAAGCATTAGACCAAGAGGTTGTTTTCCTGGCTGCTGTCAAACTCTTCTACGGATTTTATTACGTATAAATAAGTGTAACGCGTCTGTGACGTCAGCGCAGCGCTTTGATTCGACAGAATGATAAGAGGTCCGTCTCGGCTGTGAGGTCGCTAAAATTTACGGTAAGTTGTTGTTTTTTCGAAAAGCTTACAAATACATGTTTCATTTATCAAAACAGTACAAATCCAAATAAGAACACTGTGGCCATACAACACAATCGCAGACTGTCATTTCTCAGCTGAGCAAAATTTAACATATCTCGGACTGTAAAAACCAAGGTTGTAGTAGTAATCTAAATCTAAAATCTAAAATCTAGTAAGGTCGTGTAGTAATCTGTAATTAAATTACATCTAATCTACCAATACCTAAAACTAAAAAAAACAAAAAGATTAACCGTAATGGTTAAACATTTTGGCAGAATTTATTAAATCTTACACATTCTGACTTTGACCAACACACTCTGTTATCGTAAATAAATAAGTAAATTATTTGAGTAACAGAATATTAAAAATCGAATCTAATTTAATTTAACATAGCGCTGCAGAAAAATGGCGAGGAAGTATAATATAAAAAAACTAGCATGGAAACAGAAAAAAACACAAAACTGAAGGAAGACAATGCCCACTCTCCAACCGACAGTGCAGCAGCAGAAGCTGCAGCTGCTGCTGTCAGCAACATAATTTTATGGGCTCTTTGAGTGGCGATTGAAGTATTTTTGTCTATTCGCGATAAGCCAACGTACACTATGAGTGCATTACAAATTTTTTTCTTGCATCACGCCAGTGTTTACGAACATGATGTCATTGTCATGACGTCTGACTTAAACACACAATATGACATTATTTGTGTATTTTTGGCAGAATTATTATAGAAGAATGTTGCAGCTAATACACAACCAAATTTGAGAATTTGACGGATTTGGCCGAAGTTGATCTGAAATCTTTCGACGAAGTTCACGATGCGGTTTTTTGACCCGTGTGATATGTGAGATGAGATTTTATCACCGTAAAATCAACGTGATTTCAACGAACTGTTATGAATTTAAATCGGTAGGCATAGCGGTCCGACTATGATGCGCTGTGTTACAGGAAAGAGCAAAGATGGGAGAACACACAAGAGGCCGGGATCTGCCGGACCAGAACAAGCAGGTATTCATGAAGGAGATCTACCGTAAAGAAGACCACACGCGACTGAAAGGCTACCTGAGAAACGCGATATACCGCGAGCGACAGAAGACCGGAGAGTTCAAGCAGATCACTGTGCTACGTGACCGCATTATGGGCGCCGTGCCCAAGCCTGGCGGATACTATAAGAGGGTATATAGGCTACGATGATCGTCGTTTCTCTGCCATCATTTGCGGCTGTTTGTAGCGTCTTTGGTCACATCAACAAAGCTATTCAAAGCTAGACCCTGTTAGTACTTGGATGGATCACCGTCGACAGACGGGTAAACCATCTTAGTGTGAAACCAGTCACCCAGGTAAACTCAGCCCAACCATCCCTCCATGGGTAGGCGCATCGAGTACCAGCGACAGCTGAGGGCGTAAACAGGCACACAGCGTGAAGCACTAGCCACATATTCGAGGTCTGACAGTGTAAACTGGTGTCTGATCGAGGGCTAACGAAGCGAAAATTGGCGACGCCCTAAGAGCCTTATGGCTCGGCAAGAAAGTTTTTTGGCGTAATGTAACTACACTAGGTGAGTGCTTTAGTACTTTTTTTTATCATTTTACTAGCTGGAGTATCGCTTAATCACACCACATGTAATAGGCCTATCTGTTGCACATTAATGTCAAATACAAAATAAGTATTAAAACCATAATAACGCTAAAACGATACAAAAAAGTAACGAAATGTAATGATGAAACGCCATACGGCAGCATATTTACTGACAGTTAAGCAGGAGGCAGTGCTGAACGAGAGATGTGCGTTTACAACGTACGTGCGCAGGTGATGGACATGAAGCCAGCTGACTATCGACACCGACTGCCAGTAGACAAAGACGCGGAGTACATCGAGAAGACAGTACGACGTCTGAACCTATTCTCTGACCCTACCCTGCAGGAAACAATGTATCCGGTCAAAGAGGCGGAGCGACGTCAGATCTACGAGGGCATCAGCAGAGACGGCGGCGGACGACGCAAGTACCTCGCTGTAAGTATTACGATTGACTGCCTGCAGTTTGGTCATGCATACGTATAAAAACACAAAATTTTTGTAACTAGAAAACTTGGCCGACATATTATATGGCTGTCTGCCTTTGAGTTAAAAATTAGGACGGCTTCCCCTCACCCTTGGAAACGTTTACGCCAATTTTGGTTTTTCTATACGATGTTAAGAGCTCATATGCGATACGGCACGGAAGGACATACAGGCAAGACCCGCAATACAGCCTTTCACGTAACAATACAACATTTGTGCAACACAGTCTTAGGCTGGCAAAAAAAAATAAAAAAGTTAATTTGAAGGACATAACGGTTCTTGTTGAAATATAGATTTTTAGCACTTGACCTATTTAACGGTGAAAAATGTTCTTAAGCTATACGAGCCCGTAGCGTACATAGCCGTCCGTGTAAGCAGACTTGGTGAAGGGCGGTCAATGTAACAAGTGCATAGAAGCGTGGATTATGACTGACAATCTAATTTTTCGCATCAATTCTCGCGGCTGCATGTACATTGTGCAATTGCGAGTTTCTTACAACAGCTCAGGCGCTTTGGATTGCCTTGTTTATATGCGCATTTTTCATTTGTATTGACCATTTTCTGTCCATGATGGAGACCGAACCCGAACGACATAAAATAAACTTGATACGACTAAATGATTTCAGAATACTCCCATTTAGGATTGCCTTTAAACTTACAAACTTACGTTCTTTGTGAGATAAAATTCAATTCCAGAGTTTATTATTTATTCCGTAAAACTATAGCGTTCTGCCTTGTTCAATTTCAACGTTAATTGTCCATATACGAGTCTGTTCTCTGCATAGTAAAAGAGTACATATTAGAACATAATTATGGGACTTAAGCGAGCACTCAGCCTTCTACTCTTCGTGGGACGGTAAAATGAGTAGTAACTCATTTATATAGGTACGGAAAATGGGAACCTTGGTACAGCTGACTAGGGTTGCCTAGCCGGCGGCTGCGCCAGCCTGTGTCTGCAGGCTGTACACTGTGGCCGTGCGGCAGGCGGCTCTGGTTAGTGACGAAAGCGCATTAGAGGCGTGCGCATGCTCGCGACTATGCGCTATACAAATTGACGACCTTTACCTTTACCTTTACCTTTGACAGACGACAAGCCGTATAATCCGACGAATGCCTGCTAAATAAAAAACACCAGAAAACTATTTTTACAGAATCAGTCAAATGTGAACCTTTAACTAAACGTTCAAATTTACCTACACAGTGTCAGAGGCGTGCGTGCGTGTGTGTGCGCGTGTGTTTCTATAATGCAGAAGCGAAACGATCGCGACCCAGACGTCAAGTACCGGATGCCAGTCTGCTCGTCGTTCCGTCACGGCTGGAATTTCAGTCGCTACATCGACATCCGCGACCTCAAGGGTCCAGCGAACGCTCACAGGAAAGTCATCGAGCAGACGTTCTACTCGCTGAACGGCGTCCCAGGCCTAGAGCACAACGTCCTCGGCGAAAAACCGCTCTATGTGTAGGCGTAGCTAGTACGTTGAGTGAGTACGTGAACTCCATCCACTGCGGTCTGGTATTATTGTGATTTCCAAATCTAATCTTAAACCGGCGATAAAATACCTTAATTCTAATGACAAACCATACACACCGTACTTTGTGTATTTTTGAGTTTTGGCTCTGAACGTCGATTATGGACAGATGACCATTTTTTTCGATCAACGGAAAATACGTCAATTTTTCTGCTGCGTCATCTGCAATCATCACCACTGTCTTTGTTAATTTCATAAACAGCAAAGCGTAATTATTTGCTTTTTCGTCAGCAGTCCATGCAATGAGACGCATAGAGTGTTTTAGGTAGATTTAATCAGCGTATAATTTACTGACACCGGTTTGTTTGTAGAATCATACATTGAGCACAGTGAGCATAGTTTAATTTATTTTTTACCACTATAGCTCGATCTAGATAGCACGTTTTTGGAATCTTACGCTTAGCCACAACTTTAAATGTTGTATGACAGTTTGAGAGTTTGCTTATTTATATTTTATTAATTATGACCAGGCTATCACGTATCAATCTTATCAATTTGTCCAGTTCTGCAACGAAAAATTATGCGGGCTTTGCATGATAAATGTCGTTTGGCTTGGTGTTTATATCGTTAGACACATCAATAAAGTTAGAAGTTGTTCTATGCGCTGAGCCGCGTTATTACTGAGACGGGTAACCATTTTAATTAGAGCATACCTTTGTAGGTACCTGACGTTTGGGCGCCATGCTTTGTGACTGGCAGGTTATCGAAATTAATTTGCACATCGTTAGAGTAAAAGTCGTAATCATACGTGAGTTGGCAAATTGATTTTTATTGGTTCTGCACTATTAACTTTCTGCTGCACTTAGTAAGTCATCGTTGTCGTCATTGGTCGTCGTTCGTCGTCGCGTGAAGTCTTTGTAGACCCTAGGTCGCTGTCGTGAGTTGTCGTTTGCCTCGCGTCGTGCGTCGTTTCTTTATCGACATCTCGATTCTTCTTCATCGTTGTCGTTACGTCTCTTCGATGTGCGTTATCGCGCGTTGTCGCGCGTGGTCATACGTTGTCGTGCGTCGTCATCATACATCATCGTCGTGTGTCGTCGTCGTGCGCGTCATCGATTGTCGTACGTCGTCGTCGCGCGACGTTATCGAATGCCGACTTTGCGCTTCGTCGTCGTATGTCGTCGTTGTGCATTGTCGTCGTCAAGTGACAAAATAAACCACTGTTTTATGGATTTAGGCCTATGTTTTAATAACATTTAACTCCAAATTTAAAAATGTTCCCGTTGCACTGCATCTCCCAAATTTTGTTTGCAGAAAGCCTCGACACGTGGCTAATTATCCGTGCAAAAAGTTTTCCCGTATGACCCAACGCTTAGCCACAATACATCCGTTACGGGGAAAAGGACAAACAGAAGACAAACAGACAGCAATGGTATCATAGACGCCTACAGCATAGCTGTTGCGTGTCAAAAAATCGTATACAGTATAGGCTTAATAATCAATGTTAGGAAAAGAAAGTTCCCAGAAACAAAAGTTTCAGAAGACGAAAGTTTCTGGGAACGAATGTTCCATGGAACGAAAGTTTTAGGAAACGAAAGTTTTACTTATAAAACTTTTGTTCCTGAAAACAAAAGTTTTCTGATACGAAAGTTCCAGTTACAGTTTTATGAGTAAATGCTTGGGTAAATTTCGCGTAATTTGCGCGTGAATTACGCGTTATACGCTGGTCAATATCATGCGTATTTTTCGAGCCCTATTAACGGCGGTGTCACGGCTTGGCGCCCAAACGTCTCCGTGCTCAAATGTCTAGGCGTCCAAACGATGAGCGCTCAACAAGATACATGTAGGGCCAAGGTTACTATTAATCACTAATAGTAAGTAACATACGTTTTTTCAGATGACATAAAAATCATCGACCTTAAATGACCTTTAAAGTCAGTGACAACCAGTAAAATTGGCCTTACCCTAGCGACAGCTGGGCTTTTTGTTAATTTGCTTTTTGGTAATTTTTTTCTTTTTGCGTTTATGTGATAAAAATCATGGGCACATTTAGAAAATGTGACAGTGAACCAGGTGTATACACACACCAGAAAAAATACACTTGGCGTGGCAAACGCCGTGTTTCTTATTTTTTACTTTTAAAAAGAAATGAGCAGGCGTAAAAGCCCCCTTAATACACTGCTGGGTGAATGACAAACTCTGGCTGGGTCTATCTGTCGCATTTTCGTATCGTATTGCATCACAGTCTCTGCAGCCCGGCGGATGTGAGATAAGACGTTACCATGGCGACCGGGCAACTGATAACGGCACCCGTTTGATTCGTGACCGCAGTAGAAAAGGAGAGCAACACGAGAAAAAACGAAAACTCAAATTGTTATCTCTTCACAAAAAAAACTCAAAATTGTCAACTTCATTTTTCCCATGACAGCATCAACACAAAGATACACACGCAATATTTTAAAAACAAAAAATAGGTTTACGCAAAGCACAACAAATGACACCTCCAGAACACTTACTACAGTCATTAATTCGTGCAAGTACATATACAAGAACAGTGCCGAAATTACTACTTGTGAAACTGGTTTGATCCGTAACTTTTTTGTGACAATTAATAGGTAGGCCCCTAAGCCATTAGAATGCTTTGATGCATGTGCGTTTATTTTGTTCATTTATGCACGTATTACATTTTCGTTTATAAAATATATTTGTGTATAAATGCCGCACACATGTACGATATTTTGTCGAAGTACTGTTGAAAATGCGATTATCTATTTGCCCAGCATGCGAAAATACTGGCCTGTACGCTCTTGTGACATGACACAAGGAATCCCTGCTTGCCGCACCGTCGTTTGCGTCCATGTCTTGATGTTTTTGGCCTTACCAGTTTGTGTCATAGGCCCAGTCTTTTATCCTCGTAGCTGGATGGGATTAATGCATAGATGCACATTGACATCAGCGTTGATCTCCGGGGGTGGCTTAATATCAGCCAGCAATATTTCCTCCGCTGATTAATCTGCACGGAACTTGTTTTACACATTTTCCGAGCACATCTAACAGGATGTAGGGACTGCACATTGGGCGAGTCGACCGCGCTTAGCGGTGGCTCTAGTAATGCAGCGAGAGAAGATTATAGGCTGATTGATCGACAGAAGGTCGTGACAGCAGAACGATTAACTGGCATTATCTCGTTAGCTCAGGTCGACCGAGCAAAGGAAACTATCCGGCGGTAAAACAGGACAAGAAGGAATCGAAGCATACCCGAACAGCTGCAAACGAAGTCAGCGTGCAGTGCATCAGCAGTGACTTGAAATAATTCAACTTTCCTATCTGACCTCCAGTATATACAGGGTGCGGCAGAAAAAAGTGGACCCCTAAATTTTTTCGCCGTTTTCTCAGCAACCGTTTGGGATTTTAATACGAAATTTTACAGCTTTATTTACTGAAAGCTTCTACATCTAACAGCCAAATAAAAAATGATTCTGTTGAAAAACGACGAAGTTATAGATTTTTTAACATGACCGCCTACCGATTTTTCGGCATTCAAAAATGATCATGCTACAACACCAATTTCATAACATCGTTGAAACA
>Ga0056128_1009094_pt1 | contig 12503 bp, 8 predicted proteins | sample WorMetLIZISLAND2_FD_71113 | JGI IMG/M metagenome (GOLD analysis project Ga0056128, IMG submission 71113) | Marine gutless worms symbiont microbial communities from Max Planck institute for Marine Microbiology, Germany - Olavius geniculatus... ...
GCCATATGCATAGCCCCATCTAAGGTTACCCAAATGATTTTTGCTGTTTTAGAGGACTGATATCATCACATCGTCCTTACACACAGTTGTAAACTGGTAAGTTTTTTTACATATATTATAGATAATAGTAACCATACAACTATGACACGAATGCGTGCCATGTAGTGGCACTGTGCTGTTAGCAAATGTGCATGTTTATGACGTTTTAACTGTAGCATAGTCATCTCAGCGTTTACACTAGACGTCAGTTATGCAGTGTAGTTATTATACAGTGGTTATTATGGTCATTACTGTAGCTAAGAGACATGTCACTGTGTGTCTAATTTCTGAAAGTGGAATTCGCAAATTTTTCAATATTACAGTAACAGTTAGCAAGTGTCCCAAATGGAGATAGATAAAGCATTGGCTCAACTTGGTTGTTTTTTCTCTGCTGTCTACAGACTTAAACCGACCTTCGTTGTAATTTGCTGACTTTAAATGGTGCTTCGCTCCAATTTTTGTACGGACCGACACAAAAACCGTCTGGTGTGAGTATCTCGAAACTAATGGCCGTGAGTACATTGTACGAATGGTCCTTGTAAGTTGCTTGGATGCCCCAGTCATTGAGACATTTTCCGCACTTGATTCTGTCTGTTTTGCGCCAGTGTTGAAACGTTTGCGTTCGCATGCATTGTTCAAAGACAGCTCGACCGACAAAACCGTCGTCAACTGTGACGCAGTGGTCCTTGATCATTCGCAGGTAACTGGTCCGTGTGCTCTCAGCATGACAGTTCACGCATCTACAACAGTGACATCGCTCTGCTTACAGATCATGGGGGCATGTACAACAGGTCTATTGAATAGGCCTAGACGAAACAATCGTAAATATACGCAAACAAACGACAGCTAATGTTGATCTTACGGTAGAGTTCAGGGTTAGGATTAGGGTTAACGTATTTCAGAGATTTATGTGACGATAATGCACACTCAAAGTAGGCGTGTAACACTGGTGATGAATTTGAGGCTGCAGGAGGCAAGCACTAAACTTGCCGACTGTCATTACGCGTGATTCCCTAGTTCCTAGGGTTGAGGTTCCCAGTTGGCCGGCTGCCGTCGTGTTTCATTTGCTTGTCTTGCCGCTGCCGCCGCCGCCGCCGCAGAGACACGTCCAAAACGGCGGCCGAAGAAATAAGAGGCCCGAGTAGGACCAGATATTTATCCGGCTGCCGGATAATTATACTGTGCCATAAAAACAATTCCCGTGCTCGTTACCGTACGTCTCTAAAAAACTCTCCGTCGCTAAAAATATTCGTCGGTTTTTTGTTTGCTGTCAAAGTTTTACTGAAGCAATACTGCTTGGATCTAGTCTGTTATGCTGCAGTATTCTTACTTTAGTTCTCGCGGTTACTGTTCAGTGTTTCACTCTATTTTACCCGCTGTTGTGTTTATACAAAGTGTCATAAAATATAAAAAAAATAATAAATATTAAAATTATTTTCCTATCCGCAATTTTTTTGCCAGACTGTAAGTAGAAACACGGGAATTTTTTCAAGCCTAAATAGGCCTACCGAACAAAATATCCGGATCGCCTCTTAAATTTAGACTACTCACTTTTTTATTTCAATCCCTTCAAAAAATTCATCACAATCCGTTAAGAACTTCTGAGTTATCTTGCACACAAACGGACCGAAGCAAAACACCTGAGACCTATACGTTACCTTAGCGTGTGGATTGGTGAATCTGGCAACGTGGAACTGCAAGCAGTTGGATCACTGGCACGAGATGTTTTCGTTGTCGAGTGCAACGACAGGTCTTCAGACATCCACGAACTGTTAGCAGTGTAGTCAATTGTGTAGTCACAACCTGAAAGTTCTCCATTACTGACAGCACTCGATGCGGCTACTAGTAACAGTTGATGACCACGTCCGAACAACTCTGTAGGAGCAAACGCAAGTTAGTAGTCAGCAATCGTAAAGAGTATACTAATCGATCATCTACGTTACTATCTACTAATGCACTGCACAAACAACACGTGCACTGCACATGCACCGCGAGTTTTTGCCATTGTAATAATCGATCACGCATAAAAAAAACCGTTGTAACGCATAGCTAATGTAGTAGCAGAAAGGCAATAAAATTGTCACCATCCAATGTCAACATTCAACAACATATTCAGTATAGTAGTACTAAGTAGCAATTAAAAACAATGGTTCGCGCAAGTTTATACATAATCCATTTATTAGCTAAATGTTAAAGTTATTTTATGCTGAGCTGAAATACAAGTTAGCCGAACGTATTCCGCATATTTGATTGCGCATGTCCTCGACAGTGTATTCACAAAATAACGTACGCTATAACAGAAATATTTTTTTTTATTTCAGACCTCACAAATTCCCTTACTTTTATAAGTAATGTTTCGCTATTCATTAATTTTTCTGCATTTTTAAAGGATTTGAGTTCAGTGGCGTAGCCAAGAGGGGCAGGAGGCCCAGCCCCCAATCCTGCAGACAAAACATAAGCATACGTATAAACTGCACAGAATTTGCCAATTTGGTCAGTTTATTTTTGGGAAAATAATTAAAACTGTTGCCACCAGATCTAATTTTTTAAAGCTAAAATTCACCAAATTCCGCCCCAGACCCCGCCCGGGGGGAGGGGGCTCACAGCGCTTCCCAGACTTCCTAGCTGGATTTCAGGGGTCCTACTTCTAAGGGAAGGAAAGCAGGAGAAAAGGGGAGGGCACGGAAAGGGAGGGAGGGGTAAAAAAGGGAGAGACAGAAAAGGGAAGGACAAAAGGAAAAAAGGAGGGAGGGAAAGGGAGACGAAGCCCCCAATTAAAATTTCTGGCTACGCCACTGTATGAGAGACAGTTGCCCCCACCCCAGCAGCCCCACGACGACGCTACTGCATGCCTGTTCTTACCACGGTGTGCTGTTGGCGAGGTGACGTTGAGTCTTGCCGGGTTCAGAGCAGACAGCGACGCGCATCCCTGCTTCATCCAGCGCAGCAGCGAATCAGCCACTTCATCGCTGACACATAGCACAATTCCTCGTCGACCCCCCACGATGCCGCTTTCTCGTGGTGGTGTTCTTCCAGCATGTGGCTTGTCAGCCTGACGCAGTATTTCGCGCTCGAGGTACGTCAGTCGCACGTTGCAGTTCGCTGCACTCAGACTTAGCTCGGTCAGACTTCCCTCCACGCCTGTTTTACATAAAACACATTTTTTCGGTTAGCCGTATATTTTCGTTAAAAATGTGAAAATAAATTAACAAGTCAGCTTTGTCTTGAATAAACTGTTTTTGGTACCTGGTAAATAGAACGAGTTGACGAACGTCGCATCGTAAACGGACGCTCGTCGGTGAATCGTTACCAAGAACAATAGTATAGATGCAACAGTAAGACCTATACGAATGACTGCCGTGCCGCCCGCAGTCGCGTTATTAGGCCTAGAGAGAATCGCTTCTTGCAGCGCAAGCGATCTCGCCTATTCTTACACTTCTCTCCGTAGCGTTGTCTGTCTGTCTGTCTGTCTTTTCTGTTATCTGTCATCTTTCTGTCGTCTGCCCGTCTTTTATTGTTATATTTTAACCTTAATATTTAAGTTGTTACACGCTGTCGTTCAGTACTTTGTATGGGGCGCTATACAAATAAAATGTCAATGACTGATTGACTGATTGACACTCGTGCACCCTACTTAAACCGTTCAACGGAGTTAGATGCCAGTTAGCAGGTAGACTAATCTTGTGCTACATTCCGTCAGGTGGTGCCAGATGAGGCTCCCTGACCTCCAGGGAAAAAGGAAATTTCGGGTCGAACCCGAGCTAAAACATGCAATTGTTTTATGCAATTATTTCCAACTTACGAAATAATGATGACTTATAATTCACCAGGTGGCAGCATCGATCAGCGATGCCGCTCTCAACCAAATTACTTTAGTTCTTGTTATAACAGCATCAGCAGCAGTAAATAGGATGAATGCTGACCGGCGTAGAGTGCGTGGAGTAACTGGCAGATCTCAGTGCGCGGTAAGCTGCTGTGCTGTTCACGAACTAGCGGCAACTGTTCACTGATGTAATCCACGGCGTCGCGCATCCGACACGACGTGTTGATCATCAATGCGTTGTTATAAACCTGTGCACCATCCACCAACGACAACGAAAGCCGTGTTTTAGCATTTGAAATGTTTTGTATTGTGTGCTTTGCATATATATGTACATTTTTTGCTTTAAGCGGCAAATAAAAAACCGCATAGCAGGCAGGCTTTCGCCAACTTTTATGGCTGTCTACGACTTTTACGTAATAAAAATCGGTTTCCCTTCGTTATTTGCAGGTCGTAAATTCTCAATTTTATGCGCAACGCTGTCTGTAAATCAAGCTAGTTTGAAAATGATTTGTCACAATCGCGCTGTTTCGTAAAGTCGTAACAATGCCTCCGATGTGTGTTTGAACCAGAATCATTTAAGAAGAACTATACACTTGTAAGTTGTAAGGTCAGCTACTGCTTTCAGCGCGTCTTAGCCATCGCAATTCTGTCCGTCTGTCTGTCCGTCTGTCACACGGGTGGATCAGTCAAAAGCGGTGCAAGCTACGATTACCAAATTTTCACCTTCGGCTAAGTTACTATTAATCACTAATAGGAAGTCGTACACTGGCTCTCGATTGCTGCCGAAATCAATGACCTTAAATGACCTTGAACGTCAAAATAGGGGGTATTATAATTTTTTGGCGATTTCTGGCTGCGATACAAGTCTATTATTCACAAGGTGGCGCCACAAAACTATCGTTATGCGATCCAGATAGAGAATTTGGTATTTGCATATTAACTTACCGTGAACACCCCAATTTTCTGCTAAACTACTGAAACGGAACTGCTTTAGGCTTTCGCGCGTCTCGTGAGCATTAGCTCAAATTTCTTGTTATATTGATTCCAAAACAAAATTTGTATCCAAATACACATATGCAAACAAAACTGACGGCAAATCTAAAATGCACAAAGATACGAATTTTTGCTTTGTTGCAATTGTGCGTCTTGTATGACAATGCATATGCAGCGGATTACGCCCAGAAACAAAATTTTTCAAACCAAGATCATGCGAATTTGTCTTTCTTTATAGTCCAGTTAACTTTGCAACTACTTATTGTACACAGCCTAGAGTGTACTAATGGACATATGTATACGCGGCCTTGTTTTTGTATAATAACAATGAAAAAATAAATAAGATATGCTGTTGTCAGCGTATAACCAGCTTCCCGATTTGTACGCTTTTTGCTTCTCGTCATATTTTCAACCGTTTTTCTTGTACTTTGGCTCTCACTCTATTTTGTCGCAGGAGGGTCTACAGCAGAGCGATCCACTTGGACCTTTCCTGTTCTGTCTCACCATTCATCCTCTGCTCACAACGCTACAGTCTGACCTTACATTGGGGTACGTGGATGACCTCACTCTGGCAGGCCATCAGAGTACTGTCAGTACTGATGTCTAGCGCGTGCTGGATTATAGAGGAAAGATGGGTCTCCAGTCAAATCCTGGCAAGTGTGAAGTTATTTCCCATCCGGATACTGTCATTACTGATCCATATCTGAGCTCATTTGTATCTGTTTGCGTGGCTGACACTACCCTTCTTGGCGCCCCTCTGTTTAACGGGTTCGTGTTGGATGACACTTGGTCAGATCGTTGTGCGAAGTTTACCCGAGCAGTGGGCAGGTTGTCATTGCTCAACGCCCAGGATGCGTTGCTGCTGCTCCGGGTATCATTCAGCGCACCGAGGGTTTAGCATTTGTTGAGGTGCTCTCCATCTGTTGACCATTTCGGTCTCGCGTCTTTTGATGCAACTCTCAGGTCTGCTTTGAGCCAGATTTCCAACACGGACATCTCAGATATCCAGTGGTTGCAAACAAACTTGCCAATTCGACAAGGTGGTCTGGGTATCAGACAGGTGCACTCGCTCGCACTTCCCGCCTTTTTGGCCTCGGCGGCCAGCACCTCAGACCTCCAGACACAGATCTTGTTGTCGGCTGCTTGCCCCTCACATACGTTCTTTGAGACCTACCTGGCAGCTTGGCAGAATGCCCACGACTCGCCTTCACTCCCGGTAGCTTTACCGGACAAGCAGTCGTTCTGGGACCAGCCCGGCTTTCAGTCTGCTCGAGCCCAGATAGAGGAACACTATTCTGAGCCACAACAGACAGCCCGCTTCCTTGCTGCTGCCACACCTCACAGCGGAGACTGGCTTTTAGCACTGCCCATCTCTAGCTGTGGACCGAGACTATCTGACGACGCAGTTCGTGTGGCAGTCGCTTTGCGTCTTGGTTGCAGCGTCTGAGTCGCCCATACTTGTCGTTGCGGATCGCCAGTAGACACTCACGGCCTTCATGGCTTGGTCTGTAACCAAGCACCAAGCAGGATAATCAGATATCATGCTCTCAATGACGTCCTAGCACGGTCTCCGACTACAACCGGTGTTCCAGTGACGAAAGAGCCATGCGGCTTGACAAGAACTGACGACAGGCGCCCGGATGGACTTACCATGACTCCGTGGCAAGCCGGTAAGCCGCTGACTTGGGACGTCACGGTAGTCAGCACACTGGCAGACTCGTGTGTCCACATGTCATCCCAGTCTGCTGGTGGAGCGGCCGAGGCTGCGGCCAGCAAGAAAATTTCTAAGAACGCCGATCTGCCAGCCACTCACATCTTCCAGCCACTGGCGTTTGAAACCCACGGCACAACCCACTCATCAGCAACAGACTTTTTGAATGCTGTGGGTGGTCGGTCAACCGCAGTTATGGGAGACCCACGCGACACGACTTTTCTTTCGCAGCGCCATCTGTTCTACTACAGCGATTTAACGCTATTCTGATCAGTGAGACCTTTGTCGAGACCGGCGATGCACCAGACCTCTAGTCACTCCGACACTTTGTTTTTAACCTTTTTTTGTTTTTAACCCCCGGGAACCTTTACTACCGGGGGTATTAAAGCATAACAATAATAATAATAAGCTTACTACAACAAATTACTGATAAAAGAAAACCAGTTTATTATGTTTACACGCAAATGACGCAGGCACGAGCAGAGATGGTTACGCGTGTTCTGGTCGAAAATAGGCTGAATGGCTTGTTCCAGTTTTTCGACGAGCTTTTTGTAGCTGCAACATTCACGCTGTTCGCACAGCTTGGCAAGTGCAGTAACACCGCGGCACACCTTGTGATCAGCCGGTAGCGAGTCATCTGTAGGATACAATAACAGCCTAATCACGGGCGTCTGACATTTTGTTATACTGTTTCCTGTTAAACTCCTGCTACCATTTATGGTGAAATAAAGCTTATCACAAATGAGTAAAGGTTAGAATATTCAGACCTAATTATACGCATGCTCAAAAACTTAGGAACTGAAAAAAGCAGCCATATATCCCCAGAAACAATGTAAAACTACGAAAATGCGTGTTGCCATTTGTCTGAAAGTGGGGCGTATCGGTACAGCACGTCAATGACGTCATACTATTTAATACGAATAACGTAAAAATGTAGCTTACTCAAATAAATACGATAAAAAAGTAAAAAGTAGGGCAAATGTTAAAGCTTAAATAAAAAATGAGACAAAATCAACTAAGAAAATGTATATAGGACCCAACTCTAAGTTCTGAGAAAATCCGTCTTTGCTCAGTGGTTCTTCCACGCGTCTGAAAGCTCTGAATCCATCGGCAAATGTTTCCATAGAACGCAAAAATGTTGGTGGATTTGCTGCACTAAACTGAACAGGATCCTCATAGCCGCAGTTCTTATGTGTTTATATAGGCTAATGTTTTATATAATCAGGAATGACTAGCTTTTTGTGTGCAATATCGCAATTTCAGGCTACAGATGACAGACCTAAACGTTAAGCATATCGTTATTGGCCACACAGCCTCAGCAAACGACGTCCCACGGCAACCCAAATCAAGTTGCTTCGTCTTTTTGCCAAAGCAGCTCCAATATTTAGGCTCGAATAAGATTCTCAGAAATATCCCATTTTTTACTAACGTCGGTTGCAAACGTTTTAGAAAGTGATGCAACTTACAGCACTTTGATGAAAGTCGATCTGTAATGTTGTGCATGATGCTTGTAATAATTTCCCAGAATAGATCGTCGTGATGCCCGATTGAGCTAGACACTGATTCTTGAAACATAACATAAAAAACTAATTAAAGTGAAAAAGTATTTTCAATAAACATACGAGTACAAACAAAATGCAAATGCAATCATCAACAGCGTGGTTTAATTAATCATTTTTTATAGTTTTGTTTAACATCATACATTTTGTATTGGCTGACTTGCAAACCATAGGACAGTAAATGTACTTTAGGCCTACTGGAATAATTGTACGGCGTGGGCTCGAAAACGGACGAGTGCGTAACGTATAAAATTATTACTTTATAAGCTACCGGTAGCACATGAAACCAAACTAATAGCTAACAAATAATTGAACTAAAAGAAATCAATTACGTCCTGCGATTTGGCATATACCTTACGACAATTTTACGAATTTTGCTAGTAATAAAAGCCTCATGTTGAACGCTATCAATAGTGTGTAAAAATCACTCAACCCAGCATAGTTTTGTCTTCTGCTGTTCGTACATCTTGCTGCTTGCGGGCGGGATTTTGTTCGAAGACACGTTTAGTCTGGTGGTCTGGTTGTACTGGAGACAATGGATTCCAGCCAGTTGACGCTGCCTTCTTTTTATACCAATCATCATCATCATTATCATCATCATCAGTAGCAGCAGCATCAGCTGTGGCTTCAGCAGTATTTCTTACTTGTCTTAGCTTTTGCCTACATGCAATCTGATGCTCCGCTGTTAGTTGATCTCGTTTAGCTCTTCTTTCAGCCGCTTGTTTCGCTATTATAAGCAACATTATTTCAACTTTTCAATAAGCTCGGTGCTAAATTGTCATTATTTACAGATTTGATTAGTCTTTGTTTCTACTAAACATAATTATGCTGTTGCATTATTAAAATACATGCATTCAAAACTTTTACTTTATTTGCCTTTGACTGTTGCGATCGACGACGACGAGGTATTTAATTTTAAAACACCTTGTGTCCGCTACATCACTGTAGGGCATAAAAACACACCAAATTTTTTGGCCATAACTTGAAGAAGAGTTATCCAATTTTAATAATTTTTAATACACATATTTATGACACAACTGGACATCAAATGGCAGTTCAGTTTCCACCTCACCCAACATCTACTTCTGCACTACCTGGGAAAACAAAACAGACAAAATATGCATTAAAATCAACAAAAATACTTTATAAAATTTTATCTTTCCGGATACGTGGCCACCAACAGCCAATCACTTACAAGGTTTGACTGTTGTGCAACAACACGTCTATTAAATAGGCATAACATTCAAAAATATTGATAAATTCAAGAAGTGACTGGTGAAGTCTGGATTGGTCTGGAGCAGAACGTTATCAACGCTGCTATCAACGAATAGAGCCGAGCCCATGTTTGTGGGTCAACATTTTAAACATTTTTGTAAGCAGTTAAAATGGACAATTAAATAAACTATTAGCTAAAATGATAAAATTATGGACTAAATGTGTTTTGTGTGTTGTTTTGATTAAGCAGTAATACCAAAGTGGTTAAAATGCAATATTTTGTTCGTTTTTTTCCCAAAGTAGTGCAGAAACAGACGATGGGTGAAGTGAAAAATTAAACAGTCATTTGATGGCCAGTTGTATCAAAAATGTTCGTACCAAAACTTATTATAATTGGATCACTTTTTTTCAAGTTATGATAAAAAATGGGGTGTGTTTTTTATGCCCCGCAGTGTACTTTGGTTACAGTTTAGCAGGACAAATACGTACCGGGGTACAACAGACGATCGTAATAACCGAACTGAATGAATAGACTATCGGTACCTGAATTCAGAGTTGCTGCTTGTCGATCAATTATTGAATTCATAGATCTAAATGACCCTGGATTGACACACAATTTGGGTACAGCAGATTCACTGTGCTATGTACTCATCGATATAATAGTACATTTAAACGCGATAGGAAGTCCATAATGACAATTTAATATACACTGTGTTTCATAAAAAGGACCCCTTTTTGTTTTTTTCATAATTCACTTAAATGATGATCAATTTACACAAAATTTTTACCAGTTGTAGCCGAAAAATACTAATTCAAAATATTGCAACAAAATATGGCAGTTGGTTAAATATTCTTTGCTAGTCGTGACGTAATGCTGATGTCATAATGCGTCACGGGTACAAGTTCGATAATCTCAACTAGTGCTGTCAGTTGCTACCCTGCTTCGATGGTGAACTTAATCTGGTTCGCTAATAAAAAATGTTTATCATGCCAGCACTGAGCAACATGGGGACATGAAATCAGGCGTTTTGCAATCCAAAAATGCAACCATTTTGCAAGCTCGGTGTGCTAGCGCACCGTCTTGCTCGAACGTGTCAAAAGTCCAACTATACCCACAGACACGTGAATGCAATCGCTTTGCACGTTTTTTGTGGCTGCAACTGTTAAACTTCAAAAATTTGTCATCAGCGAACCAAATTTTTCACCATCGGAGCATGGTAGCAACTGACAGCACCAGTTGAGACTATCAAGCTTGTACAGGTGACACATTATGATGTAAGCGTTACGTCACAACTAGCAAAGAATACTTAACAACTGCCATATTTTGTTGCAATAGTTTGGATTAGTATTTCTTCAGCTACAACTGGTACAAATTTTGTGTAAATTAATCATTATTTGAGTGAATTATGAAAAAACAAAAGGGGTCCTTTTAATGAAACACAGTGTAGGTCTATCATCAAGCGTACATAATGCGTATTATTCACATTTTTAAATAACATCGTCAAATACAAATTAATATCGATAACTTTCAGCACGAAGAAGCATCATACAACCAGTTTTTACTTGATAATACTTTCTGTTTTTAAGCAATATGATAAAAATAAATCTATATATTTTTGGAGGCAATATCTCTAAAAAAAATTTTACGTGCAAAAGATTTCCGCACCAGCGCGTTAACAAATTCAATAATTTTACCTCAAAAAACATTAACAAAAACAGTATCAAACGCTGTCAATGTAAACGATGACTTTTCGGCCAGATCTTATTTTGCTACTGGTGGAAATAAAACTTGCATTATTTTATAAATAAACAGCTGTTATCTTACTAAAAATGTCAACTGAATAAAACAGAAACAATATGCACTTAATTATCGCCGATTCTATTAGGTTAAGATCAAGTAGATCAATACGCTGGACAACTCAAAGTTAACTACGAGTAATCAAGTTAATACAGCTGACAGACACCAAAATGCAGACAAAGCACAATCAAGAGGAAAATCTGACTGGACCACAATATTTTACTACCAAATAAAAAAACGTGACCTGCTTCTTCTAAACGAGGATTAACATCATCCAGAATAGGCTTATATTGGCATTCCTTAGCTGCTGCTACCAAATGCACAAACCACTTGTCGTCTCGAGCACGAAGGATGAAAACGAGTTTTTTCATGGCCCTTGAGTTGCCGTGCAAAGAATCCTCTGCAGTTATTTGCTCCATATCTTCTAACCTTTTAACAAAGGAACTCAGTTTTAATTAGGTGTATCATCATGCTAATAAAATAATTTTTGGCCACGTCAGCGATCGACTGAGCGATAATACACCGTCATCGACAATCCATAAAAATGCCGCTTTTGTTTTTTGACGATATCGCCACTTCGATAGACATTTTTTTAACTTCTGCATTTCGACACAAATTGCAGAAAATGTTTAAATATAATCCGACCATCTTGTCTTTAAAATGCTGGCACACTATAGGCCTACATTGTGAAATCTGCATATTCAGTTTTTACATTTTTACTCACGAATGGCAGCGACAAGAATAATCTACACCACAGATGTAAAAAAACATTTTTATGTTTTTTTTTATAAAAGTTTAAAAAATGTTTTTTGTGCTTTTTATTTTATCAATGTTTTTATTTATATTTTTCATGATTTTTATTTTTTAATGTTATTTTGTGCTTTTTTGATGTCGTGTTTTTTGTTCTTGTTAAAACATTAACGTACAAGATTACAAATATGATTTATTCCTCATGGGCAAATTGCGTTCAACTGTTTTTGATTTGTACATTCAGTACATTCCGGTTTTTAGTCTTTACAAAATGGTAGGTTTTTGTTTTTAATTATCTGAGTTAGATATTCTTTGCGCGTGTAATGGCGAAAAAGTAGCGATTGGAAACATCTGCAGTTAATTGTGTTTATGCATGTTTTTATAACGTTTTTTTATAAAAGTAAAAAACACGTTTTTATGTTTTTTATTTGGAATTGAATGTTTTTAACATTGTTAAGACCGCCCCTGTTTCTTTTAGTTACGCGCGGCGCGCTTGCATTTTTGTCAACTGTGATTAGTCGCTGGCGGCCACTCTCTATACGATGGTCCGCTTTCACGCCTGCTACGACGGCGTCTGGCGGCCCAGTTACACTCTGCATACGTGCGTGACCTGAA
>Ga0056128_1009104_pt1 | contig 12498 bp, 9 predicted proteins | sample WorMetLIZISLAND2_FD_71113 | JGI IMG/M metagenome (GOLD analysis project Ga0056128, IMG submission 71113) | Marine gutless worms symbiont microbial communities from Max Planck institute for Marine Microbiology, Germany - Olavius geniculatus... ...
AGAATCTATATGTTCAAACGCAGTAGCTATGTTTACGCCGAGGAATAATGATAGATCGGTGGCTATATTTACGCCGATCGTTACGTCATATTCAATAGGCAGCGCTAGCATTGCATGCAAGCGTTAACATCATTGCTTCTGGTTTAGTATAACAAAAAGTTTCAGGTTAGGTTTCAGGTTTCAAACTTAATTCCAAGTTTCAATTTTGTAAAGAAGCACATAGAATCTATATGTTCAAACGCAGTAGCTATGTTAATACGTTACAAATTTACAATTCCTTCTCCCGTTCAAATTTCTTCCTCTAAATTCTGCGCATGATTCAATAGGTCAGATTTAGTTGCAGTATTTAAGATATTTGAAGGTTCTGAACATTTAACATGGCAGAGGCTAGTGTTAGCTTACTATTATAGTCTGGCACTCGACCCGGACTGAAAATAAAATGTGACGTCAGTCCGGCTCGAACTGAAAATAATTTTTTCGGTACTGTCATGCCTTGACGGCTTTCAGTTGTCGTCCAGAGCGGTAAGCAGATCTAGTTGTGCATAATTCTCGACGCACATGGTGAGCTTTCGACAATGACATCTTACAGCATAACTGAAATATTAACAACGCAAGCTATATCACATCGAACGTCGCCATTTGTACACAAGTAACAAAAGTAAACATCACGTACGGTTTCATACTTTCAGTTTCCTTTTACAGCATGAGTTGAAACGAAACGTAACGTATTCATTAATTGATTAGTTGTAGTAGCAGAGTTCCAGCTTTTCTGGCAGGTGCTTGTTAGCATGGCAACAGAACATATGCTTTCATTGCTTTTTGTTTACAGAATGCCGTTCAGTTGAGTAGAGTAGATACATGGTTACGTGTCGGCGTTGTATGAAGTTAGAATTAGATCTCAGCGTTCAGGTTTTATTTCTAAACATTTCTTACATTGTAGCAGATTCTTTCTTTAATTTGGACCTTGGTTTTGTTCACTGTAACTTTCGCTCAGCATCAATCAGTCATAATTTTTCAGGGATCTGAGGGATGTGGTCTCGGTCGAAACGTCTCGATCTCGAGACGATCTCGAGACGTACTAACGTCTCGTCTCGGTATCGTCTTGGACAAAATCCTCAACGTCTCGGTCTCGGACCGATGCGTCTCGGGTCTCGTATCGGTCTCTGAGCAATATGTCTCGGTCTCGGCCCAGTAGGTTTCGTCTTGGGTCTCGGGCCATTGCGTCTTGTCGAGACGTTTTGTGCAGGCGCGCGCCGTGCATACTGTACGTAGCTGCAGTTAGAGCGATACTAACCAGCATGACATTTTGTGGCTTGTTTACAGTTTACAGTGTTTTATTCTTTCATGTACTAATTTATCATATAGCAGAATTATTTTATGTCAGTCTTTTTTTTGTCATAAAATGACCTAGTCGCAATGAAGATAAAGTGTATGATGTCAGAATGAATACTATCAGCTAATTGTAGATGAGGTATAAGGCTATTATCAGCTGTAGTTTACTAATTTCAGTTGCTTGCAAATTGTGATAAACATAATGGCTCATGTCTAAGGCACTGCAGTTGCAATTCTTTATGGTGCAAGCCGTTAATTATTTAGTGATAATTGTCAAAATAAAGTGCAAAATCCACAATATCACAAATAGAAAACGCTTACCACGGTGCGAGTTAATTAATTCGTGTAATTTATTTTTTATTGTCAATATGTTTCACCATACATCACAAAAAACGTCTCAGTGAGACGTTAAAGCTCCTGAGACTCTCCAGAGTCTCGGGAGTTTCAAGGTCTCGGCCAGCGTCTCGGAAGCTGCAACGTCTCTTCTCGGTCTCGTCTCGGATTTTAAACGTCTTGGTCTCGTTTCTGTCTCGGAGAGTTAGTTGGCTTACTTATACAGATGGAAAATAACATCAATGGTCCGAGACACTGCACCGCAAAGTGTCTCAATGTCCGACGGTGCATACTGCCGTAAGAGACTGTCTGGGGTGGTTCGGGAGTATGCATGTGCTCATACCGCCGCAGATGCGTGCCCTCACAGCAGCCAGCAAACTGACAACAGCCCTAAACAGAATATCACAGGTGTGGCAGGTGTAATGCCTGCCACGTCTGTATAGTCATTATAACCAGTGTATACGCTTACTCTGGATGCCCATCTATTGTCACATAATTCTCTGAAATACGCTCACCCTAACCCTAATGGTACCCCTAACCTAATATTAACCGTAATACTAAACTCAAAACAATCAAACTAACACGTGTGTGCTTGTGTGGAGCGCTAGCACTGCTTATTCAGCTATTGTTAGGCCAACACCTACAATGGCGTAAACATAGCCAGAGAACTATTGTTACACTTAGGCATAAACGTAACCACTGCGTAATTTTTTACATCGGTAATCAGCTGATAGACTGCAATTGATAAGCATTTGCAGTACATGAATAAATAAGGCAACAAAAATACGGAAGAATACATGAATAACTAGGGCTAGACGAAAATCACAAATTCATGGAATTCACGAAAGCCGTGAATTTTGGCGCTTGCTGTGAATTTTAGCGTTTGCCGTGATTTGCCGTGAATTTTTGCACGGGCTGCACTTTTGTGTCATAATCTGTAAAATTTGATTGCTAAACATTGAAAGTTGACCCTAATATGACCTCGTTGATCATTATGATAGTTATTTGCAGCTGTTGTAGTTACTAAAACTGTTCCTGAAAGTTACTATAAGAACGATTAATGTTAGTCATTTTGTGAGACGACAATACATGACTGATTGTTGACTAGGCAGCGAACAAAAGTGTTCAAAAGTGTTTGTTAATGAGACGTTTTTAACGCCATATATGACCGTGAATTGGCACCGTGAATTCGCCGTGAATTTTGCGACTTTTCTAAAAGTATGCCGTGATTTTTTCACTTTTGCACCGTGATTTTCGTACAGCCCTATGAATAACGTATACTTGATTTTTGGCTTTTCTGACATATCGTGGGCTTAGAGCAAGAACGCATTATCTCACGTGCAGCTAAAATGGAGAGAATCAAAAAACAAAGTTTACAGCATGCTGTAAATTTAGCTAAGCAGGTGACAAAAAAGATAAAACATTCCTGATAATAACAATTCACTTTTAAAAACAATGGCAGTATTAACTTTTGGCTACATGAAACTAATTTGTTATATTTGTGTTTAAACTAATGCTGCATTCTGTTGGGATCGTGAACTCGTGTTCACGAGAAGCGGAAACTGGTGATTACCATTGTGAGCATCCCAAACATTGGAAATAAATTGGTGGGAAACGACAAAAACAAAGTAAACAAAGTTGTAAAATGCAATAAACACTGGATTTATCCTTATAGCTTTTTCACTCGAATATGCGTACTAATTTTAAAGTAACCTAAATTTAGTCTGAACCACAATCGTAATTAACTTAACACTAAACTTGCTCGGTGAGAAAGTCTTGCACAATATGAACCTTTCCACACTACAGGCATCAGCTGCAACTGCAAGTGTCATTGTGATTTAAATAATACCACCACATTATGCTAGCCAAGGTTTATTGTGCAAATAAATAATATAATGAGCTACTAACTATAATTTCTTATACAGTCTTAAGACCATGTGATTTTTAAAAAAAATGCAGTGTACGTCTGTTTGTACTAATTTAAATTCAAACAAATTGCAAACACTCACGCTGCTGCAAATTAACATTGGTTGTTGACTTCATTATCAAACTGGGAACAAACTGTAGACCTAATGTCACTGTTTATGTTGTCTTATAGAATTGATGTACAGTGAGCACGCCATTCACTGCAGCTGCTGCACCCTCACTTGGTGCATTATTGCTCCAACGGATACTAACGATCGGTGAGATATTGCAAAAATGACAGTTTTTGAATGCGTAAAAACGGGTAAAGGCTGCACATTTTGATGCAGGAAATTTTTCCCTAATAGATTTTGAAGTGCTCGACATGATGCCGTCAATAACTCATTTTGACAAATTTGTGAAATAATGCATTCTTGCTCTAAACCTGCGATATTTGTTTTTGAGTTACAAAAAAACTGAGCAGACAAGTAAGACACCAAATGGTGGAGAGCATAATGCTAGTAGACTGTTTATGTATTGCAGATATATGATGGCCGTGCCATTTTCAAATACGAGACTTCGCATCCCACATGGTTTTCAGGGACTTCTTCAAGACATTGCCAAGGAAGTGCTAATGATGCAGCCAAAAGACATCTACACTTTCACTGCAGTGTATTTGGAAAACCTGCTTCGTGCCAGAGAAGGTTAACATTCAGTAGTATTCTGTTACGTCATTGTTGTTTTGGGTTTACTGCATGCTTTGGATCAAGCTGATCAACGCAAAAATCTAGTCATCTGCAGATCATCCATGACAGAGTTTTTACTCTGTGGGGCCTTAAACAGTTTTTTTGCTTCTAGTTGCATTTGGTCAAAAAAATTTGGGATTGAGAAATATTTGTTTTGTATTTTTTATTTTATGACATTTGACACAGTGTTACACAATGGCTTATAAAAACAGTGACGTGAGAATCAAAGTCAAAATACTGCAGCACAACAGTCAATGGTTCAGTGGTTTGGCATAATTTTAAGGACCGTGGGTGGAGGTTTTTAGGGTAGATGGCAACTGGAAACAGATAAATTTTTTATGCCTGGTTTGTTGAAGAAATGTGATGTATATGCGAAAATGTTTTGCTGTAAGATATGATTACGCAAATGCAGATGAACACATGGCCAGTAGTACTGCCAAGTGTTAATATGTCATTAGCTTTCACTCATGTTTGCTGGAGACTGCATTATAATTAAGTCAAGACCATTTATTTGGTTTTGAAATTTAAATCAATCTATATTAGGTGGTTATGAGTTTATAGGAAGTTTCGTCACTACATAGACCCTAGTGTAGAAAGCTTGTGATATTTTATGATGCATTTGAATCTGGTGCATGCTGTAAGTCAATAGAACCAAAGCTTTTAATTTTTTTGCAATATCTTGTGACAGCCTCCAGAAAACCAAATACTTCACCATGGAATAAAACATATTTATTTATTTATTAAGCAAAAACATAGGTACTTATTTGGTCTTATTCTGTGCCCATGTAAGGTCCAGTTGTGTTAACTTTTTTGGTCATTAATTTTATTTTTTACTAACAACTGTGAAAATAAAACTATTTTCTGCTTATGCCAAGGTGGTGAAAGTGATACGGTCGTCAATGTTGCGCTGCAAGAAGACAGACTTCACAACAATGTCACATTTTCGGTTGTTCTTAATTTCTTTTATTGATACGTAATTTGTACATGTTAATTTAATATCAGTGATGAAATTAGCAGTGATTCAGTATATTTGGTTTATATCATTTTTTTATTGTAAACCTATAACTGCCCTTAAAGATGGATTTATTCTATTTTTGCTTTTACATGTAGTACACTGTAGCTTCTACGTTGGTGGTGTAGCATAGTGGTTAGAACGTCGGTCCTGGCCGGTGGACTTTCCCTATCCTGCGCTAAACTGATGGATGGCTGCTTGACCACTTTGTGGGTATGGCGTCGTCAACCAACAAGGCCAACTCAGCCTGCCATCCCTCTGTGGTCGGTTAAATGAGTAGTAACCCAAGATCAGTAACGAGGAACTGAAAAGAGGAGCACAGAGCCATGTCGGATGGCGCCATCGTCATTGGAACCTGCCTTAGGGCAGAGCACGCAAAGAAGAAGAAACCCATTTTATGGGTTACAAATGGTGGGGACCTTTGTACAGCTGACTGGGCTGTCTGGCCAGCCGGTACGCCAGCCTGTGTCTGCAGGCTGCATGCGGCGGCTGTGCGATCGGCGGTTCTGTTTAGTGATGAAAAGCACATTAGAGGTGTGTATACGCAACGATGCGCTATACAAATCACATCCTTTGCTTTTACGTTTACCTTTTTCAAGATATGCCTGTGAATGACTAAATGAAGTAATAGACTTACTGCTGATGTTAAAATATGATAATAATAAATGGTTACAGTGATGATGATGATGACATGATGATGACGATGAAAATGCACATTTTGCTCATGGTACAGATACAAGTCAGTGATCAAGAGAATGCTGCAGCAGTCAGAATACAGTCTGTGTCTCGCGGCTACTTAGCTCGGCGTCATGTCATGCGTGTCAGGTGATGATTCAGACTTTATGTATAGACCATTAATGTCTTTAATGTCTTGCAATTTAATGTCCTGCATTTTCATGCCGTGTCACTCTGTCCATCACTTTTGTGTCAAAGATTGCAATTTCATGCCCTGCAATTTTTGAGGCCCATCATTTTCATGTTCGTTATTTTCAGCACCCTCACAGGCAAGTACAGAGCAAACTAAATGAGCTGTCAGAATTGCAGTCTGTGCATCGCAACTAAACTAGCATTTTAGTTTAGTTCGTTTTTGTCACTTTGTGCATGCCTTAATAAATCCTCAAGTGGGGACTAATGTTCGTATTGTGGTCATGACTTAGTGACTGCAATATATGCTGTGTTAATGTCTCAATTTAAAGCAGTCCTGTTTTGCAGTAATTTCTTTTCTTGTGCATAATTTTTGCTTTTATTTTACTTACATTGTGTGCGTGTGTTTGTTTTCTTGTTTTTTAAAATTGTGTGTGCATGTGTTTGTGTTGCTGGCCACCATGGCCAAATAGGCCTACAGTTCACATCTGAATACAGCCACTCAAGTTAGTTTGATGTCAACTTCCAGTAAAGTAAACATGAAGTAAAATATTTTTGAACAAGTGATGACGATATGTTTTGTGTTAAAACTGTAGAGAGGAAAGTGTAAAAGGGAGACAAGAAGAGATAACTGCTAAGACTGCAGTGGAGACAGCTCAGGATGAACAATTGCAGCATATTTTTTCAGAAAATGCTGAGAAACTGGAACAAACCACTGCAACTGAAGCTGGCTTGGTGTGTGAAATCAATTATTGTCCACTCTATCAACGTTTGCTTAATTGACATGTGTGTCCTACTTAATACTTATTTAATAGTTACACTACATATTACATAAATAAACCTAAGTCTGATAATGTTAGTTTTTTAAGCCTATAATTAGAAATTCCATCAGAAGGCAGTGGCATCATGGCATGGGAGAATGGGAGGGCAGTTGTTGGTTATCAGAAAATGTTATTCTTGTAAGAAAACTTTCTTTCAAATAATTAAAATTTAGGACTGAAAGGCACCTATTTTTCAAAAATCTAAGGGCTAAATTAAAATTTTGAGTGCTCATAATATTTTCTGTTGGATATATGAAACTTTCTACCTTTCCTACCGTTTTAACCCATGATGCGTCATTGGACCAAGACTGGGTTATACCCTCATTTCATTTCGAAATCAAACTCATCAACTTTAATCTATGCAAAAACAGCCAATTTTTTCATTATGCTCATTACTGGGAATCGATTCAACCCAATCAGAAGTTTTGGATATAAGCTACTAGTAGAGGTAGTAGTCATGTTAGGTCTAATACCTAGGCTCTAGCAGAATTAGAACTAGGCTATTTTGTCATCATCGTCATGAGCCTGATTGGTAACTTGATACGATACCTGATAAACTCATTTACAGCAACGTAAAAATACAAAAAAAATTTCCGTTGGTGACACCCCAAACCTCGCTTCAATGGCAAGAAAGGGGACCATAAAGGAGGGAAAGAAAAATGTAAGGTTTTATGAAACAGGGAAGGAGCAGTGCCGGCGTTAGACTTACAGAGCTGGCGCCTCCCCCCAAATACAAGTGTGAGGCGGCTCCTATAGTACAGGGTCTGGGGGCGGAGCCCCCAGCGTGGTCCAGGGGCAGAGCCCCTGGTCAGGCGTCAGGGGGACAAAGCCCCCATGAAGCTGAAACATTTTGGCTTCTGGAGTGGATGTATTTGCTGAAAGTCAAAAATTTGCCCACTTTTAAAAAAAATTTGAAACACGAAAAATCGGATACAATTAGTGTTGTCTTTTCAAAAAATGACGTCTATAGGCTGCAATACGCCATACTGAGCAGTATAGCCAGGCAGATGGCGGCACAGAATGTTGGCACTGGGCTGATGAATTTTCTCATTTATTTCTGCTTTTCATCTCAGTTGTCTCATACCAAAACGCTTGTCTCCCATTATTGTTTATTTTAGTTTTTTACATTTATATTTCACAAGTTATGTAGTGACACAGCTAACTTGTGATAATATACCCAATAATTTATTATTGCAAATTTTGCATGAAGCATGGTAGTAGAAGAATTTTTATAATCTGTCAGTAATTGGGAAAGGTATGGACAGAAGTTCAGTAGCATCTTTTACTTGACGATGGTGTATTTGCTGTATTCTGCATTATAGGATAACGCGCAGACGGAACAAGTCAGTGAAGCAGTAACTGATCCTGGCCAGCCATTAGCCACTGCAACAGCATCAGTACCTCAGCATCCAGTATCATCATCATCATCAGCAGCAGCAGCAGCAGACAGTGAAGAGCAGGTTGATATTGATCTTGCAGACCCTGAGGTTCAGAAAGCTGCAGTCTTCATACAGTCCAGCTTCAAAGATTTCAGACAGAGGAAAATCTCACAGGGACTTGCTAAGGTTGATTGTCCGGATTTGCCGAATTAGCTTGCTAACGTTTGCTCATAATATTACATCATTTGCAGTTGTTTGGTAAGATGTATGTGCTCTGCATGTAAAAGTTAATTTACTCCAGTCTTAAGTCAGTTATGTCTCAAGGGAAGTTGGGTCATATGATTTATCTGTGGCAAATTGAGCCATATTTTGTTGTGCATTTTCTGAAGATGTGCATACCATATTTTTTTTGAAACCTATGCTTATGTTCTGCTGATTGCTGTCTTTAGTACAGCATCGGTTTCCAATGCAGCTGAATCTTTGATGTACAGCGTGTGTTCCCGAATCATGAAAATACAAAAGAACTGCAAGTGACGGCTCACAATTTGCTCACAAAAGCTGCTGTGCAAAACAAAGAGCTGGCATTTGAGATCGAGATGAAATTCAGGCAACTGCAGCAGTGAAATTTATTGTTCTTTGTGCTGAATAAACGAACAAACAAACAAATAAATAAGTGAATATACACAGCGTATCATGTGTGTTTTATTGCAGCCTGTCAGTGAGTTCAGCGCTGAATCAAAGGACACTGAAGTAAAGTTTGAATCTAAAGTTCAAGAAACTGTTGAAAATATACTACCATCTGCAGACTTACAGATCGCTACAGCTACACTGAAAACTACTGCTCTGGTGAATTGACTATGTAATTTACTCGACTGGACAAATCATTGCATAGGTTTTTTTCTGGCTTTTGTTTTTGAAATTTTGCTACTAAAAGCTGTTACTCGTTGAGCAAATTGCCTAATGTGATTATAACCCGGAGACTGCCCTGTGACAATAAATTTATTCAGTTTTTTATATTGTATAATTGTGGATCTCAAACATGTTGACATCTACTTAAGCAAATAAGTAAGAAAGTAAGTAAACAGTTTTATAAACACATGTCACACATGCATGCTTACAATAAATGCATGATAGAACACGAAAAAGATGCAAAATGATAAAACAATTACAAAACGTGAACACAGCATAGCATGATAAGCTCACTTCATAAAATGACTTTATGTGACTTTATCATAGAATGTAGAACTGTGTGAAATGGGTTTGGTTTACGCAATTGCAGACTCAAGTAATATCCCTCACAAGTGGCTGTGCCAACGACTTTGATACTGGTTTTTGCTGTTAATTTGTTTGCATTTGTTTATGTCTGCTGATATTAGGTATTACAGCAGAACGCAGAGACGGATCAGGTCATTAGTGAAAGAGTAAATGAAGATCAAGTCGATGATGGTCACCGTGAGCAGACATCAGTCACTAGTGATGCAGCAGCACATCAACAGCCAATATCATCATCATCAGCAGCAGCAGCAGACAGTGAAGACCAGGTTGGTATTGATCTTGCAGACCCTGAGGTTCAGAAAGCTGCAGTCTTTATACAGTCCAGCTTCAAGGGCTTCAGACAGAGGAAAATCTCGCAGGGACTTCCTAAGGTTCATTGTTTATGTGTAGAGAACTAACTAATTAAGTTATGTTCATGTTTGATGATTTATCAGTAGTTTTAGATACTTGTCTTGTTATTTGTCTACTTGTAGGCCTACATTTGATTTGATTCATTTCAGTCTTCGTTCAGAATTTACTGTACAAGACTGAATTTGTATGTAATTATCAGTTCTTGTATGTACATGTAGAAAGCTTGCTGATACGTATTTGTTCTGTGGATATTGTGGTTGGGTAATAATAAGATTTACCAGTAGTAGTAGTGGAGGTAATCCACACATACTATACTATTCAGGGCTTGAAGTTGGACGGTATTGGGCTGGTATAGCGCACTAGCACTCTTTTGCGTGCATGGAAAGCATACCGCCACTTCTTTCATAAGATAGTTGCAAAATACTAGGTTTAATGCACAAATGCACAATATTAGATTTGCAACCAGATACTCTCAGTTTCCATACCAGCACTTATTTTTTTACTGTAAAGCCGCGAGCATAATTTCTGACAGTGGACTGCAGATTGATTGAGGGCACTCAAGCTGTTGTTAAGGGTATTAACGCACATTAATGTTTTGTCTGGTGTTATTGACAGGTCAGTGGTTTGCCTCGCGGTGATACTGAACTCCAGACGACGACGACGGCAGTGGAAGATAGACACTCAACCGTTACCTATTTCAACAATGACCAACAAGACCCTGGTGCTGTGCCTACTCAGTCTGATGAACATGCTGTGCCTACTCAGTCTGATGAACAAGAACAGAAACAAGAATGCCTTGAAGACACGGCTCCTGAAGCAGACTCGAAGCCTGAACAAATCGATGAAAGAATGACTGGTGATGAGCAGACATCAGTCACTATAGTAGCATCAGTACCTCAGAAGTCATCATCGTCATCATCATCAGCAGCAGCAGCAGCAGACAGTGAAGAGCAGGTTGATATTGATCTTGCAGACCCTGAGGTTCAGAAAGCTGCAGTCTTCATACAGTCCAGCTTCAAAGACTTCAGACAGAAGAAAATCTCTCAGGGACAAGCTAAAGTTGATTGTTCAGATTTCCTAGTTTTTTAGTTTCAGCTTACCTGTTATTATTTCTTGTCTGTTTGTCTTTTGCATCGTGTTTGTCAGCAAGTAAGTAGTTTTTTAAAACTCAGTTATCACTTGCACATATTTGTGCTAAAATGTTAATTAAAATTGAATAACGAACAGCACTTGTAAAACAATTACTTTTTTGAAGACTTTGCATTTCCGAATTTAAATCAGGATTATGTTCACAAAGGTCTAATTACTTGTTACTTCAGCAGCAACGTTGCACTTTTCAAGCAATTCATTGAGGTCAATTTTCGACTTATAATCATGTTTACATACAGAGAGACGAACCAAAAGACACAGAGCGATTATGTTTAAAACGTTCTTTTTGGCAGAGGATGGTAATTTATGTAGTATTGGCACGTATTATTACTGTATATATGCACATTTATAATGTGCATTTATTGCTACAGCTCGCCAATGGGTCTGACACTGAATCAAAGGACGCTGAAGTAAAGTCTGAATCTAAAGTTCGTGAAAATACACAACCACCTGCGGACTCACAGACGGCTACAGCTACACTGGAAAATACTGCATCGGTGAATTGACATCATGTACTTGTATTTATTTTTGTGGCTTTAGAAGTCCTCTGTTGAAATCTTAAATTTTTCTGTCAATATTTGATGACGTTCTAATTTTATATAGACGACACTTGACTGCCATGTGATAACTGTTTTTTTACATTGTAGGTCTAATACTGTATCAACTGCATTTAAGCACACCTGATTATGACAACTTAATCAGTAAACAGAGAATATCACCATATGTGTTCGGTTTACACAGTAGCCAACTCAAGAGCTGGCACAAGTAGTTTCAAATATGGTGTTGATACTTACTGCGCTGTTCCTACTAATTTGCTTGTATGCTTGTATAATGTAATGTGCAGCAGCAGTACACGGAGATGGATCAGGTCAGTGAAACAGTGAATGGAGATCCAGTTGATATAGAGCAGGTATCAGCCAATACTGATGCAGCAACACATCAGCAGCTAGCATCATCATCATCATCAGCAGCAGCAGCAGCGGCAGACAGTGAAGAGCAGATTGATATTGATCTTGCAGACCCTGAGGTTCAGAAAGCCGCAGTCTTCATACAGTCCGGCTTCAAGGGCTTCAGACAGAGGAAAATCTCTCAGGGACTTGCTAAGGTTCATTATACAAAATAGTTTGTTTAGTGTTTTGTTCATCTCTGATGTATTTGGAGTAACGTAAGTGTTTGTCTGTCTGTATAGGTTTATACAATACATTATTTGAATGTCAGTGAATATCATTGACCAGTGGCGGATTCAAGGGGGGGGCGGCCGCCCCCGTATTGACTGAATGCATTGTAAAACCAAGTAAAAATTTTGCACCAAAATGCATTATTTCTGCATAAAA
>Ga0056128_1009107_pt1 | contig 12497 bp, 6 predicted proteins | sample WorMetLIZISLAND2_FD_71113 | JGI IMG/M metagenome (GOLD analysis project Ga0056128, IMG submission 71113) | Marine gutless worms symbiont microbial communities from Max Planck institute for Marine Microbiology, Germany - Olavius geniculatus... ...
TAGTTCAGTTTTAGGCTGCGCGAGACGTGATCTGAATGATCTGATATGATTGATATGACTGTTTATATTTAGCCTAGTTTCCGTTTCTTGCTTGTTGTTGTTTGTTTTTGTTTTTTTTCTGCTGTCATTTTTGAATGACGAATAAAGTTGTATATATAAGTTAACGCGTTAATTCGCGTACAACTCTAATTACTTGCAATAAATTAAGACAAAATTTACACAAATGCTAGTGTTACTTTTTAATTTTGAGCGGTATCTCCATCTGATGCTTTACTGGTATGTTATACTTGTGCTTTTTGATAACTAAAATATAATTACTAGGCCTATGCGTCCGTTTTAATGGGCCGCATTACGTATATTGCTCGTCAGTATGTCTTTCTGTTCGTCCGCCCCGAATGGACTCTGAACTCAGAAAAAACGCAAAACTGGTGTATATTTTTCCGTTGCAGGTGTAACTGGTGTGCCAATTTTCAGTTGAAAAGTGCGAAATAATGTTACACCCCGTTTACACGATCAAGCTGGCTCGACAAGCTGGCTATATGTTAGCTGGACGAGCCAGCTGGATGTTTGCTCAATGTCTGCTCGATGTTTGCTATGCTTTGTGCATGCTTCATATTTGCTCGATATTTGCTTGATCGTGTAAACGGGGTTTCAGACTGACGGCCTGACAATATGTCGGCACTGGGCCGACATCGTATTCTGATTTAAAATCATAAAATTTAACGAAGGCTTAGCGTACGAATGTCGGCGTCGCCGTCTGGCTGGCGGACGGGCACGAAGCGGACCCCGTACGCGTTGGGAAAAACAGGCGGTTCGATGCTAGCGATGATCTTGTCGATCTGCTGCCGTATTTTATCTTCCCGCGCCTGATCCATTTGAGAAACCCCGACCACTTCACCTATATGTACATCAAACTAACGCAAAGTTGTCGTTTTGGGGTTACTCTGCAGCGCAGCTGTAGGCTATGGCCTAATAAAACGTAAAAACGTAGTCCTTCCCGAGCCTTAAGGCCCATTGGGCTGCGCTGATCATCGTTTCCTTAGACCTCAGCCAGACACGAATTTTTACACTGCAAGACCACGAATACGGGGCCAGTGTATCGCGCGGTGTGCTTTTTAACGTCCCAGCTTTTGCTGGTACTCACTGCGCCTACCCACGGAGGGATGACCAGGCTGAGTTGACCTGGGTGGCAGGTTGCATAGCGGAATGGTCATCCATCCCAGTACTAACCGGGGCTGGTGTTGATTAACTGCGCTGATGCAATCAACGACGCTACCAATTGAGCCAGACCACCACCTAATAAGCATTACGGTAAAATAAAAAATTAGAAAAAACCTTAAAAATCTGTTTATGAGAAAAAATTACAAACGTTTGTAAAAGTTAATTTCTAAAACTTACAGTTCAACTTAACGTTTTATCTTCACACATAAAAAGTAAATTAAAATTTAAAAAAAATTCGCGTATATAAATAGTTTAAATCACGTGGGCCATAATCTATTCCACGTTGACCGTTAAAACGACAGCAAAATGACTTCAGTGTCAGCCATTACTATCGGCTTAGCTGAGTCAGCCTGCTAGCAGTTGATAACAGCAAGGACAGCAATGCTTTATGTCGCAATAGTAAAGTATCCGAAAATCCGATTAGGTGACTTTGGTCTTTGATCCATGACCTCAAAAATTTAATATAACCAACACCAAAGTCAACTCAGCCTCCCATCCCTCCGGGGTAGGTAAATCGAGTGCCAGCTTGTCTGACTGGGGTTCAGGCGGGGCGCGTTCACCTGTGTCGGACGGCAGGCAAGTAACCCTGTGCGATCCCATATGGCAGGTGACGCTCCGTAGTTATGCGATGGGTTTTCCCTAAAAAGTAAGCTTATAACCCTACCGTTTAAACCTTTACACTTTTGAAATACTACGACATCTATTGAACCAGGCTAGGCTATAGGGGCCTACGCACCTTTGTCGTTGACTCCGAGCATAAGTGTGCCGCCTTCGCTGTTGAGAAAAGAGCTGACGTACTTCGACACAGCGTCCGGCAGGTGAGTCTCCAGGTTGCCTCGGCCCAGTTTGAATTCACGACAGCGCGTCTCGCGCCCGACGTTCTCTCCACGCAGATAATACTTCACCCGGCATACCTCTCGGCGACAGTGGCTCTGCCTAAACCGATACCGAAACTGAGCTATAGCTGCAGGGGAAAATCCCAACACGCGCCTATTTCAATATTAGCTGTTAAAGCCTGGTCAGTAAATAATTCAAGTAGGCCTAACCCACACAAGCAGTATCGCAGTCGCACGCAGAACTAATAATCTTGAGAAATTAAAAATAATCAACAAAGTCCTATGAAAATATGTCATACAATAATTATAAATCACGAGGTACTGTAGCAACACCTTTCAGAAAGTAAAGTTTAATTACGGTTTTCTGGCAAATATTCTCGAGTGTTTATCAGTAAAAATAATTGCGAAAATCAGTCACACTTTGAAAGTAAATAAGTAGAATTAAGTAAAATGTAAATTTATATAACGAATAATATTGTTAAATCAACCTCTAATACGCTTGTCACACTAAACTGACTTTGGCAAGGGTATCATCAAAAATACAAGACTTTATTTTTGTAAATAATATCACTACTACCGTTATCTCGTTTGCGGAAGTAGGCCTAATAAGCAAATCGCTAAAAGACCACCTGAAAGAGATGGTCCCCTTGTCTGCGCTATGCGTGCGTGCAACGGACGCACTACGAGCGTACACAGCTACGCATACAGGCCAGTGGAGTAGCCAAGAAAGTCCCAGGGGGCCCAGGCCCCCAATCCTCCAGATAAAACATAAGCATACGTTTAAACTGCACAAAATTTGCCAATTTGATCAGTTTAATTTCGGGAAAATAATTAAAACTGTTGCCTCCAGATCTCAACTTTTACAGCTAAAATGCATCAAATTTGATTTCGGCTAAGGCTCCGTCCCAGATCCAGCTGGCGAAGCTCACAGCGCTCCCCCAGACACCATAGCTTGATTTTAGGGTGGTCCTACTTTAAGGGAAGGGAGGTAGGAAGAAGGGTAGGGCACGGGAAGAGAAAGGAGGGTTAAAGGGGGAGGGGCAGAAAGGGACGGACAAAGGGAGAAAGGGAAGGGAGGAAAAGACTAGGCTCCCCAATTGAAATTTTTGGCTACGCCACTGATACAGGCAGGCCTACGTGAATAGGAATTCCGTAGTTGGAACGCATACTCACTTTGTTGAAACGGTTCGCATGGCTTCTGCGACGGTAAGCGGGCTGATAACGGAGACCAGTGCCGACTGTCCCAGTACAACCAATCGTTCTGCTAGCTGCCGGGCCTCGTCATTGGCTACAGCATAGATGCAATAAACGTACACGCACGTTTTTAAAAAAAATTTTTCACGTTTTTGCGTTTTTAACATTTTAAAAAATCTATCAACGTTTTTTTGTATTTGTTTAAAAAGGCATTCATTGAAAATTACATCAAGAATTTTTAGAAGCACTTCTGTAACTACAAAAACAAATTAATAGACCACTTATTGTATTATTTCACCATTTATGGCAGTTTACTTAAATAGTTTAATGATACTTAGTCTTATGACCACACGGTAAAATTAAAAGTAAATAAAGTTCTTTTTCTCTAGTTTCAGCTATATTGCACCTACGACATTAGGCATAAACAAAAGGTTGAACACATTAGGCTAACGTTTTTATTCAGCGTTTATTAACAACATGTTTTTTATTCTTGCCACGTTTCAACGTTTTCTAACGTTTTTACGCGCGAAAGCAGCTACTGCTTTCAGCCCGTCTTAGCCATCGCAATTCTGTTCGTCTGTCTGTCTGTCCGTCACACATGTGGATCAGTCAAAAACGGTGCAAGATAGGATCACCAAATCTTCACCGTCGGCTCTCTGGAAGACTCTAGTTTCAGGAACCGTAAAGCTTTTCCATAAATTCGAAAAGGGTCACACCGAACGAGCGCTCTAAATGAGAGGGGAGGGGCAAAATTTGCGATTTTGGCCAATAAGTCGCTGTATCTCAGTAACGCTGCGAGATAGGGTCTAGGTTACTATTAATCACTAATAGAAAGTTGTACACTGGCTCTCGATTGGCGCCAAATTCAATGACCTTGAATGACCTTGAACGCCAAAATATCAGGTTTTATGGATTTTTTTTGCGATTTCGAGTGCGACACAAGTCTATATCATTCACAAGGTGGCGCCACGGAACTATCGTTATGCTATCCAGATAGAGAATTTGGTATTTGTATATTAACTCAGCGTGAATACCCCAATTTTCAGCTAAACTAATGAACCGGAACTGCTATAGGCTTTCGCGCGTTTCGTGAGCATTAGCACAAATTTCTTGTTTTAAATATTCTTTTCTGTAACGTTGTTTACAACTGTGCGTTGCCGTATATACCCGCTGCTGCTGTATCTCCTTCGAGTTGACTGAGGGCGTCTATCGCTCGATCTTGTTCCGTCTCCGACGCGACTTGAACCAAAACGCAGCGCGAATCGTCGAGATCCAGGATAAAGATTCGTTCCCCGGACACCTTGCATCAGATTAGATAACAAACAAAATGGCCCAAATAGCGTTTTATACGCTTTAGCTTAGTCAAATATTAAGCGATATTTAAAAATAATTTCACTGCCGAAATTACGAGAAAATTTGTAATAACACTCACTAAATATACCATCGCATCTGAAATGCGTGGTTACACTACCTTGTGAAACTTGAACGTTCTAAAAGCAACAATTAAAAACGATACCACTTCTGTGAACAGCGCATTTTAAGAAATTAACAACAAAAACGTGTTTATTGTCTCAGTTATTGTTTTAACTTATTGTCCAAAGTAATTCTCACATCTTGCAGTTTTCACATCAAATGTTCAATGTGTCAGCCTTTCTGCTGGACGACGCACTTAAGCCGGCGACGCAACTGACCAATGGCGCTATCAGTGAAACGGTGAGACGTTTCGCAAGGTAAAGGTCAGAATACAGCTCTTGAGAAGCGAACCCCTCACTGAGCTACGGAGCGTCACTTGACATATGGGATCACACAGTGTTACCTGCCACCCGACACACACCCGACACCCGCCCCGCCTTAACCCCAGCCAGATAGGCCGGTACTCGATTTACCTACCCCGGAGAGATGGAAGGCTAAGTTGACCTAGGCGGCTGGTTACATAAATTCTCCGTTTTAAGTGTGCACACGTAACAGTAATAGCAGTTCGAATAATTTTCTCTGCATGTTTTCCTCCAGACAGTCATCAATCTCATAATGCTGTCTATTGTAGGACAGGGGTGGAGTTTTCGGTGATACAGCAAACTTCCAGCAAATGTATTCAAAATACACGTGCTAATGCTGGACGTTTGCTGGATCGTGTAAACACCCTATTAACCTGGACCATGCGTCGCTGCAGCAGTTGTATGAGTTCCGATTTCAGCGACGCTTCATCGATGTCCTGCCGGATGTTGCCGATCAGCAGCGCCAGACTCTGCGAACTCGTTCCGCAACGTTCTTCCGTTTCGACCGATGCGGTCTTACCAGTCGCCCCGCTAGCTACCACTGACGACATCGGCCTACTTGTTCTCGGTACAGACTCGGACGCTCTGTGGCTTTCCTGCACAGAAGGCGCGCACACAGCGACGTAACTAAACTGAACTGAACTGACACGGTTTAATTTTTGACAAACTGACCTGCGGGCAAGCAGTAATGCATTATGCTCCGTTTACACAATCAAGCTGGCTCGACGAGCTGGCTACGTGTTAGCTGGATGAGCCAGCTTGATGTTTGCTCGACGTTTGCTCGATGTCTGCTTGATGTTTGCTATGCTTTATGCATGCTTCATATTTGCTCGATGTTTGCTCGATGTTTGCTGGACGTTTGCTCAACGTTTGCTTGATGTCTGCTCGACGTTTGCTCGATCGTGTAAAGGAAGTATTACAGTAGGCACCGTCTAACGGCGTCGGTGGCCTACGTTAGTATACGTGCGCGTACGAGTGAATCAATGAGCAATGGGTTCGCTCTGCTTGGCCACTGGTCAGTTCCTCAAAAGCTAAACCGTGTCAGTTCGGTTCAGTTCAGTTACCTCGCTGTGTACGCGCGTTAACACGGAGACTAACTAAAATTACTAACATGACCAAAAATGTAATAAAAGTTAGGAAAAGTAAAGAAATAAATGTTATAAAAATATATATATAAGCAAGAAGCTCAGCAGTCGCTAGGGTGGACTGACGGTACTACCAAAAACCAGCATCCGACTTCCGGTCTCGCAAAAAAATCAATTTCCGAGAGCACCAAAACAAATAGCTATATATCTACAGAAACTTATAACTTTTGTCTGAAGTTTTAAACATAATAAATATAAATCGAGTCAAGTTTTAAGCCAAAAATTTGTGTGCGCCTTCCAAATTAACTATAAAATACGGGACATTAACTTACATTAACGCAAGTTTTAGTTTAACGCAGTTATTGGTGAAGTTCTCATAAGGGGTTACTTTTTATTGGGACGCAATGTTACAACTATTACAGTATATACCATGACCACCGACGCAGCAAACGTTAGGATAAAGTTTTTTTTAAAAAAACGCCATAAAATTTAAAAACGTACGTGTTAACGACATTTCGGGGCTTTATTTTTGGCCTGCCTTTAGTCGATAAAAAACTTTAAAAAACTAATCAATTCTTGCTAGTTCCTTGATACAGTTTTAATCACCTTCGTCCATTTTTTATTATGGACTACAAATGTCTAGGCAAAAGTAGATCTGAGTATATACTAAATTTATTACCATCGTATAAGTAAGACCTATAATAATAACTTAATGACAGCGACAAAGACAAAAAGCCTAGCTGTCGCTAAGGTGGGCTGACCATACGGCCTATATCCAAAGGCCAACATCTTACTTCCGATCTCAGAAAGAAAGCGATTTCCCAATGTCAGTACAGTCCCATATACGCTATGGTGACGCTGCTGTATCAAACGTTACAATCAACGGTAAAATACGATAAGATAACTACAAGGGTGATGGTTGCAGGCAACAACTTTGCATTTAAAATTGCGGCCAAACCGCCGCATGTATAGGCCTATTGACAGCCTATAAGAAATCGTCATCGCTCTATTTATCGGTGTCAGGATCTTTGACCCCTTACGACATACCGTTTAGCCACAATATATGCGTTAGAAACATACAATAGACGACAAACAAACAGACAGACCAAGGCTGGACCTAACGGTCGGTTAAAAAACTGTCTGAAAAATCCGGTAAAATAATATCGTACATCGAGAGGCGATTCAGTATTTACGTCCGGTGCGGACGTCTCTTCTCCCAGCGTGGCTTCTGACGGTTCGAGTCGTTCCAACTGTTGTTCAATAGACTGTCGCGTCTGCGTCTAGAAAACATTTTTTTTAAAAAAAAACGTTAAAAACGTAAACAACGCGACATGGACAAAAAACGTTTGAAAACGTTAAATAAAAAATGTTCGCCTTGACTTGTTCAACTTCTTTCTTTGCTTAATGCTGTAAATGCTGTATAAAACAAAAAAAGGGAAAGAAAGAACTTTACTCAATTTCAATCCAAGAAATCCAACCGTGTGATAATTAAACCACGTATCACTAGACTTAACTAAGTAAACAACCACCACTACGGCCTACTAATTCGTTTCCGATGCTTCCTTCGCCAAGGCAATGCTGTTTGCTAGGTGGCAGCACCGTCTTCGGTTTTACAGCGGTTTCCCTTATGCCCCATTGGAAGCAATGGCAACGAAAATTTCAAAGTGATCCAGAATCCAGGATTCCTTCCGGATCACCCCCAAAATTAAATCACTGGTCGTTTGCGCCATTCCCGACATACCCTCAAAATTTCAGAAAGATCCGTCCATAACTTTTTGAGTTATCTTGCTAACACACAGACAGACAAACAGACAAACAAAGTCTGGCAAAAACATTACCTCCTTGGCGGAGGTAAAAAAGGTTAAGAAATTTTTTTAAAACGTTAAAAGCGTCAAAACGTGGCAACAAATAAAAACAGCAAAAAACGTTTCTTGCATCTATGGCCTGCGGCGCTGCTTCTACAGCCGTTGGTGCAGTGTCGTCTGCTAGTGGTAGGCCTATTGGCGATGCGGATCGCGATGGTAGCTCTACGGCCGGTTGAGATAAACCGCTGAGATGCGATGGCACATCCAAGTCTATCATCACCGGCCGGTCCATTTCAATCTTTGCAGCCGCCATATTGTCTGCACGTTCTTGACTGCACTGGCGTTAGTCAAAAGTGATTCCACCTCCGTCTTAGTTCTACACAATTTAACCCCGACCCATACACTTGAGTTCGGATTTCGTCGGGAAAAAACTTTAGGCCTGACACATAGACTTCGCCATTTTCTTTCAAGTCTCACACAGAACGACGCACATGAACTAAACTGAACTGAACTGACATGGATTAGATTTTAACGAACTGACCAATGGGCAAGCAGTAATGCATTACAGTGCGCATTGTCTTATGGCGTCGGTGGCCTACGTGACTACGCTCACGTACGCGTCAACCAATAAGCAGTGGGCTTGCGGATTGGTCAGTTATACCCGTTTACACGATCGAGCAAACACCGAGCAAACGTCGAGCAAATGCATTCATAATGCACGTGCTAATTGCGCGACGTCTGCTTGACGTTTGCTAGCATTCATCCAGCTAGCTTGACGAGCTATGGTAATTAACATGCTAATTAGGAGGGCGGGCGGGTTGTAACATGGAAAGCCTATAATATAACACGTGATTAGCTGTGAGCTAAGCCTAGGCCTACATTTGAGCCAGGGGTCCAAGTTCCATCAGGCCTGCTTGATGTTTGCTCGATGTTTGCTCGATGGTGTAAACGGGGTATTAGTAAAAACTAAACCGTGTTAGTTTAGTTCAGTTCAGTTTAGTTCAGTTACGTTGCTATGTACGCGCCTTTAGAATGGGATGAAGACATCGATCGAGTTAATCGCAAACATGGACTGACGACTATAAGGCTAACTATGGTGGAATCTTCCGTTTAACGTTACCAACATTTGCGATTATCTACTAGGCCTACATAAGAAAAAAGCAAAATCTGAAAGATCGTAGCCGTATCGGCATACGGGCACCAACGTTTTGTAGGCCTACAGATTTAAATTAATGACAACTTTTCTCTCTTTTTTGCAACGCAATTTTTTCGTACTAAGCTTAGGCTTATAATCAGTGAACTCTTATTTACGAAGTTCTGCGTGGAATATCGTAATTGCATCTAGCAATAATGACATTAATTTTATGCTGTGATATGCGAATTTCAACTAAGCCTATTTTTGAAATATGGGAGTTGAAATAACCTACTTTAGCAATCCTACCCCATAAATTCCATAATGTGGAATTGCAACCTACCTACGCCCAGCGGCCTCTTCGTATAGGATGCCTACAACTCCCTACAACGCTGGTCCTATATATCTTGCATCGTTTTCAGAAATACTGTAATTATTTTAACGAAAACAGCATATTCTAGCCAAAATTTGCCTGCAACAACTATAATCTAATAGAAACCTCAATAGTAAATCATCTTTGGACGCAATTTACTTGTTTACATCTTTAGCTTTTCAGCGCAGATTGTAGAACTTTTTAAAATGCCATACCAAAGCAATTCAGCCGCGTTGTCTTCAGTTAAATGCGACCAAATTAATACGATTAAAACGATTAACTAACAGTCAATCACACAGTTTTATCTTTAGATGTCAGTTATACGAAAAAGTCCGAATATACGATTTTTTTACACTCCTAGATGTGACATTTCTTACGACTTAGGCCATACGTGTGGTTGCCAAGGTAACGTGACGCAGTGTATCAGCTGGTAAGTAAACATAATGGCAAATGGGTCTTGATGAATGTGCTAAAATTTTTCAAAAGAAGCATTTTCTAAGCTTTCTCAAGACTTTGTTTTTTACGCGCTACAGCTATAGACGATTGTCGTCTGTCTGTCTGTCGTTTGTCACGGATGTATTGTGGCTAATCGGTGCGAGATAGAACTTAGGTTGCTATTGATCATTAATAGAAAGTCGCATATTGGCTTTCAAACGACATGAAAATTATTGACTTTGGATAACGGGAAGGGTCATAACGCACGTATGCCAATCGTGCGGCGTTGTGGCTAAACGGTAGGCCTAAGTCGCAGGAGGTCAACGATTGTACCATCGGATAGGGTGCTCGCTACTTCCTATAAACTGTCAATAGAAATGTCTCCATCCGCAGTGGTTTGGCCGCATTTTTCGATGAAAAGTTTCAAGATATACGTGGCCGTATCTCGGAGATAGTAAGAGATAGGGCCAAGGTTACTATTTACTAATAAGAAGTGGCATACACACTTTCAGATTACATAAAAATCATTCACCTTGAATGACCTTGAATGTCAGTACTACAACAGAAACATTAAAGGCTCTAGCGACAGCTGGGCTTTCTTGTATATTTCCATGCGTCACATCGATTAGGCAATGATGACGATATGCTAAATAATAGGCCCATTCGGATTTTTTTGTATTTGTTGTGTTATTTTGTCACGTTGTCCTTGCATGGTATAGCAGTTGTATTGGTTGTGTCTGATACGGCAAATAAATTCTCTCTGTCTCTCTCTCTCTCTCCCTCTCTAACTCTCTGGTATAGCAGTGTACGCCTATGCGATGTTTATGTATAGGCCAAAAATAAATAAACACGTGATCGATAAATTCTTTAAAAAGTGCGAAATCGCTGATCGATGCTCCCCTCTGGTGAATCATAAGTAGGCAAGTGTAGGTTTTGGCTGTGTGCTTTAACGCCTTGCCCTCATCCCACCTCTATCCGTGGACCACATGCACAAGTAGTGTACCTGCCAAATAGCATCTGAATCCGTCGAACCGTTCAAGCAGGGCGCATTAATGTGACAGATGACAGACAGACATACAGATGACAGACCACGCTACGGAAAATGTGTAGCTATAGGCCTAGGCGAAATCGCTTGCACTGTCGAGAGATTTTGCCTAATCAGTGGCGTCGTGGGTTAGAAAATAGGCGTGGCAAGAATTAGCAATTTTTCAAAGACGTCACACATTTCTGAATGAATTCTTACAGACAGCTGCAAATTTTCGACGGAAGAGATGAGGGGTGCTTAAAATCTCATTTTTGGTCATGATTTATTTCTCAAAAAAGGTTTCTGCGGCCCAAATGTTGCATTTCTAGACTGAATCTTTTCGTCACACTGAAGATTGTTCGACAATTTTCTGACAGTCAAAAATTTAGGGTGGGCAATGGCCTCCTGTCCCAAGTGTCCCAGGCCACGAAGAAGTGGTTTCGCCTCATAATGCTGCATGGTTTTTGGCCGACCGTACTAACGCTTATAGCACGGCCTGTCTGTCTGTATGTAACGTACGTGATGTATTGTAGCTAAACGGTGCGAAGTAGGCTTAAGTTGCTAATGATCACTAATAGGAAGTCGCACACTGGCTTTCAAATGAGGCGGACATTATTTGCTGGCCTTCCGACATTCGCGTGCTGTCGGGTCTCTGTATAGCGACAGCTTGGCTTCTTGTCTCGCTCTGCCGTGTCATTAGTCGCCAGATGTCGCTGTGTGGCTGTGATGCTGCAGCTGCGCTAGTGTCATGACCTACTTCTGCCAGGAGGAGAGCGCTGAATTTGCCGAACCTGAAAATGACGAACCTCGACTGTTGCGAAATTTGGCCATATAGTTATGCAGTTTAGCCGGTAACAAAAATATTTCGTATGGTGTTGTGCTGCACAAAATGAAGTACATCTTTAGTCGCAAAACCACAGATGTAGAATTATAGTAAAATACACAGAAACTTACGCGAGAATAAAACTAACTGTGATTATAATTTATATTGCCTAAAAACGTTGAAATATAGAAACAGATGGAGAAACCACAACACAGATTAACAATAATTTAACTAATAACTAATACTTAAACGGTGAAAAGCAGTGGACATTGAGATAAAAACTGTGCTCCAGCGACTGTCATCTGTACTTTTTAAAAACTCAAAAAACATTGTGTAAAAGTCAGCTTTTACATATATTTTTGTTCAATTTAACTACATGCGACATGAATTGAAATTTACGCATCTACTTGAAAAAAAAGATTTGGTCGTCTATTTTTCTTCAAATGCGCTTTGGTCCGTCATTTTCATAATCCCGCATTTCGCAGTCCCTGCAATTTTAGTCGCGCCGCCTGGAGCACCAGACCGATGCATTGCATTGCCAGCTCCTGTATCAGCTGCTGCTGCTGCTGCAAAGGGAAGCCTAGAAGCTGTAAAGGCCAGCCTGCCGGGCCACGGCCAGCAAAGAGCTTTGGCGGACTGCGGACTTTCTAAAGTCGCTCCGCTGTGACTACGCCGCCATCACACTCACACGGTAGTGTGAGTGTTGTAAGGACGACCTTCAAAGTATATGGGAAAATGCAAACTTTGACCCTCAGCCAACCAAAAACCCCTGAACCGATCGTCACCAAATTTTA
>Ga0056128_1009108_pt1 | contig 12496 bp, 8 predicted proteins | sample WorMetLIZISLAND2_FD_71113 | JGI IMG/M metagenome (GOLD analysis project Ga0056128, IMG submission 71113) | Marine gutless worms symbiont microbial communities from Max Planck institute for Marine Microbiology, Germany - Olavius geniculatus... ...
ATATCAGAGCGTCGACGGCACATGAAACAATGTCGCCAACCAGTTCACTCCACACACTTGGCAAGTCACTGATACTGCGACACGTGAACGCCGGACAGCGCGGTCCGTCGGTTGGCCCGCCATCGCTTGTCACGACGACGCGCTCTCCCGATGAAACATATCCCGACGTACCGTCCGTACCGCGTGCGTACGTATGAGCGATCACCTCTCTCCGTGGCCACCAGCCCCGGCCGCAGCTTTCCAGTCACTGCAGCCGATACAATTGTCCACCACCCGGCCAGCGGGCACAACTTCATCATTCTGACATCCGTACCTTTGACATAGTACCTAGCTTTGTCATCCTATTTGACCGGCCACAGTTAATTCGCAGTACAATCGGCGTACATTAGGCCTACTACACACGCATTGATCGACAACAAAAAGCCTTGCTAACGCAAAGGGGAACGCGCAACAGCGGTGCACCGTCGTACGCTAGTGATCCATAGACTTCATTTGTAGATATCATCCGTACAGCTTTTGGCTACAGTTTCAAAGAAAGCCCAGTAAGACAAAATCAGTCACCAGAGGGCGCCAGACGACCTACGGCTAAACATGTTTAGTGTTTTACTTTTATTCGCCAGAGGGCGCCACTATCTCGCTCTGACAACGCCGTATCGGCTGAAAGTCGCAAATTTTCCCCACCCCCTCTCATTTAGCGCCTTCGTTCGAGGCGACATCCTTCGAATTGATGGAAAAGCTTTACTGATCCTGAAACTAGAGTCTTCCAGGCAGCTGACGGTGAAGATTTAGTGATCCATGCTTGCACCGTTTTTGACTGATTCACCCGTGTGACAGACGGACGGACAGAATTGCGATGGCTACGACGCGCTACAGCAGTAGCTGCTGTTAAAGGTAAAGGTAAAGTCCACGTACTTGCTATAGCGCTTCTTACACAAGACCAGAAGCGCTTTACAATCTTGGAAGTGGCAGCTGATTGGCATGAGCTAATGATACCGCAGTGCACTATGCGGCCATCCATTGCCCGCGCGAACGAACAATTGGACCCGCGGTTTGCAGCAAGCAGACATACCACATACTGTGGTTTGGAACTTCGGACTTCGAAAGTTCGGAACGGACAATTCGAACCTGACACCAGTCGATGTTTAGGCAGCCCTTAGCCATGACCTATTTATTGCCTATTTATAAGCAGGTCAAGGGTCATGTTTACTTTTTCAGTGTGTTTATTTTTATTTCTTATTTATTTGTGTTTTTGTCGTAATGCGGATTTTGTGATGGCGTGAAAGTGATCTGAAATGTAATATTTCTGTATTGTATTAAGTATGAATTTGTAATGTAGTAGAATTTGTTTGTATTCAAACTTTTCTTTCAGTAAGTACATGTTGTCTTTCCCAAGATGTTATCTGCCGTGAAAATTCACGGAAAATAAGTAAGCGCACAAATTGGCTAAATATGCATGCAGCCTATATCATCGTCTGTGCCAGATTCTAATGACAATAGTTTTCACCATATAATAGCATAGATTCTCTAGTATTTTGTGACAAAATTTCATGCCTCTGGGTGAAGGGGGTCCCCACGAACAAGGGGGAGAAATAGAGGCACCCCCCTTAAAAATGCGATATTCTACCGTTATTGGCTCGTCTTATCATAACAAGCACTGCGATGAGCTTTTTAGGAATGTCAACATAGCTGATCTTGAATGACCTTGAACCCCCAAAATAGGGGGCTTTAGTGAAATTTTCGTGGTTTCAGGCTGCGACACACATTTCAAGAGTGAATTGCGCCAAAATGGTTGGATATAGACCAAGACAACCTGCATATGAAATTTTCAGCATTAAATGTAGATTTTATTTTAGCAATCCAAGTCCGGACTCCTTGGGGTCAAGAAAGCCGGCGCACACGGGTGTCCAAGAGGGGTACCCCGCTAAAAAGTGGTTATTTATCCAATGTTGGCTTGTCTATTGTGAAAATGGTTGCAGATAGGCACAGACATGCCAGCTGCTTAAAATAACAAGCACTAGCAACGAGCCTCTTAGGATTGTCAACATTGATGACTTTGATTGACCTTGAATTCTAAAAATGGGGATTTTTGGCTCCAAAAGACTGAAATGCGACAAAATGGATGGAGATAGACCAAGTGAACAGGAACTGCTATATGCTGTATCGCCTCTCATAAGCATTAGCTCAGATTTCTTGTTTGTGTTGTTAGCACTACTGTAGTGTATTATGTGAAATGTTGTGTTCAGAACAATTGTCACTTGGAGCAGCGGTTCCTGGTGAAGTTGCTAGCTCATGTTGTTGAGGATGGATCAGTCAGGCAGTCGACAGGTTACAGTCAGTCGACACAGGTACCTGCAGACGTACCGTCATGTCGCATTTGTGCTTCAGTTACTAAGTGGAGTTGCTACAACTGCTACATTTATCCGTATCAGTGAGCAGCATCGTTTGCCTCCAATCTTTTTGGCTTTGCCATCACTACTGTTTCTGCTGACTGCCATTGGACGCTGTCTTCAGCTGCACGATACAAACATTACGGCAATAGTTATCGGCGCAACGACTGGTGCGATCGCTGGTTTCCTGTCGTCAGTGGTCACCAATGATGAGATAGCTGTAATCAGTTCTCAGCCTGACACTCATAGTGAGACCGTCACATTCATTTGTACGCTGGAGTTTCTACACATTCCCGTTGTAGTTGGTACTGTGATGTTTTCATTCTGCCTGCTGTTTACCAGACTTCCACCACTGACGCTGATCATCATTGCTGCAGCTATAGCGGCTTGTGGCACAGTCATGCTTGGCATTGGATTACTGCTTATCAATGATCCAATGATTGGCGGCTACAGTGGCAGTAAAGAGTTCAGCATTATCAGCCATTCAACTATGTTGCTGGAAGCATTTCTTGGTATATTCATTCTGGCACTGATGCCGGCATTACGGTCAAATAAACGTGCCTGGTTAATCTGTATTGCATGCCTGACAGTCAGCAGCCATTGGCAAAGCAGCTTTCTCGACTCAGTTCAGTGGCACTGGAACAAGTCCTATTTCCCCATCCCGGGCTCGCTGTTTGCCATTATTGTGCTGTTTATGGTTGAAGTTATCGAAATGTCAGAAACTGCCGACCTTACTGTAAGACGATCTCGGGAAAGACCGTTGTCTTTTGTTGAGGACTCAAGTCCTGTGTTTACTGCTGTTATGTGGCATATAGGTGCTTACGTCATAGAAAGGACTTCACTGACAATAATTCTTGACAGTCGTCGTCGGTCATGGAAACACGGCCATCGTTCGCAAGGCAGTGACGCCTGGTTGTCCTGTCTTGGTATGCTTGGGCTGCTTGGTCTTTTGTCACCATCTGCCAGCAGACATTTTTCGCTTCTCAGGCGAGTGATTATAATCAGTCTGGGTCTTGTATTATATGTCTGTATGACTGCAACGTCTGATGCACTGGCCAATGGTTACTTCATTGATGATGTGCTAGGGCTCGCAGTGCTGGTTACAGTTGCTTCATCTGACTTCGCTTCCAGTTCTGCTATGTGATGATATCATACGGAGCATACACTTAGAAATGTGTGCAGAATATTTTTACACATCACAGGATGGTGCATAAAAATAGAATATACATGCTCTGCATAGATTGACCTTCAGAAATAATTAGTCTTGATGACTGATTAGCCTGGTGAAGACTGATTGTGTTAAACACTTGAACATGCTGTTGAACATGACCACTCTTCCTTGCAATGATTGAGGCTAACTGTCTCCAAACACTATCTGCATAAAGTATGTAATTTTTCGCTTATTATGCACCACCATTTGTGTGGTATAGGTTACCAATAGTACATTTTGTGTTCAGCAGTGAGCATTTTCATTATGTCTGACCATATCACCGCACTACAGTGTAATATAATACCGCAAAAATATAAGAAATACATAGCACGTACACAACGTACTATCTTTCTGAAAAGTACAGTGTAAGTCAGAAAATTTTTTCCCTCCCCCTTATGCATTTTGACATTTATTTTTCAAAGACTGAAAATTTTTAAGCGATACTTTAGACACATATTCTGCATTTAAATTTACTTCAAAGTGGAAAGGTTTATTCATTTATTCCCAACTTTGACAATGTTATGCCATGATCACCTAGAGAATTTGTACATTTCACTTGAATGCTCACTGTGTGGACCCCATTAAAAGTATGAATAGCCACCAAATTCACCAGACTTTAAACCACTCGACTACTAATGTACGGGGTGCAAAGCGTTGAACAATTTACAAACCTAATCTTAAGCTGAAAACCATTTCAAAGCTAAAATATGTGCTGCGGCAGATATGAGATGACATGTCGCACACCTATCGTCTGGATGCATGTGCTTTGGCCAGTGTTGAACATTTTAAACATCAGATATGAACTTTTTTAAGAAGTGTTTTATTGAATACTCTTAGCTGTTTCTAAAACTGTAATGCCACAGCAATTTGTGTTTTAACCATTTGTTAGACATAAAATATTGGAAGTTTGTGTCTTGGGGCAAATGCATTGTGAAATGTGAAAATTTAGGAATAATTGAATGAAAATTTGTTGTGCAGCCACTGCATGTAGATTTGAACCCAGAACATGAGGTGGAAAATTTCTTGCTGTGTAATATTTCTAACAGTTGTAGAAGGTATAGTGGTAGATATAACCTGTCAGTTTCATTTTGTGTCAGTAACAAACAATTTATTGTTATTGATCAATGATCATGTTTTATTTTTCTTCTAGATTAGTATTGCAGAAGTACAGTGTAGTGAATTTTTATGTACGTTAAGTTCTGTTTGTTCGTATTTGATATGTTGGGAAATTACGTTTTACATTTGAACCATTCCAATTCCGTTTACAGTGAGGTTGTGTGTTATATTGGGAAATGTTATGTTTACTGTTATCATTCCAGTTTTAGACTATTATAAATCTTGTGCTATTTAATATGGTTTCATTTGCTTTGCAGTGCACACTGCTTAAAAATATTTACACCTCTATTTACATATATATTGCAGCTTTTGTGTTTTTGATATATTTTATGCTTGAAATTTTTAGTCTGATTTTAAAAAATAGATGGAAGTCATTGATATTGATATTGTTTTGTTATGACCAGCTGTAATAACCATGTGTCTCAAGACTAGGTCTCAGTCTTTGTCTTGGTCTCAAAGTTTATTGGTCCAGTTCAGGCTATTTCTTATTCAGTGGCTTCTATCCCCCAAAATCTTGAATCAAAAATCAGGCGCAACTTCCCCCCCAGTTTTGGGCTGAGGTTTCTCCCAATTTCTGACTCAAGTTTTCCTTTCCATTTTGGGCTTGTTTTTTCCTCTAGGGTGAAAGTTTTGTTAAGGGTGTAGTTTGCCCAATGAAAATATAGGAGGGAGTAAAAAATAGGGGGGGATTTTGTTAAAGGTGCAGATTTTCAAAAATTGGGGGAATAAAATATAGGTGAGGGGAAGTTTTGTTAATCGTGTAGACTGCCCTGTGAAAAATAGGCAGAAGTAAAAAATAGAGTTGTTAAAGGTGCAGATTGAAAAATAGGGGAAAGCAAAAAAATTAGGGGGGAGTTTTGTTAAGGGTGTAGTTTGTCCAGTGAAAAATGGGGGAGTAAAAGATGGGGGAAGTTTTGATCTACGAGCTTATCAAAACTTCACTCCCCTAAATTTCACGGGATGCAAGCTGCGCCCTCAAGGTATAAGGATAGAAGCCATCACTGTCCTTACTGACTAATTTTTCATTTCTGGTGTGCTAACAGACGTAAAGTTGACTGACTTATTTTTCCTGTCAATAGTTGGCACTAGTTGGCACTGGCAGTGCCAGTCTGCTGATGGCAAACAGTGCAAGTTTTCTGCTGACTTGACTGGTATCAAAATTTGGTGCCCTAGTGACGTGTTGAGAACATACATCATACACTTATGATAGATAAATTAAAAGCCTTGTAAATTCAACTTTTTCTATACTCACTTTCTACCAAATGCATCTTAGCATAGATACGGAGTGTCAATAGACTTCCTAGCAGGCTATAGATTTTGGAAACAGTGACCGGTATCAAATACTGTAGTTTGTATAGACGTCCTGTGCCATTATACAGTTGCTACTGCTAACTTGCTAAAATCGAATTCGTTCGAACTTCGCACTCTCGACTCGAAGAACACAGTATGTTACTTTTTCGTTACTTATTTAACTGCTAGTCGACGTCGGCATGTAAACATAAGATTTCGAAGATGGCGAAGTGCATTTTGTGTTCAGAGGTTTTCCTCAGTTGGACAGGCGCATCTAACTAAACTCTGGCATATTTATATTTCTAGTCTGTTACAGCAGAGTATAAGCAACAATGAGCGCGGATGTTAACGAAAGAGGTGACTGCCATAATCTGGTATTTTCGGTTCAGATCGGACTAGAGAGAGAAGCGGTGACGGTCGCTCTGGGTGGCTCGGCAGAGTTTACGATGTCTACACTCACTGAGATCGCCTGTGCCTTTGTCGACAGAAAGGTGAACCTGCAATAGAATGACCGATGCATACTGTTGGTGCTGCAGTCGCAAAAGTTCCCCTCCCTACTTCTAAGACTAACTCTAACCCTAAGCCTAAACTTATCCCTAACTATGTGCAGATGACTGTTTCGGTGGGGAACTTTTGCGATTGCGTCGCTAAAATCAGTACGAGTGCTTGCGTTAACTCTTTAGGTGTTTATTATTTGTTTGTTTCAATAAACTAAATGTCGTTCCTATTGTTTTTTTTAACATTAGTGTGCATTTCATAAGCCAGTCTGTTGTGTGGCTTACATTGCAGTTTCCCGAGCACAGCTTTTACAACCTGCGTGATAAAATTCTGCTTTTTCGTCATGACACGTTTGACCCGAATGTTCTGCAGCTGATTACTTCCGCTAAGGACATTGTCGATGGAACGCTGGTTGAAGTCGTTTTGTCAGGTGAAATGTTGTCTGCGTTATTTGCATCTCTGAACATTTGCACATATGTGTTATATGTGTTAGCAACTTAGCATATTGTATAGAAAATGTCAAATGAAAAAGTCTAATAGCAAATGGATGTAAATTTAGATCTTGAATAACCAGAACTAACTGCTGTATTAGGTAAAAGTGCAGAATACAAGTTCTGCCACTTTTTTGGGTCTAGTCCTGACCACACACAACATACATTTTTGATAGGTATAGGGTTAAGGTATGAGGTGTTTGCACTAACACTCATACCTTAACCCTAAGCATAAGACTAGACCTGCAAGAAGTGGCAGTTTTATTCTGCATTAGTACTACCAGATATGATACAATTTATTTGCTCAGTGAGTGATATCACCATGTGATGGTTCAGTTGGATGCAAAATAAAGCCCAGCCTCAGCCCATAGTTGGATTAAAACAGTTGCTATTTATTTTTTAAACCATAGCAGAAAGGAGAACGTAACCGATGAGGTTTGCAAAGTTGTTGGAGAGATGCAAAGGCTACACAACAGAACAAGATTTGATGGAAATTGTCAAAAAGGAGTGGCGAAAATGACAATGCTGGTACTAATACTAGTGAAATATTATTTAAATATTTAACCTAAAGAACTGAGAAGAATTTGAATATAATGACTAATTAATATGTGCAATTTTGGTGTGAAATTGATATGGCACTGATAATATGGTATTGCAGTGAACAGTGTTTCAACCACAAGGTTTAACTCGTTAACGCAGGTCAGGAGCACATTGAATGGGATTCTGCTTGAAGCTGTCTGAAAAAAAGCTAAATAACCGGAGAGGAAAAACTGCAAGAACTCATATAAACCATTTGTCTTTCGTGCAAATATTGTGTTTCGTGTTAATGATGAAGTTGCATTGTGTGCTAATGTGTTTATGATAGCAAGCACCACGATGGAAGAGCTGCAGATTCGTCCCCATGTTCTTCACGTCCACTCGTACAAGTCTCCGCACTTTTGTGATTTCTGCGGCGAGATGCTATTTGGCTTGGTCAAACAGGGTCTAAAATGTGAAGGTATGTTGGAGGCTAAATTGCTTTTCTCATAAACTGTAGCAGGCTAGCTATTTTTATGCAGTTTTATGTGGACTTAGCTGTTTTCATAGTTTGTACTTCGTTGTTGGCCAGAACATTATTTATGTACAGACTTTTTGACGACCACACAAACGTATTATGTTTAATAACAAAACAAACAAGAAAGCTTAGCTGGTGCTAAGGAAGATGCGCTACAACCTATACAGTTTCTGTTGCAGTACTGACTTTCAAGGTCATCCAAGTTCAATGATTTTTATGTCATTTGAAAGCCAGTATGCGACTTTTTATCACTGATCAATAGCAACCTAGGGCCTATCTTGCACCATTTAGCCACAATACATTTTTGACATACAGATGGACAGATGACAGTCGTGCCATAGACATGCTATACAGCATAGCTGTAGTCATGTAGTGGATTACAAATTGATTACGAATGGGCTTTTTCATTAGCATTTGCTTGATTTTTGTAGTTTATTGACATAACTAAATTGATGGCTTGGTGGCTCAGGTGTCACTTCTGAGATTGTGAAGCACTTCTGGTCTTGAGTCTGTCACATGTAAGAAATGCTATAGCAAGTGTTGGACACCTTTATCTTTTTTTTTGGTTCGATGTTTACCATATAGTGCAGTTGTTGTACTATATGCAAATATGCAAAATGGGCTCTGATACAGTTAGATATAAATAAACTTAGGCGGAAGTATATTACCATTTCTGATTGTCATAGATCGTATTGCGGCTTGTTTATTTGTTTATCGCAGTAATTTGTGATGTGTGTTGTAGATGTTATGTGATTGCAGCCAATACGTATGATGCAGCGTTATTTTTGTGAACAACTGTGCTGCAATGTTTCTCCATTTGACTGTATTTCTAGGTTGTGGACTCAACTTTCACAAGCGATGTGCATACAAAATTCCAAACAACTGCAACTATATTCGTCGCAAATGCGTGTCGCCAGGCAATGGAGATTTGACACCGCTGTCCAGTGTTGGAGAAATTGTGGTCAGTTGATTGCCCTAGACGTTTCTTCTTCCCATTTAGCTTTTAGTTCCTTTTTAAACCAAAGTTTGTTGTAGTTATCGTATATTGCAGATTGGGTCAAACTGTATAAAATGATAGAGATCTTGAGAACTACGTGGAGTGGATGCTTGAAGAAGACCTGGTGGGATTAAATCAGATGGATTATGGACTCTTTTGCCTATCTTGTGACACACTGAGGCTTCTCAGGATCAAGATCAGTGGTGAAGACGTTGTAGTTTAAAAGTTGTACAGATATTAATGCTGAAGTGTGCATTGCTGTTATGGTCATCAGCAAATGGGTTACCAGCAAAATACTCTATGGAATAGGGTCTGATTTACCAGCAGAACACGGTCTTGTGTTGCAAGGTAAAATGGTGAAGGTATCCTGTACTCAGTAATGAGCATAGGGGCCGAAGCTGTTCCTGGTCTCTAGGCAGTCAGCCCGCAGGTGACGTAGTCGTAAATCTGGTAGTAGGCTGCCATTATTTTCCACTAGGCCCGCGGTTACCTTCTCAGCCAGAGAACGTCACCGCTCTTTGACCGGTACCAAATTATACTGCTTGGTGAACAGAGGCACATGCGTGTGAACGACTTGCCCAAGGTCGTAACCTGACAGTGCTTCGGCTCAGAGTTGATCCTGGGACCCTTGGTCACATGTCTGGCCCATTACTGTTACACCACCAAGGCACACAAGATGGCTAAGGTTTAGTGTTGAATAGAGTAGCTGATTTTGTTCAAGACTTGTGTAAAAAGCATACTAGGAGCATAGTCAGTTGTCTGTGAATAGTCTAGTTTCTGGTATTTCCATATCTTTGTGAAACCTATAGTAAGTTTATTGAATAAGCTACAGTTTCTTACTGCTGTTGCTGCTGTGTAGATGTCGAATGCCTCGCTGACATCATCACCTGCCCACACGGACAGCCCAGTTCTTGAGACTCCGCCCCCAGCCTCAACGACAACCAATCAGCAGCAGTCGAGTACTAGCCGGTCCAAGTCGTGGAGTGGTCGGCCGCTGTGGATGGAGAAAGAGTACGCATGCAGGATCAAAGTCCCACACACGCTGGTCGTGCACAACTACACGCGGCCCACGGTCTGTCAGCTGTGCAAGAAACTGCTCAAGGGTCTCTTCAGACAGGGTCTACAGTGTAAAGGTTAGCACTCAGCCAGTTACTGAAAATACTACTTACTGCTATCATCAGCTGTGATGATACAGTAAAACTTCGTTATAACGGACTCGGATAAAACGTACACTCGGTTACAACGTACTGACTTTTACAGTCCCGTCAAACTTCCTATTCTTTAGCATAGGACGTCTGCTGGATATAATGTACTCGGCTATAACGTACCCTTGGTTATTACGGACGTCGTTTGCGGTCCGCAGGCCAGCAAATGCCCTGCATACAACGTACTTTAGAATAGACCACCCGCCTAGCACAGCGTGGTCAGTCAGCCAGCATGAACACAACCCCTGCACTGCAGACACAATCACACGCCCAGACGCCCAGTCTCCCAGTGTGTTGGCATTCTAGGGATGCAGCGACTGAACGAGTGGCCAAGTGGGGGAGGGCAATTAGATAGCAATTGATGGCGTACGTGTAATTTGACCAGTTTATGACCAGTGAACTGCCTCTTATCAGATTCATTGGCATGGCCAGATCACTCACACTCTCTTGCGTTACACTGTACGCTGACTGCGGACGTCTATTTGTGTTACTGCAAACATGAGTGTTAAGCATCGACGGTGTGCCTGGTGAGACAATGACAGGCGATGACGACGAGTTTGATGAGGAGGATGACCTGCCGTTATCTCACCTGCTGCCAGCAGACGTCATGTTTGATGAGTACGCCGCCGTCGATGAGAATGTGGAGATGTGCGAGCAACTGACCGACGACGACATCGTCGCTGCAGTGACGGCGTCTGCCGAGCCAGGCAGCGCTACAACGTCAGATGAGAAGAGCGAGGAGGAGGAGGGAGAGTTGACCTCGCTCGACCTCCCAGGTCGTCCACAGGCTATGGAGGCCTTGGACACTTTGCAGCACTACCTGCTGGGCGTCAGCAACAGCGAGAATGCCCAGATGAACCTGCTGTCTGTGGAGCAGTTTCTTACTCGAAAGGACAATGCACCACCCAAATGACTATGGACAATTTTTTAAGAAAATAGTTGGCTTAGAGTAGGCCTACAGACTGCACACTAGATGAATGATCTGACGTCCAGGCATGTCTGATTCTCTGTCTATCGTTCTGTCTGCGTGTCCGTGCAGTGGCGTGACGTCATAGTAACAATGACGTTTGATTGAATGCATGTGTTTGCACTGCTAATAAAAGTATGAACTATGCTATGTTTGGTTACAACGTACCTCGGATATAACGTACCAATTTTTCCGGTCCCTAGAAGTACGTTATAACAAAGTTTTACTGTATTTGATACAAGTTTGAACCAACCATTTAAGGCGCGCACAGAGCGACATAACTGAACTGAACTGCCATGGTTTAATTTTTGACGAACTGGCCAATGGGCATCGGGCAAGCAGTAATGCATTACAGTAGGCACCATCTAATGGCATCGGTGGCCTACGTGACCAGTGACTATGCTCACATACGTGTCAACCAATGACCATTAGGCTTATCCTGGTCGCCCATTAGTCAGTTTGTCAAAGACTAAATCGTGTCAGTTCAGTTCACTTCACTCTAAAATGCCTTTAGGTTAAATGTTAGTTACCAAGTTTTGTGTAGTCTGCACTTATATATTTTTGTACGTGTAAATGTCTTACACCACTCATTATCATTATTCCAAGTTTCACTTTATATTGGGTGTCATAAGTGTGTTTTCGGTATTATAATCGCATTCATTTTATGACAGTAGTAATAATGGCAGTATTATCTGTAGTAATAATAGTTATGTGGGTTTTTACACACGTTCTGGTTTAATCACGTCATCAAACTGCAGCCATTATTGTGTTTCGATGATGCTGAATCTGTCTTTTGTGTTCTGTGGGTGGTTATTGTACTCACGTGTTATTGCAGATTGTAAGTTTAACTGTCACAAGAAGTGTGCTAGTCAAGTACCGAAGAACTGCCTTGGGGAGATGAAGTGGTCCACGAGTAAGTTGCATTTTATTTTGCACTAAGTTGATTTTTGACTGCTATGTGAATAGATATTTTATTACTGTAGATTAGACCCCGCGCTGGTGGTACTACGGCGTATAGGGGCGCGTCCTCCGGCTGGCCGATGGAGGAAGCCCTTTATGAGGTAACTCTGAAGGGTTGTGCTGAATAATACAGAATAAGGCACTGTGGACCAACAGTACTCAGTAGCTACTTCTATGAAGTAGCATAAGAGGGTTGACTCTTCAGACAGCTTAAGGTGCTGGTTTGAGGTTAAGCCGTGGAACAGTTGCAGTTTAAGGAAGGTTGATCTCTCAGCCAGCTAAGGGTGCTGATTTGAGATCATGCCTTGATCGGGTTCATTG
>Ga0056128_1009109_pt1 | contig 12495 bp, 4 predicted proteins | sample WorMetLIZISLAND2_FD_71113 | JGI IMG/M metagenome (GOLD analysis project Ga0056128, IMG submission 71113) | Marine gutless worms symbiont microbial communities from Max Planck institute for Marine Microbiology, Germany - Olavius geniculatus... ...
TACACTTGTTAATGGCAACATTTAAGGACTTGCACATCGAAAACAGCAAAAATTACAAAAGGTGATATTATTCAGCAGCACATTGACACACAGTCAGTGTGATGCGGGCAATATCACCTTATGTAATTTTTGCTGTTTTCGATGTGCAAGTCCTTAAATGTTGCCGTTAACAAGTGTATAAACTGATGTTTTGTACATTTATGAATATTAATGGCTTAGCTTAGGTTGATGACGTCATTGGCTAATCCATTAACATTCATGATGCCTGTGAGCTAGACTAATGACGTCACCGGGGGAACTGATAAATTAAATTTTTTTAGCACAGTGTAATGTAATGTTACATTTCGTTTAAAATCGCACATAAATTTCATAAATTTATGAAGCTTAAATTGACATGTTATATATGCGAGGTTAAATGTCTAATTTAAATCTACATAAATTGTGCAAGTGAGTTTGACCGTGGCCATGGACCTGTAAGGCCCAATGAATCGAACGCCGTGGTTGGGGTCTGCGACCGTGCAACGCATAAGGTGCTAGAAGGGTATGACGGACAAACAAACAAACAGATTGACAAACAAACTGTTCATGCATTATAGTAAAATGAGTAACACATTGCAAGTTTTTACATCGTTTGCTTTTAGTTTTCAATATGATAGGCCTACTCTGGTAAGGTTTCACAGAGATTAAAAGTAAGACAAAATTTTTCAGTCTAACTAATTGGAAAACGTGTGTGATGCATGTATAGCTCTTAGGTGATATTATTCAGCAGCACATTGGCACACAGTCAGTGTGATGCGGACAATATCACCTTTTGTGATTTTTGCTGTTTTCGATGTGCGAGTTCTCCAATGTTGCCGTTAACAAGTGTATAAACTGATGTTTTGTACATTATTCTGTTTATCTTCCCTGGAAGAGTGGAAAGTGGAGTTGACCTGGGTGGTTGCTAGTATGGTGGTTTACCTGTCCAAGTACTAATCACTCGATAGTGACCTGACTGGGAGTTTGATCATAAGTCTGATGGTGGACCATTACACCACCATTAGTCGGTCTGGTGTCATAAATTCTGTGTTGCATCAGTTGTTGTTCATGTTTTGAAGTCTGGAAAGAAGCAGTTCTGGTTCGAGAGACTTCATTGTATGTCGATCAAGCCAGCACCAACAGAGGCGAATGTCAGGCAGTGAAAGCTGCCCTGAAGGTAACCATTGTCTTCATTTACCATCTTGTTCAGCCCCTTAGTGCTTCTTAGTGATTGTGATTAGTTTAGTTGTTGCTGATATCAGCAGCACTTTTAATCGTGTCAGTTTGCTTTATTGATCGTTAATTTTAGCTATGAGCTGGCTTCTTGTTCTTTTTTTTGAATTTTTGATATCATATTTGATGAATCAGATTTGGAAATATGTCAGTATTTTCAGAATAACAGATATAAACTGCTGTAGTTTTTTTTATGTGTGCCGACTTTTTGGGATAATCTGGAATATTATCATATTGATATCAAGCTTGCAAGCTTTCATGCATTGACGAGGAAGGGGGATGTACTCTATTGTGATATGTAAGTGTAGTAAGCTACGTTAGAAAGTACTACATGGTGTTTCATAAAAAAGACCCCTTTTTATTTTTATCATAACACACTCAAATGATGATCAATTTACACAAAATTTGTACCTGTTGTAGCTGAAGAAATACTAATTCAAAATATTGCAACAAAATATGGCAGTTGATTAAATATTCTTTGCTACTCGTGACGTAATGCTGACATCATGATGTGTCACGGGTACAAGCTTGATAGTCTCAGCTGGTGCTGCCAGTTGCTACCCTGCTTTGACGGTGAACTTAATCTGATTCACTAATGAAAAACGTTTATCGTGTCAGCACTAAGCAACGTGGGGACATGAAAAAAAGGCGTCATGTGATCCAAAAACGCAACCATTTTGCAAGCTCGGTGTGCTAGTGCACTGTCTTGCTCGAACATGTAAAAGTCCACAGACACGTAAGTGCGATTGCTTTGCATGTTTTTGTGGCTGCGAGTGTATCACTTCAAAAATTAGTAAACAGCAAACCAGATTTTTCACCATCAGAGCAGGGTAGTAACTGACAACACCAGTTGAGACTATCAAGCTTGTACTCATGACACATTATGATGTCAGTGTTACGTCACGAGTAGCAAAGAATATTTAATTAACTGCCATATTTTGTTGCAATATTTTGAATTAGTATTTCGTCAGCTACAACTGATACAAATTTTGTGTAAATTGATCATCATTTGACTGAATTATGACAAAAACAAATAGGGGTTCTTTTTAATGAAACACCTTGTACATATTGTATAGCCAGTACATCTAGTGTTCTGACTTAACAGATTCTGATTTGATTGTTTTGCAGGCTTTACATCTGTCAAACGTCCATCATCATGTATCAACATTCAGCGACCAATTGCTGTGTAAGTTTTTGATATTATACTTGATGTTAATGTCGGCAGTTTTGCTTTCTACATTTACACGTTGATTCCCGTTGTGTGTACCAGTAACAGTGCGATATTTAGTAGGGCTGGTATTGGCTACAGTTTTTAAATTGATTAATCTCTGAAAATTAGATAAAGTTAATTGATTAATTTTGATTAATTAAAAATTTTTGAAGTCAACGAGAAAGATCACAAAAGCTAAAGCAAAATCAAAAAAGTGATGATGATTGGGTTAGTGGATTAATTCTTTTACCAGTTAATCAATTAATTAATTATTAATTTCTACAGACTTAATATTGACATGTGTGTGAAGGTGTTTGTTTATATTTGCTGGCCTTTAGGCGCCCCAGAAGAGATGGTTACATGTCTGGGCCAGAAAATCACCCGAGCATGAGAAAAGAATCTTGGAAGAGTCGTCATCACAGCGGGTATGAAAGCTGATTATAACACATCTACACTTTGCTGTCATGCAAGAATGTCAGTGATTGTTCTGTAATTTGCTGTTGATTTTGCTGTATTTCTTTACAGATTTTTGGTTATCTAAGTGTGTGAAATTTTGTAGATATCTTAACGTTTAAATCTTAATAAATCAGTTTTTTATATTGCCTTCTAATTTATATCATTTATATTGTTTTGCAGTCATATTGTAGTGGTCTAGCAGTCTTGTGTTACTGTCAAACTTTCTTGTGAGCAGTTTTGCATTCGTTGTAAAAGAATCTGTACATACTAAACAGACTCTAGTATAGGCTGGTCAGTCTTACTGTAGTGCCTAGGTCCACTCAATTGTTCATTTTTTCTAGATTAGTAAAAAAAGAATGTCATCTTTAGGCTGAGTATCACTAAGTGACCTGTCGTTAGAGCTTTGCTTCATGCTTCAACAAAATGATTGTTAATTGTAATAGCAGCAGCAGCAGTATTTATCATCAGATGATGACATTTATCATTCATCATTTATCATAATTCTTATAGTTATTGTTTAGCAATCCTAATAAGCTGCATTGTAGTTCTTGTGAGTATTTCTGTCCAGTTGTCTCACATGGGCTGCTGACTCAAAAACAGAAGGTGTTCAAGCCAAAATTGGTGTCACGTTTCAGCATGACAGAAATATGCAGCATCCAATCCAATTATCAGTTGTTCAGGGGTCAAAATGTCGGTGTTCAAGTTAGCAGTGCAGTGTATATGAGTAGCTAGGAGGATGGTTGCATTGTAAGTTGGCACTGGCATGTCCAGCATACTTATTGTTCTCAGTAATAGCATGTTTTTAATCTCCGCCAAGTGAACGTAGTGAACATTAGAGGAGATTAAGAGATTGGTCGTTCTGTTCGTCGTTCCGTGTTCGTGTGTACATGATGACTAATAATGGCAGTGACGTCATTGCATCAACAGCACAAGCAGCAATGCTGGCTATTACTTTTCCCTCCCTCTGCCGTGAAGCCGCTCTTCATTCTCCCTTCCCTTTCCTTGTCGTACGGTGTAGTTGTAGTAGTAGTAATAATGTTTAAATCACTTCACTTGGTGGGGATATGCGCTCTCACGAGCGCCTTTTAGTTTACAAAGTCTTTGCTTTAGTATTTTTCTAGTTTAATGATAATGTCTAATATGTTGTGGTGGTTGGCTGCAGACTGTTTACTGGCAGAGAATCTCCAACGTCTGTTCATAGTGAGTTCTATCCAAGGCGTCTGTATTCCGGAAGTGAAAGTGAAAGTACTCTGTGCTCTCGGTAATACCAATACGTTGGTAATGATGTTTTTGTAGTTGATCCAGATCACAGCCAAAAAAGCAATTTGATGTAGTATTAGTATACATCTGTTGTCTCTGGTGTGAATTGGAAGTGCTCTGACATGACAACACTGAACTATCCTAGGTGGGGTGAGCTGGAATGCACGATTCTGTATTAAGCCCATATTCAAATGTGTCTAAATATAACAAAAGGACATCCGATTGATACAGCATACAGTAAACATAGGCTTCAGCACAGGAATAATGAAAGAAACATTAGAAGTGATGAATTGACATGTCATTATATGCTAGTCAGCAAATAATCTTCATGCGTGCTCAAAAAAGAAAAAAAAACGTAAAGTTCTTTCCGAGCCTTACGGCGCTGATCTCCGTTTTCTAAGGCCCTCAGCCAGACACCAGTTTTTACACTGCGAGACCACGGATACGGGGCCAGTGTATCGCACAGTGTGCCTGTTTCCGTCCCAGCGGTGAAGCCGGTACCAAATTATACTGCTTGGTGACAGAGGCACATGTGTGTGAACAACTTGCCTAAGGTCGTTTCCCGGCAGTGTCCCGGTGCGGAATCGAACCTGCGCCTCTGAGTTACCTCAGGATTACAAGTCCGACACGTTACAGTTAGACTACCGAGCTCATTGCTCGGTCATGTTATCTCATTCCATAGAGATCAGGCATCTCTTGTGTTCAGTTTCAGTTTCATAAATAATATTAGTCTCAATATATGGCCTGTATCAAGAAAGATGTACACATTATATGGAAGGTACTGTGAAATTGTTAATATTTGAAAACCACTGCAATAAACAGCCATATATGTTACTATCTTATTGGCTGTTTTGTGTTGTAATTAACTGTGGTAAAAAGTCAGTCATACATGTCATACAGTCATGGGCATGGGCCCATGGATGTTGTACTTGTAGTTGAAAGTGGCAGATTCAGTGGCTTCTATCCTTATATCTGGTGGGTGCAGCTTGCACCCAGTAAAAAATAAGGGGGAAGATTTGTAGATTAAAACTTCTTTACTATTTTTTACTTTCCCCTATTTTTCAATGGGCAAACTAAACTTTAACAAAACTTTCCCCTATTTTTTACTTCTCCTCTATTTTTAACTAGGCAATCTAAACCCTTAACAAACCTCCTTCTTATTTTTTATTTTTTTCTTATTTTTCAATCTGCACCTTTAACAAATATCTTCCCCTATTTTTTTTACTTCCCTGCTATTTTTCAATGGGCAAACTACACCCTTAACAAAACTTTCTCTCTAGAGGGGAAAGAAGCCCAAAATGGATGAGAAAACTTGAGTCAGAAATTGGGGGGACCTCAGCCCAAAAACTGGGGGGGGGAAGTTGCACCCGATTTTGATTCCAGATTTGGGGGAATAGAAGCCTCTGACTAAAGTATTGGGATTGTTTGTAAACAGGCGTCAGCGGTTGTACTCACATTTGAATGGCTGTGAAACCAAAAGAGAGGCAGACATGTTTCGACCACGACATCACCGGTATCTGTGATGTCTGTTTGTTGTCATTTTCGTTTTAAGTTTATTTCTTAACTATCTTCTAGTAATTACTAGTAGTTTTATGTATTGTGCTTGTGCATGGATATAGCATATCTAGTTTGTGAGTGAACTGAATTTTGGTGGCTTCTTTTTTTTAGATTTCTGTAAACATTTAGTTTGCTTTAAAAAGAAATTTATCTCAGTGATATATATTATATCACTGAGACAAGTTCTTGATTTTTAATTAGGTGTTGCATTGAATTAAATAACACCTATTTCATCTTAATTAGGTACATGTATGATATCTTTCGTTGTTGCTTGTAAGAATCTACTGCAGCAGTCATTGTAGGTTTTTTCTTGGGTATCTAGGCTGACCTGGAAATAACTCGGGAAATGTACTTAGAAGTCATAATTATTGTAGCAATAACGAGAATGGATTAGTAGTAGTATTTGACATAAATTAGTGTCCAGTAGCAGTTGGTTTCATTTTTCTGTAAAGCATTGGTGAAAAGTCCTGTAATTCTATCAGATGAGAGTGTATTTATTATAGTTTAGCCATCAGCAGTTGCCGTGATACATTGCTGTGAGTCCTGGCAGCTGGTAAATAGGTCCAATTCGTTTCATAGCCAGTTGGCATAGAAGCCACCTAAATCGAGGTTGTAGTCTGTTTTGCTGTAGGTCGGTTGTGCTTATGTGAATTTATTGTTAATTTACTTTTATGTTTGTGTGTGTAGTATTTTACTGTAATTTTTGTGTTGGCTTACTGCGTTAGTTTGACATTTTGCTGATGATTTTTTACCTGTACTGGTGCAAATGACGACGACCTGTATTGTGTAAACCGGGGATGTGCGCCACATCTTTTGGACCTAGATCGAGATGAGACCAAGACATTGAGCATTTTGTTCAAGAAGAGATCGAGACAAAATGTTAGCATATTTCAAGATGGTCTCGAAACTGAGACCATATCCTTAGTGTTAACTGTAAAGCCTACTTAGTCAATGCAGTCGTTGTCTACATGTTGGGTGCAGGGGGCAAGCGAAAGCCAACTTCAGTGTTGTAGGCGGGCGTTGTTTTGTCAGTGCTAGTGTAAGGGATTGCCTGGGTGGTGACCCTTACGTACTATGTCAAACCTATTTACTCGCTCACTTGGTCAGTGCAGTGATAGTGTTTCAATGCAGTGATAATGTTTGCGCTGGGTACAGGGGCCGAGCGACAGCCGACTTCACTGAAAGTGAATCCGAGTCGGGCGTCATGTTGCGACGTCGGCGTAACCGTTCCACTGAGACATTGACGTATGCCGCCAATGGTGCTCACTGGAATGGTTCTCAGTCCACACTGTCTCGATTCACTCAACATCCTGCTGACTGGTACAGCATCTGATTGTCTTGATGCTGCATGTCCAATACTTTTTCCAAAATGTGCTATAATTGTTTCTCCTCTGTAGCTTATAACCTTTCATTAAAATATCACCCCTTTTTTCACCAACATGTTTTCCTGATCCATTGTTATACAGTATAATATTTGTAAGATAAGTTTCCATGTGGACAAAATAATCATTAGTATAATTTTGATGATTACATGAGTACTGTTAGCGATCGTTGTTGTTGTCGGTCATTGTTATTGTTAATATTGATAATAATAACTTCTGTCAGCTGAATGTTCAAGCAGCTTGGTTAAGAATTGATGGAGTTTCCTGGTTGAGTTGACGTTTATGTCTGAGACCTTCAAACGTTTGAATGACTTTCCATTGGCCATACTCATCTGCCTTCGCTTGTGATCTATCCTGCACTTTAAAGCTTGCTTGTGTTACCGTATGATAGTTCTGCATGCTCATTGGCATCTGGCTCGGACTTTAATCTGCATCAGCGACATCGGAGGTTTGTTAATTGTATGATTTATAGTGATTTCTAGTGTTCTGCTGCATGCAATCGAAACTGAAATTTATAAATTACAAATTTTAACTAACAACTTTTTTAAAAATTTGTTATTCCTTAGCATGCATGTAAAAAACTAGTTAGTGTGAGATATTTGTGCAATTTAAACTGAAAACAGATGTCAGCTGTGAGCATATCAAGTAACGGATAGTACTGCATCATTTTTACATGCTTATATTTTGTTGTGTGTAGTCGATCTGCCAGTAGAATACCGCCCGATGAGCTAGCTCAGCACTTCAGGTTATATGCATTACAGTGAAATTTTGTATTTTGTTGCAGTGTGATACATTATAGTCATTGATTTTTCTGATTTCCTCAAAGATGTGTCTCAAGTTTTTAGTCCCTGTTAGTGGAAATGAGTAGCCAGCATACTTTTTGTTATGTTTCATAAGAGCATCAAGAATTAGGTTTATTTTTACGACATTGTGTTGGAACCATGGTCTGCGCCTAGTGTAAAAATATATTGATCAGATGTTGCTAAATGTATTATTTTCTGTGTGCAACAGATACATTGACCCTGTAGAAGCAGGTCTGACAAATGAGCAACTGCAAGAAATTCCATACATGCACGTTGAGTAAGTGACTGGCATCTGTGTGGTGGTGAAAATGTGATGTGGATATTGAGCTGTTTGTTGGCTCTTGTTAATTTAAATTTGGTTAATTTTGTTTAATATATTTTGTTGTTTTGTGTGGCAAATTGTGAGCCTAATAACAACTCATCAATCGTCATTTACAAAAAGCTATATTTCACTTTTAGCTGTGTCATATGGAAATGAGATGGGGACATAAACTACACCAAATTTTACTAGCAACATAAACGGTGTTTCATAAAAAACAACCTCTTTTTCTTTCTTTCATAATTCACTCAAATGGTGATCAGTTTACATGAAATTTTTACCAGTTGTAGCTGAAGAAAAACTAATTCAAAATATTTAAACTAAATATGACAGTTGATTAATATTCTTTGCTAGTCGTGACGTAATGCTGACAACATAATGTGTCGTGAGTACAAGCTTGTATGTCTCAACTGGTGCTGTCATTTGCTACCCTGCTTTGATGGTGAACTTAATCTGGTTCGCTGATGAAAATTGTTCATCATGCCAGCACTAAGCAACATGGCAACATGAAATCAGGCATCTCGTGATCCACAAACTCAACCTTCTCGCAAGCTCTGTGTGCTAGTGCATTGTTTTGTTCAAGCATGTGAAAGTCCATCTATTCCCACAGACATGTAAATGCGATTGCTTTGCACATTTTTTGTGGCTGCAACTGTAAAACTTCGAGAATTTGTCATCAATGAACCAGGTTTTTCACCATCAGAGCAGGGTAGCAACTGACAGCACCAGTTGAGACTTGCAAACGTTACATCACGACTGGCAAAGAATATTAAACCAACTGCCATATTTTGTTGAAACACCGTCTATAACTGTATCTTATTGGTTGTTGTTAGTGCTGTGTCGATGTATTTGTTTGTTGTGCATGTGAAGAACGGATGCAGTAAACTTGCGGACAAAGTACTCCCCACGTACAAGACATCGAATGCGCCAACGACGTCAGAGGAGTTGTGGGTCAGTCTTTCAGCCCCTTTGTCACAGCTTTTCTTTTTATTATATTTCTGACTTATCTGTGGGAAGCATGAAGAACGTCTGCTATGCTGTTAACTCTACAGCAGAATATTTCTGTATGAAGATTTCTGAATAGTTCAGAAAAATGCTGTTTTACTTTTGAAATAGTCAGAATTTTGTCTTGTTGAAGATATGCCATCGTTTCAAGCTTTGCTGCCAGAGTTCAGTGTTGTTCGGTCCTTGTTTTTCACCTGGGTTGTGCCCATAGCACTTGGCTGAATTAGCTACACAGGGACAATGAAATAGCACATTTCGCTGATTTGCAGAGATGAAGCCAGCCATATCATGTCAATATACAGGGATTACGTTCCTGTCTTTTTGACTGTGTTGTGACGACAAATACACATGAAATTTTGACTATTTATGATAATAATCAATCACTGTGTTGTTGTCTTTTTCGTGCATCATGTTTGTATCTTTTGGTCTTGGCATAATGTTACTGGTTTATGAAACGTTCTCACCAACTTTGTGAGTGGTGCATTCTTGACATTTAGATACACTTTGCAGGTTTTCTTATCTTATGGTTATTGATTATTGAATTATTTTAGTTGTTTTTGGTGGATTTAACTGTCTTGTTTAAGGTTACTAATATGTTTTGCATTTTTGAGTCATTTATCTTGCTATAGAAGTTGTGTGTGTATTATTCTGTATTGGCAGAGAGCTGATTGGTCGACGTCAGTTGTCATGGTTACCGGAAGGGGAAGCTCCGCCTCCGTACCATGGTAATACCGGTGCTCGTCGACGGTCACAGGCCTTATGTGTTCAGCACAGTTTCCCTGACCTTCCACCGTTTGGCTATCGGTAGGTTTCTGTTGCAGTCTGTATGCTGAGATGTTGATAAATATGTAGTTGTGTACCAGTTTTGAAATATTCTGTTTTTACTTTTAACTTTTTTGTACGTAAATGTTACTACAAGTACAGGGATAACGCTGCATATGTGATTTATTTGTGACATTTGTTGCTATATGTATGTTTTGGTAAGTCGGTTGGACAGTCAGTTGGCTGATATTGTTTTTATTGTGTGACACTACTAGTTTTCATTGTTGGGCATAAGAATGGACCTTGATCTATAAAAGTCAAATAATTCTAAAGATTTTCTTTGCAACACATTCTTGGCTTCAGAAAATTCAAGTAGTAGGAGTTTAGTCAGACATAAACTATAGTGCGTGCCACAAAAATGATCTATTTTAACATTTGTTCACATTTTTGATAAAAGTCAGGCATAAATATGAAAATATGTTTCTGCTGTAGGAACTGAGTGAATGTGTGACTGTCTGCTAAGTCATGTGTACTGTATGTGTTCCTGTCATATCTCGGCCAGTTTTAGCTAGTCCCCCATTCTTCTGGTAATTAGCATCTCAGTGTTTATGTATACTGATAATGCTGATCTAATGATTGTTTTGCTGAGTTTTTTGTAGTAATTGTGTTTATGCACAGCGAGCTGCCAGTTGACTGCGTGAGTTCTCCGATGCCTGTTCGTGTGACAGAGACTCATGTTGCTCCAATCATAAAGACCGAGGTTTAGCTACAGTTCCATTTCTTATGAGAACTTACCACTGCATGAGCCTGCAATTTTCTTATCTGTGACCTTTGTGACTGTGTAGGGCTGGCTGGTCCATTAAATGTATAAATTACTATAATGTTAACATTTTTAAAGCTTATTTATTTTTTCACTTTTTGCATTCAGATGTGAACTGTGGAAGAGGCTGCATCAGTTTTGATTAATTAACAAGTGACCTCAGCACTGCAGAATTTTGCCTCTTTTCTGCAACGTTTCACTGGTCACAGAAAATCTTGAAATCTGCTGAATGCCAAATAGCCAATTTTCCCGTGTTTTGCCCATCGACTGTGATGTATCTTTCTTTAGCTGTTCTATTCCAGAGTGTCTACTTGTTGTGATTTTTCAGTGTGCTACTAGATGCTTTTTGGCAGTGTCCTTTTATTCTGCATTGTTAACTGTATGATACAGACGGCAGTTGCAAGAACAGAAAATCTCTTGAGTAAAGAAGTCGAAGTCAGTGGACAAAATTCTGCTTCCATAACTGAAGAGCCGACATCACAGCAATATGATGAACAACAGGTCATTTCATCTTTTATCATGTTGTGAAACTTTCATACTAGTCCACTAGTCCATTTCCTTATTGTGATCATTCCTTGCTTTGCATTTATAGAACTTTATCTGCGACACTGTGAGTTTGCATATCACAGGAACTGCTGCCATTGTGCACTAGTTGAACTGATTAACTTTTAACTTGATTTGGTTTGAAGTTTTTTTTGTCACTTTGCAGCCTTGGCTTGAATATGCAATAGTCGGCTTGCAGTGAGTACTTACTGCTGCCAGCTTCACTGCCAGTTGAGTGCGGGCATTTTGTGGGATGGATTAAGCAACAAAATAAGTTATCTATTTGCGTATTAAAGAATGTCACACTGTTGTAGCTCAATTCAAATGTGCCATTTGTCACCGTCAGCAATTAACTACAAATTTTAACATCTTCTTGTGCTAAAAAGTTATTTTCTCTGACGATTGCTTTCTTCACCATTTGTTCTGTGTGAAGTTTTCGGTTTAGCTGATTCGAATAGCTTCTATCACTCTGACAAATAAAGATAACGCTATTCACTAACTTTCTTGGCCAGTTTGTTTCAGTCAGTCTTAAACAGCCATTCTACTGAACACTTAAACTAAGATTGCGGGGAAAAATGACCTTATGACTGTGACGTTTGGTGCGTGCATTGATGAATATGTGACTGTAGTTATTGGCTTACTCCCAGCTTATCTGCCATACATTCTCTTGGTGTGTCTATGCTTTCGGTCTGTTGTTGCTATGCTTCAGTCGTGGTGTTTTAGTGTTTTCTTTTCTGACTCACAGTGTAAGTAAGTAAGTAAGTAAATGATTTATAAAGTGCCAAAGTCTCAGAAAGAATCAGGGTGCACAGGATGATGGACGCTAGATGGCAGAAAAGGCTGACTGAAAGTGGTGGGTCTTTAAGTGACATCTGAATGTAGCCAAGGTTTGACATTGACGAATTTGAGGAGTTCAGGAGTTCCAAATTCTCGGAGCAGAGACGTGAAAGGAACGAGAACCAAAGGATGAGTTATGCCGGGAATTGCAAGTAACTGACTGGTAGAAGAGCACGTGGACACTGAGGATTTATGATATTGCAAAAGATCAGTAAGGTAAGGTGGATGGCCAGTGTGCAGTGCCTTATAAGTTGAGGTGGCAAGTTTAAATCTTATTCGCCATTCAATAG
>Ga0056128_1009112_pt1 | contig 12495 bp, 9 predicted proteins | sample WorMetLIZISLAND2_FD_71113 | JGI IMG/M metagenome (GOLD analysis project Ga0056128, IMG submission 71113) | Marine gutless worms symbiont microbial communities from Max Planck institute for Marine Microbiology, Germany - Olavius geniculatus... ...
TTATCGATCGTAACTTGAAGAAAGATTAGCAGATTTTAATACTTTTTGGCAGAAATATTTCTGACACAACTGGCTATTAAATAAGTGTTTTAGTTTCCACCTCACCCAACGTCTGCTTTTACACTACCTGGGGAAAGCACACCAAGCATAATATGTATTGAAATGAATGAAAAACGTTGATAAATTCCATCTATCTTAATCTGTGGGTCCCAACAGCAGGTCTATCACAAGGTTTGACTGTGTCTACCAGATGAAGTTTAGGAATGTTTCTGAAGTCAAAAAGCGACTGGTACAGCCTGAATTGGTCTGGAGCAGAACTTTATCGATACTGCTGTCAATAGAGCTGCTAAATTCCCAGACTATTTTTTGTGTTTTCCAGACAATTGGTCACAAATAACAAAACAACATAAGACCACAAAAAAAAAAATATCAGTCAAATACAGTAGCATAAAATTGAGATAAAAAAATATAAAACAATGACACTAACTCAGTACTACATTACTTATCACAAAACAAATTTTTAAACATGGCTTTGTCTGACCTCGACTTCTAGACTGTATTACAACAATGTCAGTAACGTGTCATCTACACATCATACTCCATTACACACTCAAATTTGAATATAAAACTTCAAGCCATCCACAAAATATGACAGTACCAGAATATCATTCGGCAGCCCCAGTGCCGCGACCACTGTCAACATCCGGTGCAGCTTCCTACAAAACACACATACTTGGCATTATTCAACTGAACTGGCAGTAGTAAACACATACCATGCACATCATGACAAGCACCAACTGTTGCTTGATTCAGTGACTAGAGAAAGCAGAGAGCTGACAGCCAATTGAAAACACAGAAAATTTAAATGACATGACTGATGCATCCATGCACAACTGTACAGTAACAGATACAAATATATGACATCACTGACACACTGAGTTGCTGGACTCCAAAATACCTCTTCCAAAAGACAACACATTGGAAACTGAGTGGCTACAAGAGAAAGTCACGATGGCCAAGAAAAAACTAGATGGATCCGAAAGACATGAGCACTACCTGGAATGAAATCAAAAAACTGATGACAGACAGAGCAGAATGGCATCAATGCGCAGCCCAATGCATCCACCAGGATATGTGTTAAACTATGACGAGGTAAGGTATGCCAATTTTTAACAATAACCAAAAGAGAGAATCGCTGCATGGCAAATCCACCCAACTGCTCAATAGTATTCGCCAGGTGGCAACACAGAACTGACAGTTTGGTTGCAATCAATTTGCAACTGCTGTTTTGGCAGATGCTTCCATGGAGACAGGGACCTCTATAGAACACAACGTGTCTCTGAACCCCAAAAGTGCAGCAGCCAGATGGCATCTGAATTTGTTGAATATTCATGACTAGGGCCCACAGTTTTCCGCGGGCTGCAGAATTTCGAGCCGAGTGGCGGAACTAGCGTTTTTTCATGGAATTGTGATAGCTTCGCAGAATTATGCAAAGTTGAGAAATGACCGATGATTAGTATGATCATCAACTTGATAACGTAATTAAATAAACTTAAGATATCACAGAATATCAAACTAAACTGCCTAAATTTGTGGGCCCTACCAATAGAGATCGCAATCACAGTGCAGCACGGTAGTGCTGACACTGTTGTAAAGGCGATGAACATTAAGTACAGGAAATGGCATTTGGGGGAGGGGAGTCCTGTAACTCTGAAACCCCTTAACCGACTTCCATAAAACTTAGAATTTAAATTTCTCCCATGACGAACCCTGTTGCCATGGCAACTAACCATTCTTATTCAAAGACAAAATTGGCTGCATCAGGAAAAATTTCAGAAGGGGGTGGGGTGGGTAAAATTCCCCTGATAGCAAAGTCACGTGGCCTGAAGTCAAATGCATTAGCACGCGCAGAACACGCACTGTCGACTTAGGGTAAGTTGAAACGAGACAGCAGAACTTTTTTGCTAGTGGATTGCAAATTTCACATTTTTTTGTTCAACAGGGATTGGCTGTAGTTGATCACTTGCTATTCCACTTTTTGACAGCTCGCTTCGTTTCAAAGACACTTGCAGTCGAAGTCAAAAGTTATCTGAAATCGAACCTAATTTTGAACGATTTTTGCCCTCCCAAATTTTAAGGGAGTGGTGTCCCACCCAAAGTTGTATCGGGGTTATCACCCCCACATAGCGTCACGTCACATCACTCACATGGCAAAGTATCATTAGGCTACACCCCCTAGCTCCGAAGATCTTGAAGCTCATACGCTGAATTTTAAGTCAATTTTGGACCCCCTTTGAAAAAAATGTAAGGGGGCCCCCATCTCCGGTCGAGGGTGCGCTAGTAACACTTGGTCATTCTCTAGCACGTGTAAAAATTTGGGGGCACAGCACCCCTTAGGGGCCTAAATATGGTCTCCCAAAAAAGTCAATTTGGGTGGGTACGATTTCACCGCATAATCTCCGTGACTAGTGAACCAAAGTTCAGTGAACTTTGTTCACCCAACGCTGGAGGAATCGCGGTACAAAATGTACTTGTCAGACTTTAAATATCTTCATCCATTGAGGAGATATTCGCTGCCAAACTTTAACGTCGTCCGAAATCGGCCCAAATTTTGCATGTTTTTGGTCCCTAAAATTTTTCGGGGGAGGGTCCCTCAAAATTTTACACCGGCGTTCTAAGATTTGGCCCAGTACTGATCACCGTGCAAAATTTCACGCCAATCGGCCAATGCACCTTGGAGATTTCGCATTGAACAAAAACATTGCAGCAAAACATAAACGACCCAGAAATATACGGCAGAGCCCAACGTGAGGCCGCCGACGCCAAAGTCAAACTGGGGACAGTTAAAGGTTGAAATTCCGTTCGCAGCAAAGTCACATGGCCCAAACGCAATTGCATTATCCTATATAGCAAGCGCAATGTTGAACTTGGGTGGTTCGGAATGAGACAACAGAACTTTGTTATTTGTAAACACATGTTCACCAATTTTTTCTGCGTTTGACGTGGAATTTATCGTAGTTTTATATGCTGTTTTCTGTTTATCGATATCTAGTCATTTTCGGGATATGTGCGATCAAAGTATAAAGTTGTTCAAAAACGTGTGCACTGTCAATTTTGGGCAGGTCAAAATGAGCCCCTATAACTTTTTTGTTGGTAAACGAAAGTTTACCAGTTATTTTGTGTTAAACCTGGAAGGGGTGGTGGGCGATAACACCGTTTACCGCTTGTCAATATCCTGATACCTTCCAAATATATTCGCGATCAAAGTCCAAACTAGTCTGAAAATGCGCACAATGTCGACTTTAGGTGGGTTGAAATGAGCAAACACAACTTCGTGGTTAGTGGACCAAAGTTCATCAAGTTTTTTTGTTCATTGCGGAAGAAATGGCAGTGGATAATGCCGTTTATTGCTTGTTGATATCGTAATCCTTTCCAGAGATATTCGCAGTCAAAATCAAAAGTTGTCTTAAATCGTGCCGAATTTTGGACGTTTTTTGCTTTCCTAAATTTTGAGGGTGCAGTGCCTTCAAAATGCTGTACACGGGTTAACACCTCCATCCAGCAACACATCATGTGGTAAAGTTTCATTAGGCTAATCCCCTTAGCGCCAAAGTTCTAGTGGCTCATACGCTACATTTTAAGCCAAATTTTGACCCCCATTTCAAAAAAATTGTTGGGGAAACCCCCATTCCCTGTGGGGTGTAGGCTAGTAAGGCTTAGACATTCTATAGCGCCTGTGAAAATTTTGGCGTGCAGCACCCCCTAGGGGCCAAAATATGTTCTTCCAAAAAAGTCTATTTTTGGGGTACAATTGCACCTCTAAATCTCTGTAATTACTGGACCAAACTGCAGTTTTGATGCCAATCTCGATAACCGTAACAACACTACTCATTTTATTTCAGAATTTGCTAAATGCTTATCGAGAAACAAATTTTGCCATTGAAAATGGTTCATAGTTGATGGAGTTGAAGCAAAAAATAATGCAGCACATAATATACATTTGAAGAAAAGTTCTAGCAATTGCCTGAAGTTCAGTTGTTGCATTAGCCAAAGCTCGATGTCCATTCATGTGCTCCTAAACAACAAACAGACATCAAAACATTTGCACTTTTAGCCCCAGTAGTAACTGACACATCATCTGGCACAACCGACAATGCTGAGTTGCTGACAGTCTGAAGATTAACATTAAGACTGTGAAGCCTTGCTCAAGGCTAAATACTGCCCACAAGTAGTCACAATATCACGCACTCCAAGAAAGCACCCTAGGGGTGTTCAAAAAAAACTTTTTTTGAAACTTTATATGCATAGTAGATACTTCTATTTCTTCTGTATATGTAAGTAACTGTGCAAAAATCTTGCAAATCTAAACACATTTAAAGGTTGCTTAATGCTTGAAATGTTTTGTAGGATGTTACGCATTATTTAAGAATGGCCATTTCAATGTAACCTACGTATGAGACCTTCTGATGTGAAAATATGCATTATGTTTTCCCACAGATAATAAAAGTTGCAAAAAATCCCTTCAGAGTTTGGTGGCAGAAGGTAGTGCCCTGTTTTTCATAGCTTTCATAGTTTTTGTAGACCCACGCAAACTTGGCCCTAAGGTCAAGGCTCTCAAGCGGCAAGGCTCGGGAGATTTTTGGTGGTTCAGTTTGTAAAAAAAATACTGGTAAATAAACTACTGGTGCAGTTTTTGTTTGCTGCATTCATTCATCAGATGAGCTGGGTGAACTGTCACAGTCGCTGTACCATGACGACAGCACCACAAACTATTACCATCACTATGTGATAATTTAACAAATTAAAAAGATCCTTACCCGATGCTGACCAGGCTCCCCAATCCATCGACAACCTACGCAAACACATCTAAACCTCTGTCCAGCCAAGTCCATCCTGAGTACAACCTAATAACATACAACAAATATGGTAATGGAGTCATTTTCCCTCCTCAATCACCAGAGTGAAACTAAAAGAAAGTGTCTGTCAAATAAGTCCCCACAACTAACGAAACAAAAAACCGTGCTCTTAAAGGTTAAAAATACTGCATACAGGGTCAGCAGAATAAAGTAGCCCCCTAATGTTTTTCGCTGTTGTCTCTACGATCGTTTGCCATTTCAATCTAAAATTTTAGAGATTTGTTTTTTGAAATGTTCTACAGCTAAGTGCCAGGTAAAATGTGACTCTATTAAAAAATGACGAAGTTATAGATTTTTTAACATGACTGCCTACCGACTTTTTAGCATTAAAAATATTCAAGCTACAACACCAATATTATTCAAGAACATTGTTGAAAACAGTTAACTAATGATCAGATGCCAGAACTCCACTGTCACTGTGAATGCCACCAGCTGCAAGCTTCAACACAAGTTTTCAGTCGCTTAATTTGAGAAGTCTTTCACAACCTTATCTGTTACCAAACACTAGCAATCTAGACACCATAGTCTTCATTGGTCCTGTCTTGCACCAGTGCCTATATATTCCAGGTTTTTCACAAAAAAGCTAGCAGATTGGATCCCCATTCTGGCAAAAGTTTGAAGATGTTCCTATATAACTAAGTTGCCATTGTTGGGGCTTGTTGTTCTTGTGACATTCTGCTTCCCACTGTGGGCACGACAAAAGCATTATTGGCATTTTTGGCAAGTGAGGGATGACATATGTCCAGTGAAAAACTGCCAAACTGTGATGGGGCTCCAAACAGTGAAGAGTGAAGCCCCCCAGCTATTTACAGTGTGCAGAAAAACCAATAAACATTACATCAACATCAAAGTTAAATACTCATTACTAATAGCGATATAAATGTAACTTCGATGTCATATTTACACATTTGTAAATCATGGGTTCTACCACTGAAAACAGACATATGAAAAAATTTTTGTGAGTTCTCAAGCATTACAGAGCCACAAGTAAAGTTGGGCAATTGTGTTGACACACAATAAAATGCTGATAAGCGTAAAAGCTTCAACTGAAAAAATTTAAGTGAGTGGCAGTATTGAAGGACAATAACAGCTGAAGTGATTGTAAATGTGAATGCCTGCCAACACAGATGAAGCTAAGGACCTTGCACTCACCCAAAAAGATAAACCACTGACACCAGTTCACAATAAAAAATTTTGCTGTGGACCGACATTATTTTAGTATTTAGCCAACACAATCACCAACAATGATCTGCAAGTGACGTTTCTAATGAAACCTAAAGAGCAGTTGTTAACTGGCACAAACAAGCAATGTATCTTCAATTGTATTTAAAACCTGTTATTTACAAACAAGTAAATATGATGTCAAAATAACATCACTGGTAGGAATAAATATTTAACTTCGACATAAATGAAATACTGATTTTATCTTAAATATTCCCTTAAAATTTTGTATAAATCCAAACATTTTCTATAGATATACAAAAAAATGAAATTGGGTACGTTTTTCCGAACACAGTGTTGTCTTTGAATACTCATAAATTAAAACAGTAACTTAATAAGATGACTGATGTTTCAGCCAAAACATCAACAATATATGCAATAAATTCCAGGACTGTTCTTCTCAGTAAGCACACAGCGACAGTTGAAAACCAAAACTATTATGAAATTGTACAGCCACTATTGTACATCACTTACCGTGATTTCATTTATGACGTTATACTGTGACGTCATTATTATTCTGATATAAATGATGGGCATTGAGTTGACGCTTGGCATAGTCAGAGAATAATCGTACAATTTTCTAGTCGCAGAAGGCAAAGAAAGTGCTGAAATTTATTGTAGACTATCTGCAGTAAGCAACAGTGACACTTTATCATGTTTGAGAGTATTTGAATAGTTTGCCCCTTTTGCAGCAATCATCAGTCAGTTAGTGATGATGTCAGTGTGGAGCACTGCATACAGCAACAAGAAATTTGAGCTAATGCTCGTGAGACGTGCGAAAGTCTATAGCAATTCCGGTTCAGCAGTTTAGCTGAAAACTGGGGTATTCACGCTAAGTTAATATACAAATACCAAATTCTCTATCTAGATCGCATAACGCTACCTTGTGAATGATATGGACTTGTGTCACAGCCCAAAATCGTTCAGCGTCATTCAAGGTCATTGAATTCGGCACCAATCGAGAGCCAATGTACGACTTGCTATTAGTGATTAATAGTAACCTAGGCCCTATCTCGCACAGTTACTGAGATACAGCGACTTATTCGCCAAAAATCGCAAATTTTGCCCACCCCCCTCTCATTTATTGCCCTCGTTCGGTGTGATCCCTTCGAATTTATGGAAAAGCTTTACGGTTCCTGAAACTAGAGTCTTCCAGGCAGCAGATGGTGAAGATTTGATGATCCTAGCTTGCACTGTTTTTGACTGATCCACCCGTGTGACAGACAGACAGAATTGCGATGGCTAAGACGCGCTGAAAGCTGTAGCTGCTTTCGCACGTAAAAACGGTCAGCTGCAGACAAAGCATTTTTTGGTTTACTTGGAGAGTTGTTCTTGCAGACTTTTTGGCTTGAAAGACATACTGTGAATGAACAATATTACTGTGCATTATTGTCTGATTAATTACAACCAGCAATTCGCAGCAATGGACCAGGTTTGCTGCACAAAGGCGTCATTCTTTAAAATGGCAGTGCCCCACCGTGCAACAGGCTTATCAGACAGTTAAGAAAATTGAAAAGATGGGCGGGGAACTGCTACAGCATTTGCCATACAGCCCAAACTTAGCTCCAAGTAATTTTAATTTGTTCGGGCTACAGAGCAAATCACTTGGAGACATTAAGTTCAAAAACGATGAAGATGTTCTACAGCATTGTGTCTGGAAATTTCTACACAATGCCAACAGAAACTTAATGCTACGGGTTCCAGCCGACCTGTAGAACAATGGGAACACTGCAGGGAAAATATGTTGGAAAGTAATATAACTGTCAGGAATGTGTGATTTACTGCAATGGTATTAACGAGTTAGTCCTAGAATTTATTGTACACTTGTATATATATCAAGTTAAAGACTGTTCACTACACACAAAAAAAACAAAGCAAATCATGACATCTAATTCACCATATCAATACTCAACAGTGAAAGACAGCAATGGAGCAAGAACAAGATGACAGAATATAAGACAAGCCAAAGACTTCCAAGTCTGAGACCAAAAAAAACATTTTCCAGTCTTGAGGCTAGACAAGACACTGTGGTCCAAAAAGCATGTCACTGGCACTAATATCATGTAGAATATCCAACCTGCAGCACTGACAGAGCCGAATACAGTATGCTTACTATGATGTTTGTACTATTCACAACTCACCGACTGGATGAATTGTCCACAGTCTTGCACTGTACATTGTGTCCAAGCAAGGGGACGAATCCGAACTTCCCCTGCCAGCACAGTATCAGGATGTCGACAGTCCAACATGATTCTGAAAAAACACAACAAACCAATCAGCTTCAGTCAAAATAAAAAAAAATTCCAATTCTATCTCTCAATTTCTTGACTCATTTCTGTTGTAACCATGTAATACTTAAGACTGATCAGATGTTTATCAGCTTCATATCTGTCACAATGACCGAGTTTTAGATTTTTTTGCCTTTATCTTTTGCACCAGACTGTTCTTTAAGAGAATAAAATAACGTTTAACACCTAGTTACGTTTTTACATAAAATGTATTTACAAAAAAAAACAAAATAAGCATGTAACGTCCACGATTGCACATATCAATATCAAACACAAAAAAAACACAACATGTTCAACACAACTGCTGTCCGCAACGAGTACAGACAGACTGACTGTCTGACTGCTGAAGCATGGCCAGGCAGCTGCAGTCACGTGGTTTGGCCGCCCAGCTGACCATGCCCAACTAAGCGTGAAAGTTAACGTGTCGACAATTTTCCAACAGAACAAAATGCTTGAGCGTGACAATATCTTAATACATTTGACCTCGACTGGACATCATCTGGTTAACAAGGTATCTTCTACTACAGGTTAGTAACTTAGCAAACATCAATGACTGTAAAACACAAGATAAATGCTAATCATTTAAACTATTTAGCAATATTCTATATTGCATTTAATGAATAATTCTGATTGCCTTAACATAAACAAAATTCTGCTCTCTGGCATAATATGCAAACAAGCATAATAATGTTTAATTTGCCTTCAAACCGTATTGCTGCTACAGCATTTGATAGCAGTCACTGTAAACATCATGGCATCATCTCAGAAACAACTAAGCTGTTTATCAGAACGAAAATTCCAATGTAAAATAGAATACAATTGACATTAATAGTAAACATGTGGTCAGACTTCAACTTCACTATGACTGCTACTGCTAATGCTAAAATCAACCAAACCACAAAATATGCTCTAATATTAAAGAAATAGTCAGAGCAAACTATAGGGTAAACACTTAGCTACGATACATGGCACAATGACATAGGGCCAATTGATTCACGTCCAGGTTAAAGACAACTTATACGTTAAAGTCGGTAATTCCATGAGTTAACCTCTGTTGTGTTGATTCATGACACACGAGCAGGTTAACTCACTTGGTTATCTCAGAATTAACTCGCACAGTTATCCTCCAGATTTTGCAAGATTAACCTGCAATTAGTGCAAGATCGCGGATTAGCAAACTCTGATTAGTTTTTCCATAAATAAACGCGACAAAGGTTAACCTCTGGACTTAACCTCGCGACCAAGATAACCTAGGTTAGGTAACCTAGAAGTTAACTTGGACATAAACCAATTGGCCCTTACTGACTGATAGATAAAAACATTAATTACCCCACACAGGTAGAACATATCGGATGCCGGCATGGCCATGTTTCAAGCGGCACATACAGCAAATCACGGCAACTTGGACATAAATCTATGACGTTCAACCCTGCCATCCTTACCAAATTACCTGTAAATAAACAAGGAATTACAAAACAATATATGTAAACTAATATTAATTCACAATTCATAATCACAAAAAAGACAAACACTTCAACAGCTTTTTTTCTAATTTCCACAGACTGTTATCAGTACTCAGTATTTTTAAATGTCACACCTTCTGATTCCCAACTCAGTAAAACAAATTTATTCAGCAAGACAAGGAATTCATGTATGAACTAAAAACCTGGAATACAAGCTTGTACTGAAGACCCATCACAAGTATTAAACATTTTCAACTTGCCATCATAAATTTTCCTGTGTATGGTCATGATGATCTCCACCGTGGTCAGCCACCTTGTCGTGGTGGTGGGGCTTTGCACCAATGACCCGAAAAATTTCTAAAATCTGGAGGGTAGGAGCTAACTAAGAGCTGATCAAACCCCTGAGAGCAGATTTGCTACACGTTACTAGTGCTTTTGTGCTGGTTTCGGCTTCACAGCCGACTACGGCTTTACAGCCGTCTATTTACGGCTTCACAGCCGTCTAGGGCTTTATAGCCTAGCCGTCACCTGTAACTTTGTGGTTACATTTGGGGATGTGCATTGGGCCGAACTGATACGGCCTTAGCGCTGGGCAGGTGTAAGAGCCTGCCCACCCTGGAGGTAAGGTAAGGTCATGATGATGGGCGAAAAAGATGTGCGCAGGAAATACAAGGTACAGTGACAGCTACACTATGTGCAACCAGCATAATTTAATTGACGTCTTTAATGTAACAATGCAACAAACTAAACTGGCTTCTAAATACAGCCTACAGAATATACATTCTTCACTATGCAAGACTTACTACATGAACCTATCTTGCTGTAACTCGTGAGTCGTGAATGTGGTTGTGGATTTGCCACTTTGAGTAATTAATAGTACAAATGCAGTGCACTTAAAGATCCATGGCCATGGTCAACTCACTCACACAATTCACGTAGCTCTTAATTAGACATTTCACCTTGCATATATAATAAGTTGATTTAAGCTTTATAAATATACGAAATTAATGCCTGACTGTGACGAAAATATGGCTTTAGGTGGCATCACTGATGTCACAGGCCCAGTTCAGCCAGACAATGATGACAGAACTGAAGCCAGTCCTGTTGTTGTCAATCTCATGTGGTGGATGAACTGTGCTGCCGCATTCAGTACTGACTGAAGACAACATACCAGATAGGTTGATGGCCCAGGAGACCGATCAGTACGGTGTTTCCAACTTTCCGTAGTCCAGTCTGGACAGCATCAAAGTGACCACCAAAATCTGGAACATGGCTAGTGTTACTGAGCAGTGGATCGGCCGGACCACTAGGGGAATTGTGATGGAAAACATATGCCAGCATAGCATCACAGTCGCATTGAACTGTTTATATCTGCTGACCTCGTCATAGCTGACTGCAAAGCCAAGTTTCGCCAACATGTCCAGCAGGGACTGAGATCCATACATATGATCAAGACAGACTCCAAGGCCAAATAATGTGAGAGATATTGATGATATTGATGACCTCAAGCAAGCTGCTTGCACGATGCTCTAGCAGATGGCAGCCTGTTTCAGCTCATTAGGAAAAATGGTTTCCATGAAAGTCATAAGCAGGCTAGGGACCCATGCTTTTGTCGATGAGAGGTCACTGAAACTTGCTATGTCTGGATATTCTGTCAAGGTAAATGACCAGTTGCGGATTTGGGCACAAATTAATTTAGCTGCAGCAATGATGACACGACAACTCTTTTCATCAACATCTGCCTGTCGTTCGGCGTACCACTTGTCTGACAGTATTTGGGCACTGGTATTTTAAAAGCATATGACGTTGCTTTTCTTCCAGGAACCTGTGACAACACTACGTTTCCTTTATACCGTTGCAACAACAGACGCTGCATGTTTTTTTCGGAGTAGATGTCAACACCGTGGCCAGCGAGCCCAGCCATGACAGTATGGAGTTAGAAATAAAATGCAGCTCCGTTGAGTTTTCCAGCCAAATACAAAGAGCTTCAAAAACCTCCAGTTTTGTGTCATCAACAACACGACCAAGTTGCTCAGGACTGGTGCTGTTTCGCAGATTGCAGCATCCGGTGATGAAGCTGCTGTAGCACTGCCTATGATACATTGCTTCCTCAGCAACTATGTCATTGCAGGACTCAAGTCTACCGAAAACCTCAATGGACCATTCGTCACGTCTATGCTGACATGCCTCAAGAAGTTTGTCATGCATTTCTAGAGTGCATACGCAAGAAAACATCTATAGCACTGCGATGCCGAGCGTCATTTATGACTACTGCAGTGCAGAAAAAAACACTGTTCTTTCCAAAAAGATGCAAATGACGAGCGCAGTACCTCTGATGACACACCAGTCTCTGCTCCACCAGCCTTATCTAAACAAACCGAGGGACGCCTAAAGATGACGGGAACGGCCTTTTACCGCCTGCGTACCAATGTAGAAACTGAGGTGGGCGTCGCTTGGTAATTATCAATATTCATAACCATAGATATGCCGGTTCATCATCATCATCATCGACAACCGTGGGCTCAATGCCCGTTGGTGTCTGACGCCATTCTTACTATCGCTGCCCACCGCTGCCTATCTAGGGCAGCGTGGCTCAACTCCTGCAGG
>Ga0056128_1009114_pt1 | contig 12493 bp, 7 predicted proteins | sample WorMetLIZISLAND2_FD_71113 | JGI IMG/M metagenome (GOLD analysis project Ga0056128, IMG submission 71113) | Marine gutless worms symbiont microbial communities from Max Planck institute for Marine Microbiology, Germany - Olavius geniculatus... ...
ATATATACTCTCTCTCTCTCTCTCTCTCTCTCTCTCTCTCTCTCTCTCTCTCTCTCTCTCTCACGCATTTGATGCCACACCCCTACTTATACAAAACAACTTAGGTACGATTCATTTGTAGATCTGGTACGATTCATTTGATGTCTTATTTTGTTTATTTTCCTGTTAAATTGCAAGAAGCCAAGATCAACGTTCTTCGGCAAGCTGCTACAAGATAATGTCACGTTATGAAAGGCAGCATTGCGAGTCAGGTATTTCAATCAGAACACACTATAGCCCGTTGGTTGCTGATTAGGCCATTTTCGTAGGCTGTGCACAGTTGCTAGCATCTGCATTAATTCCTGATTAATTTCTGCTATATTATTATTATTTTTTACTCTTCGAAAAATCCAAAGGTGTCTCAAAAATTAGCTGTATTAAGCGAATGGACTATTATTATTATTATTACACAGTGACTATACACACGGCCGGCCGTATGTATAGACAAACAAGACGTGCACACGGCCAATGAAAAGATTTACAAAAACAATAATTCTAGCGGTAGATCGGCGATCTTGCTGTTAGCACTGGAAAATTGCTAGAGGTAGATCGGGTAGATACATTATTAAGAAGATGGTAGAACTTATATTCCTGGTAGACACAGAAAGTCTGTAAGCCATGCCACGACACTGTCACGTATTTAAATCAGGCTTATTCAGTATTATATCACAGTCCATTTCAAGCCAAAGCTGTTTTTTGAATACATTTTATTTGATGTTTGGTAATTGATAACATTTCAGTTCCAACCACAGTCTTAACAATGCTGTGAAAAAATATGGCTGCATTCTTACATTAACAACGAGATAAATGTAATTAGATGAATGGCAATCTACTGCTAGTAATTTTCTGCTCACTGGTGCAAGATCGCCGATCTACCGCTAGCACTGACCTTACAAAAAAAAATAAATCGGCTCGAGTGAAGAAGACAGGAACAAATGTAAACAAACAAACCGATCCACCCTTATGTACAATCGCACGAAAAAATTAGTTCCACTTAACTTGCACGTTTTCATGACATTCAGTGCATATTTTTATGTATTGTTAACACATTTCACTTTGTCATTATATTTCGCTGTTGGGTTAATTACTAATATGCTATTTAGCATATATTTAGTGCTGGTTTCCACAAACTTCACTCGTCGCAGCCATGGCTCAAAGAACTTTACGGGATCAATGACCTATGCACAGTTATGCACAACTGCTTTCAAAATTACTACCTTTTATTACAAAACGAGGTTAGGGTCTGGGGAGGGGGCGCTGCCCCCTCTCTAGAAAAATATAAAAATGTGATGAACTGTTTCACTACAACTTGGTTTGGAAAATGCACTGCAGTAATAAGTTATTCAAAACTGCACAGCCCTAGTGTGGCAAACTACTTTAGTGCACACAAGATATCATTGTGCTACAACTATCGATCTAAAATTTTAGTCATTGTATGACGAATTTGATTAAAAACAAGTGGCATATGTTTCTTGCAGGTTTGTTCATCACAATGCTATATTATATCAGTTATTTAGCATTCACAGTTGCTGCAAAACTTGATCGCAAACCACCCATAGTAATGAATATGTCCCGTGATCTTCGCTCATCCCAATAAATCATATTTCACGACTCAAGAGGTCATGTCTGAAAGGTCATATTGGAGCATAAATGCAGTCACTAAAGCCAGAATTTGTTTCGTCTTTGGTTTTTCAACATAAAAGTTATTTAAAACACACAAAACAACTGAGACAGACAGAAGTTTATTTGCAAAACAGTACAGGCATGCAGAAGCAGATGAGCAACTGCCCATCAAAGATGGTGCCAAAATCGAATTACATTTGTAGTATCAGCTCAATGTTTCAGTCAGCTCGACTCGGCAGACTGGAACTCAGTGGTGAAACTAGCAACCAGCATGCAAAGCATTGCTTACTTGCAGTGGGATAACAGGCATGGATGTTTATAACACAAGAAGCCCAGTTGTCGCTAAGGTAACCAGACCATATCGCCTATATTCAAAGGCCAGCGTCCGACTTACAGTCGCGGAAAAAAGCGATTTTCCAGAGTGACTGCAGTCCGGGCCCATACATGCTATGGTGACGCTGCTATATTGAATGCTACAATTGGTCGGCCAAGAATTGTGAGGCAACATTGCAAAACTTTTATGCCTGAATCCTAAAAGCTACCCTAACCATAAGCCACAATACTTGCGTGACAGATGGCCCACAAATAGATGTATCGAGCCAAAAAGTCAGTGGCACGGCGACCACCCTTAGATCGCACAGTAAGTGATTTTCTTAGGTTTTTGTGGTGAAAAAATACTGCAATCATACCCGGCTGTGTGTATAGAAATTTTTGAATTTGTTCACGGCCGGTCGTGTACATCGTGTGTATAACACCAGTCGTATTATTATTATTGTTTTACCCACGGTAGTAAAGGTTCCGGGGGGCCAAAAACAAAAAAAAGTTTAGAACATTTGTAACAAAAACCAGCCGTTTTTATGTGGTAGTAATATACACCAATACCAAACAGGGTAAACGGTAAACAAGGTGTCGGATCGACTAGAGGTCAATGTCAATGTCATTGTCAATAATAAATTTATATAGCGCAATATCATGAAGCATGTGGTACATCGTTTGTTTCAGCAAATGTCTCGCTGATCAAAACAACGTTAAATCGCTGAAATAGAACAGAAATGCACTGCCAAAAAGATGTATCTCGTGGGTCTCCTGTAACGGCAGTTGACCGACCACTCACAACATTCAAAAATTCTGTTGCTGATGAGTGGGTCATGTCGTGGGTCTTTCTTTTTTCTTTTTTTACCTATGGCAGTAAAGGTTCCGTGGGTTAAAAGCCAAAAAAGTTAAAGACAAAAGCTGCGTTTTGGATACTTAGCATGTTCGTGTTTGTTCATAGATAAGTATATCATAAATATGCTAATTTCATGCTCAAGCTGGAGCACGAAAACAAATTTACTAGTATATTGCCTCAATACAGCAAAACAACTCTTTCGAATAATCAAATTTTTCATCTGCTGTGCCATCAGCAGAAATTAAAACTGTTGGCTAAAACTATTAAAATATTAAAAGTATTGGATTGACATGCATAAATTAGCCTATCTTTAATATACATATCTATGAACAAATATGAACATGTTAAGCATCCAAAACACTGCTAAAGTGCTGTAGTGACTAGGGATCGGGTGCATCGTTGGGATCAACAAATGTATTGCTGATCAAGATAGTATTAAATCGCTGTAATAAAGCAGAGATGCATTGCCAAAGAAAAGACGTATCTCCTGGATCTTTATGGCAGCAGTTGACCAACCACCCACATCATTCAAAAAGTTTGTTGCTGATGAGTGGGTTGTGCCATGGGTTTCAAACGCCAGTGGTTGGAAGATGTGAGTGGCTGGCAGATCGGCGTACTTGGTGGTTTTCCTGCTTGCCGCAGCCTCAGCCGCTCCACCAGCAGACAGGCTTTCTGGCTTGCCAAGGAGTCAGGGTAAGTCCCTCTGGGTTCCTGCCATCAGTTATTGTCCAGCTGCATGGCTCTTTCGTCACTGGAACACCGGCCGTGGTCAGAGACCATGCTATGACGTTATTGATAGCATGATGTCTGGTTATCCTGCTTGGTGCTTGTTTACAGACCAAGCCATGAAGGCCGTGAGTGTTTCCCTGCGATCCGCAATGACAAGTATGGGTGACACAGACACTGCAACCAAGATGCAAGGCGAATGCCACACAGACTGTGTTGTCAGAAAGTTTCAGTCCACATCTAGAGATGGGCAGTGCTAAAAGCCAGTTCCCACTGTGAGGAGTGACAGCAGCAAGGAAGCGGGCAATGTGCTGTGCACAGTTCCCGCTGGTTCTGAAAAGTCCTGAAAAAGTCCTTAAATTCGACTTTTCATTTTTCAGGATCTGAAAAGTCCTGAAATTGGACATGGGTGCTGAAAAAGTCATGAAAAAGTTCTGATTTTGTTACTGTTATTTTGAAAAACCAAGATACTGAATCCGAAATTTTTTTCAGTAACATTTGTGCTTAATTACTGGAATTGTTTTTGTATAAATATTATGTGCTTGATTGACATACATCATTAATCTGTCAGGTAATACTTCATGTATCATGTTTTCTCACTAAAATAACTCAGGTGCTTGTGGTTTAGCTAAGTGCATCGATGGGTTTATCTTGTTTTTATTTGATATGGTGCTGAAAAGTCCCGAAAAAGACCTGAATTTCGATTCTGTCATTTGAGTGGGAACCCTGGCTGTGGTTCAGAATAGTGTGCCTCTACCTGGTCATTCTGAGGGGTCGCCAAAAGGCCCAAAACCTGTTTTAGATGATGATGAAACTGTACTGATGAATGATGGTCTGACACCACAGTGATATGCATAAGTCATAGAAGCACTGTTTTGGCTGACGTGTTTTTGTTGGTTGATTGCAGATTGATGAGATAGAAGCTACAATTGCTGTAGCTGAGAGTCGGCTGGACAACATTGAACGTTCATTGCGTCTCACTGATCTGGATGCTATCTCACGGTAGCACTTGTCGTACTCACTAGCAATATTAGTAGTCGAGACCATATTGTTATTATTTCTCAGTAGTCATAGTCGTAGTAGTAGTAGTGGTCATCATTTTTATAGTTTACTACGAGCCCCCAGAAACAACAACAGTACAGTAGTTGTAGCAAACTGATGCTGAGTTTGCTGCTAGTTTTGAAAACTTTTGATCTACTGAGTTGTTTCGGAATCAGTATACTCTGTACTTCTACTACTACTATTGCATTCTACTGCTGCTGATAATTCTGCTCTGATTTTCTGTAATTTAGGTCCAAGCAAATTTCTGGCTATTTCTAATTTCTGTAGTTTTTACGCGCGACAGCATTTAATGCTGCAGCACGTCATAGCTGTCGTAGAGGCGTCCATCCATTTGTCTGTCTCTTTGTCTGTCACACCCTTGAGCCCTATCAATATGGTGCAAGCTAGGATCACTAAATCTTTATGTGGTCTGCCGCAAGGACTCTAGTTTTTTGTCACAAAATTTTGTGCTTCTGTGTGAGGGGGTTCCCCTTGAACGTGGGCGTCAAATAGGGGTACCCCCTTAAAAAGAAGTTAGTTTGCCGCTATTGGCTCTTATAGTGTGAACACGGTAGCAGATAGGTACAGACTTGCTGCATATCATAACAAGCGCTGGTGACAGGCTTTTTAGATTTGTTATAGTCGATGACCTTGAATGAGCTTGAACCCCCAAACGAGAGGTTTTGTTGAATTTTTTTTTGCAATTTTTGACTGCAGTGCACATTTCAACAGTAAATTGCGATGAAATGGCTGGAAATAGAGCAAGACAAACTGCATATGAAATTTTCAGCATTAAATGTAGATTTTAACATTTAACTCAAATTTTCCGAGAAGGAGGAGATTTTCTGACAATTTTTTGACAGCCAAAAATTTAGGGGCCAGTTGTCCTCCGGCCGCCTTTTCCTGCTACGACGCTTCTGCTTGGCAGGCACTAGAAGATTCCTGTCCGAGGAAACGTTCAAACTAATTGCAGTTTTCTATGACTTTTTGTACGGGAGAAGTGGACGGGCAAGTCACAGTGTAGATTTTAACAGTCTAAGTCCTGACCCTTTAGATTCAAGGAGGACTGCCCAAGCCAGCGTCAAAGACAGCTACCACCTAAAAAGTGGTTATTTTACTGCTGTTGGCTCATGTACAGTGAAAACGGTTGCAGATAGGTACTACAGACATGCTGTTTATCATAACAAGCAGTAGTGACAAGCTTTTTAGTGGTGTCGACATCGATGACTTTGAATGACCACGAACCCCAAAAATAGGGGGTATTAGTGTTTTTTTGCACTTTGTGGCTGTGGCGCAGATTTCAAGAGCGAATTGCGATGAAATGGATGGAGATAGACCAAAACAACCTGCGAACAGGAACTGCTGGCCTGTCGCGCATCTCATGAGCTTTACTCATATTAGGCCTACTTGTTTTTACTAGCACAGGTTGTTTTCAGAATTGCACTTTCAAACAGATCAAACCACTGTACAGTGTACGTGACATCATAAAAGTAAGCATGCTTTTGTTTTCTTCTGACCAGCATCTGGTGCTGTTTGTATGCAGTAGGAACTTGAAGACTGAGGCAGCAGATTTGAAACTGCAACTTGCTGATCAGAGTAAGCTACTGTAAAGTTTCTGTTGCATGTATTTATTACTTACAGGTTCTTTAGCTCTTATGTGGTTGCCAGTACAGCTTCTAGGAGCTATCGAATAGGCACAGTTGGTTAATTAGCAGCCACTTATTATCGTCATGTGATATTTCAGGAACTATAGCATTTGAGAAGTTGTTTGTAGGACCTGTAGGACAGGTAGATTATGTTGATGCCATTGTTATCTTGCTTCAGATTAACAGTACTGCTCAGCAGTTGCCAGTTTTCAGTTTTTTAACTCATGTGAAATTCACTGATTTTTTTTCTGGCTATTGACAGGCTTGTCATCGTGGTCTGCAGGTGAACGAATAGTTCTTGTGATGTGAAGTATATGTTTTGTTTGTTGCAGGGAGTGAGTTGAGTACGCTGCGGAAAGAGAACCGCAAGTCATTGCTGATCTCATTTATCATTCTCACAGTTGTCGTCGTCGCATACTTAATCTTCATTTCCCACTGACGACAATAGTCTGCACATAGAAGACAAACATTTGTGCCTTTCTGTAGCTATTTCACAGGCTCATAGGTTCTCAGTATAACCCTAGTTATGTGGAGAGCATTGTGCTTTCGATGTGTTGGCCGTAACGTGATTGGCTGGCAAGCTTGGAATTCCGCGGTTGGACAGGGACAGCCTGTGAGACGATTTGTGCGCAGACAGCTTTCTGAGCCACAGCATCGAAGTCTGCGTCCAGTGCGGGATGTAGAATGCTCTTCGAGGGGTTCCACTGGTCTTCTTAGGCCACTTGCATTTGCAGTCACTGTAACTGGTGCTAGCTATACCATCGCTGCAGTCTGGCAGTATGAAACCTTCCGACGACTGGCCAAACCCAACCAGCACCGGTTTTCCCAAGACAGAAACTTCTACGGTAAGGCGGGGGATTTCCGACACCAGCTGAATGCCTGGTGGAACAGCCTGTACCCAACAGAGAAGCTCGTTTGTGGCATCATTGGTGTAAATGCGGCGGTGTTCGTTGCCTGGCGTTTTTTGCCGCAGTTTTCCGTGTTCATGGCAAAGTATTTCATGGCAAGTCCAATGGCACAGGCGACCTGCTGGCCCATGCTGCTCTGCACATTCAGTCACTACAATTTTTTCCACCTCTTCGTTAACATGTACGTTCTGTGGTCCTTTGCACCGGTCGCTAGCAACAAGTTTGGCAAAGAACAGTTCCTGGCTACTTATGTCTCTGCCGGAGTAATTGCGAGCTTTGCTAGCTATGTGTACAATGTAGTGCGGGGAAGCATGTTACCATCTCTTGGAGCGTCCGGTGCAATTATGGCTCTCATTGGTATCGTTGGTACATCTTTTCCTGACACCCGGCTACAGATTGCATTTGTCAGTAAGATTTTTCCACATTCGTTCTCTGCTGACTCGGGTGTGAAAGGGCTGATCGCCTTTGACATGCTCGGAATGGTGCTTGGCTGGAGGTTTTTGGACCACGCTGGACACCTTGGTGGCATGCTGTTTGGTATCTGGTATGCCAAGTATGGACATCAGATTGCCAAGAGATACCGTGAGAGGGTGGTTCAGCATTGGCACAATTTGCGTGGAAAACCCTGATCAGTGTTGACATCATATTGCATTTGCCTTGCACTCAGGGTGCCTGATCACTTGTCTCAAGTGGCGCTAGTTTGAAACTGGTTATAACTCGCTATGCTATAGCAAAGGCTGCTGATGCCACAGATGCAATTTATCTATCTCTATTCCTAACACAGGGTTCCCACGCCTTCTGGGAAGTTCTGAAAAAATACTTTTGAAAATCATGCATTTTTCATAGGGTCAAATGGAAAAAAAGCTGCAATAGTTTATCACCCAGTTTGTGTTGACTGTTGCTTACTTAAATATTGCTGTTGAATTTTGCCACCTTTGCAATGGACTATACTCTGAATATTGTGAGTAAATGATGTTTTTTATTATATCGAAACATTCATGGGTTACAAAAAGTCCTGGAAAATTTTTCATCGGGGTCCTGGAAAGTCCTGGAGAAGTTCTGGATTTTTTTGTCACTAAAAGACTGCGAACTCTGCTAACACTATACAAAGTAATCCTAATCCTGTCCCTAATTTTCGTGCTGTTTGGACTAGTGCCTCTTCAGACTGCTGAACATTTGCCATAGTCAGGCCTAAAAAAATTATGTGCTTTTGGTTGCAACTGGCAAAGAATATGGATGGGAGACTGAAATTTAAAAAAAATTTCTATATTACGACATGTCATGTGATATTACGCATTAACTCATACTCGTAAAAACAAGCTAAATAGTACCCATGAAAACTGAAGTGAAGATAATGCAGCACAGCAGATTACAATGTTGTTGCAAACAGTTTTTAGTAAAACATTGCAAACAAACTCAAAACTGCAAACATATTCTTGTGGGTCCAATAAAACTTATGAATGCAGGTTTTTAGGGACGGAGCGCAACTGGAAGCACTGAATTTTTTTAGGTCTTACCAGCAAACCTTATCTGCACTGTCCACTACTTGTACTACTGGTGCTTGTATTAGTACTACTTTAGTGGCCAATTACGTACTGCAAGTTAGGCCGTGTATTATTCTAAGTGAACTTTTGAAAATTGTTAGAAATAGACATTATTCATGGAAATGGTCTGAAGACCCAAAATTGCAGTCTTGGTTTTGGTCTTAAGATTTTGGTGTTGTTGGGTTTCCCATTATTGATATCTAGCTGATATCAGATAGGTGTGAGATCTTGTTTTGAACATGATGTTTACTTGCTGAACGGCTAAATGTTTCCATTTCTGTGCATCATTATTTACTGAAGGCATTGTTCTGAATCGTTGGTCTGGGTCTCGGGTTTCTGGTCTTGTGGTCTGTGATTTTATACCCCGTTTACACGATTGAGCAAACGTCCAGCAAACATCGAGCAAATATGAAACATGCATAAAGTAGACATAGAGCAAACATCGAGCTGGCTCGTCCAGCTAACATATAGCCAGCTCGTCGAGCCACCTTGATCGTGTAAACGGGGTATTTGTCTTGCAGACGGCAGAAAAAAATGCACAAGATTGAATGGACTTTGTCCTTTGATCACAGGCCGGAAGCCTTTGCTCTTGCCCAACCAAAATAATCAACGCAGTGAACGTTAATTCTCTATCTGGACCTGGACCTCGTCGTGATTTAAAAAAGTACTACGCCAGGAAGTTGCAATTTTGTGTCAGACACTAAATTTCCGACAGAGGATATCACGGGTGCTTTAAATTTCTATTTTTCTCTCAATTCTCCTAAAATAAAAAATTATTGAACCCCAATTTTTTTTTATTTATGGACGAACATTTTTCGACAAGAAGAAACTTTTGCGAATTTGGTGGGCATTGCCACAACGCCAGCGATCTCTGTGTCAGTAGGCCAATGTAGTAGACCTAACTACGGTATCTTGGCATAGACACAACGGTGCATTCCAACAGCGGCGTCGTGGGTTGAAAGAAGTAGTCGGGTCAAGAAATTGCAATTATTCGACAGACACTGCGAATTTCAGACAGAATTCCAACAGACAGTGGCAAGTTTTGACAGAAGAGATTATGGGTGCTTGAAATTTTAATTTTGTTTTTAATTTTTTTCAAAATTGTACTTTGTAGCGCCTAGTTTTGCATTTGTGTACGAAAATTTTCTGAGAAAGAGAAGATTTTCTGACACTTTTTCGACAGCCAGAAATTTAGGGGCCAGTTGCCCTCCGGCCTCCTTTCCCTGCTATGACGCTTCGGCTTGGCAGGCACTGGAAGATTCCTGTCCGGGGAAACGTTCAAACTAATTGCAGTTTTCTACGCGTTTTTGTTTTAGTTTGAACCTGTACGGAACAGACGGACGGACAAGTCACATAATGCAGCCTAGGACGGCAGCATAGGCTAACAATTATTAATACATATTACGCCACATTTTGAGTGAAAACGTCGCTTAGGCCTGCTGCTTTTGCTTATCAAAAGCTGTTAATATTTCACAAAAGTTTCGATAATTCTTGCGTCTTAAATTTGATGCACGGGCCTCCTGCATGAAAAAGTAAAACTTTCTTTGGACAATTAATCTCGGACAAAGCGACATAATCTGGCATTATTTTTTTTATAAAAGTAACTCTGAAAGTCTGAAGCGATGACTACGTAGGTGACGCGGTTTTGAACGTTTCGGCTCAATGAGCAAAATAAAGAAGCAGGAGAAAGAATTTACTGCACTCAAGTACAGGCATGCCCGAGAACTTCAGGAAACTTATTGAAACTTAGGCCCATAAGTGTGTCAAAGAACGAGAGCAGATATTCGCCAGAACAGTGTAGTTGTCATGACAACAAAAATAAACCTCACATACTGAAACCTGTTTGATGTTTCTCACAAAAGCTGCGATAGTTGATCAGTCAGTAAATAGTCACATTTTATTTTAAGTAGAAAGCCAATAGCAGCCAAAATCAGTAACGAAAATCTGGGCTTATTAGCTTATTGGTGATATTTTGCAACGGCGGGAATTCTGTAGCAGTTTTGTGCCGAATAAGAGGATGGGCATGGCAGAGACAACGTTTGAGAAAATGGGCACTATTTTCTGTAACAGGAAGTTACCATTGAACAGATCATGAGACCACTGAAATTCCGTAGTTACGCAATTAAATAATGGTCACAAAAGCGTAAAATCTGCTTAAATAATGCCATCTTGAAGTCTTAAAATTTGCCCAACTCCGAGAGAAATGTTTTGTAGGCCCACGCTATGAGCGCATAGGCCTAGCCCTCAATGGACGTAGTAATGTTTTAGTGCGAGTGAAAACTGTTGGGTTATTTTTAAGAAGTCTAAAGTCTGGAAATGAGAGATCGGTCTGTTGGTGGAGGAAGAAGATGATGAAGGCAAGAGCTATAGGTTGATTGAGTGATGTAGCTACATTACTTCAAACACAGCGAAGAGACAGTGTTAGCGGAGTATGCATGATTTTGTCAACGGCCTTCCTTCCTTTTCCCAGGACCCACAAGGTTGAAGGTCTTCGGGAATCACTTAGTGGAATTTTTTTTGCTGCCAGCCGCGTCGCAGTCGCCGTCGAAAAACTGCCGCCGCTGCCGCCGCCGTAGGAAAAAAATGCGACTCGCCGATGAGTCACTGTTGGTATGGCGTCAGTCTTTAAGTCGTCGACGCCGTAGTCTTGGATCTTGCAAGTGGCAACTATAGTTCCGGGATCATAAAACACCACCAGTAGTCATCACGAGTCTCACGAAAATTACCCCTTTGAACAGTGTTCGATTTGCCGGGGGGGTTGGGGGGTTTAACCCCCTACTGCATGAGGACGACCTCCTCACTGGAACTTGTCTGGGGGTCGGCTTTGATCCCTCCGGAAGAATTCCAGGAGCAACTGGACAAAACGTGGTGTACAAAAAAAATTTTCTGCTCGCTTCGCTCGCAGATTATTTGTGTCCCAACGTTGAAATTTGTGACGCCGCCTTTATTTAATATATTCAAAATGTATAATAAGGAAACATGTAGAGTTTACCCAAAATGGACAAGTCTATTAATTTTCATTAATGTACAGTAATCTGTGATGTATTGCGGCATATTAAACTTCATTTCTTTGCAAAGACAACACAAATTGTATCTGTTTGCGCTTCGAATTTTAGAAATGTGAGCAAATTTGCGGTTTCCATTGAACGTCAAAAAGTCAAAAGTGTTTCAGCTTCAGGGGGCTTTGCCTCTATTTTTCTGACCAGGGGCTCTACTCCTGGACTCTGCTGAGGGGCTGTTTATAGGGGCCTCACAGTTGCATTTGGGGGCCTCCAACTCTCTAGCGCCGGCACTGATTAAGAGAATTTTTGCACGTGCGTTAATTTTTTTAACGCGCGTTAATTTTTTTAACCCGTTAACGCGTTAAGTTAATGCGCTAATTCGACAGCTCTAATTTTAAGACTATGATGCTCCACCCCGTAGCTAGAATTTCGAGGGCAAGGAAAAGGAAAAGGAAACGAAGAAGAAAGGGAAGGGGAGGAAGAATAAAGAAAAACAAGAGAGACGAGGACGATAAACGATGAAAGAGAAGAAAAGGGAAGGGAAGGAAAGGAAAGGGAAAAGATTTTCTGGATTTGCTAACCGGGAAAAATTTCCTAGCTACGCCATTGCATAAAATCTATGTATTATTTACAAAAAGCTTCAGTTCCTGGACCCACTGCATGAAAGACTTTCGTCACTCAGATCCCCACGCCCATCAAATCTTGAATACGGCCCGCAGCCCTAAAATATGCCAAAATGCGTTAGCGATAGCGGACGCGGCTCTGCCCCCGGGCCAGACAACGATGGGGGAGCTCA
>Ga0056128_1009115_pt1 | contig 12493 bp, 2 predicted proteins | sample WorMetLIZISLAND2_FD_71113 | JGI IMG/M metagenome (GOLD analysis project Ga0056128, IMG submission 71113) | Marine gutless worms symbiont microbial communities from Max Planck institute for Marine Microbiology, Germany - Olavius geniculatus... ...
CAAAATAGTGCCAAAAATGCACCAAAGCCCGCCATTTTCAAGCCAAAGAACGAAAATTTTTCTGGGTTGGGGGCACAGCCGAACCCCTTCCCTGTGGGGTGGGGCTCCTCCCCATATCTTACCCCTCAAATGCCCCCATTACAACTAGATCCTGGCTACGCCACTGAACCATCACACCGTACCGTCCATAGACATAAACACTCCGCTCATGATGAAACTGTGATTTTAGTTTTTTTGTTTGGCTATATGCGGTTACCACGCGGTTAAACAGACCAGGAATGGGGCACTGCTCGGATGCAAAAGCATAATCTTTATCGCTGCACATCACTTGAACAGTGTCGAGAAATGCAACAAGACAAGACTCCCTCTGAGTTTCATGTCATGTTCACTAATCATTCTTGGCACAAGTCAAACGAAACACGTTACTCTTTTTTCACATCTAATGGAAGGCAGTAAAGTATTCTGTTAACTTCATCAGATAGTCCAGATTGTTCAACAACACCCATGCACGTGCTGGTTGCCTTTTGTGCGTGACTTATATCCCGTTAACACGATCGAGCAAACATCGCGCTGGCTCGTCCAGCTAACTAGAGCCAGCTCGACGAGCCAGCTTCATCGTGTAAACCGGGTATTATGCTTAGATAATTTTTTTGCTACAGATTATTGCCAAATGCATCGTCGTCGTCACTGCTATTTTAGCGGCTGATTTGTGTGTGTAAATCAAATTATAAAGCCTGAATATCTGCAGTGGGCTGGTAGTCAGCTTGTTAACACGAGCGAGCACGGCAGTCAATGTGACCTGACGCCAGGCCGACGACAACGTGTTCCGCTTGAGCTGAAACGGGAAGCGTACTTTCACGAAGAATTTCGCTATCTTTCATGACAGTCACCGTGAATAGTAAGGCGTCAGCAGATAAAACATCAATATGATGGAACTCAAGTGTGACAGCCAGTCAGTCGTCTCAAAGACGCTGCTAAAGTCACGGCTATACAGCGGAATAAAGTATTCGGACTGTCTAAATGGAACAGTTGGAGTATCGAGTTGGGTATCAAGTATGAACTTTTTTAAGCTTCCCATCGATAGGAACTAGAAAGTCAAACACGCTTTTTCGACTGGTATACCTAAATCAACTACAGTGGATGACCTCGAACATCCACTGTGCCGCACAATGGACGTTCAAGGTTATCCAAGGTAGTTGATTTCGGTACCACAATTTGTGCCCTCTATTGTTGCACACTTCTGTCGGAGCCGATCAGCGGCAGAAATGCAGTTCATACCAGCGGCAGCAAATAAAGGCGCGACAAACGAAGACATTAAACACATTCAAGACGCTAAGAGAGGGTATAGGCAGTAAATGGGTTGAGACATTCATCTTTTCAGTCGATTAGACAGGTTGGCTGGTGCACGGTTTGATACAGTTTAGCTCAAGATACCAGCGCAGAGGCAAATTTAGTTTACTTCAAATTGCACTATTTAGACAGTAGCCTCTGCAAGTCGGGGGTGACCAGTCGCATATCTATCCATGTCTATGCCGCTAGATACAACGCCGAAGTCGAGGCGTGTGAAACTGTAGCAATTAAAGCAGCACTTCACAACTCGTCGGTCATGCTTAGGTGTCTCTCTCAAACGGTCCGAGTATAAGTAGCTGTGGCATTGAACAGTGAGCACCACTAACTGGCACGGGGGGAGGAGCAGCCGTCATGTCAGCTGGTGACGGCAGTGCGTGCTGACGACCATATTATAAAAGCACGATGGGCGAAGGCAGGCTACCTACCTGTATGCAGTCACACATAGTCTGGCCACAGCCGCGATGAGTTACGTCCAATGCACCGATGCGTGACGCCAAACTGTTCATCAAAAAATTTCCGGCCTATTACAAAACATTACGCTACATCGTTCTGGTAATAAAAAATTCGCAGTTCAGGCGTATAATTATAACTCACGCCACTCTTGTATTACGCCAAAATCAGTAAAAGGTAATTACAATAAGCAAGAAAGTTCCTGCGTTTCAAGGGTTCTCAATGCTGCTGGGAAAATGGTGCATTTCGTGCCGCCGGTGCTGTACAGTCTACCGGCACGGGCCTATACACCGCCACTCTAGATATTCGTTATTCAGGCAGCGTTTCGAAACTTTTCTGTTTCGTCAGTCGTGCCGTAACATACATACTCAGTTGATACTTATCTATTTACCTACGTAAAATCGGCGGTCCTAGAAATAATACTTATTACTTAGGATACATTAAACCTGTCTAAAAGCGCGATGACGACTCGTCACAGGAAAGCGATCAATCTTACACCAGTATATGCCGCAGTCAGAAATGTAGTGTGGTGGAATCTTTAATGACAGTTGATTTGCAAATTTTCTGCAGAGTGTGCCCGTAAAAGAATGTTGCAAATTAGTTGAAAATTGGCAAAGTTGAGCTTGGTGTACTACTTTTTTGAGACACAATACGATGAAGACACGATTACGTGTCTCGCACCAGGCCGCCCGCTCGCTAATGTACATCAGTCGATAATGTCGCAGTCGTTGTTTCCGACTCAATAAGTACGATAACGACATCAGTGCCCGGCGCACCGAGCAGTGCACCCAGGTGGGCGACTGACAGGTATATCCAATCATTCCGCGAGGCGCCCAGCCACTGGCCACGCGCTACCTGCACCTAGCAGCAGCAGCAGCAGCAGCAGCAGCAGCACAGCAGCGTCAGCAGCGCACAGGTTGAACTCGGTACAAATCAATATCAAGCTCTGCACCGAATCATGCAGTCGATAATGTACATTTTTCCACCTGCCGTGCTGCGGCGTACGGTAGCGAATGCAGTAAGACGTGCGAAGCCATGGATACGATTAAATAAAGGCTTAATGTTCCGGTGGGTTACAAATTACAATGCATTATGCCGACTAGAACTAGTCTATATTTTTCGTATAACGTGTCTGTAATAAATACTGGCGTTAAAAAGACTGTTTTCAAATGACTGCTTCAGGCTACGTAACATCAGATTTTTTTCCAACCAAAATGAATCACCACTGAAAAAGAATATGGCGAAAGTTTTTCTTCGAGTTCTCTGAAGTTTGTTTTTGCAATAAAAATTCAACAGTATGTTGTGACCAAACGCCAGTAGAGACACGATTGTGAGTCGTGAACTCATGATGAGAATAAACCATCATTCGCCTAGCAATATAGCAGCGAGATAAAAACGTTGAGTGCACCGCCACTGCTTGGCGGCGCACCGAGTCGTCGTTGTCAGCAATGCGCGCGTTCAGTCTGCTTTGTCAATCGGCGCTCCCGACTAAGTCTGACTAGCTAACGACGACGACTTGCACTCGTCTCTTTCTCTCTCCCTACTCGTCATGAATACATTCAGCACGCAGCGTGAAGCTCTCAGTCCTTCGCCCGCACTTCAACACACCGCGGCATCCTTAACTGGCTAAGTGCTAAGTTATTATGTCTTCGGAGTGATTAGGCATATACAGAGACGCGTTGTCGTCGCTGCATGCACGAGTGTGAACAGGCTGAATAGACCATTAGACCTATAAAGTGTAATCTTGCAACACCGTCGGGGCCTAACGACTTCTACTACCCAGAAAACCAACCGTGCTTGATTTGCACAGTGCAGGGACATAAACGAAAAAGAACAACACCGAACCGAATAAGCATGCACCAACGCTGGTGGCGAAAGGCCACGCTACCAATGTTAACACCACCCTGCTGTTACAGCTTGCAACACTGCATCACATTTCAGTCCAAATTTTGAATACGACCTATAAGAGCATTTCTACAAGAAAGTGAGCACCCACAGCGGAGAAAAAGACAGCTATGTAAATGCGCTGTAAACTGTTGCAGGGGCATGCCACACACGTTGACATATCATATACATTATACACGCATATTTATAATATTGTATTGTTAGACTACAGACACAGGCTTCAAAAGAACGGCAGCAAGTAATAGATCACAAGCTGGTGACAGCCGAGGCACGCCAGCTTGTATTGTCAAAGGCCACACACAGTCATGGCATGGCCAACATGGTGGACCACCCACTAACATTCTCACCGCCAGCCAGCCACAAAAAGTGAGAGTGAATAAATAGCAATGATACAGTTTACCAGAGCGAAGAAGAAAGTGAAAAGTAAGTAAACACACGAAACGTCCAGCCAAGCTAATGCTAGTTTAGTAGCGTGTTAGCAACGAGCCTTCTGTAAGATGCCCGGTATGTGTCCTCATAGGCCGCAATACACCGGAGAAAGGGGACGTACGACGACAATGCTAATGACGATTTCAGTAGCGCAGGCCTGGGAAACTTCTTAACGCGTGGAGAGCGGAGACGACACACAGATTAAATGCACCTGTACACAGACGACCATGCACGGGTTCAACAAAAACCTAGGCCTACAGAGCGACGCTGGTGCAGTGCAGAACGTATAGTCGCCGTGTCTTGGCCGATGGTAAAAATACGCTCGAAGGAAGAGAGCATGCAAAAGGTGTGCACTGCTGAGCCCCCAGTAATTTGCATTCTGATTTATAGACTGAAGCTGACTGCAAGCAGTAGTATAATAGGCACCCGACAGTCAGAGGTTAAGCGGCTTCATATTGCACTGATCCATATCGTATGTCATCCGTGGACATGGCTCCGCATGCGTGTATACACGTTGCCTTTAAATGTGCACGACTGCACGTGTGTATTTACAAGGCAATGAAGGCGACAATCGCAAAGCAACAGAAGAATAACTCACGCTAACCATCCATCAATTCCGACATGAAAGACTAGGCGTAATTTGCCGCTCACCGGCCGCCTCCAAACAGCGTCGGGTCACCATCCGATTCGACTCGGCCGGCGAATGCGTCATATGAATACACCCGACGCCGTGAGAGCATGAAAACGATACGCTACTAGGACTTGAATACGTGGCATATATAAAAAATAACAATGGATTCCGCCAAAGCAGACATCTATTTAGGTTTACATACCTATAGCCATACGAAGACGACAGCCTATGAAGAGATTTAATTCTTTGCCATGATTGATTGTCGTTCACGTGCTAACACCAATGAATTTTCAAGTCAATGTGCCAGTCTGGCTACTGTGCATGTGAACCACTGGATCTTAAATTGTCTTAGAGCCTCCAAGGGCCCCTTTCATGCCTGGCAAAACTGCAAACAAACAAAAACGAAGATAAAAAACAAGATTATCTGCCTAAATGTAGCGACTAAACAAGCTTATATACTTTTGGACACTTTAGTATAGGCCCCACTTCAAGTTATCTAATGCCACTGTGGATGGCCTTTAAAGTTTCTTAATCCGGTCCGCTGCAATATACATGTATACAGACCCTTAGAGGGTGGTCCAAAAAACGGCACAAAGTTAATGACACCATAATTTTGCAACCGTATGTCACAGAGTCATGTGGTTTTCAGCAAAATGTTCCGAAAGAAATTCTTTACATGACTAAGGTCAGGATTTGAATACAGCAGTTAAATATTCTTTGTTATTGCCGCTGGCAGTTGAACTATGCAAAAACACTATTACCCTCGACACCGCGGTCCATAAAAACGTGCCACTTTTATTTTTTCAATAGCTCCGTGAAACATTGGCCGATTTTAATAATTTTGTCATGCAACATTAGAAAGAAACTTGATGCAAATGTCTATAGTTTTGGCCATCTCGCCGTAAGGTTGTCGCTACACTACCTTGTGAAATGCAAAAGTCGTATTTTGACCATTGGCCACAATGAATTCATACTGGGTAGTGCATGCGTCAGCTCAGAAAATTACTGAGACCACAAAATCATTGAAAATCTGTTGCTTCGTTTTTATTTAAAAACTGTAAGTCGACAAACTGAAATGATACATCAACAGCGAGTGGCCTGCTTGAGTCATGCAGTTACTGAATGTGCTGTTGGCAAATGGTGTCAACGTCTACCGCTTGCGTTTGTGCTGCAGGAGGACATTTTCAGCACATGCTAAAATGAAAATGATGTGATGTGACACGCGTGCTTTTTTGAGTGATAATAATTGCCAATTGCGTTTGTCGCTATTCAGTCAATAATTTCTGAGCCGACGCATACGCTACTCTGTAGGAATTCATTGTTGTCAATGGCCAAACTGCGACCTCTGCATTTCACACGGTAGTGTAGTGACAACGTTAAAGTGAGTCAGCCAAAACTAGAGACCTTTACGTCAAGTTTCTTCTTAATGTCGCATGCCAAAAATTATTAAAATCGGCCAATGTTTCACGGAGCTATTGGAAAATAATAGTGGCATGTTTTATGGACCAAAGTACATTGAAGGTAATACTGTTTTTTTAATAGTTCACTTGCCAGCGGCAAAACAAAAAATATTTAATTGCTGTATTTAAGCACTGTACGGTTGCAAAATTATGGTGCCATAAACTTTGTGCCGTTTTTTGGACCACCCTGTACACAGAGGTAAAACTGATCAACAAACACAGTAGGCCTACTAAATGTACAAGATAATGGTACTTACAGTGACGTTGCGAGTTCGAGGTCTGGTAAGATCTGGAGAAGTGTCGACGGCACAAAGCTGTAGCACGAACGTACCGAGACCCATTTCTCGGTCGAGTACTCGTGCCGTCCTGACTAGTCCAGACGTCGGCAGGACATCGAAGTACAGCGGCAGCGGCAGTGCGGAGTCCGGTGACGTGATAGACGTGATGTAGTACTGGACGCGGGAGGACCTGCCGGCGCGCGAGGCGGAGACAGAGACGACTGGAGTGAACACCGGCAAGTTCTCCGCGACTCTTCCTGAGTACGCCGAACTCGAGAACACCAAGCCGCCGTCAGCGGACACAGATGACGCCGACTCCTGGGTGATGACGGTCAGACTTCGCAAGGACGACCGCGCCGGAATTCGACTGTCGGTTGCCATGACCACGGCGCTATACACGGCTCTGCCTGCAGTAAGACTGGCCGTCAGATACAGGCGTCCAGTCGCACCATCGATTCGAAATATACCGGCGTCGCTGCTACTTTTATCTGACGGAAGCGAGTACCTCACGGCGTAGTTGCCAACTGCCACGGCCGTGACGACGCTTACCAGAGTGCCGGGGCGTGCATCGGAAGGCAACACGACAGCTGCGGGCGACAGGAACTCGGGCGTTCCATCAACGACGTCGACAGTGAAAGTTCGCTGCGACGTGAGGCGATAAGATGCTGTCAGACTGTCGTCGACGACAGCAAGTGTCAGCCGGTAACTGCTTGCCGTGTCTCGCACATTCAGAGCACTGGCGACCGTCACCATTCCGCTGTCCGCATCGACGCTAAACTGCCGGCCGTCTGGAATCTGTCGACTCAGCCAGTATCTCATCCGGGCACCCACCGCGCCGTCAAGATCAGTCGCCGTCGCACGGAACACAGTCGTCCCAGCTGGCGCGTCAGCCTCCACGCGATAGCGAAAGCCAGCGTCATCGGTGAAACGCGGAGACCGATCAGTGATGTCTGGTAGAACTTCGACACTGAGAGGTGTGGAAGAGGTCAGCGACGACGACTCATCACGCGCCACCACAGTGAGGGCATACTTCCGTCTACGCGTCGAGTCGAGTGCGGCGCTCACGAACAGTCGACCGGTTGAAGCTTCGACGATGAACGGAACACCGACAGACGACATGATGCTGTATGTCACCCGAGAGCCACGACTGCTGCCTGGGGTTTGATCTGCCGCAGCTTTCACACTTCCGATCAGCGTCCCTACCGCAGCGTCTGCGCCCACCTCGACGCTGCCTCGCGGCATATGTGTCCACCTGGGCGGTCGTGGCATAGTCCTGACAACACTCACTCTGACGCTGGTCGTGCTTGTCAATGGCGGTGTTCCACGGTCGCTGGCAACGACGACTAACTCGTACGACTCCAAGCGGTTGACGTCAAGCGGTTTCATCAGCAACACGCGACCCGTAGACTCCTCCACCGCAAACTGTTCGCCGTCGTCGCGGATGTGGTACAGCACGGTGCCGTTAAGTCCCGCGTCCGGGTCCCGAGCTGTCACCACGACCACCGTGCTGTTGACAGTCGCATTCTCGGGGGTGAAGGCCAAGTACAAACTGAGATCGAACGTAGGTGCGTTATCATTAATATCAGACACGGTGATGTCCACAATCACTCTACTCTGCCGACTGACCACTCCAGTGTCCGCGGCGATCACCACTAGCGTAATCACATCGGTTCCGGTGTCGGCAATTAGCTGTTCCCTGTCGAAGGATCGCTGAGTGGTCAGTAGTCCGTACAGTGGATCGATCCTGAAGCCGAAAGTAGAACCTTCAATCCAGTAGATGAGGTCTGCGTTGCGACCGGCGTCGGCGTCCGTAGCGTAGACGAGTTCGGCGAAGTCTGCCGCTGGACTTCCTTCCACGACAGTGAACGAGTACGAGGCGCGGTCGAACGCGGGACTGTGGTCGTTATTATCGAACACCACGATGACCACTTCCACCGACCATCTGCGCGTCCTCGTCACTCCGTGCTCGGTGGCTGTCACCGTCAATACGTACTCCGGCCTCCGCTCGCGGTCCAGCGCCCCGGCGTTGTACAACCAGCCGTCCGGAAAGATTCGCAGCCGACCGTCGTCGAAGCCGTGGTGCCGTGAGATGGAGTAGCTGACCGTGGCCGATGCGCTGAGAGATCGCGATGTGTTGACGTGGTAAAACCGTGAGTTGATGGGTGTCGACTCACTGACGCTGGTCCACAGCATCGACGTGTTGAAGAGGGGCACGCTGCTGTCCAGCACTGTGCCGACATGCACGCGAACGGTCTGAGTCGACGACAGTGCCGGCACACCGCCATCCACAGCCACAACGATCACACTGAGTAACGTGTCAGCAGGCAGGAACGACGTCACTCGGAGCAGGCCAGTCGCAGCGTCAAGCGACAGTGAGTCGCTGCTGTTGGTCAGTCGGTAACGCACAGTGCCGCCTCGGCCCGCGTCTGGATCGACCGCACGGGCGGCGTAGACCTCGAAGCCGACAGGACTGTCGGCAGAAACGTCCACATCGACCTCGTCACCGCCACGAAATCTAGGAGCATGATCGTTGATGTCAGCGACAACGACGAAGACGTGGATAGTGGCGAAGTCCACGTCGGACGTCGCGACCAGCGTCAGATTGTATCTGTCCCGGCGCTCTCGGTCGACCGGTCGAGTTGTCGTGATGACTCCAGTCGAGCTGGACACCGAGAAGACGTCGTCTGGATCACCGTCGGCGAGGTAGAACATCAACTGTGACTGACTACTGGCCGTCACGCGCCCCACACTGCGACCCACAACTGCCGTCGACCGACGTCCGTCGTCTTCGGTGATGTCGAACGAGTAACCGAGAGGCTGGCTGAACGTTATTGGAGGCACAGTCGAGCTGCTGGACATCACATAAATTTTCACCGTGGCTGGACGAACGCTAGACAGTCCGCTCAGTTTATCACGTGCTACGACAGTAACAGTGTAGATGGTTGCTGGTGTTAAAATAGCAGCAGTCGATACTGTGCCGAGCGACTGATCGATATCAAACTTTGAGCTGTCCGCACCACTGGAAATAGAAAAAATTACGGAGTCCGAGATGTTGAACGATCGAACTGTCGTGACTACGCTGCCGATACGCTGGTTCCCGACAATTTTAACGAAATAGCGAACGGGGTAGACAACAGGTGGCAAATTCTGCACATTCGTTACGTTGACAATAACAGAAACCTGACTAGACAGACTCGCTGGATCTAGCGGGTTGACAGCTATTACTGTGAGTTTGTAGATCATTCCAGCACCCAGACTCCTAATGGTGACAATTCGACCTGACGTTCTGCCGATCTGGAATGTATCAGGATAGTCATCTTCGACTTCATCGGACAGTCCATAACGAGCTCCGCTCCTATTTTCAATACTAGCTGCGACGACCATTACAAGACTACCAGACGTTGTATTTGCATGAGACAACACGACTCTGTAGCGAGATCTGGAAAAAACAGGCGGTGTGCGGTAACTTGGAAGAACTGAGACGAGAAGATCTGCCGAGGCGCTGAGCATGCCGGCCGTGGCTTGGACGGTCAGATTATAGCTAGACCTCTGCGTCCAGTCCATAGAAGCATTTGTCGTTACGAGTCCCGTCTCCGAGTTCACAGTGAACCAGTTCAGATTGTCATTGTCGTCGTCAGATAAAATCTGGTATGTGACTGGGCTAGCGGATGATGACGTGGCTAGCACGGCAGCGACAAAGCTGCCGATTGGCGCGGATTCACTGACGCTAGCGACGTACGATGCTGGCTCGAAAACTGGAGGACTGACATCGACTCTACCGACCAAGATGATCAGAGAGGCGTGGGTGATGCGTGGCGGTGAGCCGGCATCACGAGCTTCTAGTGTCAGGTTATAGCACCGCCCGTACTGCAGACGACGCGACGCTGCCGCAACCAGCACCAGATACAGTTCCGGTATTGTTGATGGAATAAATGCAAATGAGCCCTCCTTGTTCCCGGCGACGAGTCGAGCTGTCGTTTCACCGTTCGGTCCGTCGTCGTCGTCAGTGACGCTGACCGCTTCCAAGATGTCACCCTCTGAGACGCTCTCGTCGACGACCAACGGTCGACCAGGCTCCTGGTTGCGAAACCTGATCACCGGGGCATGGTCGTTAACGTCGGCTATTTCGACGTGAACAGAAGCGAAAGCGCTGAGCGGATGCGGTTGTCCTCTGTCGGCCGCCTTAAGCGTCAACTTGCAGCGCTTGGAGCGGCACGGTCGTAATAGATCGGTACCAGCCGGGCTGCACGCGGCAGGACAGGTCAGTGGTCGACGGGCAGTGGTTAGTGTACCTGATGTCTGGTCAACTGCAAACTGGCGCCGATCATCCCCGGCGATGATACTGTAGACGACGGCTGCATTGTCGCCACTGTCGGCATCGGTTGCTCGGACTCGCAAGACGGTCGTGCCTACAGCCACCGTCTCGTTTATGGTGGCGTGGTAAGTCTCGTGGTCAAACACTGGAGCGTGGTTGTTGACATCCGTCACGTTGACGTTGACGAGTAGGTAGCCGTACAGCGGCGGACTTCCGCCATCCTCACACGAGATGTTGAGCGCGTAAGACGACGGACCGTTCTGTAGCTCGACGACGTTCTCCAAGTACAACAGACGAGCTACTCCAGACCCACTGGACGCCACCGACAGCCTGAACCGTCCCTTCTCGTCGCCGGCCACGATCCGATAGTTGCTGACCGTGCCGTTTGGTCCGTTGTCCGGGTCGACGGCAGTCTCCAGAATGACTCGAGTACCGGGAAGGTCGGTCTCGACGAACGTAACGCGGACCGTCGAGCGTGGAAATGTTGGCCGGTTGTCATTGATGTCCAACACGCTGATACGGACGTCGAACAGCTGTGCGGGCGGCGCTGGAACACTCTGGATGATCGCGTCGACCATCCTGGCGCCGCCACTGCGGGAAGGTATCGCCTCACGGTCGAGTCGAGCCTGTGACGTGATGACGCCCGTGACACGGTCCAGCTGGAACTCCGCGGGTGGATTACCTGAGAAGCGGTACTGCAGGCCAGGTCTGACGGGCAGTCGGCCGACGACAAAGCCGATCGGTTGTTCCTCGGTCACGTTAAACTGTAGATTGGCGTGGACAATCTGACCGTCGACGCACTGGAAAAACCACGTGACGACGAGCAGCAGACACCACCAGACGGACACACACTGACAGCGGTGGCGTCTGCGCCGACTGCTTCTGACGACCACCTTCGACGCCGCCATCGACTTGCAGCGGCAGTGTTCAGGCCGCAGACACATCATGCTGCCGCCTCACTGAGCGCTTCCAATACCACCTCGCTACGCAACAACATCAATCAGATATGAACGTAGTGACCTTGGGGTTAAAACTACTGGACACACATTTGCCTGAAGTTAGTTTCCACTGACACATAACTTCATTTTCATTCCCCATAAATGGCAGCAAACAATGTAGGCATAACTTTGCTGATAATAAAGACAGTAACGTTAAAGTGCTGTAGTTAACTTCGACTCGACCATCGTTTAAGACTCCATGTAGATTGTAGACGTCTAATTTGCCACTACGTGACTACGCAGTATACCAGCGCAATAACGAGCCACTATTAGAGCCTATCTTTATCCGACCATAGTTTCGGCAGTAGCACAAATTTCTGTAAACCAATATAGCCTAGGCATACTAGGCCTACATCAACAAGTGTTGACACTTAAACGTACGACATGATTCAAATAACTTTTTGACTTCAAACCTCTGCACTTCTGCAGTCCTCTTATTGTTTTTAATGTAGCGACACGACATTCTGATTTCATGATCGCTTATATATCATACTTTTTATATTTTTTAGTAATATTTATTTATTTATTTATTTGTCTTCAATGGCAGGCTCGAGGCCCATAAACACACAAAACACACACAAACACAAAGACTAAAAAAAGACTAAAACAAACTACTTCGCCAACATTTAAAAACTGGAGATTTAAAAAACAAGTCCGAAGATAAAACAGCATTGACA
>Ga0056128_1009117_pt1 | contig 12489 bp, 3 predicted proteins | sample WorMetLIZISLAND2_FD_71113 | JGI IMG/M metagenome (GOLD analysis project Ga0056128, IMG submission 71113) | Marine gutless worms symbiont microbial communities from Max Planck institute for Marine Microbiology, Germany - Olavius geniculatus... ...
TCACACAGTGTTACCTGCCACCCGACAGAGGTGAACGCGCCCCGCCTTAACCCCAGCCAGATAGGCCGGTACTCGATTTACCTACCCCGGAGGGATAAAAGGCTGAGTTGACCTAGGCGGCTGGTTACATACCGAGATGGTTTACCTGCCCATTACTGTACTAACCGGGCCCGGTGTACAGTAACTTCGCTGATCGGATGAGACGCGTTACCACTACACCACGCCACCAACCCTAACTTTGGCCGGATCTCTCAGCGTTTCCGAGGTATGGTCGGTTTTCCGTTGAAAAACGCACATTATTTACCCCCTTCATTGATCCCTGAATTTGAAAATGTTCGCTTTGCACTAGATCGCTAAAATTTTGCACGCCTAGGTTTACGACACAGGGCTAAATATTTGTGTAAAAAGTTACGTCACGACCTACCGTTTAGTTACAATACATCCGTTACAGACCACGACGACGGACAGACGGACGACAACCATACCAAAAGCTCGACCATTACTTCAGTACAGTCGGCTAAAAAGTAGACAAACATTCCGACAATAGCTTATACATGCATGAAAGCTATGTCTATACCGTATAGATCTGTAAAACCTTCCTTATTTTGCACAAATTTGAAAAGTGGTCTTTATCAGTCTTGAGAGAGAATTTAGTCGATATTGGCTATCAGACTGAACGGAAGTAGAAAGAGAGCTATTATTCAGTTTACGATCAAAGCCACGCGGTGCAGTTTAGCAGTTCACTGTTCTCACGGCACACTGTTGACATGAATAATTAATCTGCGCCGTGCAATGAAATAAATAGCATCCGTTGCAGCGTTCTCTACTGCCTTCCAGGCGTCCTTCGATATGAATTCTAATATATTGCTGCGCAAATGCCGGTTGTCTCGAAAGAATATCGCCAAAATAACACTTATATACGTTATCCGGAATTGTCCAAAGTTTACCCATCAGTTATGTCATTACCAGGCCTACATTTAAACGGTTTAACTTAAAGTAGGAGACTGTAGGACCTATACACAACATCACATTACATAAATTACACGTAGCGCATACCGTATAGACTTGAACACACATTGTCATGTAGATTACTTATTGCTACTATCATGCACAACTGATACAGAAATTTTTGTTCAGGTGTTTTACTGTATATCACAACTAAAATTACTTTGCACAATATACCAATAAGTTTAGCTGATGTACTTGCTGGTACAATGTGTCAATGTCCACCGTTTAAGAGTACCATACGACAAACACGACATTCTCCAATCTGACCAGACGCTGGCAAGCAGTATAGGTCTAGAGGCTGTGCTTCTATGTAGTGGCAGGACCAAGATTTTTGTGGTCGGTCCAGTTTTATCTAATTAGCCCCCACAAGTTGCGCATTATTTTGCAAATGCTACATTGTGATCGGCCGACGACTGCGTTTAGCAAAAATAAGCCGGATATGGAGCGGACGAGCGGCAGAATATGGAAAATGGATTGCTTATAATATAGACCTACAGTGGCCGGAGGTGCGCACAATAATGGCGATTGCTATTGTAAATGACAACTGGTGGAAAAACGGATTGTAAAAACGCTGAAAAAACCAGATTGCCTAAATTAGCGTTTACTATCGGACCAACTGATGACGAAATCTTTAAGTAGTTATGTTTTTATCGGTCACGAATAGCTGTAATATGTATCCGTACTGTCCAGTGCACATTTTAGGCCTATTTCATGGCCTACTTCGTCTGCGGAATAATAACCGCCAACCACTCCATTGAAATGTGAAAAAAATCCTTAAATAAAAGTAACATTCTTAGAAAGATAAGATATCCACTAGTGGTTAAGGCAAAGTAGGATAATATTGGCTTAAGATCAATTTAATCTGCTTCTCAATCACCGCAGCATCAATCGCGGATGGAACACTATCATATACAACAAGCCCAGCTGTTGCTAGGATAGCTCACCGTACTGGTTGCAAGTGACCTTTAAGATCATCCAAGGTCAATGATTACCATCTTATCTGACAGAGCGTATGCCACTTTTTATTAAAAATTAATAGTAACCTTGGCTGTATATCTCTCACCGTTTCCGAGATATGGCCAGTTTTCCGTTGAAAACGCACATTCTCTTATCCCCCGTCCATTTAACCCAGAATTTGAGAAATGTTCCCCTTGAACCAGATCGCAAAAATTTTGCACGTTTATAAGTTTAATGCACATGGTTAATTATTCGTATAAAAAGTGTTTCCTACCACACAACGCTTAGCCACCATACATCCGTTACAGACGACGAACGGACGACAGACGACAACTGTACCATAAGCTCGATCGTTACTTGAGTACGGTTGGCTATAAACTGTTGCAGGCAGATATGACTGTATACATACAGAAGTCTGAAGTCTTTGCTGCTGTGGAAGACGTCAGAGAAGCAACGGATTTGTCTGCGGACGGCGACTGGCATTTGTCCTTCTCTTTGCTCTGCTGACTCTGGTGCTTGTCCTTGCCGAATATCTTGCCAAAGATCTCACTCATCGTCCGCGGTCAGCGAGTGATGATGTCAGTCCAGCGTGGTGTGGGCCTATTTCCGCCGCACAACAAACTTTCTGCTTGAACAAACAAGTCCAGCGAGCGACGTTAGACTACGGCGCTGAAGCGCGCTGTATATCTGTGCGGTTATCAACTGCACTGACGCCGAGTTCTGGGAGTCTTATAGCGCTCGCTATCCAGTGCAGGCTGACGACAGACAATGAACGTTGGCGGCGAGAAGTTATCAACTGAGAGTAGCTACTGCTGCTGCTGCTGTTCTATGGTAGAGGCGGCGGCGACTGCAGTACAATGTCCGTCGTGCGCAGCAGCAGCAGCGGCAACGCTGGCAGCAAAACAGAGCAAGCACGATAGAGAGAGAGACGGCGATTGAACGTTGAGCCCTCCGCCGGCCACGCTGTGGAGTAGACTATGCGGTGTAGTCTATTTTACCAGGCAGGGCGTCCCCGACTGTGTCAGTCAGCTAGGCGGGCGGGCTCTCTTCAAGTCTCGTCGTCGTCGTCGGGTCGATGAACGAGATTATAGCAACGCATTGAAGCGAAGCAAGTCACGTCGACCGACCGACCAACTGACAAGCTACGAGGAAGTGCGGCGCTGCTCTAACTGAGCTACTCCTATACTCGTAGTCCGGTATAATGATCGATTCGACGGCCTGCTGCAGTGTTATCCATCCGTCCGCTCAGCTTGCGTATCCGAGCAGTTAGGCGACAACGGCATCATCCGCGGCGCGACTAAAAACGCGAGAATGTAGAAAGCAGGAGAGTCGAAAATGCGAGATTAGAATTTGCGGCACCGACATGCAAATGTAACAAAATGCGGGACTGGAAAATGCAGGACCGTATATGCATTTTTCTTTCTCGCGTTTTTAGCGTCCACTTCAACATGCGAGGCGTATTCAGAAATTCGAAAAAGGGTCCGGAATGTACATTTTTAGATGCATATTCAGACATTATTTGCGTTTGTGGCACACAGTGCTTTTCCAAAAAACTTCAGTTGTTCGACAAGTTTTAATTTCACACAAACATTTTCCTGATACTATACAGCACATCAAAGAGGGCAGACGCAAAGGCCCCAAGAAATTCCTCATATACTCCGCAAGAAGCGACCATCGTCGACTGACGACAGCGCCAAAGTAGCACGCGACAGTCGGTCAGTCTACGTGCAGAACGTAGTCAGCATAGTGCGCCAGCAAATCACATGTGCTGTTTCGACCCTCATAAACAACGAGCATAGCACGGACACAGCGCCGGCAAACTATACAGAACGTTGTCTGTCGCCTAGCTTCCTGTCGCTCGAGTTGGTCAGTGGTCACGGACGTAACTAGGCTTGGGCTTGGGCGCTTAAGCTTTCTCCTCAAACGAAAAACATAATAGGCCTAATGCAGAAGCATCTCAGCTTAGGCAAATTTGCAAGAATTTCCCCAAAATTATGAATTTTAAAAAAAATTTACCTTTACATAATTTGGCTTCTTCTAGCTTGTTGCTAGGCCTATACTCGCTATCTCAGGCACAAAATGTTTGCAAATGGATGATTTCAGAATTTATTAAAGAGCTTTGAACGCTTACTCAGACTTTTTTGCTCAATTCAAGAAAAAAGCCCAGAAGAGAAGTGGGAAGAAAATGTATGAAAAAGGAGATGAAAAAGAAAAAAGAAGAGAAAAAAGGAAGAAAGAAAATGAGGAACAGGATTTGTTTCTTTGTTTACTTTAAAGAGTAGTGTTTGGGCTTAAGCCTCAAACTCAAAGTTCTGGTTAGGTCACTGGCACTAGTCAGCAATGACGCATCTTCCATTTCATCGCAGACAGTTATCAATAGTTGCGTGTTCTAGTACTGTGCTTGGACTACTCGAGCCTGTGCATGGCGGCTGTAAGCACCGTCGACAGGCTCGCCGTGCAGCTGCCGTATCAATAATTCTGTCACGAGCGGCGCGCAGTCATGCATCTCGCTACACCTGAACCACAGCCGCATCCTGTCGATGATCAGTCGATAGGCAACTGGCACGCAGCAGCTCAGACTGATGCTTCATGCCGTGCTATCTATCTCTGCCGTGCAGCATGCGAGGGTCCTTCGCTAGGATGGACCTTTACGTCACAGCATCGTACTTAGTGCAAATCTGTATTCGCTATAAATGTAGTAAGAGCAAGCAAGCAATGAAAGGAATATAACAACAAAATCTTAACTATGGTACACATCAGTGCGGTGTAAATAAACTGTTCTTCTTCCGACGCGGTACAAAAGCTGCTTTATGTGTAAACAGTAAACATTCAAAGTCCGTTCACGTTAGCCATGGCTCAGCATGTTATGACCGGGTTATTGCAGTTATATCGCTGGTATCTGCGGAGCTAAGAACGAATTGAAAATGATATCAAAAATGCGTAAAACTAACCCGGTTATACACAAGAACAGGAAGAACTCATCTGTCATACGTACGTATACCGTGCGTAAAACTGACAGTCTTATTCCACACATAACGAATAAAATTAAGCCATATACGCCAACGTGCGCTAAGCACGTGTTACTGTTTAGTAGTAAACCTAGAACTGAAGTATAACCCCGCTGTTGTCTGAGGTCTTCTTTTCAGAGAATTTTAGCACAAACTTTTAATACTAAAAGCTATAGACTTTGAGCTACATTTTGCAGTACATCTTTGTTTTAACGCAGTTGTCTTCACACTCCGCACATGAGAGCTCTAGAATGTAACGTAACAAGAAATCCGAGCTAATGCTCATGAGACGCGCGAGAGCTTATGGCAGTTCCTGTTCGCAGGTAGTCTTAGTCTATCTTCATCCATTTCGTCGCAATTCACTCTTTTGCAGCCAAAAATCGCCAAAAAATCACAAAATTAATATTTTAGGGTTCAAGGTTATTCAAAGTCATCAATGTTGACATTTCTAAGAAGCTAGTCGTCAGTGCTTGTTATGATAAGCAGCATGTCTGTGCCTATCTGCAACCATTAACACGCTAGACAAGCCAATAGCGGATAAATAACCACTTTTTAGAGGGGTAACCCTCTTTGACATCCGCGTGCTCAGGCCTCCTTGAATATAAAAGGTCCGAACTTGGACCGCTAATATCTACATTCCATGCTGAAAATTTCATACACAGGTTGTCTTGGTCTATCTCCAGCCATTTCGGCGCAATGCACCCTTGAAATGCGTGTCGCAGCCCAAAATCGCGAAAAATTCACTAAAACCCCTTATTTGGGGGGGGGGGGGTTCAAGGTCATTTAAGGTCATCGATGTTGACATTTCTAAGAAGCCCGTCGCCAGTGCTTGTTATGTGAAGCAGCATGTCTGTGCCTATTTGCAACCATTTTCACGTTGGAAGAGCCAATAGCGGCAGAATAACGCCTTTTTAAGATTGGTGCCCCTGTTTGTTATCCAGGAGCATGAAATTTTGTCACGAAATACTAGAGACCCTAAGCTGTCATATGGTGAAAACCCGAAATCTCTATCTCACCTGGCCTTGGAACGGTACCGGGACGTGACGGACAGACAGACAGACAGACGGACAGATGGACGGACGGACAGACAGAATTACCGTAGCTAATGCGCGCTATAGCTAACTACACTGTGTCTCAAAAAACATCCCCAACTTTTTTGACTGTAACTTGAGAGCCAATTACCAGATTTTGATAATTTTCGGTACAAATATTTCTGACACAACTAGCCATCAACTGACCATTTAGTTTCCCACCTCACCCAATGTATGGTTATACAAATGGCTATTTGGGGTCATTTAAGATCATCTATTTTATAGCCACTAAAAGCCGGTTAGGAGCTATATTGCCGTATAAGTCTTATAGCCAATGGTTTTATAGTAACAACCGAAAAGATTTTTTTAAAAAAACGTTGTCGATTCGACCATCACACTGTTGTTTGACGCAACCCCCTCTTTCTCTTTGTGGATCTCAGCGGTTATCAATCATTATATCGTTTTAAACTACGTGTAATGTTTTTGGCTACTCTTTTGCTAATCAGTATTTGTAGATTCACACTAGGCTCCGGAACACATGTACACTTTGCAACATTTTGTTCAATTTATCCAGGTTTTTATTTCGGTACTAATCGAAAGGTCGTAGGTCTATAAGCAACTTTCCATTAGTAATAACAGGAACGTTGATGTAGTTGCACCACTATTAAGAGACGGCGAGTATAACGACGAAAGTCACGAATTTTTCTTATCTCACTTTAATTTAACGCTTTCATTCGAGGTTTTTAACGAATTATTGAGTAAAATTTATGCTGCTAAGAGCAGTCATATGGATTTCGTTAGTAAATGTTTTAAGCTTTTGTGGGTCGTTTTGATACCATGCCATCCTGTCGACATCGGGCAGACAGACATTTGACGATTATAGCTATTGTACAGCGTGCATAGCGATAAACCGCCATTTAAAGTCATTTCACTTCTTTGGTCTGATATGTCGCAGTTTCTTTAAAAACAACGTCATAAGAGTATTTCACTGAATGCCCGTGAAGTGTCAGCTTTATAGTTAAAAGTTGAACAGGATAAATTTTTACACGGTGAATAACAGAAACAGTTAGCAGCTGGTTTTGTCCGATAGCCTTATCCATTACGGCACGATGCATTAGGGTCATTCCCGACTGAGAAATGGTAGATTAGTGTGAGAGAGATTGGATTTGCTAGACATAGAGGCAAAGTGATCGATGATTATGATGCCATGAGTGGCCGCTGGCCCTAGACTGCTACATGGTCGATATTGCGTTAATATTCAGGCAGCGGCGTTTTCGTCTAGGCGTCCTGTTAGACTATAGTATACGTCTGAGCAACGAATACCTGCAGTCCTGCACTCTGCACATTAGTATTCAGCTTGCATTCATTCCAAGGCTAAAGATCAAGATGAGCACAAAAAGTGGCAGAGGTATGCTTCCAAAAACTCTCGCTGAATTTAGCCTTGTTTATAAATAATTATAATTAATACTGCAGTGATAATCCATTATCAAACGACACATTGCAGTATTCGATAAGCTTATATGTACTAGAGTGTAAGTCTAGTTTGGTAAAATCCGGTACACACTATTTTGATCACTTTGGCTTTTAAAAGCATGCAATTCATCCCAGTTAATGTTGTGACGCGGTTTGATAATACGTGAATAATTGTAGAAAGTGTAGTAGTGCAGAAGTCCGGCGTTCATATCGATTGGTCTAATCTGCGCGTAGAGCCTCGAATTACGAACGATGCTGCAAATGGTCGAGGCGTTCTTCTTATTGGCAACATAAACGCGGATAAGGAGCGGCGATGTACATAGCAGCCGATTTGTTACGTTCGTGCGTTCGGTCGCGCTAACGTGCAATAGAGAACGTTGGCCTACTGGGACCGGTCTGACAGTATAGAGACTGAGCTGCATGATCGAGCAGTGTGGTCGTTGTGGTGTTAAGCTGGTTCTGGCCGCCAGCTGTGGTCAGCCACGTCCACCCACCAACGCGTCGGCCTGACGAGATTATGGCGAGTTTGAGACTGTGCGTCGTCGACGATGAAACCGAATTTAGACAAGCACCAGCACCAGCAGCAGCAGCAGCGTCAGTGACAAGTCGTGCCAGTACTGCATCAGTGATACGATGGGTCGGCCGTTCGTTAGAGTCAGACTAGCGTCACGCGAACAGCTCGTCTGCTGCGGTTGCTGTAAACCTCACACGCAATTCACGACCGAATCGAACCGGATTTGTTGTCACTCGAATCGCCCATCTTTAGCACACAGCTTTTATGTGACAGTAACTCCAAACTGACGAAGCTGTATTGGAAATGTTGCTGTAAAGCTCATGCAGTGCTGTAAGGCCTACGTCACGTGCTTAATGATATCATCCTGTTTATGTCGTCAGTTGCTCGTCAGTAGTTCTGCTCAGAGCTTGTCTGTGATGCTAGCTTACCGTAGACGTATAGATCAGCGGACGATTACATTCGGTCGATGCACCGCGATCGCTTTAAATGATGGATTGCAGTCTATTCGACATTTCACACAACCTTGGCGAACTAAATACCGATTTCACGACTGGACCGGTTGCTACCTTGTAGCTTGTAGGCAATTTTGCAGATCGAAAGGTCGTATTAGTTTGGTTGACAGAGAAAAAGATTTTGAAAAAATAATCTAGAATGCATGCAGTGTGAAAACAACGAAATACAAGTATTCCGTTATGGTACTTGAGTGCAGTGAATCTTTTGTTGTTTGTATTTACCAACGACGTAGAACTTCGGACTTGTATTTGTACTCAAGTACTTTTGCTCGACTTCCTACTTAAGCTTCTCTGAGTTGTTGTACTTGAACGCAGTGTTTTCGTACTTGTCGTTGTGCGATGTTTTGTTTTATCAACAAGGTGATAGCATTAGGCTATTGTTTTGACATATTCACTCCATTTTCGTAGGTCACTACTCTGAATAGCTAGCTTATAACGCAACAAGTGGTATGACTAAATATTCAAATTCCGAATTTCAATAAAAGCGATAGAATTTATTGCAGTATTTTTCACAGTTTATTTCAGACTACATGGGTAAAAATTATTTAAATCGGTCCATATTTGTCGAACAGATCATGAAAATAACAGTGACATTTTGTGTATCTCATGAGTACCGGGGTATTCGCAGCCCAACGCTTAACGTTATGTGGTCCGCACAAATGCAATACAACTTAGGCCTAATGTAATAGAAGAACTTTTTTGCGTTGCAGTTGCAATAATGCTCAGCGCTGCAATAGGCCTATAGTACAAGCGTTTTTGCTAGTTGCTAGTTTGTGCAATAAGCGTACTGCGATCGTGTGGAGTCGACAGCGACCATTTCCAGTTCTTTTATTGCGGTATTCTTTTCGTGCAAAACACTTTGAAATTGTTACGACACGTTGCGTATACATACTGGATGCCGCACTGCTGGAATGGGTAAGCGAGTACGCAGTACGAGCTTGTACCACGCCAGACAGTGCCGTATCGTATTTAAAGTACTGCACCGTCGTTTCTTTTATGACGCACGACTGCAGCCGAAAGTTGCTAAAACAGTACTAGTAGTGCAAGCTAATGTGGTTTAAGTATAGTTGTTGCAGCATCTTCCAAAGCGACGTGAGTGCGTGTGACTAAGCTGACTGTCACGGCTCACTGCACCGAGCTATATCGACTTAGCGACGCGACTGACGTGGCGGCCTAGCACCAGAACAATAATCGAACGAGCGACTCTGACGCTGGGTAACCAATCAGTCGCCGTCAGCAGCAGTAGCAGCTAGCGTCGGGCGACATCGATTGACGTCCACGTATGCCGCATTCCAGCGCTTGCACGCTAGCGCCGTACAGGTAGGCCTAAGGTACACACGTCGACTGTGGTAGTCTTTCTTCGCACAAGACAGTGTAGAGCCAGACAGAGACGGACAGAAAATAACACAGTCAATAACTTGCGTATGAAAAATTTACGATGATACAGCGGTGCAGTGTAGCCTACATAATTAGAAGCGTGTTTAAACATTAATTTTTGTTACATTATATGTTGTTTTTCGTCTCCTGTTGGCCTACTACTAGCATTACTGTGCTGTTAACTCTATTACTGTTGCTGTAAACTTAGTTTCACTTAAGTTTATTTTGTCTTAAAGATATTGAACTGTGTCAGACGAATATATGATGACGATGATGATGATGATAATGACGTTCAGCTAGTAAACTAAAGTCGACCGAACTTGTTGTTAGTCGCTATTATAAACTGGTTTTTTACCTCACTGTTTGGTTAATTTTATTTAGGCATTTTTTCTTATTTTTACATATTTTAGCTATTTTTATGGTAAATCAACTTTTGGCTGCAATGCGTAATAAAATGTTTCATTAATTTCTAGTGTCTAAGGTTGGTCGATGACGGGATGGCCAACACGCAGCAAAGTTTCTCGGCATTCGCAGAATACCATGCAGGCCAGCAAGTTATTCGGCCACCACGTGACAGTAGTAACGTTATCATCAGTGACGTCATTGAGCCACGTGACAGCAGTGATAATGCGGATTTAGTGAACGACTGCAAACGGCGTAGCATAGACGACATGTGGCTGACGAAGTCATCCGAGGCCGAGTTTCGGACGGATGACGTCACTAGCAGACGACGATTGAGCTGGTCACCTGATAGCGTCGACCAACCACCTGCTGAAGTTGAGCGGCGATGCTTTAGTAGTGACAGGCAGCTGTCCGCCGCTGTAGACACAAGCAGAGTGTCCGTTGAGCGTCATAATGTTGATGACGATAATTATGAGACTCGTCCAGACTGCAGGCAACCGTCGTATCTTTTCAGAGATGCTGCTCTGAGTGTCATAGCAGTGACTGACAGCAGGCAGTACGGTGATGACAGCGCGGGGAGGAGGACAACTTCCAGACACATGATTGACAACACCGCTCATCATCATCAGCAACAGCCAGCAGTCTGCAGCGGTCAGACGAACATCTGCTGTGACGTCATCAAGCGTGACGTCACTAGGCGGCATGCTGACGAGCAGAGCAGGTCATCTTCACCTAGCACAGACGAAGACAAAAACAGCAGCGATGATATGTCATTAGTAGACCCGTGGGAGTGGTGGGCCAGCAAACAGGACAGCATTGACGACGACGACGATGATGAAGATGATGATTATGATGATGTTGGTGGTAGTAGTGGTACTGCTGTAGATGATGATGACGGCACAACGCTTGATTGGTTGGCACTGCAGGACACTGAGGACAGTGATGATACCGACAACAATCTCAGATTTAGCAGCATTCTGCAGACGTCGTCCGTTGTACAACGAGAATCTGCTGATCGTGAACTTTGCAACACATCTGCGCTGTCGGAACTTTACCGATCATCTGCAGTAAGCGCTCAGTACCAACAGTCGGGCTTTCCGCATTTTTCCACAAACGACATTTGCTGCGTTGAAAATGGCGATACGGAAGAGCGAGGATCGGGCAGCAAACCAGACAGCCAGCCAGTGTCTTCTTCGTCGACTGCAAACGCGCTGCAGCAGTTCGAACATAGATCGGAAGAACGTGTGGACAAGTGCGAGAGAAAGCTATGCGTCCGTCACAGCCCCGACGAGAACGATCACGATAGTGATAACGATAATAATGTATCTCTGACGATAGACAGTCCACAGCACAGTCAACAGCAAACTGTACGAAAGAATGGCGACGAAACGTTGCGTGAGATTATTGAAGGTGACACTACTCCGCTGCCGAGCGTTTTGTCAGACGACGATCATCTAACCGCAGATGTGACATCGCCACCAGAGTATGCAATGGTGGAGTACGCAGATGCTAGTTGCCAGCACGAATCAGCAGTAAATGTGATACAAGTTGTTCAGGGTTCCAGCGCAGAATTAAAGACGACGTTGTCGGTAGAAATACGGAACGGGTGTACATGGCACGCTGACCTGGATCGCAACACGCGCATCTGGAAACTGCTGGTAAGTTAAACGGCATGTTAGTGTATCTTTGTCAGATAGAATTGTTTTGTACAAAAGTGTGTACCAACTTATCTAGTGCAATACTGGAAAGTGTATTTAATAACATGACACTTGTGCAACAGAACATAAACCTATGCGTTCTGTACGGAATTTTTGAACGAAAACTCGTCCGTCACGTTTTGAATAATCAAAGAACTGAAGCAAAATAACTGTTTTACCGGTAATAAGTGTCAGTATTAATAATGCATTAGTTCGTACGTCGTGTGTAACTGCTGCTGAAGCTGCATTGTCACTTAACCTTTCATCACTTACCGTAGATGTTGATGGTAGCTGCTTCGTAAAGGTTAACTAAGAATAATGGTAAAGATAACAACAGCAGCAGCAGCAGCAACGGCAACGTAAAGAACAACAGTAACTAATCATGGCTTTATGGATTATACAATACAATACAATACAATGAAAAATTTGCACTCAAAAACTGACAAACACACTGTCAGTTTAATCTAGCACATAAACTAAAAAGAACTGAATTGTTTAAAAGAAAAATGA
>Ga0056128_1009118_pt1 | contig 12486 bp, 7 predicted proteins | sample WorMetLIZISLAND2_FD_71113 | JGI IMG/M metagenome (GOLD analysis project Ga0056128, IMG submission 71113) | Marine gutless worms symbiont microbial communities from Max Planck institute for Marine Microbiology, Germany - Olavius geniculatus... ...
ATAAATGTTTTACATTTTGTACAAATCTGTCAGGTACGGAATAAAAATTTGACATTACCTTATCTGTCAGTGTGTCGCTAATTTTGGGTCCCAATTTATTTACGAAATGTTGAGAAAATTTAGTCGTCTATATGAGCATATAACGTCATATGACCAAACTTAATACTGGAAATACTTAATACTAGATTTAAAATCGCAGTGCTAACCATTTTAAATTTAGTTTGTTCGTAACCTGGTCGCTATTGCATACGCAAAAAATTTAATAAAACTGCAAGTCGGTGTCTATGGCCCCAGTTACATGACCATCAGCTGATTTTAATGAGCAACCTTTATTTCACAAGTATAATACATCGCACAAAATTTTTTGAAATGACTAAAACTTGGTAATAAAAAAACTAAAACATAATAACTGCGTCACTGTTGCACAGTTTAAAAAGTAAACCATTTTGAACTAATTTGTCAAATAAAAGCAAAAGAACCATTAGGCCTAAACGACAACAGTATTGTACAGTATAAAGATACAGCGATTTCACCGATTATTATGTAACTAACCTGAGCTGTAATTGCCTATGATCTGTTGCAGGTCTGCAAAAATAAAAAAAAACTGGATTAACATAAACAAGATAATGGCAAACATGCAGTTACCCATAATGTTCAAACGAACACGGAATCTGTCCAATGCATTTCGATAGCTTACAGTATATGTCCGTATAAATAAAATGAATGAGCTTTGGAAACCAGCGGTAAAAACTAAAAAGTTTAATTTGAAACTGTACAGCAGCAAGATATTTTCATATTTCGCTTTTATTATAACTGAACAATTAACGTTGTCAGTCACGTGACCATTCGACTCAACTCGCGACGGGCCACTTCCTATGGGTGGTCCATTATGACCATGCATCTATCTATCTTGCACCTTTAGCGTATGGAAATATGACACCTCAAACGTTGTACGGATGCACGGACGGATGGTGGAACGACGCTCAGTGTATTGTATTGTAGCATGCTTAACCGATCTTGCGTTTCTGCACAACTACAGCTACGTGCTGTTGTAATCAGTATGGAAAAGACCGAGGTAATGGTGCAGTGATGCTATGCTAGTCTTAAAATTGCAGGCGATTAGCTAAACCCAAATTGTGATCCACAGAAGGACTGACATAGCATGACCATAGCCAGGGGTAGCCTATGTACCGTATTACTAACTCTATATGTTAGCGTTTATGTCCACGGTAGAAAGCGTGTTCTATTTATTTCAGTTAAGCAAAGTTATCGAACTACTTTATAGGTTAACCTACACAGGAAAGCATTAAACAAACTATGTATTTCTGCGAGCATCATATTGTTTTCACAAAGCTATGCAGCTTGGACAACAAAGAAAAATGTTTAAAAAGTGTAACATTATCAATGACCAAGCAGCTTATCGTAAAGTTACAATAGTTCATCCACTGACCTGTAGCATTGCCGATGATCTGATCTACATCTGTTTCAACACATCAAACACACTGTCACAATGAATCAGTAGCGGAAACTCAGTAACTAAGTAAGCTAAATAAACAGACTTATAAAGGGTAAAAAAATTAAAACGAATAAATCCGAGGCGTTGCAGGAGACACACGGATTTTGCGAAAACTACAATATTCCACCATTATATATAAAAAAACTGCAAGCAATTCATTTAATGTTGTATAAGTGCTGATGTAAAACGGCAAAAATCAAAAAGTGTAAGCACGAACAAATGTAATGTATTAGCTTAAACATTTAGTTTGTTCTCAGTAGCCAAATATAAATGTTTAAAGGTCCGTGGACGCCAAAATTAACATATACATTTTATCCGTTTACCTGAAAGTGCAGAATTTTCTGATAACTTTGACAGTAATATCGGCGTGCAGCGTTTTGTCAACACGGAAAAATTTACCTTTGAAGTCGACGATCTATGAAAACGACGTAGAAAACGCGCCATCATGACGGTCTGCGATGACGTCATGAGTTTAGCCTATAGACGTCATGAATATTAATGGCCTAGCCTAGAGTGATGACGTCGTCGGCTAGGTCATTAATATTCATGATCTATATGGGCTAGGGTCATGACGACACCGCAGGCAATGATAGATTAGAATATTTCGCATAACGTAATGTAATGCCGCATTTCGTTTGAATTCACGCATTAATTTCATATATTTATGAGGCCAAAATCAACATATTATATATGCGAGGTTAAATGTCTAATTTAAATCTACAGAAATTGCGTGAGTGAGTTTGACCATGGCCATGGACCTTTAAGCTAATGCATAATGTTCGTGCTATATACTTTTGATTTTTGCCGTTTTACATCAGCGCTTATACAACACTAAATGAATTGCTTGCAGTTTTTTAATATATAATATTTGCGGTTTCATTAAAGTTTAAAAGGTCACTAAACAGTTACCTTGTACACAACAACAACAACAAGTCAACAACTACTACTACCTCCAGCATCTTGCATTTTGTTATATGTTTAATATAACGGCAATCCTTTAAGTGGGACAGTGAATTTAGTCTACATACCAAATTTCATGCAGATGGGTGAAAAAGCAGTTATAAGTGATGAACGACATTTAAAATGGTGACCACAGCTATCTTGAATTGACTACTTTTTTCGATTCTGGTCACATGATTTATTTCCAGTAGCAACTGACCACATTCCTGCAAAATTTTATGAACCTTTTTCAGTCGGCAGCTGATTTGTTATGCTTTGTGTTAAAATACAAAATGGTGGCCGTCGTCATGTTAAATTTCATTTTTGTTCGATTTTATGGTACAACTACATGTAGAACGTCAAACTTAGCTCGCATATGGAATTTTGTGCAAGTATGTGCAATAGCAACTAAATTATGAGCGATAAACGGAATTCAAAATGGCGGCCGCCGCCATCTTGAATTTATCATTCTTGTCCATTTTGGTTATATGATTTACTTCTGGTAGCAGCCGATGACATAACAGCAAAATTTCATTAATTTATGTCAATCGGCGGCTGAATTATTATTGCTTGTGCAAAAATCCAAGATGGCGGCCGCCGTTATCTTCGATTTTATTTTTGTTTAATATTTTGGTATGCATGTATGTAGGACCTTAAACGTAATATACATGCCGAATTTTGTGCAATTTCGTGCAATAATAAACAAATTATGAGCGATAAATTAAATTTAAAATGGCGGCCGACGCCATCTTGAATTTATTATTTTGGTTCATTTTGGTCCAACGTCCAATTTCCGGTAGCAGCCTTCTACACGGCTGCAAAATTTCATTCATCTACGTCAATCGGCGGCTGAGATGTTGCTGTTTGTGCAAAAACCCAAGATGGCGGCTGCCACCATTTTGGATATAATTTAATTTTTGTTTAATGTTTTGGCATATTTGCATGTAGGACCTCCAGGGTAACACACGTGCCAAATTTCGTGCAAATATGTGCAATAGTAAAGGAGTTATGAGAGATAAATGAAATTCAAAATGGCGGCCGCCGCCATCTTGAATTTATCATTTTTGTCCATTTTGGTCAAATAGTCTATTTCCGGTGGCAGCCGTTTAGATCACTGCAAAATTTCATTCATCTACGTCAATCACCGGCTGAGTTATTGATGTTTGTGCAAAAATCCAAGATAGCGGCTGCCGCCATCTTGAATTACAATTTTGTAATGCTGGACCACCCACGAAGTCCGTTTGTGCACCTGAAATTCAGCATCAAATTTCGTTTTGATCAAGTGCGCACTTTTTGAGATATTGCAATTCGAAAATTTCGCAAATTTGGCTTAAAATGCCTATTCAGGCCCCAAAAATCATGTTTTAGGGAGTTTTGACCCCCAAACATTATTTTTTATCATCGAGACCCCCAAAAGGCCCTACCTTACGTGGAAACACGCGTTTTGAGCCATAAGTGGTCGTGATCGGTCTTCCGGTGTGACCTGTAGGCGTGAGCAAGAATACAAAAAAGGATAGAACACAAAAAGTAACGGAAAATGCCCTACCTACGTAGACCCCTTTCTGTCGTTCCACATCAACCAAATTTTGCCTGTGGGGTCGTATCCCGAATATCTTTCTTGATTTCAAGTTTTATTAAGATGGTTTGAAAAATGCGGCATCTGTGGGGGGTCAAAATTTCGGCCTTCCCATTGACTTGGCACATCGCTTATACAACAGCTTGTTGCTATCGCACAAGCCGTGATAAACACTACACCGCGGGCAATAAAAACGTGGCACTTTACTTTTGTCAATATCTTCGCCAATAATTGACCAATTTTCAAAATTCTTTCACTGGCGCACTCTGCAGACAATTTGCAATAATGCGATTATTACTATATATCCCACCACGCTCCAACGTCGTTGCTACACTACCGTGTATAACATAAATGTTCAAAAATGACCCAAATTATTATGATGCATATACAAAAATTATACTTTAAAAAAAAATTCAACCAATTTTTATACAAAAATTAAAGTATATTTAATACCAGATACATTTCTAATTTTTGTAAACAAAAAAAGAGAATTTTGTTTTCAATATTAATTTTTAATGCAGTGGCAGCATACTAATAATGTAACATGTCATTTAACAATGGAGACAAGGTTTTTATTGAAAACGTGTACCAGTCCAAAAATGCAACATTCAGAGGATACTGACAAAATTTTTAAAGACAAACTACAAAGAAAAAAGATTGGGCATGTTAATAAAAATAGAAAAAAGAGAAGGGAAAGAAAGCAAAGGAAAGGCACAAAAAGTTACGCAAGCGTTATACTTCATTTATTCGTGGGGAAGCCACCCGTGAACGGATTTTAACCAAATTTCGCACATCGGGAGATATGCCGAACGTAATCATCCGTGCAAATTTTGGTGTGAAAACATTAAGTGTTGTGGGAAATACCAGGGGTCAAATTTTGGAGTTTTTCATTGAAATGGCTGGTTACCCTTACAACAGTGCGGCGCTACCGCGCAGCCTGTGATTTGGCAAACACAAAGCACCGACCAAGAGCACGAGTCTGACAGACTGACGCATGCACACAATGAAGAGAACGTGACTAGTGTGAAAGAACTGGTAGCCCCGCTAAGGCAAGAAGACCAGAAACAAACACGTCGTTCAACAAGCCAGATATCCAAAAAACGGATCTAACAGAGTAGCATCTTACAAATTATTCACTGTGTTATTTGTCTGAAGTGTTTTTCATCGTTTTCGTAAACGACCTTTACCAGCACGCGTGCTGCCTAATATTGCTGGTTTTCCGTACATTTATATTTCACAGGGTAGTGTAGCGACACAGTTAAGGTGTGGTGGGATTCAATAGCTTTCTTAATGATAATTGTCCACTGAATTGGGCAGTGAAAAAATTTTAAAAATTTGTTAACATTTGGTGAAGATATGGACAATAAAAAAGTGCCACGTTTTTGGCCCACCCTGTTCACATTTAGTTACCTCACAAAGACGTTTCATTTTTTTGCTGTTTCAAAGCAAAACCACAGAAACACAATTAAGTCAAGACAATATTACAAGCTTGTTAACATCGATTCCCAAATTGGGAAAAGTTTAATACAAGAAGGAGAGTTCAGAAACACAAATACTTTGCTTGTTTGTTGCTGTTGTTTTTTTGCAGAAACAAATATTTTGAAGCTAAGGCAATTTCCCGCACGAACGTTTTTTTTTCTGCTAAGCCAAAAGCCGTTTTATCTCCCCCACAGAGTACGTCATTTTCTTTGTCACAATATACGGTATATTTATTAGCTCGCTAACAGCCTGATAACAAGTTTAAGTCGTAGCGTAGGTCTGAATGGATAACAGACGTGTAAAATTTTGTTTAAAAATTCTCAGCAGTTTCGGAAAAATTATCAGAAAACGTTAGGGGGGTAAAATTTTTTAGTGCACCCTGTAGGCTACTCGTACCTTTGACACGGTTGCAAATATCACACATGATTTCAACCAGTAGACGTGACTAAATTTTGCTATTATATTTTTTGCACATTGTGGTATAAGAACTTGCAAAGTGTGATGTAGTCTACGGCATCTGAGCGTCTATGATACCGCACTGTCTGGAACGGTATAAGCTCGTAACTGTGTACTCGTTTACTCACTCCATTAGTGCGGTGTCCGGAAAAAAAGTCTACGACATTTCCAACATATCTTTGACAAACTTTAATATATTCTCATAATTCATTGACATAAGCCGTCGTAAATAGACTATCAACTTTATTAAACTATCGAAAATTTTTATCTTGATATTTTGATGTCAGTATGTAATGCTAACGTAATTATGACGTTGTTGAAAATGCCGTTTTTACTGCATCCGAAGTAATAAAAAACTAACAATGTTGCAGATAATAAATTTAACAAATTCAAACGTATAAATTTTGGTATGCAACATTAAAAACCTATGTGCAACTGATAGCATACTGATAGTCCACATCGCCTAATTATAGTGATGCCACTTTACCAAAAAAAACATTTTTCGTATTTTTACTTAACATCAAAATAAACAAAAATACAAAAAAAGTCTTTTCAGCTTGCAACTGCAGAAGTGTAAACAACAGTAATGAAATTTGCTATCATCAATTTTTGATTCCAAAATTTTTTTATATAAACGGTGGGCACTACCGCGACGCTAACGCATGCTGCAGAGATGACGCAGCCGCTGATAACGGCTGCTGCACAATGACGTTCTCACAGTGCAAGCGACGACCACGCTTAACATGGAAAAAAACAGCACTGGGTTAAACAATTTTGCCAAAAAGTAATTTATTCCTATGCCAACAACCTATCACGTTTTTATGGTAGTTTACTAATTGCATTGTTTTCATATTCTAGAGGCTCATTTGAAATTCTAAACGTTATCTCTTTTGCAAGAACGGCATTTTCTATGACGTCATGATAACGTTAGCAATACTTAGAGGCAAATAAATTTTGAAGATAAGTTTTAAATGGTTTAATAAAGCGTATGATCGAAATAATAAGTGACAAAAATTGTAAAAAGTGAATTTAAATTTGTTAAAGTTATTTACGAATAAGTGTAAACTTTTTCCGGACACTGTACGCTGTGAACTGAAAGCAAACTGACCCAATGTACAGCTCGTATGTCCTGAAAACTTGAGGTAGTTGTAGACAAATGCGATCAATGCGTTGATATCGGCAGCCGACGAATTGCAGGTCTGCAGTAAAGCTTCTGCATAGCAAGGCAGAAGAAACGCTTGCAGATATCTGTCACACAAAGCATTCTGAACGATTGACGCTGTTACAACATGTTTACAGGGCGACAGTACATAAGCACAAATGCTCCCAAGCACAATATAGTGTCAAAAACTCAAACATAAATACCACATAAGCACAATCATGAAGTTGTCTATAACACAACAATGGGTAGGCCTAATGTGACATAAACACATCCTGTCAGTGCAAAGTAAGGTGCAGTTCATAGGACGCCGTTCATAGTCATAGGTGTAGTCATACAGTACAGCATAGTGCGAACAGCGCTAACCAGTTATGGAGTGTGTTTCAAATAAGGGACGGCAGTGTATGATTTTTTTTCAGAACAATAAGTTTTCTTTGAGTTACGTCGCAAAAAGCACCAACAATAAAACTTGGAGGTGCACCATACGAGGATGCAACGCAAGCATCCATACTGCAGAACATTTGGTCTCGAAAACTAGTGAAGAAACAGGAAGAAACCTGAAGGGACTTCATAAGGAGAACTTGGGCTTCGTATACAACAGACAAAATCAGTCGCAAAGACTACATCTGCAAAATGTGCTACAAGTTTTTACAAGTATTTTAATTGTAGGCTCATACCATGCATAGAGCTATAAACAGTGCTTATATTGACTTATGTTTTTAACTGCTAGTCTTATGAATAAAAAGAGTTTTTACCACAGTAGGCCTAGATTTGTGCTTTAGTAGAATTTTATTTTGTGCTTATGTATTATTTGGTTTTGTGCTGATGTAGAAAAATATTTGTGCTTTCGTATCAGTCATTTGTGCTTATGTATATCTGCGGTTTACAGTTGTTTCATTTTCAGTTAACCCTCCCAATAGGGCTGACTAAAAATGCCATAAACAAACCAAGTGTCCAAACGTGAAATTGACAGACATGAAAATGACGGACAGAAAAACTGGACAACAACATATATCGTTTAAAAATAGATTACAATGCAATGTGCATTTTTTTCCAAAACAAGGGCAGAACACAAGTCATAGCAGCAAGATAAGTTGTATATTATTACAGAGTAATTTAAATGCATATTTGATTACTAAAACGCAACTTTAAAATATCAGTGTCAAATCGGAGAAATAAACGGCTACAAGGGAGCAATGTTAAGTCAGTCTACTCAATCTAAGGCTATTCAGCCGCCTGAAACATGTCTTGCATTTTTATGTTTGTCATTTTCATGTCCGTCAATTTCATTTCCGACTATTTCGTTGTTACGTTTGCGCCCAGGTGTTTCCTTTGGACGGCAGAACTGAACGAGTGCCCAGTAAATACAGTGATCAGAAAAAAGTAAACCCCCTAACCATCGTACAATAAAAATGTCAAATCTGAACGAATGTGAATGAGATTTAATACACTTAATTCAAAATAAATTGCTAAGAAGATCACCAAATTTCGTTAAAAATATTATTTCTCACTGGAGTTATTAAATGTTAAATATCAATAACAAAATATCGACATTAATTATCAGTATGATGTTACATGAGTAAACCCCTCTGTTAATGCACATTTGCATAACTCCAACAAACAACATCTGATTTTGGCAAAAATCAACATCAACAGTGTACTGACTATTGCCAATCAAACTGCCAAATTTCAGTTGCATCAGATCTGCCAAAGCAAACAATAGTTATAGCAGCTTATGTTTTGTATTCAGTCCTTTGAAATAAATTGCATCACGGGTTTCTGTACCTTACTGTCGTTTGATTGTAGTTGACTTTTTTTGTAATAGATGTTTTAATTACTGTTATTTTCACACTGACATTCCACGTTTTTTAAATAGAAAACGCTGGAGAAATAAAAACAACGTTAAAATGCATTTACTATAAAAACTATTGTAAAAAACCTTTGCAAAATGTTAAAAGATCTATGTCTCCACGATTTGTTCGTTCGATTAGGCCTTATTCATTACAAGCAGTCATAGACTAGAACAGCGTAGTTCATAATAAACGTACATGATAATTTCACACCAGGAATGCTCATTGTTGTTATTTTAACTAGAAATTCTGTTGTAACACAATAATCTAATCAGCTGCACAACTGCAAAATAGCACATTTAGTTCTGCAAGAAGTGCACAAGTAAACTTATTTTTAAAACGTCGACTTTTGGCCACTAGCTCAATAATAGGGTGTTTACACGATCAAGCAAACATCAAGCTGGCTCAAGCAAGCATATTGGAACCCCGCCCTTGGCTCAAATGCAGGCCTATGCTTAGGCTCTTAGCCCACAGCTGATCATGTGTTATATAGGCCTTCCAAATACAACCCGCCCGCCCTCCTAATTAGCACGCTAATACCATAGAACGTCCAGCTAGCTGCTCGATCGTGTAAACACACTATAAGTCACATCTTTCCAGCAAGACAGATTTCATTTCCACATTAATTACAATAAATATACAAAACATCAGTTTATGCACTTGTTAACGTCAACATTTAAGGACTTGCACATCGAAAACAGCAAAAATTACAAAAGGTGACAATGCCCGCATCACACTGACTGCATGTCAAACAACAAACATTTACGTAAACCTATATCAGAATAAATGATCTGAATACTACAGCACCTTAATGTTGAACGCAGACGACAGCAACGCCTTTTCCGAGCCTGGCAGAAGTTTCAACAGCAGTTGTTGTGATTTTGTGATTTTGGAATTTTACATGCAAAACTTTATTTTTTGGATTTTGGACTTTTTCTTTGTGATTTTGATTGTCTTGGAAGTAATTAGTGAAACGTAATTAGTGATTTAGGTATACGCCCGGGAGCGCTGTGAGCTCCTCCAGCGGGGTCTGTGGCGGAGACCCAGCCGAGATCAAATTTGGTGCATTTTGACCTTAAAATATGACATCTGGTGGCACCCATTTTAATTATTTGTCTCAGAATCAACTGACGAAATTTAGTGCATTCAGTTTAAACAATAACAGCAAACAAAAGCGGCGGAACAAATTTAAAAGTAAAAGTACAAATAATCTGCGAGGAAAGCGAGCAAAAAATTGAACTGTTGTACGCAAAATTGTCACATTAACCTCAAATTAAGCTTTAGCATTTCGGGAAAAAATTTAAACGCATTAACCCCTTTTTATATACTACCCTGTAAACTACGACCCCCTTCGTTCGGCAAATAAATGGTAAAATGTGATTTACCAACAACAGTATTTAGTTTTTATTTTGACTCCCCTAAATTTAACTTCTTTGGCAGACCACGCTCTTTCCTCGAATTATTACATCGGTTAAAAATGACTTGTTTTCTTGCTAACGCACATGACATCAAAAACAAGTTATTTTCCGCAATAATTTTTAACTATAAATTTAAAAAAAAATTATTACCCTATAATTCAGCGTATGAGCGTCAATAACTCTAAACCAAGCGGGAATAACCACAAAAAAGTTTTACACGTGACGTAACGAAGCCGGTACAAAAAAGCACAATGACTATGTTTGCGGCCCGCACGGTTGCATATCCAAAATGTTGGAAGAGCAAACAAACGTCTAAAATTTGGCGCTATTAACCTCTTTTCCTGCAGTTAAGTAAGGTTATGTTAAACAGTAAATTTAAATGTTCAAAATAACAGTAATTCACTGCAACGATTGAAGCTAATCATTTACAAATATGTCCAACTGCTTGATCTACACCAAACGTGAATATTCCAAATGTTGTCTGTGCGCCTCTCTGGAGACGATCGATTTACATGAAGTACACAAATTAAATTACATTTCAACAGGCTTACCTGCAATTGTAATAATAATAATAATATCTATAGCTTTCACATCGCGATCGTTTAGTTTGCAACGCCGTCGACTGATAGCACGGATGGTAAACTCCATAACCTAAAAAACGTAAAAATGCATTTTGTGATATAACCAGTGGCGTCGTGGCAGAAAAAAACAGGGTACAATAATTGTAGTGTACTCCCTTAACTGTTAGTTTGCCGGTATTTTTATGTGAGCAGATTTGTACCAAAATACGCAATTTGTGGCCGCTAGAAACGTTATATTTGGAACGAATCTTAGAAAATTGAAATTTTGAGCACCGATAGTCTCCTCGATCAAAAATGTGCAACGATCTCTCAAAAAATTGCAACTTCTTACTTCCTACTTTTTACTCCACGACGCCAATGGTTATGACGACATTTACATTTGCGGCGATAACAGTGAGCCAGTGATAAGTAATCAAAAGATGTGCGTGATAACCGGTGCAAGTTGATAAGACCATTGCTGGAAGACCAGTATACAATATGTAAATTAATATATAGCAGATCATCGGTACCTGGCGAAGATTTGCTATGCTCTATACTCTGCGATCTAGCATACGTTGGGCGTTAGTTTCTACAAGTAATTTGAGCAAAGCTCGTGAGACGCGCGACAGCGTTAGCATTTTCTGTTCGCAGGTTATCCAAATGCATCTTTAGCCATGTCAGTGCAATTCACTTCTGAAATGTGCGTCACAGCCGAAAATTGCAAAAAAGTCCCATATTTTGGGGGTTCAAAAACATTCAACGTCATCGACGTCGACACCATTAAAAAGCTCGTCACTAGTACTTGTTATGGTATATGTAAAAAAACTGCTCAGTGTAAGGGTGTAAGGGTGACATCGTCGTTGTAGATATAAAACAGCACAAATCACAATTTAAAAATTTAAACTTTACCATTACACAGTCAGCAAAGTTCTCCTGACATTGTGTAATGGTGATGTTTGAATTTTTAAATTGTGATTTGTGCTGTTTTATATCTACTACCACGATGTCACCCTTACACTGTATATAAACCAAACAGTTTTTTACATAAATATTTGCAGTTTTATTGCCGTTGGAAATAATCTGGATTAGTTAATTATAGCGGTGTTAGAAAATGTAGAAATGTTTTTGTTGCTAGATAATAACGATTTTTCGTATACTTAACGTTTGATTTTTGCGGGGGTGCATAGCGTTGTGCGCTTTTGAATAATTGCGCACTGCCCATACCAAAATAAACCGATCTTGTAAACACCCCATCTGATGCAAAGATCTTCGATATATCACTTACGTAAGCCGAGTTCTAATCCATTATGTCCCAAATTTTGTTGCCATGGCAACGAGGGTCGCTCGGGGAAAAATTCGCGTGGCATTATTCGATGGCCTATCCCCGAAAACCCACTTATAGACGCAAAAATTTTGCAGATATCTCTTACATAAGCAGAGTTATAGCTAATTTTGTCCCCAATTTCGTTGCCATGGCAACGAAATTGGGGACAAAATTAGCTATAACTCTGCTTATGTAAGAGATATCTGCAA
>Ga0056128_1009119_pt1 | contig 12486 bp, 9 predicted proteins | sample WorMetLIZISLAND2_FD_71113 | JGI IMG/M metagenome (GOLD analysis project Ga0056128, IMG submission 71113) | Marine gutless worms symbiont microbial communities from Max Planck institute for Marine Microbiology, Germany - Olavius geniculatus... ...
GATGCCGTTCAAGTGCTACTCTGTACGCATTACTAATTCCTTCATCACTGAGTCTAGCAATGTCCCTTCGCTTTCTGAATTGTGCTTTGTGCTTCTTCTTCAGCTTGATTTTGATATTTTGATCAAATCAATCAAAAACAAGTTGGGAAATTTTTTTTGGCCCACTTTGTATATTGGCATCAAGCATTGCAATTAAGATATGTTAGATGAAGTACCATTAGTGGGATTCATGATCAGTTTGGTGTGTGTAACGAAGAGTAGTTCTAACTTGGTTGGGTCATGTAACTTGCTAGGGCAATTTGGTGATGTCTGTTGAACGACTGAACCCTGGTTTCTGTCTTGCTACAGCGGAAGCTGAGAGCATTCGCTTGGAAGCTGGTACACATCGCTATCCCTTCACATTTACAATTCCGCCTAGTGCACCATCGTCGTTTGAAGGTGAATATGGCTATGTGCGTTATACGGCCGAGGCAATGATGGACCGACCGTGGAAGTTCAACCATGTCACACGCTCTGCATTCACTGTTATCAGCCTTGTTGACTTGAATCTGCAGCCGAACGAGTACAAGGTAAGTTCTTATTGGATCCATTGCTGTACTGTTGTAATTGAACTACAGTTTAAATAGAGTTTAAAATAGCTCTTGAATACCATCTTTGCAGTCGGTGTTTTATATCCAAAACATATTGCAGCAGTATTTCATAATTATTGATTTTCAATATTTATGAATTTATGGTAAAAGCTATAGCTTTGATTATCTGAATTATTTCATTTGATTGTGAATACAAATTTAGCATAACCCGGTGCGTTTAGATGTGAACTCTGTGCATGCTTAACATTCAATGGTTGTCATACAACATTTAGTATGAATAGTATTTTTGATTTTTTAAAAATTTGTTATAGCTGTTGCATTTAAAATATATCAAACGTATATGTTTGCTGAAGTTTGCTTTGATGATTACTTTATTGCATATTTTCTGCCCATCTGAGAAATAATGAAAATCAGTCAATATTTGGCAAAGTTGTGATATGCTTGGTAGTTTGTGTATGTCTAGTTAGCATTATTGCAGTGGTCCTAAAAGTAATGTATATTAATTCAAGGTTGAAAAAACTTGTTTTTTAAAGCCCACCCCTGTGGGTTTTATTGGGTTTTGGGTTATTTGAACTAAAGCCAGTTTTCTAAAGGCCCAACTTGATGGATTTGGGGGTTTTCATAAGTATGAGCACTGCTAGATATTGTCCACATTAAGTAAATATGTAAACATTTGCAAATTCATATGTTTTAAGTTTTAAGAACTTATTACTAGAGCAAAAAGCTAAAATCAGATGAATTTTTGGATGGTTTTGTGTTTTGGCTGGTTTTTTTGTCGACCGTACTTTAGTAGCGGTCGAGTTGTTGTTGTGGTTGTCATTTGTCTGTCTGTTTGTCTGTCTGTCTGTTTGCCACGGATGTACTGTGGCTATAGGGCTTAGGTTGCTATTGATCATTGATAGGAAGTCACATATCGGCTTTCAAATGAAATGAAAACTAGAAATCAGTCAGCTTGCAGGTACCTCCACCAAGGCAATGTTATTCGCCAGGTGGCGTCACCATCTTCTCTTTGCCAGCGGTTTCCTTATGCCCTCTTTAACGCAATGGTGACGAAAATTTCAATATTGAATCACTGGTAGTTTATGCCATGCCCGACATACCCTCAAAATTTCAGAAAGATCCGTCCATAACTTTTCGAGTTATCTTGCTGAAACATAGGCAAACAAACAGACAAACAAAAACCGGCAAAAACATTACCTCCTTGGCGGAGGTAATCATCGATCTTGGATGACTTTGAAGGCCACTGACAATTAGTATGGTCGGCTATTGTAGCAGCAGCTGGGCTTTTTGTTAGATGTGTTAAATCAATAAAACTCACTGAGTGTCTAAACCCTGGTAAAAGGTAAAGGGCGGGCTGGGCTTTTGACAGGAGCCGTGTCAGACAAGCGACACTGCTGAAGTAACTTGCTGCTGCTGGACGCAAGGCACTGTCTCTGTGACTATGAAACTCAACAAGAGATGCTACGTTCCCGGAGAAACGATCTTTATCAATGCAGAGATTGTCAACAACTGCCCGGTTGAGATCCGTGGCACACATGCATCACTAAAGGAGGTTTGTAGTACCGGTAGTTGGTTTTTGGCTTCCCTGCTCGGCACAGAAGGACGTCATGCATGAGTTATGTTAACTTGTTAATTTAAGTCTTAGTGTCTAATTTTCCTTAGTTTGAAATTGTGTGTCAAACAGGAAAATCATTTTCTGTATGTGCGAAGAGTTCTTTATGGCACAAGTTAGCAGGGGGGACCACTAATTTCTGATCTGGTGATAAACTTAAAAACAAGACGAAGTGTCCTTTTGCTGAATGAGTTTGCTGTCATACAGCCATGCTTTCCTGCAGTGACACGTATTCTTCACTATACTGAGAATGACATAATGTGTTTTTAAACCGTGTAATAATGATAAAAATAATAATAATAATAATAATAATTTGCACTAGAAAATTTTTTGAATTGCTTTATGCACATTGCTGACATTACTCTGTATTCGGCAAGTATGGATCACATATTGCTATCGTGCAACACAGCTTAGAGGGTTATACACCCTGTGGGATCTCTGACTGAAAGCAACTATTTGCAGTGATTTTCTTTTGCATTTAATACCAAAGCATCACGTTGGGTGTGTTTTTAATAACTGGCTGCCTATCAAATTGTGCTTCGTGTTGTCTGCATTGCATACACAACTAATCTTCCTGCCAGTCTGCTTACCTACACTGTACAATCATTGCTGAAACATTTTCTTCTGTCTCATGGGGAGGGAGGTTAATGCAATAACCGGCGTTGCTGCTTGCTCTGTTGGTACAATAACATCATTGCTATTATTAGTTATCGTGCACACAAACAAACGAACACACAGAACGATGGACAGAACAACCAATCTCTTAATCTCCTCCGATGTTCACTACGTTCACTTGGCAGAGATAACAAGAGAAGTGGCCATTGCAAAACTACAGAAACCAAAACGTGCAGATACGAGGTACAGACAGCGAATCAGAGTCATCTGACTAATGATAGCAATGATGTTATTGTACCAACAGAGCAAGCAGCAACGCCGGTTATTGCATTAACCTCCCTGCCGGTTATTGCATTAACCTCCCTCCCCTGCTGTGAAGTGGCTCTTCCATCTGCCTCCCTTTTGCTTGTGTTTACATCACTTCACTTGGTGGAGATGTGCACTCTCGTGAGTGCCTTCTAGTTTGGAATACTTTTTCTTTGGACATCTGCATGTGTTCTTACGTGTGCTGTTGTTATCATGAACTCCAAAAAACACTTTTCTGTAGCTTATTGTAGCTCTTTGACCCTATTGGTGCTCCATTGCAGCCCTTGGATCTTGCTTTCTTCTTGCTGGCATTGTGTTCTGAATAAATTTACCAGTTTACTTCAGTTTTTTAAGCTGCTTGATTTGTTTTTTTTGCAGCACGCGGAATTCTTAGGAAGTTCCGATTCGTTGTTCAGCTCAGGCAGACCCCATTCCAAGTGGACTTCGTCACACGTGGCATCATGTGAAGGTCCTGGAATGATTCCCGGAGGCACGACTGGGACGTGGAATAACGTGGCCATGTTTATTCCAGCGATTGCTCCTTCTCGACTCGCTGGATGTCGCATTATCAATCTTAGCTATGAACTGAAGGTAAGTCAAACATCTGCATCTGTGTCTGCTTTTTTCTTTCTTGGCTTTCAAGATTATTGCTAGAACGAACCAGTGTGTCAGTGAATAGAAGGCCTGTGTTTTGACAACCTGGCCCGTCTATTTGGAACACTTTCTGTCTATTTTAGATGCCATCTCAAACATTTCTGCTTCTCATTCTGCTAGCAAATCAAGCACATTTGAGGTGATTTGCAGTTAATGTGCTATCTAAATATATTACCTACGTATTTATTTAATATATTTCGTTGCCCTGATATATGTCTCCAGTTTTTCTGCTATCCTGGCAATAGTGACAGTACAGAAGAACACCTACATCTGTCATGCCTACAATGGGAATTACATTAGCGTCATTTTGTGTATATCTCAGAAACGCTCCAGGTATCATTTGCGGCTAGCTACTGCTCCCAGCTGTTGGTTTATGCAAAGGCTTGTCGATTGGTGAAGTTCTGTGTTTGCGTATTCAGCTGTATATCGACGCTGAGAATACTGACCATGACCTGAAGCTGCCTGTGGAGATACTGATTGGAACCGTTCCACTGAGGCAGTCGTTCCGCAGTGCTACAGTTGTTACACACTCTCAGACTGTCGTCACAAGTCAACCCTCTTCTGTTCCGCTTCTCAGCCAGCCAGATGGCGGTGACAACTTCGATCTCCGTACGTTGTTTCTTATCAATCGGTCAATCTGTAGATTTTAGAGCTGTCAAGGCGTTAATTTTTTTTAACGCATTAACGCAGTGCGTTAATTTTTTTAATGCATTAATTAACGCGTAAATTAACGCACCCAGTCCCGTCGAGAGGGAGAGTAGGTGGATAAGTTATCACAGGCCTTGCGACGTTTGAGGGGCCCTGCCTGTCTAATATAGAAAGTTAGAAACACATTTTAAACGTATAATCAACAATAACTGACGTCATAGGTAGCATAGAAATCTATTAGCATGTCATCGAAAATCAAAATAATTATTTATTTACAGTAGTGATGGAACGAAAAGTACAGTTCAGTTACTCGAATTCATTCGATTGTCAAATAACCGCAGTTTAACGGAATATTTCAACTTTTGCTTCACAAAATTTAGTAAATTAACATAAATTTACGTATGTGCGTTAATTTTTTTAAAGTGCGTTAATTTTTTTAACACGCGTTAATTTATTAATGCATTAACGCATTAACGCGTCAATTGTGACAGCTCTAGTAGATTTATATAGCACCACATAACAAAGATCTCATAGGCCCCTGTTTATGGGGCAGGTGTGATCAAAAATAATAATAGTAATAGCAATAACCACGACAATGTTCATAGTGCTGTCATGCTTGATAGTTCACCCAGTTTATTTGACGATTGCAGCACAAGCACTGGGCAGCCATTGATCTTTTGATCAGGCCAATTGGCCTAAATTAGCAGTGTATTATTACGCTCACTAAATTATAATTTGGCTGGGCTTGTACCTAGATGATTTACCTGCCCACAGACAGTCACCTGTCTCAGTGTTAATCGGGCCTGCCTTAGATGTTTCGACACATGATGATGTATAATGATGATGATGTATGGTGTTCTGTAGCTCCTCCATCGTATGAAGAGTGTACAAGGGCCGGTCGAGTTGACATTCGTGAGGAGCGGGATAATGAGTATATACGTGGTGAGCTGAACTGGTGTCCAAAGTATCCAATGTATCGTCAGTTGTCTGAGCCACATGATGCCACTGCCAGTGCACCACCGCTGGCATCGTCGCAGGTCGATGTCGATAATGTTGGCAACATATAAGCTCAATGGTGTTGAAGCACTGTGTGACTGACAGTGTGCACACAGAGAGAACATGAGGTTATTTTCATAATAGCAGCATCAATGTAGTGATCGGTGTTCTAGTCATTTGCATTCCTGTGCAGCCATCCTATAGCTCTTCCATTCGTTTGTCTCATACGAGTTTCTGTCTGGAAAACAAATAGGCATGGCAAAAAAAACGAAATTGGTGTAAATGTTCCCCAGGGCAGGTGTAACTAGTGTTCCTATTTTCAGCTGGTAACAAGCTATAAGCTCATGGTCATTGCTGTACATCGAAAGCGTGTCGTAAATGATGTACAACAGTATTTATGAGCCATCCAAGGCATGCTGGGTGCAGCGATTAGCTAGGGAGAGTGAAAATGGACTTTCAGTTGACGTTCAAACTATTTAAGTGCTGTCTGATAGCTAGATGGATGGCCGGATAATATATTGGCACAGAGCTGACCAAATTTGCCAAAATTGCTCTCATGGTTCTTATGGTCAGGGAAAGTCAGGGAATGTAAAAGTACCACTGGGGTGCAAAAGTTAACAAAGATGCAGAAAAAATTTTGAACTGTTACATGCAGACTGTGTACAACAGTTCAAGGTTTTTTCTGCTCGTTTCACTCGCAGATTATTTGTATTTCCACTTTTAGATTCGTTCCGCCGCCCTTGTTTTTAGTGTGATTGCAAGCGACTGAAAACCAACATTGGTATTTTGCATGAACAAATTAGTCGCCGAAAATGATTCATTTTGTCCTGCAAAGTTAGTGAAAAGTCAAGGAAAATGAATTCGGCAGAGTAGTAGGAACCATGTGCTTTGAATATCACATTTTTTACGTGTTCAAAAAAGTTTCCTGGTGGAATTCTATTGCCCAAGCTTAGCTTTGTATGTTAATTTTATTGAGATTGATATGGATTATGTTACGTGTTGTCAGTGTCAGTATACTAATATCTTGCATAATATTGAGAAATGACATTATGTCATGTCATTCCTTTGTCATGTCCATGTTTCATAATTGTTTTGTTGTTTTGCACTTTGTTGCAGTTTTTTAACACTTAGTTTTTTATATTGAAATTGCACTATGTCTACATATGGTTGTACTTTGTTAATTTTCTGGATGACAAATTAAGTTATCCATTCCCAAAACGATGTACACATCGGCTTCTGGGGCTTGGTGCATTTTAGCTTAAAAATGAGAACTGGTGGCAATGATTTTAATTATTTTAAACTAATCGAATTGGCCAATTTCATGTAGTTTAAACTTATGCTTACGTTTTGTCTGGAGGATTGGAGGGCACCAGGGACACTGCCCCAGGACCTCCATCCCAATTCTGCAACAACCATAACTCACCCCATTGTTGAAAACAGATCATGCAAATTTTATATTGTACTTTATATTATGTATTATATTATGTTCACAACTTCACATTTTGAACACTTATTTTGTGACTTACAATGGTGCTATTGTTTTAGACTTCCATTTGATTACGTAGGAATACAAAATGTGAATCTAGTCTTATGCATTTTTGGTATAGAAATGCATTTAGAATATTTTTAGCGTTAGCTTTCATGACGTTTTGCATATTGGCTTTTTATGGGCATAACATTCGATCAACAAAATTGACTGATTTTTTTGGCCATTAAAATTGACCAACAAAAATCTACAGTGTGTCATAACAATGATATTACGTTTTTGTTGTTTTACTGGTAAACAAATTGTATTGTTTCCACTCCACTTCAGTAATGGATTATTTTTATTTTATTTATATTTTAATATCAGTTTTTGTTATAGTGTTCCATAGGCCATATGCTTTTGATGGTATATGTTTTATGAAGTATTTGTTGACAGTTATTTGCTGCATGAAAATTTAATTAGTACTTTTATTATATTTCTTACGTAATGTAGTACGTTCTAGCTGTTTGAGCATCCATCTATTATTGCGGCAGTTCTGCTTCTGTATTTTTATGTACTACAGAGTGTAACACTTTGTGCGTTTTAGCTGTCATCGTGGCGTCAGTCTGTCGGTCTGTCTGTCTGTCACACTCTGCAACTGATCACCATATTTTTACCGTTGGTGCACTTGAAACTCTCAGATGTAATTGAAAGCCAAAATGTAATTTGAAATTACAAATAAATGACCATATATAATTGAATTACGAATTACAAATTACGTCAGACGTCACGTGCCAGTGGCGTAGCCAGAAATTTAAATTGGTTGGACCTCGTCTCCCTTCCCCTCTCCTCCCTTCCCCAATTTGTCCCTTTCCCCGTTTAACTCTTTCCCTTCTTTTCCCTGTCCTTCCCTCTTCCCCTCCCCTCCTCTCCCTTAGAAGTAGGACTTCCTAAAATCCAGCTAAGGAGTCTGGGGAGCGCTGTGAGCTTCACCAGCGGAGTTTGAGGCGGAGCCCCAGCTGAAATCGCATTTTGTGCATTTTAGCTTAAAAATGAGAACTGGTGGCAGTGAATTTTAAACTGGCCGAATTGGCCAATTTCATGCAGTTTAAGCCTATGCTTATGTTTTGTCTGGAGGATTGGGGGGCCTGGGGCCCCTTGGCTACGCCATTGTCACGTGCGGTTATCTGGCCAGGTGCCTGGTGCTATATTGCACGTTTATTAATTATAAATAAATTAGTCTATTTGGATGAATGGGGGGGAGTTGCAGGAGGGTCGTCCATAAATGACGTTACGCAATTTTTTTAGGAAAAATTAACTCCCCTTTTCCTTTCATCACACTTTATCACACAATTCTCTTGACCTCCCTTTAAATATGACGTCACAAAGGCAGTTTGTAGTGTGGTGTACGAGATGAGTTTCAGCGTATCTAAATTATGATCAGTGGCGCTTCTAGCCCGCAATATCTGGGGGGGCATGGGCCCCCGCCCGATGGCGAGCGCAGAGCCCCCAGCAGGGTCCAGGGGCAGGGCCCCTGATCAGGCGGGCGAAGCCCCCTGAAGCACTTTTGTTTTTTGAACGTTCAATGGAAGCCGCAAATTTGACCGCTTTTCTGAAATTTGGAAAGGCAAAAAATCAAAGATTTGTGTTATCTTCGCAAAAAAATCACGTGTGTCCACGAAACGGGGGTTCCTGGAGCAAAACTGGGGGGACAACCCCCCCGTCCCGAGCCTAAAACCGCCACTGATTATGATTTATACAAATTATATTTTATCCAAATGTTGTACTGTCAACTTAATGCAGAAAATTGCGTTCTCATAATACGCCTACTCGTTCGTAGGCTACGGCTAGTTGGCGACATTAATTTGGCGGTCCATTCTGCTTTTGCACAGATGTGACGTTGCACTTTGCTCAACCCCCCTTAATTCGTCACACGTCTTCACAATAATGTAAATTTCCCTTTCCCCTCATAGCGTGACGTCATTCATGGACGATCCTCAGCTCGGCTGAAAACTCATGTTTTTAGCCAGGCTTACGCAACGGACCTCTGAGAAATTTTGTTTTGGAGAGAGTATATCCTAAACTGAACTGAACTGATCCTCAGAAGTCCGATTTGATACCATGTGCAGGGTAGTTGGGCAATTCTGTTCACTTCTTTAGACATTTTTTGTTAAGACGAACCGTTTAGCCACAATACATGCATAGCCTACATACAGATTGACGCAAATATCTTGCGCCAAAAGCACGACGATGGGTCAATATACGCAATATAAAAAATAGCACGATAAGTAATCAACTTATTTAACATTATATACATTTAGCCTAGTCCCCGGAACCGCCGCCGTTCGCCGCCGCCATTGCGTTAAGGTCTCGAACTGCAACCAACCGTTAAGTTAGCGGTACCGGACCGCTAAGGTTCCACTCCGCCGCCGCCGCCGATAAGCTATAGCGTTTTTTAAGGCTTTAGCAAACGGCTCCGCGTACTAATTTAACCTATATACCGGGTATTAGTCTGCTAAAAATATGGACGTTTTTCTTTGTGCATTTAAATTTAAAGAAGCCGTACAAATTGTTCCAAAAGTAGTTTTTGTCCTTAGTCGCAGTCAGCGCTGTCGGCTAAAAGTCGGTTTTAGCCCCTCACTAGCCACTCACACTACCGTTAACTATTTTTCCAAGAAGATTAAATATTTGATGTATTGTTTACGTTTAGTATTTTATTTACTTATTAAAATTGCATGCATCTTGCGTAACAAGTGCGTTTGTATGGTGTGTTTTTGAAAGGCTGTAATTTTTGTGAAATGCAGATAGTCATGCACGACATAAATTGATCTGCTGCTGAATTTCAAGGGCACGAACCGTAGTAGGTGAGCGATAATACATTAGAAGCAGTAGGAGTGTGGCTTCCAACATTTAGTTTTGATTTTAACAATCAGAGTTCAAATCTAACAAAAACGAATTTATCATTGCTTCGCTGGATGCTTACAATGTTGAATGTAGGTTGTGCTGTGTTCGTTTTTGGCATCGTCCACGTGTCTTGTTAGAAACTTGTTGAAGTTCGACTATACGCCGAAGAAGAAGGGTAACAGGAACTTTCGTTCCCACGTACTTTCGCTACAGGGAACGAAAGTTCCATACGTGGAACTTTCGTTTTTTGGTACTTCCGTTCCCTGGAGCTCTCATTCCCAGGAACTTTCGTTCCCTGGAACTTTCGCTCCCCTGAGCAAAAATGAGGTGGAAATTTCGCTCCTCACTCAGAGTTAACATTATAGGCACACACTTAATAGAAGCAGAAATCTCAGTACAATTACACTTATTTAGACCAGCTTCGTATTTCACCAGTGAACTGTACTCGGCGAGTGCTACAAAAGATATCATTACACCACTGTTCAATTCTGTCCGCAAGTACCAGAAAAAACACTTACTTACTTTACGTTTAAGTTCACGACTTTAATGCTTAGCTATTCTGTTTTTCGGTGATGATGTAATGTTGTGGCGAGAATGTTTTTCCAGTAGTTGCTATAATAACAGTGAGATCGGTACTTCAGAGTGTTTTTTCTGGTACTTGCGGACAGAATTGAATGGTGGTGTAATGATATCTTTTGTAGCACTCGACGAATAGAGTTCACTGGTGTAATATGAAGCTGGTCTAAATTAATGTAATTGTACCGAAGTCTCCATTGGCTGTGATGCAAAATTTTGCAACTTTTGAATGGTTGCTGTGGCAACAGGGGTTGATAGAGGGTAAATTTGAATAACACCGTAAGATTGCCCGACCCCAAAAATATCATCCCAAACAAACTTTATCTTACTTTTCGGGCCCCAAATCACTGCAAAATTGAATCAAAATTGCGGCCATAGGAGTGTTTACAGACAGAATGACAGTGTGACAGAAGTGATTTTATAATCTGTCCCATGTTATGCTATAGCAATGGGACAGATAATAATCATAATTTGTGTTGGAGAGCGAAACCACGTTACGTTGACTGTGGGAACGAAAGTTCCTGGGAGCGAAAGTTTCACGTCACTTTCGCTCCCAGGAACGAAAGTTCTCTGGAGCGAAAGTTCCAAGGAGCGAAAGTTCCATCTATGGAACTTTCGTTCCCGGGAACGAAGGTACGTGGGAATGAAAGTTCCGTAATTCTCTTGTTAATTTTAGAAATGGAGTGTTTGTTCGGTTTTTAATTCTTCATGAGTAAGATCAAAGTCGTATATAGTATGATTAGAGTTATGGTAACCAGCATTGACTTGAAGCAGAATTGAGTTTGTGTCATTTGTTTTGTTGCATTAGATATGGACAAGAGCGAAGAAGCTGTTGTCTCATCAACAACAGAAGTTGATAAGGAGCAAGTTGCTGACATTGGTCATGAAAAGTTTACTTCAAAACGTCAACTCAAGTTGCAGAAGCGGCGTGAAGAATGGTTGTCGCGCAAACCAGAAAAACGGTAGAACTGATATGATATTTACAGAGTTCACTTGTCAGCTGTATTAGTTACCATAGTAGGGTAAGTGAGTAGGTCGCCTTTATTTGGATAGCACATCAACTCAAATGCATGCTGAACATAAAAGCCGTACACAACAGTACAATTAAATGAGAAAGTACATACTGTCATCAGATCATTCTAAACAGACATCTGCTGACATACCGTAGGAGTTTTTGTGGGCTATATTTATGCAGCTTAGAGAACTAAGCCTCACTGTTGATCGATGATGCCAGTCTCTATTAGTTATTGTTAGGCTCGTAGTAAAAGGCACAGGTGTGCATTTTGCTATTTTACACTTCAAGCAAAGTAAAGAAACAACATGGGTCATCTGCCATTTATAGGATTGGTCCTGCATTGATTCAATATTTATTTGGTGACAAATGTGTTCTTGACCATGATTAATAGTATTCCTAAAATTAGCAATCCATCCATCTTGTCAGAGTTATCTATATTTTAGTGATAAACTACTTATATAATGTGAAAAATTGTGATTTAGAATTGTCAGTTGAGTGGTTCAAACTGTTATTTAGAAGTATTAGTCTTCATAGCATGGATCTTTAAAATATTAATGAGGCATGGCTAGGCGTAGTCATGTGACTCCATAGTCCCCCAGTAAAGCACTATGTGAGTGATTTTTGACTGATTGGTGTATTAGTTAATGTCACATGATTTTTACCAATCATGAGCATATATTAACTATGAGGTATAACAATACAGGGTGGTCCAAAAAAAACTGCACAAAGTTAATGACACCATAATTTTGCAACCGTACGTCATAGAGTCATGTGGTTTTCAGCAAAATGTTCCGAAAGAAATATCTTACGTGATTAAAGTCAATATTTGAATACAGCAGTTAAATATTCTTTGTTATTGCCACTGGAAATTGAACTGTGCAAAAAATTATTACCCTCGACACTGCGGTCCATGAAAAACATGCCAGTTTTATTTTTTGAATAGCTCCATGAAACATTGGCCGATTTTAATAAATTTTGGCAGGCTATATTAGAAAGAAACTTGACGCATGTGTCTTTAGTTTTGGCCACCTCGCTCTAAGGTTGTCGCTACACTACCTTGTGAAATGCAGAAGTCGTAGTTTGACCATTGACAACAATGAATTCA
>Ga0056128_1009125_pt1 | contig 12482 bp, 13 predicted proteins | sample WorMetLIZISLAND2_FD_71113 | JGI IMG/M metagenome (GOLD analysis project Ga0056128, IMG submission 71113) | Marine gutless worms symbiont microbial communities from Max Planck institute for Marine Microbiology, Germany - Olavius geniculatus... ...
TAACGATACAAAGGTGGTAGCAAAAGTTATGCAAGCCAGGATTGGCTATCGAATTACGGGGTTTTAAAAATTGAGGGGTTTGGTGGGAGGCCCCCTGTTGGTGGGAGGCCTGGGGCCCGGCCCCCTCAAATCCGGCCCTGCTATTCTAAGATAATGCTAATGTGTTTTTGTTTGTTTGTTTGTTTATTCTTCAACAATTTAAAGTAGGAAATATCTGTGTCATGTTTTTCGGGGGGGGAGGGATAAACGCTCTTGCACTGCTGCATTTTGCAAAAATTGGAGGCTGCATGTACGCCAGTTAGGCGTCTGTGGATATGGATATATCCATGGATATCCATGAATATATCCATGGATATCCACGGAAAATCTGTGGAGTGTGGAGTGTGGATATGGATATGGATATGGACGGGAAATTTCATATCCACGGCAAGCCTGGGTTGAATGGACTGGAAGTAGGAACAAAATGGAAAACTGGCCATATCTCGGAAACGGTGAAAGATACGGCCTAGGTTACTATTAATCACTAATAAGAAGTGGCATACGCCCCGTCAGATTAGATAAAAATCACTGACAGTGGATAATCTTGAAAGGTCATGACGCATCATGCCAATCGTGCGGTATTATGGCTAAACAGTAATTCGTTGGGGCCTGCGATAGTACCATCGGATAGGGCGGTGGCAACTTTCTATAAGCTGTCAATAGTGACCATCCGTCGATCTGCAGCGATTTGGACGCAATTTTGAATGAAATGCTTAAAGCTATAAATGGCCATATGTCGGAAACGGCGAGAGATAAGGCCTAGATTACTATTAATCACTAATAAAAAGTATCATGGCTTTCAAATGACATGTATCTTGATGTATCTACATGTATCTACATATCTTGTATGTATTCATCTTGAATGACCTCAAAGGTCAGTACTGCAACAAGAACTGTATAGGCTGTTGCGTGTTTTCCCGAGCAAGGCGTTATTATTGTCAGAAATATTTGCAAAACCTGCATCCGATATTTTTCTTGTTCACTTACTCTCTGAAGCTATTTATATCAGCTGGTGAGATGACCACGTGCATGGAACAGTAACTATTTATATCGCTTGGTGAAATGACCACGAGCGATGTCTGTTATACTAGCATTTATTGTAGCTTTCGAGACGGCGTTTCGTTAACGTGGCGTGCATGGAACCGTCTCACCTCTGACAAATCGCTTTCTATCAGTGACTGGAATTTGGACGCTGGGCTTCGGACCTAGGCGGTACGGTCGGCTTTTCGTAGCGATAGCTGGGCTTCTTGTTTTGAAAAGGGGGCGTGGCCCAGGTCCCGTGACTCTTAACTTTTGCGGCGTTATTCTAGGCGACTAGTGCAAAGTATAACTGAAACTGCTCAGTTACTGATAAAAACATAAAACATAGGGCATAAACTTGTAAGGATAATACCTCAGATCATAAGCTTACTGATTATATTCAATGCTATTGTGTTCAGCTTGTTTCTTGGCAACGGTTGCTAGACAACGCATGTACCCTACCAACCTACTGCTTAAGCATAATCAATCAGAAAGAGTGGTGCTGTGTTATGGAACATCAAAATTTTCTGTCAACATATTTATAAAACACAATGACCATTGGGTCACTCCGACACGATAACCACTAGCCTATACCAAGCCACACGAATGACACACAGACAGACAGACGCACGCACGCACGTCCGATAAAAACAATATGTCTGTGCCATTAACTTGTGGAAGATAAAATTACATGACTTTTGTACATTTTAAGTTTTATGCCCTGTGCTTAATGCTTTTTATCAGTAGGGCTACCAAGGAGAACCAGAAACTTTGAGTGCCGTGTTCAGTAGAATACGGTTATCTGACGACGTAGGCTAACGTAACGGTACTTACACGCTCTGTTGAAAGAAAATGTCGATACGCTTACGTCTGTGGTTGTCGGCCAACAATCGTCGTTGATCGTCGTAGTTCTGCGCCACGAGTCGGCAAAGTTTCCTGTGAGTCGGTATTGAAGGACTCCTGACGGTGGTCAGTTTGTCTTCTCCGGTACTGTTGCTACCGTTGACGTTGACGCCTTTAGCATTAGCTTGATGCGGAGCTTCGTCCACCTCAGCCAACACCGGGTCACTCGACTGAATAGAATAACAACAGTGAGACTGAAGCCACTAACGTCAGAAGTTAACTGATAGTATATTTTTACTCCTCGGGCGCTACGTTCCTAACGCAGCGAAGAAAAGTATATAAGATCAGTGTAATATTGAGGACCGACCGACCGACGACCGACCGACGACCGACCTCTGTTCCTGGAAGAGCCTTCCTGGAAGAACTTCAAACGGCCATATCTCCATAACGGTGCTAGATAGACGCATGGTCACTAAATGGACCACCCATAGAAAGTCGACCCCCGGGAGTCGAGTGGTCACGTGACCGACGACGTAACGTGACCCCAAAAGGTCAAACTCGTGACACCATTATCTCTGAGGCGCAACATCTCCATAACAGTGCTATAGAGGCATGGTCACTATGGACAAGACCATGCGTCTATCTAGCACCGTTATGGAGATATGGCGCCTCAAAGATAATTTGGTCACGAGTTTGACCTTTTGGGGTCACGTGACGCGATGACGTCAGTTGCACGGTTGATGCTGTCGGCGAGGTGATGCTGTCGGCACCGCTATTTGCGGTGTGAAAAGAAAGGAACTAAAAAGCAGTTAAAAAGAATACAGGAGAAAATAATGCACGCGAGGAGTACATTAGATTGGTCACAATCTAAAATATTTCTTGTTACTCCTTATGAACTTGTGATAACAAACACAGCTGTTGTTGTTGTCGGTTGTTGTAGCAAATTTTTATTTCCAGTTTAAGCGTCGGCGCCGGGTTCTCTAACAATCTGTGAACTTAATGCACATTGACAATAAGTGGCGGATCCAGGATTCTGAAGCAGAGGGCGGAAAGATAAAGAACAGGCTTGGGGAGGGGTCTAAATTTTATGCAAAAAATGCGCTTGGGGGGCAAAATTTTCACTTGGTTATAACACGCATCCAGTCGCCTCCCGCCATCCGTCTGAATCAGCCACGGCGGACAAATTTTAACGCACCGCAACAGAGCAAATCAATTACAACGGCGCAAAAAATGGAAGTTCAAACTTTTTTGAATAAAGTTTACAGTTTCAAGTTCCAAGTTCTAACTTAAAACTGCAACTGGAAACGGAACCCTAAACTTAGACATTAACACTCAGCATGATCGGAGTCGCAACGAAAACGAAAATGGGAAAAGAAACGAAAACTGGAACGAAAATTAATACTGGAACGAAAAGTAGAACGAAAACTAAAACAAAAACGAAAATTGGAACGAAAACGAAAATTGGGAAAAAATTTTAGGGTGGGGGTAACCCCCCAAAAAAACCTAGTCAGCAGAAAGAAGATGCATAGCGATATCTGAACATTGTGCAAAAATTTCACGTCGATTGGCAAAGACAAGCTTGAGTTACAAGCCAGCGAAATTCTAACGCAATGCAATGGCTGGCCGAATGGACTTCGTAAAAAATCAGCTTTAAAAAGACAGTTTTGGGCTCTAGCCCCTAAACGGTAACCCCTGGCGAAAGTGTCCGGGTCCGGGATAAACCTTGTTCTTTTTGGCCCAAACTATCGTTTCGTAGCAAAACCGGGGTCCTAAACCGTACTCGCTAGCGTTACGTTTAGGTATACCTGTTCTACCAACCATATCCAGCACACAAAAATTATGAGCCGCTTGCAGATTTTCCGAAATAATTTTTTTTAATAATTGTCGAAAAATGCCAAAAAAATTGGGTCAACTTTGGGGATGATTTTTTGGACCTAAGCCCAAAATTTGGAAATTCGTACCCCCGTGTTCTAAATGGGAACTATTCCCTGACATCCTGGTAAATGAAACGAACTGATCCACTGCATAGGTTATGAGACCTGATCATCACCGTAATCGACCCACCAAAAATTGTGGGAATCACTTACCATTCGCCCCATTGTCCCCCGTTCAATCGAGGGGGCTGAAATTTTGCCAGAACACGTCCCCCTCAGAGGCCCTTTGGAGAAAAAATTTTCAGTGCCCTTGCTCCCCTAATAGGGGAGATATGAGGGGTCAAAGAAAAAATTTCCCCTTATGCCGCCTCAAAATCCCTTCGATGTTTTCGCCCAAAATCCTGCCCCTTACCAGCCCTCGATGTCTCCTACAAATGGCCAAAATTTGGCACATGTAGCGGCCATAGCTTTTCGTCTACAGCAAAAAATGTGGGTTGAGCGAATGCCAAGTCAAAGCATGCAGAAATTCCTCAATCTCGGAGATAGATTGACACTCCTCTCGCACTGAATATAACCCTAACAGGCTGTTGGCTAACCCTAGTCCTAATCCTAATCGTAACCCTAACCCCCACCTTAACCCTAATATTGGCCACAAATTGTCGATCGCTCAATGTCAGGTTCCGCAACTTGACGATGCATCGAACACCGAGTCCTGGAAATTCAAAACTCAACAATCAACTCCACAATATTATCCATCCTCGAAACACCAAAAGTGCGTGGTTATTATTTTACATTGTATTCCTGTGTTTTCGTTCGTGGGCAACGAGCTTGCCACTGAATGACTAAATGTATGAATGAATTTTGCCGGACGCATACTGCCTGGTAGTCGTAGTAGACGAGCAGACGTCCGAGCAGGTCGAAGGCGAGACTGTTGGCGTTGCAGCCGATGTTCGGGCCACCCACTCTCAGCGCACTTGCCAGGAGACCGAGCTCGGCGTCCGGCGGACCGGCCTTGATAGCGGCGTCGAAGTCTGCCAGCACGTCGTGGATCGACATTGCGGAGAGCTTAGCGTGAAGCCAGTCGTAGTTGAATAGCACCTTCAACAGCCGTTCACCAAACAGCGTCATTACAGATGTGCAAAGACGCATAAAGAACGATGCAACTGAACTAAACTGAACTGACATGGTTTATTTTTTGACAAACCGATTAATGAGCTAGCAGACATACATTACAGTAGGCACCGTCGAACGGCGTCGGCGGCCTACGTGACTACGCTCACGTACGCGTCAACCAATGACCAATGGGTTTGCCCTGCTTGCCCACTGGTCAGTTCGTCAAAAACTAAATAGCGTCAGTTCAGTTCAGTTCCGTTTTGTCACTCCATGCGTCTTAACGAACATTTTAACAACTTCACATTCGTTCAATGCTTCCTCTTCAAGAAAGCCAGGTGGTTTGGCATTGGTAGTGTAACTAACGGTAGGCCTAAAGTGTTAGACTTATGATCGAAAAGTCAAGAGTTCGACTTTATGCCAGCTCAAACAATTCTACTACTCGTTTTACTATCACATCGAGTACGTTCGAGATAATTCGCTATTAATTACTCACTTGCAGTCTTTTGTTACTTGCATATGCGGATTTAGGAGAGGCAAAGGGGCCATGGCTTCTCCACAAAAAGTCCACCTTTGTTTTCGGCTTTTGGCCTCAATCTTTGGCCCTTGGGGGCTACTTTGCCTTTCGTGACTCCAAATTCTGGCTATGCCTACTTAAGAGTAAGTCACTAACAATAAACAATAAATAACGCCAGGAGAGTTTGAAACATATAAACCTAATTGAAGCAAATGCTCCAAGAAAAACCAGGAAAAGTTTTTTTGGAAAATTACGGGGAGAGTTGAATATTATTATTATTTTGCATTTTTAAGTATTTACGATATCTTGCAACCAGAAGGGTTCGGTGACGCTTAGAATACACCAAATTTGTTTTTCACTGGGGCTCCGCCCCGAAACCTGCTGAGGGAGCTCATGACGCACCCTCAGAGTCCCTAGTCGGCTGGGGAGAGGGATACTCTCTCCCCATTTGCCTCCTCGTCGACGCCTGCGGCGCCTCACCTTGAGTTTGGTGGATTGCTCCAAGAACTTAGGAGGATAGACGCCCTTGAATAACGCTTTTTATCGCATGCAAGTCAATCTCCATGGCAGTCTTTGTATTACTGCTGTATTTCTATACTGTTATGGTCATAGAAAAAAAACGAAATTTAGCACAGAGTCCACGAAAATATGCCATTTTGACCTTAGAATCTAAAAAAAATTTCTAAAGAGGGGGCCCCCTCGCCACACCCCACCTCCCATGGCGCGTTCGGCGCCTCGACTCGGCCGAGTCGACCTTGCCCCCAACTTCAACTCCTGGATCCGTCTATGCGACTGTTGGCCAGCTTTCAGAGTATTTTAAAATTATTATTTCTAGAAAAAAATCATTGTTGCGAGTAGCTATTTGAATTCCGAGTTTACTCACGTTGCTTTTGAGTTCGCCGATGCGTCCGCTCTGCAGCAGGTGATGAGGCAGTTCGCTCAGCTTGCGTAGGTTGTAGTTGAGTCGACAGGGGGCGCGCGGGTCGGGGCCGAAATGCAACGGCTGCTTCGGTACCATCCGGTCTGCAGTTTCGTCGTTTCCCGGCGGAGTGCTGGCAGACCCTGCCCTGTAAAGAACAGCGATGTTACACAAAACAGAAAAAAAGTCAAGGACCAGGCCAAGGCCAAAACCACGAAGCCGGGGTTAAGGCCGAAACCACAAAGATGAGGCCGAGATAAAGACAGGACAACGAAAATGAGGCCATTGTTCGAGGCCGAGGTCAAGATAAGGTCAAAAGCAAAACTATTATACAGGGTGGTCCAAAAACGGCACAGAGTTTCTGACACCATAAGTTTGCAACCGTACGTCGTACAGTCATGTGGTTTTCAGCAAAATGTTCCAAAAAAAATTCTTTACATGACTAAAGTCAGTGTTGAATACAGGAGTTTAACTATTCTTTGTCATTGCCGCTGGCAACTGAACTATGCAAAACAGTATTACCCTCAACACTGCGGTCCATAAAAATGTGCCACTTTTATTTTTTCAATAGCTTCGTGAAACATTGGCCGATTTTAATAGTTTTTGGCACGCGGCATTAGGAAAAAACTTGACGCATAAAAACTTTAGTTTTGGCCACCTCATCTTAATGTTGTCGCTACACTACCGTGTGAAATGCAGAAGTCGCAGTTTGACCATTGACAACAATGAATTCATACTGGGTAGTGCACGTGTCAGCTCAGAAAATTATTAAAAATTATTTTAAAATTATTATTAAAAATTATTAGAAAAAGTTATTAAAATTATTTTTACGGGTACTGATAACATCCCAGACACTGCAGTAGTAGGAGATAGACGACAAAAGGAGGTCACAAAAAATGCTGTTATTGTCGAAAAAACCTATTAAACAAATAATGCCGGCAGCCTATCATCACCTGCTCCTCTGCGACGGTTTCCGGTTTTTCTTCAGACTCATGTAAAGTAGCTGTTTGCTGGAATACTGGAAAGGCTTCTTGCGTCCGCCGCCCCACGAACCGAGAAAATAGTCGGCAAGAGTGGAATGGGTGTCGCCACGTTGCTTGGTCGAGGACAGGTAGCGCCGTCTGGCGACTCCGATGAAAGCCGTGTGATACCAGTACAGCACGGCCATACCGTTCGCTTCTCGCTGGACGATGTAGCTCGCAAGCGCGTCCTGCACACAGTGAACAAGTCCAGAGTAATCTGACAAAAAGCAGAATCGTTGTCTTGGGTTTCCTGTGAAAAGCCACAACATTTCACCAAGTAATATGCGAAGCACATTGCCGGCTGAAAGACCAAAATCCAGTTTTTTTTCCACCGCAGTAGAATCAGAGCTTTGGAGAAACGCTGGACTAAGTGCATTTGAGTTGCAAAAAACGATGACGAAAAGTGGCAAAATATGATCCGAGTATCTTTTGCTGAAGTGTATCAGTCTACGAACTTTTTGAATGACCCTCGTAGCCTATTTTCAGAGCGCACAGAGAGTTAAGCCTACCTGTAGTCGTGGAATGAGCAGCGGTGGGATTCGTCTGACGGGCGGAAGCCAGTGCTGGAACACATCATTGAGTACAACATCATCCAATGACAATATATCCTCCATCTCAACGTCTCCCAGCCCGTCCTTGGACGCGGTCAGGTAGGCCAGGGCGTGTGAGACGAGGACACGGCCGTGGTAGCGTTCCACACGGTCCAGCAAGCGGTCTATGCACTCGCTGATTGTGTGTTCGACCGTCGTCTGGTCAGCTGGGGCGTACGATGACCACCGCCGAACCTGCACCGCGCACAGAACAAGAAGCCCAGCTGTCGCTAGGGACGGTAGGCCGACCATACCACCTAGACCCTATATCCGAAGACCAGCGTCCGACTTCCGGTCGCGGAGAGAGCGATGTCCAAGAGTGAACGTTCAATACACGCTATGGTGACGCTGATATATCGAATGTAATGCTACGTTTGTTATTTCTGTCACTTTTTACGTTTTTAACGTTTTTTTATATATTTTCTCAACGTTTAAAATTTTTTTTACAAATGTTCATTAAAATTGCACCGAGAACGTCTAGAAACACTTTTAAAACCACAGAAACGAAAAAGTATAGTAATGGTAGTTTACTTAGGTATTCTAGAGATACTTGGTCTTATGAACATAGGGCCGTAATGAAAACGAATAAAGTTCTCTATCTATCTCTCTTTAGTTCCAGCTATACTGCATCTACAGCATTAAGCATGAGGCAAGAGGTTAAGCAAAATAGAGCTAACGTTTTTATCAACGTTTAGTTTGTTTTGCCGTGTTTTTAACGTTTTAACGTATTTATTAACAATTTCTGGAACGTTTTTACATCTAAGGAACTCACAGCCTGCTACTAATACTCCGTTTACACGATAAACCTGGCTCCACGTGCACACATCAAGCACTCATCAAGCAGGCTTGACAGGACACGATGGTTTAAGTGCAGGCTTAGCCCCAAACCCATGCCTAATCACGTGACTGTGATTACAACCCACCCCCAGATAAAAAGCGCAGCGATCAGTCGGCGTTGCTATAAATAGAGCGGACAAACAGACAGACAGACAGACAGGTAGAATCTGCAGCTGCAGACTCTGAGCGTGCAACAAAGAGTGATTGATGGCTAGCGTCAGCGTGCGACAGTCAAAAAAATACATCCAAGAGGACGGGTGGGTTGTAACCACAAATTTAAATATTAATGTTATTGGTGATACGCATATTGGAAAGCCTATATAACACGTAGGCCTATCAGCTGTGGGCTAAGCCTAGGCCGCCTACGGCTTAGTGCACAGCTGATAGGCGGCGGGGTAAGAGAGTGAATTGCACTGAAATGACTGGAGATAAACCAAGACAACCTGCGTATGAAATTTTCCTGAATGATAAGGAGAGCACTGAAGTTTCAGTTCGCACCTTGTAAAAATGCAGTACTCTGACGTGTGCCAAAACTCGAAAGTGTAAAAAAAAATTTGTTCCATGTTTTAAAATTTGTTAAAAAATTCGCAATTTAAAAAAAAATTATTAACTTTGGTAAGCTCATGCCAATCAGCTGCCACTTCCAAGATTGCAAAAATAAAGTGCTTTTGGTCTTGAGTTCGTCTCATGTAAGAAGTGCTATAGCAAGTGTACTGGACTTTATCTTTTGCCTTTACTTTTACCAAGCCACCTAGACCTACTCACCTCTTCGAAGACGAGGCTGGTATAAAGCGGCAGACTGCAGTGATGCAGTGCAGTGTTGACAATCTGAAGTTGAGCCGTGGTAAGATCACACCCGGCCTGGTGCAGCCATTCGCGTACCAGACCGACACTGACTTCATGGCTCAGCGGAGGAACCTCGACGAAACAACCCATGCCGACGACATCACCAGCGCCTGCCAACGAGTCACCGTTCTACACACGAACAAGAACAGGAAACAACACGCCGACGCCACATATTCGAATGCGAAGCAGATGCAGTAAATAGATTATTACCAGAACGCTACAAGCAGATGGTAGGAAAGGAAGAACCTTGGGTTCCTTGTACCTGCATGGTGAGTGAGCGCATTGAAATATAGGGGAAAAGTTTTGTTGAAGGGGCAGATCAAAACTTCTATTTTTCACCGGGCAACCAACGCCCTTAACAAGGATCACAAAAGCGGGAGGCTTGAGCGCGAAAGTGGGGGAGAGAAGTTGCGCCCGATTTTTGAGTCCAGATTTGGTGGGATAGAAGCAACTGCCTCAGAAAGACAGCATCAGTGGCGTATTTAGGGGGGAACACGGTGCGATGCCCCCCTTTGGCCCGACCATGAAAATTTTTTACAGGCGACTTTATATCAAAAAATGCGTTTTTTGCCATTTTCCAGCAAGAATTGCAAAATTCAACAATGTTTGATGGTCTTTTGCGTTTCAAAATTTCAGAAAAATATGCGAATTTGCGGTTTCCATTGAACATTCAGAAGCAAAAGTGTTTCAACTTCATGGGGGCTTCCCCCCTGACCCCCGACCAGGGGCTCTGCCCCTGGACCCCGCTGGGGGCTCCGCCCCAAGACCCCCGTTATAGGCTCGCGCTCCGCGCGCTCGCCATGGCCCCCCTTTGCCAAATCCTAAATACGTCACTGGACAGCGTGAATAGCGCAAGTGGTCGCCAGAAGAAATCAGAAAGCATATGGAGGAAAAGACGAAAAAAGAAGATTAGCCTGTAGACGAATATGGATGAGAGAATACTCCCTGCACCAAAAGAGTGTCCGAATAAGTATCCGCCAAGCATTGCTACTATACGACAGTCGGCAAACATGACTTAGGCCTAATTTAAGCCTACAGATGGTCCAACATAGCACGCTATTTTACGCGTCTCAAATTCATCCAGTATTAGCCAATTTTCAAAATTCTTTTTACTGTCAGAATTAGAAGAAAATTTGCAATAAACTGTTACCAAAGATACCACCACGACGATTTCAAAACGTTGGTGATAGCGCATAATCTGTAACTTCTTTCTTAGAGAAGCTTAATAATAAGTTGTAATTTGCTTCATAACCGCTTTACTACGCGCTGACTTTTTGCATAGATTCCGCCTATTGCTACCCCTAGTCCGTCTGTCGTGCGTCTGGCGTCTGCCACATTCGCCCACCCTGACTAAGTTGTTTGACGGATTTCCGACATGCCATTTGACAGATACACTTGTGGGCTACAGTGACATACTGTGTTATAACTTAGACGAAAGTTCCAACCCATCAGGGAAAACAGACTTCAGGTCAAACCCCCAACCAAATTTCTGCTTCCACCCTAGCAAGTAAAACGAGGAGTGATTCCGTCATTTGCAAAATTACTATGGTCCTTGTATACTGCACACTGAATACTGCATTCAGCAAAGCCTCGTGTCTGCATGGATACATAGCAGAAACAAGACTGGTGAAAAAAAACAAATAAAGCGTATTAAAAGTCACACTTGTTCAAACAGGCGAGCATGACACAGATGTAAATAACATTTGTTTTCTAAGGTCAAGAAACCGAAATTCCATCAGACCGAAAGCTCGCCTAGAAGAAGGACGTCACCTAGTGAATAAATATTCTATCCATTCAAAAATAATGTCGAAAACTAACCAATTCTAACGACTAGTCATTTCCAGCCGATATCGTCAGTCGTTAGTTTCTAACGATTCAACGGTCACAGCGCGTGGCGGCAGTCCGACTCTAGTTCTAGGCCTATCACAGAGCTATAAAGCGCTAGTTTTTACGCGCGAAAGCAGATACTGCTTTCAGCGCGTCTTAGCCATCGCAATTCTGTCCGTCACATTTTCAGACACATCTTATAGTTGTGTTCGCCAAATGGAGTAACCTGCTTATGCATCATTATTCTGAGGCTATATCAAATTACTTTAGCAAATGTCAGGGGACCCGCGGAAACTTCCCCCTTCCGTACCTTTTCCCACTCGACAGGCCTGGCAGTTAGGAATTTGCAACCGCAAGCCAAATTTTTTTAAACGCCCCCGACCGTAGGCTTACTTACGTAACGGTCGAGCTTATGGTACGTTTGTCGTCCGTAGTCTGTCTGGGAGGGTCATAACGCACTATATAAGTGTGCCAATTGTGCGGTATTGTGGCTAAACAGTAAGTCGTATGGGGTCGGCGCTGGCGACTTTCTATAGGCTGTCAATAGTAAAAAGCCATGTCTCCCTCTGCTACAAGTGGCCGTATCTCGGAATTAGTGAGAGAGAACCAAGGTTACTATTAATTAATCACCATTAGAAAGTGGCATACGCCCAGGTAATTATCTAGTCCCCCGGTGGAGGGGTGTCTACCGCCATTAAAAACTTGACACCCCCAACGAAAAAAAATACCAGGGAGTGTTGTGGTTGAAACGAAATGTATTTTGTAAAACTTATGTTATTTCTGAATATTGTTTGTATTACTTTTCATTAATTCACAGTAAAGTGTAACAAACTGCGGCCCATTAAACTTCTTTTGTGGCAACAACAACCGCAAAGTCTGATTTTTTTAAGTTTCCAAATTTTAGAAAACATAGCAAATTTGCGGTATTCATTGAATGTCCAAAAGCCAAAAGTGTTTCAGTTTCAGGGGGGACTTCGCCCCTTGACCCCATGATCAGGGGCTCTGCCCCTGGACCCTCTAAGGGCAAAGCCCCTAGAT
>Ga0056128_1009126_pt1 | contig 12482 bp, 12 predicted proteins | sample WorMetLIZISLAND2_FD_71113 | JGI IMG/M metagenome (GOLD analysis project Ga0056128, IMG submission 71113) | Marine gutless worms symbiont microbial communities from Max Planck institute for Marine Microbiology, Germany - Olavius geniculatus... ...
GCTCAGTCACGGCTGTTGAGCTGTATTTAACCCAATTTTGGCTTAGATATGCCAAGCAACTGAGGCAGTTGACATCTATTTCGCCACTAACAGCTGTTAAGAGAGCGAAAAGATATTTTGTTTCACTCCAAGCTACCGTTGTGCACATTAATTAAATAGACCTGTTTTGTTGTTACTTGATTTTTTTGGAAACAAAGTTAAATCTCTTTTGGAAGAATTGATTCAGCTTTGTTTCCAATTTGACTTATTTGGCTACAAACCAGCAGTGCATTTGATCAGTTGGAAAACATTTACATTGACTATGTTTATTAGCTTACGAGATAACGCTGGAGTGGAAAAGGTTAAATGGGGTCAGGTCACATGGTTTGGAAGGGCAGCCAGTTCGTCATTCTATCACTTTGTGTCCTAGCCAAATAATTTCTGCTGTTTTGGATGTGTGACTTGGTCGCATTTACACAGTAATTTAAACTGGTAAGTTTTTTATATTTAATAGTAGCTGTTTTATTAGGAAATTAAATTGTTAATTTGTGAGTAAAAAGCAATAATGTGACCAAACCAATCACGTGATTATTTGACTTGCGATGAATGACTTCCTGTAGGTGGTCCATTGTATGCATGCGTCTTATCTTGCACCGTTACGGAGATATAGCACCTCAAAGGTAATGGGATCACAACTTTGACCGTTCGGGGTCGCGTGACGTCATCGTTCACATGACCATTCGACTCGGCATATGCGGTTTTCTATTGGTGTTCCATTGTAACCAAGCGTATATCTTGCACGGTTAGGGAGATATGGGGCCTCAAAGGTAATGGGGTCACGAGTTTAACCTTTTACAGTCACGTGACGTCATTGTTCACGTGACCGTTTGACTCGGCATATGCGGTTTCCTATTGGTGTTCCTTTGTAACCAAGCGTCTATCTTGCACCGTTACGGAGATATGGGGCCTCAAAGGTAATGGGGTCACGAGTTTGACCTTTTGGGGTCACGTGACGTCATCGGTCACGTGACCGTTTGATTCGGCGTATGCGGTTTCCTATTGGTGTTTGATTGTAACCAAGCGTCTATCTTGCACGGTTAGGGAGATATAAAGCCTCAAACTTGCATTTGCCATGGTTAAAGGCCAAAAGTTCACTGCGCATGCGCCGTGTCACTTGACCTGTAGGCAGGGGGTCCAAAATAACCGTATATTTGAAATTCCCGTAAACACATTGCCTATTCACTATGCCACTTTGGTGAGGCTACAATGACGATTAAGGGTAGTTTAATGACCATCTCCATTGTTAAGCATTTTCAGGTGTAATTTTTTTAAGTCCGAAAATAGGCCTCAAATTTGCGTTTTTTAAAAGATTTAAGGGGGAAATATGAAAGATAAATGTTGAGACCCCCCTAGAAAATCAATTCTCACCGAAACACGTCATCCAGTGCAAAGAATGCGGTGATATTCCCAAAAATGTGTTCTCCAGAGCTTGGCAAGAAAATTAAAAAAAGAAAAAATAACCCAATTGAACATTATATTTCACCCCTTTGCCCCGCCGACCCCATTGGGCCGATTTGTACCATTTTTGGCAGGTAGGGTCAAACCGCCGACCTGATTATTCAAGACAAATTTTAAGTCGATTGATGCAGGGGATGCCCAAAATTTGGGGTTTCACATTGACTTTGATAGTTGCATTTACAACAGTGTTACGCACTACCGTGCTACACTGTGATGACCTTCGTGGTTGTGAACGACCTTGCTTATCCGACCAAAAATGTTCGTCGTTATAAAATAAAAAAAACACTCCTTAGTCTGTCGTATCGTGGCGTGCGTTGCTGACACACCATGATGATGTATGTGAATGGATGGGTGGAAATAATGGTCGTAATATGCTTAATAGCGAATAAAAGGTGATATAATAACCCCAATGTCAAATATAAAGAGGGTGATCTGATATTCAACGTATAGTCGCGACGTTAGTTAGTGTAGGCCTACACGCGTATTTATTAATACAATTCAATCTGGCATAAATCACAATCACGTAATATAGTAAGCGCGAGGTTTACACGCATTCAATGGTCTAAGACAAATGGCGAATGCGTCGTGGCATAGGTAATCGAATATATCGAACGGATGAAGTTGCTGTACACCACAGCTTCAGACAACTCGCCTGAGTACATGCGTTCAAGAGGAAATATTCATCATTGCACATTAATTGTAAGCTAAGCGCATAAGACGTGAGCCATGGCACGGCACAGAAAAATTAATCGTGCTTAAAATCTACTATAATGTTTTAGGACAACGATCTGAAAAATCGTCCCTGTATTTACTTCGAAATGTCTAGATAATGTCATTGATAAACGCAGTAAGATGAGCGGGCGTCCAGCTATATTGTGCCATAAGGCTATTAATGTGCCAGCCGGCTATATCGTGGCATCAAGGCGCGGACTGCAAACGCACCGCTGAGCGCCCCAGATGTGGAATCATATAACATATGGGGTGTTATTTGAATGAATAAGAGCCTTGGGAGTTTAACAGCCCCCGCGGCTCCCATTTATAACACCAGTAAGTACTTCCTTGTCTTAGCAGCGTAAAATAGCCATAGTCTTAATGGCATCGGCAATCCGCTCGTTGATGAATGGCATGTCATGAAATAGCTGAACACACTCGCACTCCACTGCCACTGTGAACGGAACTTAAGGGAATTTTATGACGAGTTTTCAGATCGTTTTGGCAAATGCCTCGGACCTTAGGCTGTTATAAGCACGTGGCCGCACCACAATTCAAGCCTATGCGGATCTCTCACAATATGGGACTGATATATATACTATACAAAGTTGAAATAGTGTACGGTGAAACAGATAGAACAATGTATAAACGTAGCGCACTAAGGGCACACTAAAGTTGCAGCTATATCGTGACAAAAGTAACAGACTTATGGACAAACAGCTTATACATCAAACTGTTGTTTAAATCTATACAATATACATTTAAACACGATATTTAACGTAAACTTCAGTGTAATAAGCGCCCCGTGACAAAAAACGCATGCAAAGAAAAAAGACAGTGTCAGAGTGCTGTGGGAGTTAGGCCCTAGTGGAGCAGAATGTAATCAAGCCGTTATGATGCTAAGGCGTACTTCCACAGGTTATAAGCTCGTTATGGATGTGTGGCCGTTTCTGTACGCATCAGGCGTGGTTTTATGGCCCCAACTGCTATTCATTAAAACGTGTTTGCTGCTGTCCCACACAGCAAGCCGATGCAGCCGGCAGCTGTCTGCTTTTGGCTTAGTTGTAAAATGCATGTAGTGTTTTCGTAGTTTCACGTTTTCGCATGAAAATAAACTTTCTATACAAAATTTGTTCATCAAATGATACAAATAGTAAAAAAATATGTGCGCAACTTTTTCAGCTGTCTGAATTTTTGCAGAAAAAGAATAATTTTACATAGAATTTTGTGGCATACATGTTTACAATTGGGCACTTCATCAATTTTGCGAAAAGCTACGATTAAGGGCTTTAAAATGGCATTTATACGTCGTAGATCGACAACCATTTTGATCTTTCCAGATTTCTTTTACCAAGAACAAAGGGCTATTAAAACTACAATCAACTTTTTTTTCGACGAGTTAATGTAAATTAACTATTTGTTTATGGGCTTCCTCGGTGTCGCCCTCGTTCAGCTTATACTGCCTAGTATAACTTTTGACAAACGGGTTTTTGGGATGCAATTTCAACTGATATCCTTGATAAGTTTGCATTTCAGATATATCTCTGGTGAAAATGTCCTTGTACTGGTAAAGCAGTTGTTGAAATTTAAATTTTTCATCTGGGTTTAGTTTATCATTAATTTGAATTTTATAATTCTTGATGAATCTGTCTAAAGCTTTCTCTGTTACTTCCGGTTTTTCTTCAGTCGTTTTTCTCGCCGGAATGGTTAATTTAGTTATAAAATTTATAGTAGCTGGAAAGGCTAAACTGGCGATTTTCAAATTCTTTCTCAAGACGACTAAATTGAGCTGAATGTTTAAAACTCGAATTTGGGCTATTCCGTTATTAATCGTAGACAAACTCTTTGCTACTAAAACTGGCGTAGAGTTATTTTTAAATGGCTCTAGCAATATTTCATCTGCAATAAACTTTCTTGGGACCCTTACAGGCACAGTTGTTTCACAATATTTGCGTATAACTGTGTTTCTATGCACCGCAGCGCAGTTGTCAACTGAATAAAATTTTTGCAATGGCATTGAGACTAATCCATCCAAAATATCGAGTGTATTATCCCGATAATTAATAATAGCCTGATTTTGCGATAAGAAATCAGTTCCAACTATTAAGTTGGTAAAATGTGTTCCACTACATTAAAAGCGTGACTGATGGATATTCCATTAATATTACAAGGAACGCTGGTTTTACCTAGCAATTTGAGAGCTTGTCCTGAGGTTGATACTAGAAACCCTTGATTTTCAAGAAGACAAATTTTTAAGTTTAATTGCCGTGCTAATTTTTGGGACATGAGACTTTTAGGACTACCGGAATATACCAATGACTGAAAGGTACGACCTTTTGCCTTAAAAACAATGTATTGGTGTGATTCGTTTACGGACATCATGTATGCATTGCCAAGGCGTCCTGCCGGTCCTGGTGCCCTATGGCCCCGTCATGCCTGTTGTATCCGGGACTGTCTACAAACATTGGCGAATTGCCCGAAGCGCCCGCAAGACATGCACATCTTATTGTTCGCAGGACAAAGTAGAACGTTAGCATGTCGTCCGCCCCCACATTTCTGGCATCGCGGGTTTATGGGCTGCCCCCCCCGTGAGTAGGTATTAAGGACAAAACTGTTCGCCGTTAAAGTTGTCTCGCCACTGGAGATTGATCGATTGTCTATTCCGTGCTCCACGCCCGAATGGTCTGGCCCCATTTGTCCTGCCTCTACCTCCTCCTCTGGGAATCGGCATGGGTCTACCACCAAAATTTGACCTTGGCTGGTATGTGTATAAGCCATCTTGTCGCCGGTCGTAGCCTGGTGACAATGGACGTGGCCTGAATATCGGATCTCTTATCCCCTCAAATGTGACACGACGGTTTGGTGACCTCGTACGTTCGTTTTGAATGGGAGCGCTGGGAGTAATTGAGTCATACTTTTTGGCCATTTTTTTCAAATCCCTGCAAATTTCCGTTAACTGTTCGATCAGCTCGTTATTTTCAGATTTCGGTGCTTCCCCTAAACTCATTTCGGCCACCCTGGCAGCGTCTAGTGCTTTATTCATCGTATCGGGTTCCTTTGACAATACGAAGGAAGCGATTTTAGAGCGAAGGCCACTCACAAAAGCATAACGAAGGTTTCGTCGCTCGGGTCGATGCGATTGGCTAGTTTTCGCGTTCAGTTTGCATAATTATCAACGCTCTCATCGAGCATCTGTTTTTTAGTAAACATCTCCCTGGCCGACCTAAATTTTAGCAGAGCGGGCTTGACCCAACGACTTGCGAAGGCCTGTTTAAAAGCGTTGAAGGTGGCACGTTCATTCGGCTCTAATTTTTTCGTCCAGTCCGCAGCTTGGTCTATGCACATAGCTTTAATCAAGCGGAGTTTATCAGCGTCTGCCACTATTACTTTAAACTCCAAATAATTTTAAAATCGACGCCAAAACTCTGTTGCGTCTTCATCGGCACGCCCTGAAAATGGTGCGGGGCACAACATGCCTTCCTCCGAAAGCATATTAACGGGCGGAAAAACATTTGTGCAGTCGGGGGTGCCTGCGCTGCGAGCGGTTGCTGCGCCGGGGGTATTGGGCCCTGTCCCGCCGGTGGGGCGATCGGAGCGCCTACTGCCGCCGGTTGCGTGGGTTGTTGTTGTTGTGCGATCGGTTACGCCGCTGCGCCCTGACTGTCTTGCTGATCCGGTAGCGGATTGGCGTTCATGAAATCAAGAACTTATGGGCGGGCCAAAATAATTTCAGTTCCTAACTGTTACAATTCTTCCAAATCGGCCTTATCTGCGGCAATTAGTTATTCTCCTAAATCGCTAAAATTCGCTTCTTCTGATGATTCCGATTCCGGCGATGAAATATGAGTTCTATATTCTTTGTACTCTGAATATGACGATGTTATTGTTATCTGACTATCTGAAAACGGTCTATTTATGTGCGCTTTTTCCGAGAAATTGTTTTTCCGATCTTGTTTAATATCTGGCCTATCATGAAATTAGAAAAATACCTCCGGTTCACAATTGCTATCAGATTTTCCTGTTCGTTCTAACTCTAGGGATTTTCGACTTGGAATATGGAAAAATTTGTCACTAATTTTATCACTTTGCAATTTACGTTTTTGTTGACAAATTTCCGCGGAAGAAACTGATTCGCATTTTCGTTCGTCCCCCAATCCGCTAACGGTAGTGTGCGCAGAATGCATACATTCTAGACTTAATAAAACTGGCAACACTTGCCTTTATTCGCTGTTTTTTGTGTCGGTTTTCGTCCGAGTCTATCGGCGCTGCGCGAGATCTCTTTGCACGCCAACGACTACACGTGGTCTTCACTGCACGGCGATTTGAGCTGCAACTAACGCTTGCCCCTTTGTCTCTGCGGCTGGCGGCGTCCAATGGGTTGGCCGTGCGCGGCAACCGTTTATTGGCGGACCGATTGTTGAATTTGAACGTATGGAAGTTGAGGTTAGTAAGTAAGTAAAATAGTGTGTAATTTTGGTATAAATTTTGATAATAATTTTGTCTTATTTAATTTGTCGACCTTCCGATTTGTTCACCAGGTATTATAATCAAATTTTAGCTGTGGGAAATTTAATTATTTTCGATTTCACCGCCCCAAATTGACCTTTTAATCCCGCCTGGATTTTCTTCCATTCTTTTATGTTATTGTTATTTTCTTGTTGTTTTAATTTAACTTAAGTCATCTGTTGTCTAGCCTACGTTTTGATCTAGCTCCGAGATAAACTAAATTTCATTCAGTTTATCTCGGAATAATGAGAACTCGTGAGACAGTTGTAAAATCGATTCCGAAAACTCTTATTTAAATTCCATTAATCATAGTCTGTGACAAAATTAAACAAAGTGCAATACACATTTTCTGATCACCCAAATATCTGAAAGAACTGCGACGAAAGCCATTCTATCTACACATCGGTCCGCAAGTAAACACAAACAGCCAGTAACTGCTGCTCGCCGCTGCCACACTACTCTTTTATACAAGAATGTCACAGCTCTTTCAACACAATGTGAACGACGTAAGGTCGCCACGCTGCAGTCAGTGTGAACAGGTTGGTCGTTCTGTTTGCCGGCAAAATGGCTGTATTTACGTTAGTCGGGTAACTGACGAAGCTTCCTACGGACTCGTCGTGTCCGTATGTCGACCTTGACGCCAGTGAAGATACCGGTGGACGTTCTGCATCGTATCGTAGTCCTGGTTGTCGCGAAGCTCTGTGGACTCGCTGTGTCCATGTCGTCGGTCGTCACCCCTGGGTTCTGATGCTGTTGAAGCTACCGGTGGACGTTCTGTATCGTGTCGTCGTCCTGGTCGTCGACAAAGCTTCTGTGGACTCGTTGTGTCCGTGTCGTCACGCCGGGGTTCCAACGTTGGTAAAGTTACCGAGGAACGTTCTGTGCCGTTTGTGACCGTGAAGCTGCTGCTGTAGCCGCTGTGAACTCCAGAAGCGCCGAACTGCGTATCGTTCATTTTTCTGTGCGTGTTTCTTTTTTCTTTTTTTGCCGGCTGTAAATAGCTAAACGTTTGTACATTTAAAATTATATTTTGTCTTTTACATTATAAAAATTGTCTTGATGTACCAGCCTCATTAAAACCGGCCCACGCTTACAAAATCACATACACCACACCTCACAAAAGCTAAAGGGTTAAAAGCGACATACTGAAATCCTAAACATGTCACAAGTGATCAAAAACAATAACAAAAAAACAACACAACACACGCTAAAATCTTAGCCGAAAGTATTGATGTTCATATTGCACATCCAAATAAACAAAACAAACATGCAAGCCTGTACATCACACATAATGGCTGGCACTCAAAGATAAAGCATAAAATGAGATTCTATACAAAAAACCACACACAACCTAAGCAGAGCCGTAGCTAGCATTTTATGATTGGGGGTGCTAAACAAAGCAGTGCCGAGCGCCGAAGGCGCTAGCCGAATCGAGGCGCCGAAGGCGCAGATGGGGTAGCGTGTGGGGAGGGGGTGTTTCCCTCTCCACAGGGGGGTGCTGTGGAAGGGCAGTGCCCCTTCCCGAGAAAATGTTTAATATTTTAAAATTAAAATGGCGTATTTTCGTGGACTCATTGGTGCTAAATTGTGCTTTTCTGCATGACCAAAACAGTAAAAAATACACCTGGAATCCATGGAGTGCCATGGAGATTGACTTGCATGCGAAAAAAAGCGTTGTTTATTGTTTATTGTTACTTACTTTTACACAGACGTAGCAAAAAATTGAGTCAATGGTCGAACTGGCTCTTAAGGCCCAAAAACTAAGGTTAAAAGCCAAGCGCAGGAATGGACTTCTTGGGGTGGGGAGAACCGGTCCGGGGCGCAACCTTGCAAGCAAACGCTTTTTGGACATGTTATCTCCCTAAAATGCATACAGGCACCATTTAGTTGTTTTAAATTTCATTTGTTTTACTGCACAAATTTATAATTATAGGCTAAAAAGAGCGACTTTTGACATTTTTGGAGGGCATGGCTTTTTCCCTTACATACGCCTTGACTTCAGCTGCAACTATTTTTGGAGTCGTAACAAGGTGGGGGGACGATGGGTCTGTGATAGTCGCCTCTATGGCTTTAAAATACGAAATCCTGAGAGATTATTTACGAAGGGTTTTAAAAAATTTGATAACCCTGACCAGTCGTTATTCCGTTGCGTTTTTAACGATGAAAGATTGTCACGTTCTGTCAGTTTTAAACTGTTTACTGCCAAACGCAAGACACAGCGTGTAACAGCTACTTACAACGTGCGAGAGCGAAAACGAAGCCTCAACCTGTACTCTGTACAGGCCTATCACGTTTCGGCTTATAGATTGCGACTTTTTAATTAGACCTAGATTACTCTTTAAGGTAAGCACCAGCGGCGTCCATCCCCCTCAGCATCAGGAGCCAACCTTTTCCCAACTCGGACATAGGCGGATCCAGGAGTTGAAGTTGGGGGGCCAGCAATCGAGCGCCTCAGTCGAGGCGCCAAAGGCGGCAAATGGGGTGGGATGTAGAAAGGGGGTGTTCCCCTCCCCACAGAGGGAGGGGTCTGGGAAAGGGGCAGTGCCCCCTCCCAGAAAATTTTTGTGAGATTTTGGGGTCAAAGTGGCGTATTTTTGAGAACTTTTGGTGCGAAATTTAGTTTTTTATGACCAAAACAGTAGGCCTATAGAAATGCACCTGGAATACAAGGACTGCCATGGAGATTGATTTGCATGCGATAAAGGGGCCGGTCCAGGACGCAGCCCCGGAAGCAAATGTTTTTGGGGACATAAAAACTCCCAAAAATGCATACAGTGAGTATAAATGTTATTAGTTTTACTGCACATAATAATGCACTGAGATTTTATAAGCATGCATACGCTTTGGCTTAAAACCCGGGGTTAATTGCACAACATGCTCTATCCTTGTCGTCAAACCTGGAATGTCTAAAAAACATGAAGAGAAGCGGTCCAACAGTTGAAATAACTTCTTTTGCTGCTTCGCAGTCAAGTGGGACAATGTTTCGCGGTTTATGCGCTAACTAGGGAGTTAGTTCGCTTGTTTCCCATTAAAAACTAACTCTGGGGTGTGGATTTCTTCGAACTCATCATCTTTGTCACTGATAATAGTGCACGAGTTTTCCACGACTTGTTCTGTCATCAGCGTGGTATCATACGTAACACTGTGAGTTTTGGTGTGAAATTTACGCAAGTAATTTGCGTGCAGAGTTTTTTTCCGATTCGTCCTCATATTCTATTAAATACGAATAAAGTGACTGAATCTCAACAACTGTGGCGGAACCGATCCATTGACTAAAAACCTTGGAAGCCGTGAAATCCTTTTGTAAGACCAAAACAGATTCACCCAGCGCAAACGCTTTGTCACAACTTCGACGGTTATGACGGTCGACGTAAGGTTGCTGCGCCCGCTCTGCGTGGGACTCTGTGTACGTCCTAGCCGTCTCATGTCTATTACGCAAGTTCGTGAGAAATTCCACTGTGCTTTTATTTTTGGGCACTGGAAATTCGTTTTTGTTAATCTATACGTTTTTCAGCACAGCTAACGGACCGTGTGGCAGACGTCCGTAAACTAGCGTATACGGAGGAACATTGGTTGTTTCATTTGGTGATTCGCAAAGCGCCCACAAAATGTAACCAATATAACGATGCCACCATTTTGGATATTGCTGCGCAACTTTCGATATCACCGCTTTGATTGTGCCGACGGTACGCTCGACACTGTTCGCCTTAGGGTGTCTAGGTGTGCACCATATTGGGGAGCAGCCTAACTGGTCGCAAAAATTCTTGGGTCAATTCCTCAGTGAAATTACTGGCTCGATCGCTGGTGACCTTGGTAGGCAGGCCAGTAATTTGCCACATCGATAGCATGGCTTCACAGCAACTTTTGGCCGTTAAATTACGAAGGGCTACGGCATGTGGGCATCGCGACGACGTAAAAATGATTAAAAACCAATTCGACCGAAAGCACGCCTCCACGATCGGCACCATATCGCGATACGTGACCTGGACACGTCTTTGACGCATTTCACAACAGCGACAATGTTCGATTACGTTCTTAACTACCGTGGGCCAAGTAAAGTTTAACCCGATTCGTTCATTCGTACGCCGAGCTCCTAAGTGGCAACCTAACTGGTCATGAGCCAACTGCAATAACTCGGCGCGTCGTTCTTTTGGGATCACTAGACGTTCTTCCGTATTTCTTAGGATTTTGATGCGGTGAAACAAAAAACCATTTCGCAGAAAATAGCCACCCTTATTTTGTTTGGCAAGATAAAAGGCACTCTGCAACGTTTCATCCGCGCGCTGTTCATCTGCCAACTTATTGGATGATTCTGAGGTGGTGTTGGGTAGCAAATTATCAAGGGGCAGGACCCCGGACTGAACATCATCGTAACCCACATCGGCATCACGACTTGTCTTATCACTCGTTTTCGGCATATCTGATACACCGCCAGACACTTTATCAGTGGGTGAACCTATGTGGTAAAGGGTTTGGTCCCCAACTAAAGTCTGACCTGCATTGGAACGTGTTCCCGAAACGTTTAACAGTTTACGATAATCAGCTAATAAATCAGGCAATCATAGTTCACATTCTCGCACACCACAAATTTTAACTGTACTGACACATCACGATTTGTAAGACTAGCATGCAGTATAACTAATTTACCAACAGACACACTACCATCAAATCCACGCAGTTTCACTTCGCTTATTACATTATACTGCAAAGACTCAACATTTCTTGTCTTAACACAGACAACTGAGATCCAGAATCAAACAGACTGTTTACTTTCACAACATCACCATTAACATTTTTCACACATAAATCAACGAAGTGAAATGACACATCACTGTCGGCAACAAAACAATGCATATCGAACTGAACATTAGTCATACTGACATTTTCTCTTACGTTTGCTTCATTAATCACACTGCATTTACACTCATCAAACAATGACAATATGTTTTCAACATTCACATCTTCATCATCACGTTCATCAAACAGTTCATCAGCATTAGTGTCAGTCTTTGGTCTGGATACGCCATCGCGCTCAGTGGAAATATCAGCTGATTTAGCGCCAGGCCAGTCATCAGTCTGGGTGCCTACAGTATATTCACTGGCCGTTCGTCTATCACGACCCTATTCGCGGTCACCTGCTTGTCGGCCAGCTCGTCGTCTGGCGGACGCCAGTGCTGGTCTGTAAGCATAGCGGTCGTATTATTAACACGGACCGGTGCGCCCGTCCGCTTAGGACATACTGCTCTCAAATGATTAAGCGAGTCACATATGGTGCATCTGCGGCCATTAGCCCTTTCAGTCACTGCGTACTATATATAGTACACCGTGTTTGAAGAAATGTTAAAAATAGTTTTGTAACTTGCTGCCTTTGAGTCACGGTGGCATATGTAAAGTACAAGGTTACTTATTTATTGAGAAAAAAATTGAGAACGGTACCAGTCTACTGTGTAGCACAATGTCAAGGTCGAAAGTTGTATTGTTGTTGTTTACAAGCGTCGCATTTTGTGCAAAGTTATGTATTTTTCATAAATCAGCAAAAAGTGTGATTACTGTAGAAAAATTAAGGTATTGTGTCTGAAACGTTAAATTTTTTTAGTTTAACCTGAAATTTGTTTGGCTTTAAGCTTGTTGGCAACAGTTCATGCGCTCGCAGGTGTTCTTTATATAGTACATGATGACCCAAAGGGTGGTGTTGTCGGTATGTAATATATAATCGCAACGCCATAGTCTGCGTGTTATCTTTGCGTTACCTAATGGATAAGTGTGCA
>Ga0056128_1009127_pt1 | contig 12481 bp, 10 predicted proteins | sample WorMetLIZISLAND2_FD_71113 | JGI IMG/M metagenome (GOLD analysis project Ga0056128, IMG submission 71113) | Marine gutless worms symbiont microbial communities from Max Planck institute for Marine Microbiology, Germany - Olavius geniculatus... ...
GCAGCAACAAGACATCAAGTCAAGTAAGTCAAAGCATAACAAACAGTATAATGAAAAAACATGACCGTAATAGCAGCCTCAAAACATGACGTTAACAATAAACACAGCTCTTTTGCTGAGAAAATGCTTTCCTGACAATTCTGTGACTTCTGGTCAATTGCCTGAGAGCAGTCAAATTCCTGGCCTTATCCAGGTCTTTCAGCCCAGAGATCACTCAACCCGTACTATACAAGAAAACAAACAGATAGAACATAACGTAGATGACGTTCATACTCATCTCCAAAGCCGAGGCAGACTTGGCTGGCATGCACTTTATGCACATAACCCTTGTACTCGTAGTGATGAGCCTCATCACTGTTTTTCACATCGCTGTCCAAGGAAGAGCTGCGACTGACAAACAAATGATCTCCCTTCAACACTGATGGACGCTTCTCCATCAGTCCTGGAACCTGCAGCCCAAAGCAAACGACTATCAAGGTAAAAAGCATCTGATCACATGAAAAGATAGTTAGGCTAAGTGTTGTATCAAGATTCGCTAGTGAGAACAGTATTAAATCAATGACTGTTACTGTTAGGTAAGAAGAAGACAGAAGTGAATTATATTGAGTTGTTTACTAAAGATAAGCGAAGAGAACATTGATTATCCTCAACTTAAGGCACTGCCACAGGAGCAAGCAAGGGGTTGATGAAAACGAAAACCTGCCCACAAGGGCAGAATACAACAGTAGATCTTTTCACATAAACACATCTCAGAGCTACCTGGCACGTGAGATCACACAGGTGACACCTGCCACCAACACAGGTAGGCCAATATTCAAGTTACTACTCCAGATGGATGAAAGAAAGAAAGGCTGAGTTGGCTTATACTGAATGTGTCAGAACATCTATATGGCAATAAACAACTATGACTTTGATAAAATGAATTAGATTGTCTGAGCTCAACATAACTATAAACTAGAAATTTGGGGCAAAGCCCAACGTGAGTCCGCCCGGCGCCCTAAGTCCGATTGGGAGAAATTAGAGGGAAGGGGGTAAAATTTTCCCGGCATCAAAGTCACGTGGCCCGAACTCAAAAGCATTGGCATACGCCGAATGTGCATTGTTGACTTAGGGTAAGTCAACATGAGCGCTTATAACTTTGCTCGTAGTGGACGGAATTTCACAAATTTTTTTTGTCCAACGCCGAAAGCATCGTGCTCGTGAACGCCATTTAGATTTTGTCGCTATCTTCATCGGTTCCAGAGATATTTGCGCTCAAACTCGAAAGTTGTCGGAAATTGCACCGATTTTTGAACGTTTTCTGCCCTCCCAAATTTTAAGGGGGGCAGTGCCCCCAAAAGTTGTACTTGCGTTAACACCCCAACCTAGAGCCGCGTCAAGTGCCAAAGTTTCGTTGGGCTACACCCCCTAACTCCAAAGTTATAAACGCTCCTTTATTGCATTTTAAGCCACTTTTTGACCCCCCTTTGAAAAAAGTTGTAAGGGGGGCCCCTGTCCCCGGTGGGGGGTGTGCTAGTAAGACTTGGTCATTCTTTAGCGCATGTAAAAATTTGGGGGTGCAGCACCCCCTAGGGGCCGAAATATGGTCTTCCGAAATATGCGCTTTTGGTGGGTACCATTAAGAATCTAAATCTCCAAGGTTACTGGACCAAACTTCACCAGACTTGTTTCGCCTAACGCAGAAGGAATCGCGGTAGACGGAATAAAAATCTGATTTTGAATATCTTCATCCGTTTCGGAGATATTCGCCGCTGAACTTCGAAGTCGTCCGAAATCAGGCTAAATTTTGCATGTTTTTCGCCCCTGAAATTTTTTTGGGGTGCGCCCCAGAAAAATTTTGGACCGGCATTATAAAATTGGGCCTAGTACTGACCATCATGCAAAATTTCATGCCAGTCGGCCCACGCATCTCGAAGATCTCGCGCGGGAAAATAAATAAATAAAAAAAAAATAAAACATCTGGGCTCAAACTTAAGTCCGCTCTGCAAGCTATCGCTTCCGGGCGGACTAATTACAACCATATTTAGGTGTAGATTCAGTTACATATAATAACATTATTGCCCCATATATGCTTGCATCATCAATAATGATCTTTCTCTGTCCGTCTTATTAAGCACTGTGAAGCTATCTCGAGTACTCATCAGATGGCTATGTTATATTCACTATAATATTATACATCATATCTATTAATGTAATTTATGTTGTTAGCAATCATGGCAGTCTACCTCTAATGTCAGAAGTCGTCGGTTGGCTTTATACGTAGCAAGCTGAATACTGAGCAGATCATACTTTCGAATATCCACCTCCATCTGGATCTCCTCCAACTGAAGAAGCAACTCAAACTTCCTTGCATGAGAGCTGACAGTTAGCGCTCCAGACAGCACGTTTCTACCCAATAATAATAGTCACTGACTATAACAATGTCAGTGCCAGAGATTTTCCATACTACCAGGAGTACCAATTACAGCAACAATGTATGACTTTCAACAAGCTGGTCACATCCATCCCTCAATGTACATTAGTAAACATCAAAATATGATATACAGAAATATATACTTTGCAAGTTATTTATTTATTGCTTATCACTGTTTTCGGAAGTGTGGACTTGTTTTAAGTTGCACATTTACCTCCCAATTTCAAATGAAAACACAATTAAACTTGATAAAAGCTATAAGGCCTTACACAGTATATGTATGATGTCTTTTTCTCACCGGGGACATAATGATAAATTATTCATCAGTCTAGCCAAGACCACATTATGTGGCCTGCGACTCAAAAAAGCCACGCGCATTGATTCACAGCCAGTCTAGTCTGAGTAGGTAATTACCTGATGCGTGTTGCCTCTTTAGAGACGCTGGCGGCACTGGTAGCAGGCGTTGCTGTCGTATCCAGACCTCTATTGACAACAGCGCGTGTACTTGCAGGCACACTGTACTGATCAAGCGGCTCAACCATCTTCAGACGATCCGCTTCCTTTGACTTCCTGTCACAGAATCAACACAACACAGCTCCAGTGTTGGTGTAAGAAAAAAATACAAAGACCAGAGTATTTTTGCAAAAGGCGAAATACCTGCGGCAAGTGCACCAACTATCAGATTTTGATAGTTTTTGGTATGAATATTCCTGACACAACTTGCCATCAAATGAGCAGTCAGTTTCCCACTTCGACCAATGTATGCTTCTGCACTACTCAGGGAACACAGATCAAACAAATTATATGTTGAAATGAACAGAAAAGCTAAAGAAATCCCTGACATTATCGATCGTAACTTGAATAAAGATTAGGAGATTTTAGTAATATTTGGCAGAAATATTTTTGACATAACTGGCTATTAAATATGTGTTTTTGCTTTCCACCTCACCCAACGTCTGCTTATGCACTACCTGGGGAAAGCAAACCAAGCACAATACATGTTAAAATGAATGAAAAACGTCAATAAATTTCATCTATCCTAATCTGCGGGCCCCAACAGCCGGTCTATTACAAGGTTTGACTGTCATGCAGCAGTGTATCTACCAGATGAAGTTTAGAACGTTTGTGAAGTCAAGAAGCAACTGGTACAGCCTGGATTGGTCTGGAGCAGAACATTATCGATACTGCTTTCAATGAATGGAGAAATTGTCTCATTGCCGTGTTCGCACAGTGGGCCAAAACTTCAAGCAATTTTACTGCAGGCAGTTGAAAAATGGACAACTGAAAGAATTGTTAGCCAAAGTGTCAGAAACGTGAACAAAATGTGTTTTTATGTGTTTTGTTAATTAAGCACGAGACTCCCATCTAACACACTGCATCCTTGGACTCCGCACGTGTACCTGCCAAATGGCGGGTGAATTTGTTGAACGGTTTAAACAACTTGCACTGAAATGTGACAGACAGACAGAGGTCAGACCACATTATGAAGAAATGTGCAAGAATGGGCAAAAAAAGTTTCTGCTGCAAGAGAGATTCCACCTAAAGATAGCCAAAATGACACTTAAAACTCAGATCCGTAAAAAACCGCGAAGTCCTTTCGAGCCATAAGGCCCATAAGGTAGCACTGATCTACGTTCCCTTAGCCCTCAGCTGGACACCAATTTACACTGCAAGACCACGGATAAGGGGCTAACTAATGCATCACAAGGTGTGCCTGTTTACACTAGTTTGACGAAATATTTGATATTTTTTTTCCGAAAGTTGCCACACTTCACATTTTCCACTAAGTCTGAATATGCGAATCCGCTACCGATGGAAAGCCTGTTGGATAAGGATTCTAGCAGTCCAAACAGTTTTCAAATCCGTTCAGTAGGTTAGCTGAAAAATGAGGTGTTCACGCTAAGTTAATATACAAATACCGATATCTCCAATCTCGATAATTGTGTGGCGCCATCTTGCGAATAGAGTTACACTTACACCCGGTGTACGAGTCATGGTTTGCCCATCTTTCTACCCCTTGTTCACGTGGACCCCTTTCACCCAGCAGCATGAAATTTTGTCACAAAATACTAGAAACACTAGGCTATCTTGCGGTGAAAACCCGAAGTCTCTATCTCACCTGGTCTTGAGACAGTACCGGTTTATGACACCAGGACAGACAGACGAACAGACGGCCGGCCAGAATTACCATAGCTAATACGCCGCATAACAACCAATATATTCAAAACCTCTGAGAACTAGACTGCATCAAATCTATATGTCAAAAAACTTCATGACTTTACGGCACTGTTATATTTTTACACGTAAAAAAGCTACTGCTTTGGTGCATCTTAGCCATTGCAATTCTGTCCATCGGTCTGTCTGTCCGTCTGTCACACAGGTGGAGCAGCCAAAAATGGTGCAAGCTAAAATCACCAAATCTTCACCGTCGACTGCCTGGAAGACTCAGGAACCATAAAACTTTTCCATAAATTCGAAGGGGTCAGCCGAACAAAAGCATTAAATGAGAGGGGGGAAGGAAAAATTTGTGATTTTTAGCCAATAAGTCACTGTATCTCAGTAACGGTGCGAGATAGAGCCAAGGTTACTATTAATCACTAACAGGAAGTCCCACACTGGCTCTCGATTGCTACCGAATTCAATGACCCTGAACGCCAAAATGGGGGTCCATATTGATTTTTTGGCGATGTCGGGCTGCACGACACATTTCAAGAGTGAACTGCGCCAAAATCAATTGAGATAATAGACACAGAGAAGCTGCATGTGAAATTTTCAGCACTGAACAGACTTCAATGGTCTAAGTCTCAATTTTCTAGGTTCAAAGAAACCTAAGCACGAGGGCATCAAAGAGCAGTACCCCCATAAAAGTCATTATTTTACCATGGTTGGCCAGTCTTTCGTGAAAACAGTTGCAGATAGGCATGGGCATGCTGCCTATCACAACAAGCACTAGTGATGAGCATTTTAGTCGTATTAACATAGATGACCCTGAACTTCCAAAATAAGGGGTTTTTATTGATTTTTTTGTGATCTTCAGCTGCAGCGCACACTCCAAGAATGAACTGCGATGAAATGGGTGAAGATAGACTGATAGTTTGCAAACAGGAACTGCTATAGGCTTTTGCACGTCTCCTGAGCATTAGCTCAAATTTCTTGTTTAGTATGATTATTCTAAATTATAAAAAAAACAGTGCAATTAAAAACACTCAAGCTCTTTTTCTTTCTAACATTGTTGGTTAGGTAACAGAAGGAGCAACTAGCCAGTAAAAATGTAAAATAATCCTAAAATTCACATTGTCATAACTGACAAAAGGTAACCAGAAGCAACTAAAAAGAAATTTTTTTTGAGTGGTTCCTGGTTAAACAACTAAACAACGTACTTGTCCAGCCGAAGTCCTTCAATCTTCACGGTGGCATGTTTGCCTGAGACCCGCGGCGGTGGTTTGAAAGGAGCCGACGGTCGAAGCTTCTCCGCTAACTGCCAATCCTCGAAGTAAACCTTTACCCTCCGTATCACGAGACATCCAACATGCCCATCACCACCACTGCCAGTAATCTTGGCAGTTTCACGACCCAATTGGGGTTTTTTTGAATCACAAACAGCAGCGTCACCTGCACCTAATCTCTCCGCCAACCCAGGGGTCAAAGATGTTGTAGTGGTTGGAGATAAAGTAAACATGAAGGCAACGACGGTGGACAGACAGCTGATGAATTGACTCTCTGCCCTCAACTCAACTCGCAAACTGCCACCTGACGACAATCAGAAATCAATCGATTAATCAAAAAATAACCACTTACATAAGCCTAAGACTAAGATAAAACTTAAAGATAATGTACAAATCTAAAACCTCAATCACAGATAAAATGCTCGCTGAAACACCTGCATCTTCAACTTCCATTTAACAGATGCAGTGTCAAAGTATGTTGAAGCTACAGTGGCAAACAGGGTTGGCAGGTTTCTAACAAAGATGGTTTAAAACATGGTTAAATTAAACCAGTGTGCCAAAAAACAGGGTCTACATTTATTTTATTATCAAATCATACGGGTAGGACATATAAAAAGAGAAACACTTGAAAGATACACATAAAAAGACACACAGTACACACATAGTACAAACAGTAAAATAACCGAATCTAAAAATCATAGTCTGTCTGCTGCAACAGTACGCCACCACTCCTGTAGCTATCCCAGCTTAATGCAAATCCAAATGAGAAACTTTTGTTTCCGAAAATGACAGGGAGCTTGGCAGCAGTCAAGAGTTTCTGTAGCACTTGATTCTGTAGAGCAGATGCCCTTTTTGTTACCAAAACAAAGCATCAAGACCTAAAAGTAAACTGTAAAAATAAAGTAAATACACAATCAAAAAGATACAGAAAAATAACAAAGCAACAAACATAAATGCACAGTGAATATATCACTTAAGATCTGGCAGGATTCGTGCTGACCTTATGCACATATAAAGTGACTTACTTACTTGCAAAAACTCACGTTGGAAGAAATGCAGCTCAACAAGTACTAAAACAAAAACTGAAACTACTATCAACCTGGTTCAATGATTCCTTTGTTTTCAATCTGGCTGCGAGTAAAGCCGTATGTCTTCAGAATGTCGCAATGGCTCATCTGTACCGTGGCATTGCCAGAGTTCTCCAGCACAAATGTCATCGAATGCATCATTTTCTTGGACCCAATGCTAACGGATGCCTCCACATTAACGAATGCCTCCACATCTCCGTTCCCAGCATCCGTCGCATTCTCCACGCGGATCTTGACTCCAAGCTTGTCCTTCTTTAACTCATCACTGTGCAGAATGACACGAGTACCAGTAGGGTTATAACAAGAAATCTGAGCTAATGCTCACAAGATGCACGAGAGAATAAGACAGTTCCTGTTTGCAGGTAATCTTGGTCTATCTCCATCCACTTCATCGCAATTCACGCTTTTGCAGCCAAAAAATCACTTAAAATCAATATTTTTAGGGTTCAGTGTCATCCAAGGTCATCAATGTTGACATTCCTAAAAAGCTTGTCGCCAGTGCTTGTCATGATAAGCAGCATGTCTGTGCCTATCTGCAACCATTTTCATGCTAGACAAGCCAACAGAGAATAAATAATCACTTTTTGGAGGAGTACCCAGTACCGCTCTTTGACACCTGCGTGTGCAGGTCTCCTTGAATTTAGAGGGTCCGGACTGGGACTGCTAAAATCTACATTCAGTGCTAAAAAATTTCGTATGCAGATCGTCTTAGTCTATCTCCAGCCATTTTGGCGCAACTCGTGAAATGTGTGTCGCAGCCCAAATCGTGAATAATTCAATAAAACTCCCTATTTTGGGAGTTCAAGGTCATCAATGTTGACATTTCTAAGAAGCTCGCCGCCAGTGCTTGTTATGCTAAACAGCATGTCTGTGTTTATCTGCAACCATTTTTGCGTTAGACGAACCAATAGTGGTACAATAACGTCTTTTTAGGAGGGGTGCTCCTGTTTCACCCCCATGTTCGTAGGGACCCCTTTCACCCAGTGGCATGAAATTTTTTTCACCAAATACTAGAGACACTAAGCTATCATATGGTGAAAACCTGAAGTCTCTATCTCACCTGGTCTTGGATCGATACCGGGTCATGACGGACAGACAGATGAACAGAATTACCATAGCTAATACGCACAATAGCTAGCTAGCTAGCTCTCGTGTGTAACAACATCAGCTTTGGCATATTGCAGGCTAGACATGAACACATGTACGGGGTATATTTTAAAAAATGAATACAGTGGTCTGCTCTGTATTGCTACACCAGCACTGGCGTATTGCCCAATATCCACCAGTATTAGGTAGTATTTGGCACTGAATTACTGAATTTTGTTGGCTTTAACGATGGAACACCTAATATCAATACGGTACAGACCAGTGCTTGAATTGCTGTGGGATTGAATGCCCAAACTGTTTTCTCAAACACCTCTAACACACTGCCAAATTATGTTCTGGGAAGTCAGCTGTATACTATATACATAGGATTTACTTTATACTTTTTGTCAAGCTATGACAGTCGAAAAGTTCAACCCCCCTAGCTAATTTTTCACAATTCAAACACTGGTTCAGACACCTCGATGCCAATGTACATGGTCATTTTAACAACAGTGGAAATAGCAAAGATTAGAAAAAATAGTAAAAACTTCCTGCCCCTTCCTTCTGGTGACCAAATCAACAGTGTCAAAAGTACAGAAATTCAACATGTAAAGCAGAAAACAGATAAAACCTGTTTTCGTTGATGGCTCTGATGATAACATGTTTCCGATGCCTCCTGCCTACTCTGTGTTCCTGTACTTGTGTAAAAGAAGTAGCCTTCGCATCACAAAGTTCACAATAGAAGCCGTTCCCTGCTGTGCGTACTAATGTCGGCAGCTCATCTGGCTGAGAAATTCTCTCGCCTTTGCGTGGCAGTTGCGCGGGAATCTCACGCAGCAGTTTGCGGGACAAGTACTGGTCAACAGCGACACATTTCTTCTTCCGAGATGTGGGAATCACCGACTTGTGTTGCTGCTGCTGCTTCTGCATACTTCGGCTTTCCAGCAGAGTGCCACCAGCTCGCTATTTCTTTGACATTGTCCTGTGAAGATAAAAAAAGAAAACATAACCCATACTCGATACGAGTGTAGGTGCTGCAGCTGATCCCGAACTCTAGCCAGTCAGCTTGCAGGTGACGTAGTCACAAACCCAGTACTAAGTACTAAGGTCAGTGCTAGCGGTAGATCGGCGATCTCGCACTAGAGAGCAGAAAATTACTAGCGGTAGATCACCATTTACCTAATTACATTTATCTTGTTGTTAATGTAAGAATGCAGCCACATTTCTTCACTGCATTGCTAAGACTGTAGTTAGAACTGAAATGTTATCAATTAGCAAGCATGAAATAAAATTTATTCAAAAACACCATAGTTCTAAGTTCGTGTTACAAGAAAACAGCTTTGGCTTGAGAGGAACTCTGATATAATACTGAATAAGCCTGATTTAAATACCTGACAGTGTCATGGCATGGTTTATATAGACCTTTTATGTCTACCAGGCATAATAAGTCTACCATCTTCCCAAAAAAGTATCTAGCCAATCTACCTCTAGCAATTTTCCAGTGCTAACAGCAAGATCGCCATCTACCGCTAGAATTATTGTTACCAATAAGCCAAATGCTAAACTGCACTCTTAATTCTCATCGATGTTATTTTCCTTCCGCAGTGGATGGAAAAGTAAGCAAATGTGAGGCTATTCTCCGTCCATGACGGACGCAAAAAAGAGCATGCAGACGCTATTTTCCGTCCGACTCTGTGCGAACGAAAATCTGGGCTATTCCGTCCCCAGGGATGGAAGACTAAGCAAGCGAGAGGCTATGTTCCATCCACCATGGACAGAAAAGAAGACTGTGCCGATGCTATTTTCCATCTGCCACTAACTAAAAAGGAGACTATATGACGTTATTTTCCATCCACCATGGACGTCTGGACGAAGATTTTGACTGATAAAAAATGACACAATTTCTTGGTATAATACACAGCCTTACTGTATTGTTGTAACTGTATAAATGTTTTTGTCTCATTCTTTGTCTGACTATCAGTGCTTAATCATGTTTATTATTTGCAATTTCTGTTATTTTTTTGCTTTACTCATGCGCCCATTTGCTGCCATTAATGCTGACAGCGTCAAACGTCTTACGGATGCTAGAGCAACGCTAAATTCATAGACATGGTTTATTTACATCCAGTAATGCAGGCAGCAATGCAGCACACTAAAAAATACAACACAACAAATTTGTTTAATATAATCAAAATGCCATTTGGTACAGACTTTTTAGTATATTGTCTCATACATAACGTCACATTACTTAAACGCATGCGTAAGGCTGTGTATTATACCAAAAAATTAAATGGTCATTTTCAATCAGTCACAATCTTCATACGCCCAAGGTGGAAGGAAAATAATGTCATATAGTCTACATTCTAGTTAGTCTTCTCTTCCATCCGTGGCAGATGAAAAATAGCCTCAGGCTTGCTCACTTTTCCATCTGAAGGGATGGAAAATAGTGCTCTGAGCACATAGATTTCAGTCCGCACGGACGGAAAATAGCGTCTGCATGCTATTCTTTTCCGTCCGTGGCGGACGGAAAATAGCCTCACATTTACTTACTTGTCCGTCCGCCACGGAAAATAGCGCTTAGAGCACATAAATTTCCGTCCGCATGTGGCAGACGAAAAATAGCTTCACGTTTGCTTACTTTTCCGTCCACCGCGAACAAAATAACACCGAGCCTTAATTATGCCTAGTGCTGCAGAAGAAGTTGATTAAAAATATGCCATCGTAGCACGTGAAATAATTTGCGCACGTGAAATAACACTTTGCGACTGCATACGGACCGTGCATGCGCAAAGCAAATATATTCATTGTTTCCAGAAAGCCAAAAAATAGGGGTGTGGGTTAAATGCGTCTGGTGCGTCTAGTGCAATTAAGGTCAGGATAAACGTTAAACACAGGATCAGGGATAGGGTTAGGTTCAAGATCAGCGTCAGGGCTAAGGTTTGGGCTAGTGAGGGTTAGGGTTAGTAACGCTATTATGCGTAAAAACAACAAACGCACCGGAGCCATGTCTGTTATGTTTAAGACAGCTATTGTTCGGTTTGGAATAAGAAAAAAATGATGTTAATAGGGTTAGCGGTAGTAACAGGGTATGGACTAATGTTAAGAGTTTGATTTGGTAAGAGTTACATACGCTACTAGAAGCAGACGCACCTAGACGCACCAGACGCATTTTACCCCCACCCAAAAAATAGACCCAATGATAACGCGCTGCGCGATAGAATGATCGCGCCAATCCAATGCGACGAATTCACAAACTTTACATCATTTCTTCATTTCTACGTTGACACTTACGTATCTCGACTTATCGCAGTACTACCGTCTCAGGCTCTAATACTGCCACAAACAATTAATGGAAGAAACGACATATATTTTGAGCACCAACACACTTTCCGCGAAAATGAAACCAACACGCCAAGGTCAAGGACGTCACCCCGTGTTTAACATAATGTATGTTGTTGAGTTTCGCTTGAAAAATCCCTGAATGCCCCTATCCTTGTCTGCAAAGCATTACGATTACCGTAAAACTGCTAATACAATCCCCCGGCTTCTATTAAAGCATCGTCAACCTGGCATAGCAGGGTAATACACTTTTTTCTATTGTTAGTGTCAGGGCCACCTAGAATTGGAATTTTGCGAATATATATTTTTTTCGTATTTTTGACGCATTTTTCATCCTATAAACCGTCTAAATTATCATTTTTCAGGTGCAGAAATGTACTGATTACTGCTAGCGATATGGTCCATATGGACGAATATTGTACATTAATGTATGATAATATTTTTATACTGATAAATATTAGCTTTTCTGTTTATTAGGAGCTACTACCGGTGCAGGGCCGTGTCGACTGTCGAGTATTCCAACAGTACTCGATTACTCGAATCTGAAATTTGGCTCATGTTTTAGGCGTCTGGAAAATTAGCTGGAAAAAACGAAACCCGTGTGATCAATCATCAAGTGTGCTTCTGTTTGATTTTTCAAAAACTTACTGCTACCGTAATATAGGTGCAATAATTGAGATTTTTAGAAACTAAAAATTTTCAGAAATTTTTACAAAACAGGGCAGTTTTTTTACTTTCAACAAATGGCTAGGCTATAATCGATTTAAATGACTGCAAAATAATGTAAAACAAATAATTTTTTACAGACATGAAGTCTTGTCGGCCAAAGAAAATGGACATTTTTATGCATATACCGGCGGTATGCCTATAAAAAAATCACTTATAATAATAGCACTATGTTTTACTACTGTAATAGGTGTCAATTGACGATTATAGAAAAGGGGATTTCGGAGATTTTTTGTACAAAATGGAGAGAAATTTTCCATTTCCAAAACGGGAATTCCCAGTGGCCCTGGTTAGTGTGAGCAATACTATTATTACAATACAATTTAGGGTGAGTATATAAGACTACTGCACATACAACTTATCACTACTACTACTACAACTGC
>Ga0056128_1009130_pt1 | contig 12478 bp, 6 predicted proteins | sample WorMetLIZISLAND2_FD_71113 | JGI IMG/M metagenome (GOLD analysis project Ga0056128, IMG submission 71113) | Marine gutless worms symbiont microbial communities from Max Planck institute for Marine Microbiology, Germany - Olavius geniculatus... ...
ACAATAAAATAACAGTATACATCAATGAATGTGACTGATAACACAATACAACAATAGGTCTACTAGAAAAAATAAACTTTGCAATAACTAGCCAAGAATGTAAAAGTAATAGATGGCCACAATAATAATAATTATGGCGCACAATGTTAACGGAAATCCCATTAGATCTAAATTTGCGTTTTTGTGCGTTTTATGCGTTTTTATTTGTTCTTTTTAATTCTTATTAGGCCTACTAAGGTTCTGCGTACGACGTTATGCAGAAATGCATTCCTGCAAATTGTAACTATTTAGCAATAAAGCTCTTCGGTATAGCCGCGGAGGGTGATTTGTCTTAGAAGAGACTTAACAAAGCGGGCTTTTGTGCAAGAGTAATTTCTTCTGTTTTCTGAGAAATGCGTTTACTGTAAGAAAGCGAGATGGCTAAGTGTGCTTACCGTATAGTGCGGCCGTTGGTTGCTCTTTGCAACTCGCTGCCGAGAACATTTACGCAGACCACTCCAATCACTTAAGTTACATCCTAATGTGTTCAGCAGGGCGTCGTAACATTTCTGTTGTACTTGGCCGCTGAGTGCTCCAGTAAAAAGCTTCAAGCGCTGACCGTTATGTTTCGTCGCAGGAAAAAGCAGATGACAGCAACATATCCGACAGGGCCAGATTTAAACCAGTTGCTGCCTTATTCGGGAAAAATGTAAGAACCCTCACGATTTTCTGTTCAGAACAAAGATAAGTAAGAGGAAGTCGTAAGCTTCAGTTTCGCAATCGGCGTACAGAACCCCAACTCCGGAACCACCAAACTTAAAATGTCGTGCTGTACCAACTGCCACCAACTAAACTTAAAAATGTTGCAGAACGCCATGCAGATGTAGCATTGCTGTGCGACATTTGCTGGCATGAGGGGCTGTTTTGTGGGGTCCTGTTTGGCCCGAACATGATAAACATGCCTAAATACGACACTGACCTCCGAGGAACAGTTCTGGAGGGGGTTATAGCAAAGTTTATTGCATTAAAGGCGCGTGCAAAACGACATAATAGGACTGAACTAAACTGACATGGTTTATTTTTGACGAACTGACCAATAGGCAAGTAGTAATGCATTACTGTAAACACCGTCTAACGGCGTCGTTGGCTTACGTGACTATGCTCTCGTACGCGTCAACCAACAACCACCCTGCTTAGGCAACCACCCTCACCCTGCTTGCCCATTAGTCAAAAACTAAACCATGTCAGCTCAGTTTATTTACGTCGCTGTGTACGCGACTTAACATTGTCATTACGTACCGGTATCTCTAGACTCCGAATTAGACATGGTTAGACTTGGCGTGTATGTATTGACCACGTCTTTAGTATTGACATGTTGCAGCGGTGTATCTATGCAAGCGGACGATGCAGAACAAGCAGCGTCTGGAACTGGCCGACTATGAAGCGGAAAATCTCGCCAGACTTCAGAAGACGTTCGCACGCAAGTGGGAGTTCGTCTTCATGCAAGCCGAAGCACAGGCCAAGTTAGTACGGTCTATCTGCCCGTCGTCCGTCTGGTCATCTGCTGTATTGTTTAGCATAGAAAAACGTTAAGTATGGTGACATTATTCAACAGCACATTGACAATTAGACGATGTGATGGTGAGTGATATCACCTTTTTATAATTTTTGCTGTTTTCGATGTGTCACTCATTGCATGTCGCCGTTAACAAGTGTATAAACTGATGTTTTGTACATTTACTGCACTTACCCACGAAGGAATGGCCAGACTGAGTGCACCTGGGTGGTCACTAATATACGGCGATTTATGTAAAAAAAATCTGTTCGGTTTATATACAGTGTAAGGGTGACATCGTGGTTGTAGATATAAAACAGTACAGATCACAATTTAGTAATTCAAACTTTACCATTACACAGTCAGCAAAGTTTTTCTGACATTGTGTAATGGTGGTATTTCAATTATTAAATTGTGATTTGTGCTGTTTTATGTTTACAACCACGATGTCACCCTTACACTGTATATAAACTGAACAGTTTTTTTTACATAAATATGTGCAGTTTTATTGCCGTTGGAAGTAATCTGGAGCTGAATAAAATTTGGCAGTGGAATAGTCACTACAACTACTACCACAACTACTGCTACTCCTATTTCTACTTCGACTATAAGGAACCCTTTCTTTACTATTACCAAACTCTACCCCTACCATAACTTACCTTACCCCTGTTGCTACCATAACCCTATGCCTACACTACCACTATTCTACCCCTATCTCTACTATTACTGTGACGGAAGTAGTAGTCTAGTGGGCGTCCTGCTTTAGTACTTTGGTCCCGCCATATGTCTTTGACACGCCATGTGTCCACAAAATAGACCCGTTGATCTCACATATGTCTTTTTGTCGCGTACTGTTTTTGACGTGAGACGAGCAGACGGGAGGAGCCGCAGTACTTTACATGGGAATAACCCCTTTTTGCATAGCAATTAATTTCCATTGACGACTGTGGTCTACGGCGGCAACGAAAAAAACGGAGAATGATACGAGAATAGGAATAAATCACATAATTGAAAACGGTGCGCATTAAATTGAAATTGACTGCATACGAGAAAATGTGAATGCAAACAGCCATTTGAGGTCATCTGGTCTACATGGACGTTGCATGCGCAGCGCATGTCTGTCTAAGTATGTTCTGTTCTGTTCAGAGTGGATAAGAAGAGAGACAAGCTGGATCGACAGATCCTCGACAGTCAGGAGCGCGCCTTCTGGGACGTCCATCGCCCCGCTGTAAGTAGCCTACTAGCCTGGCCTTAAGTAGCTGCTTTTTCGCCGTCTGTCCGTCACCACGGCATTACGGACGCAGGTCCGTCCGCCGGACGCCACCGATGGACGCCACCGAATGACCGATTGCAAGCGTCCACTTGGCCGACATCGAAAATTTATCCTGCGCGAAACTGCGGCGTCGTGGACTGAAAAAGTAGACTGGTCATGTAGTGGCAATTGTGTGACAGACACTACAAATTTACGGCAGAGGAGATTACAGATGCTTAAAATTGCAATTTTGTTTTTAAATTTCCACAAGACAAGGTATTTTTAGCTCCGTATTTTGCATTTTTGGACGACAATATATTTTCTGACAAAAATAAATTTTTTTGATTTTTTTCTGACACAATTGCCCCCTTCCCCTGCTTTTAGCTACGACGCCACTGGCGCAGCATGGCAGTCGCGTTTTTTTTGGGGGGGGGGAGGGAAGACTAACAAAATTCATTTAAGCAAAATTTTACATCCCCCAAAGTAATTTCTTACCAAAATGGACAAAAATTTTTCTTTTGTTTTTCTCTTACGACAAAAGCCTCAAAAAACGTAATCACTTGGACGTAATATAATTCCTTAGGCATGATCACTAGACATAGTTTACCAGGAGCAAACATTATCTCCGAACACATTTTCCTTTTTCAGCAAAAAAACCCACCATGGAAGATCATTTTTGTCACTGTTCATGATACAGGCCCTCAGTTTGGTGTACACAAATATTATGTCTTGCATAATAGCAAATTGACATATTTCTCAGGGCATTCTGTTTAGGGAGCTTTCGTCCGGGGGATCATTATGTCGGGTGGACGTTTTCGTTTGTTTGGCTTTGTTCGCGGTGCACTAGGCGATACGGAGGGGGACAGTCTTGCATCTGTATCTCTTATGCTGTGGTTACACGCACCGATTTTCTCGTTTGAGATTCTGATGGGCATCTTTTGGCTAAGATGCAAAAAAACCTTGTTCGAGGAAATCGGAAACAAATGAGCACGCACATTTCGTCCGATTGCCTGGGTCGAGGTTTTTATACCTCAGAAGGCTCGGCGACGTTGGAGAGACAATCGAAATAAATCGCTGCGTGTAGCCACGACATTAGTTGTCATCACAACGTACTGTACGCTTGCAGTGCCCCGGTGTCTAGATTACCATCGTCATCATTATCATAGAAGGGTTTGGTGTAGCCTAAAATAAAGCATTATTTCAACACCACGTCAGTAATGTGCCAGTGCGCCAGATTAAGTAGGTCTCGAGAAAGTCTTGAGACACTGTCTATAGACCGACAGTGATGGTGCAGATGTGATGTCAGATGGAAACTGTGTAGTTAGCACAGAAGTCGAAAAAACACGTTTGCCGTCTGTGCTAAGATGTAATTTGAATGACGCTCGATCGATTCTTGAACGAGGATTAGTGTCGCCAGTAGCGACGTGACAGAGGGAAAGCAGAGGGACAATCGCCACTCCCCTACATTTTAGCCTGTTAAAAATATTTTTGTTGGAAATTTTTTTTCAGTAATTGTTTCGAAGTTCACAATTTAAGGTCGGAAATCTTTATTTTGGTGGAGTTTGAAGCTTTGACAACGTGCATGCTAGCTTCTCTGTCGCGGAAATTTGCAGATGTCTGTGGGAAAATTGAAACTACCTGCTCCAGTGCTTTTCCCAAGTTTTTTTAACCAACGACGCCGCTGTACGTCGCCACGTGTAAATGGGATCAAATTATCTTGCTAAGGGTGGGAAGGGAGTGGGCCTGGGATACATACTGGGCGACTGGCAAAGTCCGAGACAGCAGCTTCGTTTGTTCGGAGCTAACCAGCTGCCGTAATTAATGTTCCAGTCACATCCCATCCATGCACTGCGACCAGTCGTCGACTCGTTATCCGAGTCGTACGGTTGGTCGTCGCATTGTCTTAAGTCTTAAGTCTTGTCTTAGTCGCGGACGTGACACGACTGCGACACAAGTTCTCGACGTAAGAAACGAACGACGCTGCAGGCTGATTATTGTACGGGAGCCCTTGCGCAACGCAAGGCACGTATAAGAACAACGAGGTATTGTGTTTTGCTGCTTATGTTTTCTTTTCAGCGCGTGATCTTCGACCTTCCTTTGCGACGTGATCGAAAATGAGCGTAATTTTTAAAACCGTGTCCCAAAATCTCGGACCTTTGCCTAAAATCTGGGGGGCTGGCAGAAACGTCCAAAAGTCGGCGCAGTCTCGGACAACTTTGGACTTTGATCGCGAATATCTCTGTAACGCAACAATATATTGACAATCTGGAAATTGCATTGCAAGCACTGATATCGCCAGCGTAGAATGGCGTATTAAATTGGCGAATTTTGGTCTAGAGACGACAAAAATAGGATTGAGTGAATCGCATGGCGGCTACTGAGCTCATATTTGACGGTGCGGCGCATTTTTTTTGTTACGCACAAGTGATAAATGCAGAACCTTGTTTCCTACGCCAATCAATTTTTCGCCATTGCACATCGTGATCTGTAAATAATGTATAAGCTTAGTCGCGAACGTTATAATAGGAAGAGCAGAGCGAGGATTTGAAAAATAGCTGGTCGGTCGTTTTCACAGTAAATCTAATTATCGCATTGTGCATCAAAACATAGCGCATCCAGAGGTTTAAGAAGATTGAGTGTATAATCTGCATTTTTGCCAAATAATTATGCTAAATGATGTGGGATACTGAAACACTAAGTTCTTTTGAGGTTGCTTGCGGGAAGTTGTCGAAATGGTTATACTGAGGCATTTTTGCTATGCTTATTTAATTTATTTTTAGATTATTTATTGCAGTCATATAGACACTCAATATTGGTTACATTAACTGACAAACCACACGAATTAAACGACGTTGCATAACTTTAGAAATTTTGAAACGAGATTGCTGAACAACCACGTAAGCATTTTTGCTGACGCTAAGAAAATGTTTTTTTTTCGCGTGCAGGCCAATAAATTGACACGATAATGTTGAGACTCACTTTTTGAGCCACCGTGTATATGTGTAGGCCTATAGCCTAGCTGTCAGATACTGGTTCAGAGTTTTATAAAATAATGTGACGGTCCTCGCCATTAGCTGTAAATATATACGTACTGTTTCGCTTATACACGCTGTACCTGTCTTGCCGCAAATGTCACGAACGCAGTGTGGTCGCCAATAACAACTTGACAGGCAGCCGGCGTCCTGCCAATCAAACGATGCTGAATGCAGCTGCTATACGATAGAAGGTTAAAAACTGTGACTCGTCATGTGACTAATCTGACAGCTACGGAGCATCACCTACCATGTGAAATCACACGGCACTTCCTGCCACCAGACAAAGGCCAGCCAGACAAGTCGGTTTTGATTTTTTTACCCCGAAGGGGTAGAACGCCGAGTTGACCTAGGTGGTTGGTTATAATACACCAAGATGGTTTACTGCCCGCAGACCAAGACTAGCCATCCAAGACTAGCCGCAAGTCTTTTGTTTTCACAGCCTGGCGGCGAATAGCAACGACGACAGATATTGATGTGATATTGGTGCTCAAAATTCCAACTTTGCTTTTATTTTTCTCCAAATGGGAAATGTTCAGCCGCAAACTGTATTTTTGAATGAAAGTCTGCTTTTAAGAAAAACATTTTTCAACACGTTAAATTCTAGAAAGGACACTTGCGCCCTGCACCCTGTCGAGACGCCACTGAATATATGAAAACGCTGACAAGCCCCAGAGAAGAGTCCGTCTATTTTTGTTCAGCCGACTACTTTCTGAAGTCTATGGCTACCTCCATCTATACAACCTTATTCCCTGGTCAGACTTCTTGACACTCTTACGTCATTTCCCGGGTGCGAAGTCATTACTTTCATTCTCGCCATTCTACCGTTTAATACTTCTTCACTTTAGGCTGTTCCATCACATAATTTTTTCACCCGACGACTACTAGCGGCAGCAGCCCATCTCCACGACTTTGAGCCATTTAACGAATTTATTGCTCTAACTGGCTTTATTTTCAGTTTAATTTTCACTGTGGGTAGTATTTTTCACAGTTGTGAATACAAAAATTGATAACTAATTTTCATTTGTTTCTAGGTCTATTTGGGGAAATTCTGCTGTATCACCGTCCCCAATTCTCCTGATATTATATCTAACTGGTTTTATTTTTAGTTTTATTTCAACTGTCGGCAACAGCCTGAGCTGGCTGTCCGTTTTCGAGCATTATCTTGTGGTATCGTGTCATAATAAACAAAATAAAAAAAAACTATAAATATAGGTTCACCATAAACGTAAAGTGTGCCTTTGATTAGTTTTCGTTTAAGTGTGGATATTCTTTTGCATGAAGTGCAATATAATTTTTATTCGCCAAAGAATGACGGCAGTAACAACTACACAAACGGCATAACCTCACATACCATCACACATGCATACTACAGACGAAAACGCTGAAAATGCGAGAAAGAAAAATGCAAAACTAAAATTTGCGGCACAAAAAGACGCATAAAGTGTGTGATCCGGAATGCATTATTAGTCCTGCAGTTTTCGCCCTTAAATTCTGATGGTGCAAATTCTAATTGTGGATGTTTTAATTTCAATTACCTCTATCCTACATCTTCCTTTCTCGGATTTTGAGTCGTCTCAACTACACAGCTGAAAGAAATGAATTGAGCAAAAACACTGTTGATGATTTTTAGTGATAACAGAAGTGGATGCATTGTGACTGGGGCGTCTGTTTGTTTTGCAGCCCGGTTGCGTCAATACGACGGAAGCTGATATTAAGAAGACGTGTCGCAGCACTAAACAGACTGCAGCATCCAACAAGGTATACGATTAATAAATGTGCAAAACATCAGTTTAAACACTTGTTAACGGCAACATTTAAGAACTTACACATCGAAAGCAGCAAAAATTACAAAAGGTGATATTGCCCGATCGCATTGACAGTGTGTCAGTGTGCTGCTGAATAATATCACCATACTGCAGAACCAAAAATTACGACTCTATTTTATACACAGGCGGAGTTAGGATCGTTTAAACAATTGTTTAATTTTTTTCATAGGCGCCATTGTAATTTTTTTAAAATTTTAAAATAATATGTTAAATATTAATTTCAATTTTTTAACCCTTAAGACGCACATCCTTGCATAAGACCGCGTCGTTTGAGCCATCGCGCGCAAAATCGGGAGAAGGATCTGACCTGTAGGTGAGTTTCTGAAAAAGGTATATACACTGTGGTCCATAAAAACGTGTTACTTTTATTTTTAGAATAGCTTCGTGAAACATTGGCCGATGTTAATAATTTTTGGCACGCGACACCAGGAAAGAACTTGACGCAAATGACTATAGTTTTGACCATTTCACTTTAATACTGTCGCTACACTATTTTGTGAAATGCAGAAGTCGTAGTTTGGCCATTTAAAACAATGAATTCATACTGCATATAACGCACGCGTCGGGTCAGAAATGATTAACTGAAAAGCGACAAAAACGATTGGCAACTATTGTATCTCAAAAAGTCACAGGTGTTACTCCGCATTCTTTGTGTTACAGCATGTGCTCAAAATGTCCTCCTGTAGCGCGAATGCAAGCGGCAAACGTTGACACCACTCGCAAACAGCAGGCTCAACAATGTGCATTTCACAAGGTAGTGTATGGACAGTATTAAAGTGAGGTAACCACAAGTATAGTCATTTGCGTTGAGTTTCTTCCTGATGTTGCACGCCAAAAAATTAAAATCGGCCAATTATGTACGGAGCTATTCAAAAAAAGTGGCACGTTTTTGTGGACCACGGTGTATATAACTATAAAAAATTCTGCGTACATTTCACCCATTCGCGGAGAAGCCCCCTCTGGTGGATTTGCATGAAATTTTGTTTGACGGTTTCCCCCGCCGACATAATCAACCGTGCCAAATTTTGTCTTGATCGGGTCAGGGTTTTTAAGTCTGTGGGGTCGAATTTTGGCTTTTCCATAAGAAAGAGAAATCGCCGTTAACACGGTTTGAACTACCGTTCAGCTTGTGATACACCTCATTGTCTGTAAGCGTAAACGTGTGAGAGGCTATAATTTGCTCCCAATAGTTTTACAGTGTGTACTCATTTGATGACTCCAAAAGATGCTGTTCGTTTGGCGATAGTCACGTCGCTGGCGCAGGAAACGTTTAAGAACAGTTTTAGATATTTGGAGCTAACCCTTGATACTGCCCTGAAAGCCCATTATACCTCGAATTACAAAAAACTAGAAATTTGGGGCAAAGCCCAACGTGAGTCCGCCCGGCGCCCTAAGTCCGATTGGGGGAGGAAAATTAGGGGGTGGTGAAATTTTTCCGGCACCAAAGTCACGTAACCCGAACTCAAATGCATTAGCATACGCCGAACGCGCATTGTCGACTTAGGGTAGGTCAACAGGAGCGCTTATAACTTTGTTTGTGGTGGACCGAAGTTTACAAATTTTTTGTCAACGCCGGAGAGATCGTTCTCGTTAACATCGTTTACACTTTGTCGCTATCTTCATCCTTTACAGAGATATTTGCGCTCAAACTCTAAAGTTGTCGTAAATCGAACCGATTTTTAAACGTTTTTTGCCCTCCCAAATTTTAAGGGGGGGCGGTGCTCCCAAAACAGACTTGCCGTGGATATGAAATTTCCCATCCACATCCATATCCATATCCACAGATTTTTCGTGGATATATCCATATCCACAGACGCCTCTCGTGCATACTCACACCTGTATAACCCACAAATTTTCACTAAATACAACAGGGCAAGAACGTCATTTTCCCCCAAAACAAGACGCAAGCATTTTCCTTCTAAAATTGTAAAACAAAATAAATAAAAATAACAAGTAAACACAAATTTGCATTAAAATATAACATAATTAAGTATTTTCTAACTGTCTTGAAAATCTGCACAATTTTATTGCTTTTGTTTTTGGCCGACCGTTAGGTACGATATGTCGACTGCCTGTCCATAAAGCATGTATTGGGAAGGTCGGGAATGTTACCGTGAGACAGTGCCACGGCAACTTACTATAGCCTGTCAAAAGTAACCATGAAGCGGTTTGGCCGCAATTTTGAATGCAATGTTGCTGCCTGCAGCCATCACACACGTGCGCCGAATTACCGTATTGTATCCTGGCGTTGACTGTACATTCAATATAGCAGCGTCACCATTGCGTTTATGGGACTGCAGTCACTCTGGGAAACCGTTTTCTTTCCACGACCTAAAATCGGACGTTGGCTTTCGGGTATGGTACGGTCGGCCCACCTCAGTAACAGCTAGGATTCTTGTTTTACAAAACGCAGGTTGCGTTCATGTACGTCTACAAATATATGGTGAAGTAGAAGCTTTGAAGCACACTTCTTTTGTACTTCCTACTAGCATTCAAAATGTTAGTCAGAAAAAAACTTGTAATTTTCTTACCAACTGATAACAAAAATAAAAATAAACTCACAAACGGACTGATATTTTGCTGAACCAACAGCACTAAAACACTAAAAATTATGACTTGATACTGCTATAGTGCTAATAAATTAATTTAGGCTAACTAAATAATGACGTGCTGATGTCATTAGTAATTATTCATTTGACTCAACAGCGTAAATAGACGAGGAAATGAAGAGTAAGAACAACAAACAAGGAAATATTGTAGTTTATTGTAGTTCAATTTAATTCGAAGGTGCGACAGCATAATATCCATGAATACATCCACAGGATGGCTAAAGTCTAATATCCACACATGGATATATCCATGGATATATCTATGGATATTCATATCCACGGCAAGCCTGCCCCAAAAGTTGTACTTGCGTTATCACCCCAACCTAGAGGTACGTCAAGTGCCAAAGTTTCGTCTGGCTACACCCCTTAACTCCGAAGTTATAAGCGCTCCTTTATTACATTTTAAGCCAATTTTGGACCCCCTTTAAAAATTGTAAGGGAAACCCAGGCCCCCGGTGGGGAAAGCGCTAGCAAGACTTGGTCATTCTATGGCACGTGTAAAAATTTGGGGGCGCAGCACCCCCTAGGGGCTGAAATATGGTCTTCCGAATAAGTCGATTTGGGTGGGTATGATTCCACATCGAGACCTCCGTAATTAGTGGACCAAAGTTCACCGGACTTGTTTCGCCGAACGCGGGAGGAATCGCGGTAGATAAAATATTTAACCGATTTTGAATATCTTCGTCCGTTTCGAAGACATTCGCCTCCGAACTTCAAAGTCGTTCGAAATCTGGCCAAATTTTGCATGTTTTGGCCCCTAAAATTTTTTGCGGGTCTGCCCCCCAAATTTTGGATCGGCATTATAAAGTTCGGCCTAGTACTGACCAGCATGCAAAATTTCGCGCCGATCGGCCGACGCATCTCGGAGATCTCGCGTTGAATTAAAAAAAAAACATCTGCAGTAAAACTTAAGTCTGCTCCGCAAGCTATCGCTTCCGGGTGGACTAATAACGAAGCGCATTTGAGATTAGTCTAGTTTGGGTAGTTTTGAGTGCTTTTTATATAAACTGCGGCTGAATAGCGGCGTCCGTTTGACAGTCTGGAGGCCAGGAGAACCGATAGATCTCTGTCAGCTGCGCGATGTGGATGTCTCGGACCATTTTTCACCGTCAGTCGAGATTTGCAATGGGTACAGATGAAACGAGTTCAGTCCAAAGGCAGTCTTATGGGACCCCGGCAGCAACAGTACTGCTCAGTCTCGTAGAGAAGTAGAGAGAAATGCTGTTGTGCGGCCCTTCTAACAAAACGATTCTAGGTCTTGTTTGTCCACCTGTTCTTGTTCTTGTTCGGCGCTGAGCTGACATATTTTCTAGCAAAATACAAAATTGCCGTCAACAAAAACTGCCTTTCGTCGTTCATCACCATTCGACTCGACACTCGTTAACAGCGTGCCACGAGTTGGATTACTTCTTCGCTGATTTGCAGTTAATTGAAACTTAATGATCTTAATCTATTGTCCGTGATGGAGAGAACAGAGGCGACAGTGTTGGATTCGGGAACCTGGACATCTGGACAGTTGTTCAAGGGGCCTCTACAACCAACCAGTGGGCCTTTTTACGATAAATATTCAAGTTAGATATAAAATATTCTTATCAGGCTGCAGTTTTAACACCAGACACAATTTTTTTCTTATCATATGACTCGAAACACTCATTTGCAATGCCCACATAGCACAGGTTATGACACTTATTGCAAATTTAAATGGTTTTGTTTAGCCTAAGGTGGCGTTTCCAATATTTTAGGCAGTGCCATGGCCCCTCAAATGTCTTTATGCGACTCTTGGTGCTTGGATAGTTCTACACGGTGTTTCATTAAAAAAGACCCTTTTGTCTTTTTTTATAATTCACTTAAATGATGATCAATTTACATGAAGTTTTTACCAGTTGTAGCTGAAGAAATACTAATTCAAAATATTTTAACAAAATATGGCAGTTAATTAAATATTCTTTGCTAGGTGTGACGTAACGCTGACGTCATAATATGTCACAGGTAGGGCTGCCGCGGGTACCCGGGTACCCGTCGGGTACCCGGGTAATAAACTACCCGGGTACCCGCATAGACTATTTAATTTAATTTATTTTTAATTAATATTAAATATTCCGTTTATTTTACTAGCATTAGTTTTACATTTTTGAGAAATTTTGTTGTTTTGTTTGATGTTATTGTAACTTTTAAGTTTCGAATTTTCGATTGGCGTGTTGTCCCATCTCTAAATATTCGAG
>Ga0056128_1009131_pt1 | contig 12474 bp, 3 predicted proteins | sample WorMetLIZISLAND2_FD_71113 | JGI IMG/M metagenome (GOLD analysis project Ga0056128, IMG submission 71113) | Marine gutless worms symbiont microbial communities from Max Planck institute for Marine Microbiology, Germany - Olavius geniculatus... ...
TGACAAAATTTCATGCCACTGGGTGCAGGGGTTCCCCTCGAACGAGGGCGTCGAAGAGGGGTACCCCCCTAAAAAGACGTCATTTTGCCGTTATTGGCTCGAATAATGTGAAAACGGTTGTAGATAGGTACATACATGCTGCTTATCATAACAAGCACTGGTGACAGGTTTTTTGGATTCATGAACATCGATGACCTTGAACGACCTTGAACCCCTCAAAAACATGTTTTTAGTGAATTTTTCGCAATTTTTGGATGCAGCGCACATTTCAACACTGAATTGCGACTAAATGGCTGGAGATAGATCAAAACAACCTGCGCATGAAATTTTCAGCATTCAACGTGGATTTCAGCAGTTCAAGTCCCGACCCCCTATGTTCAAGGAGGCCGGCGCAGGCGGGCGTCAAAGAGAGCTATTCCCCTAAAAAAAGTGGTTATTTTACCGCAATTATCACGTGTAGCGTGAACACGGTTGCAGATAGGCACAGACATCCTGCTTATCATAACAAGCACCTGTGACAGGCTTTTTGGATTCATGAACATCGATGACCTTGAATGACCTTAAACCCTAAAATGTTGATTTAACGTGATTTTTTTGCGATTTTTGGCTACAAAAGAGTGAATTACGACGAAATGGATAAAGATAGACTACGATTACCTGCGAACAGGAACTGCTATAGGCTTTCGCGCGTCTCGTGAGCTTTGCTCAAATTACTTATTTTTGCATATGTATTACTAGCATTTTAGACATTTTTGACAATTAGAGTTTCACATGGTAGTGTAGAGACGCAGTTAAGGTGTGATGGTATGTTTAATAATAACACTACTGCTACTGGTCCACAAAATGTGCCAGTGAAAAAATTTTGAAAATCGGTCAACATTTGACGAAGATATGGACAATCACAAAGTGGGACGTTTTTTGAGACACAGTTTGTAGTTCTGTTATAGTATAGGCAGATACCAAAGTTTCTTTGAACTAGCGCGATATTACGTTTTGTGAGGAGCTATGGGGGCTAGTCGGCATTTTACAAAACTTTGGTTGGTGGGCTACGAGACATGCATGCATTCAAAGGTGAGTTACACTCAAAATGAATATCTCCAACAACTCTGGTTTGCCTTCCTGCGACTAAATGTGATCAAGTCTAATTACTCTGACAAATGAACGAATACGCCCCATTGGAAGGAAGACAGACGACCTGAACACCCGTAACAGGCTAATGAAAGATGTAGCCTTCGACTCACACCTAAAGCTGTAGCTCTAACGACATCCACATATTTACTTCTACGACTAATCGGCAGTTAAGCGTCCGCAAATAAGTAGACCAAAGCATTTTGTACGCAGCACGCGTGCCTCGCACACAGCACAAGTCCTGATCGATTCAACTTACTCTCAAGCAATGGTGCCAAGAAGCCCGAAATTCATGTATACCTTGAATTGGAACAAAACGAACAAAATGTGGCACCTAGTGCCGACACGTATGCGCCCGTCCACTTAGTTGCCGAAAGTAACTAATCTTAGGCTTAACAATGGTTAGGCCTAACTTGCAAGAGACGAGTAATGTGGTCTATAATAGAACGGCTGCATGCTGAAGTGATAGCTTTAAGTCGTCGTTTTCACGCGAACGAGTGAAAATCTGCGGCGTAGACAACGACGCCAAACTATATCTCACATCTTGCTACTGTTTCTATAATTGAAACTAGGAACAGGCGACTCGTAGACTTGATTACTAAAGTCAAAATTCTTACTTTACTGTAATGAATAGCTGGCCATTAAACAGCTTTGAAGCAGATTTTAAAAAGCCGCTGTAATAGCCTAGCGACATACATGTTATCGAATTCGTTGTAACAGAAGCCGCAAAACCGAAACAGAGTGAACTCTACTGATGTGCCAGTTAAACCCAGTTTGTAATTTAAAAAGCGCTAACAAATAATCAAATGACAATTGAAGTGAAGAATAATTAACGGATCAGCTTGTTGCTGTCACCTGTCAACGCAATCAGAACATGCGTCTCAGGGGGAAATGCGGTAAAAGAGATTGAAAGAAATTACGCAATTTTTCAGCTGGTCTTGCAGCTGGTAAATTCGACGGCCTGGGAAGTGTGATACCTCACAGGCGCTAAGAGTTGCTGACAGCGCGTTGGTCACGTATTCCGAATCCGAAGTGATGTGAACACGGGCAGAAGCCCCCACAGACCCCGTTACTTTTGACGGCCTGATACAGGCACATAAGCTCCTACTAATTAATACAAAAAAAACTATAATAAAAGGTCTGTAACATTACTGTATATGATGCACTAAAATATAAGTCTTATACTATAAAATGTTGGACACAGGTGCTTTTTGGTGGTCTACTACATAGTTATCTAATACCCTGTTTTGCCTGTAAGAAGCTTTCGTTCTACACGGACTATCCATACTATCTTTTATACAATGTTTGTCATACTTAGGCAGATTTTGCAAAGCTTTCGTCTAAAAAATCGGACACCCAACTGTCGCCCGTCACACTGCTGGCACGTCGTTCTTGTTCTATAGTGGTCGGACAGATGCACGCAGACGTCAAGTCGATTAATTGCCTCGCAGTGAGCGCCGAGCGTGTTTGTGTCAGTCGCTGCATCACGCGCGTGACGTTGTCAACGCTCACTGGAATCAGTCTGCATCCCGGCTGCTGCTGCTGTGCTGCTGCTGAGGTGTTCCCGGAAGAAGAATCTCAACAAAGAATGCATGCTGCAGAATTCTCGATACTGGGATTGGGGAGATCATAACGCTTACGATAAACGTTGCGGAAAATCAGAACGTGCGTGGCGTGTGACGTGTTAGTCTATGTCTATCGTCTCGGTTTGATCTGTTTGAATTATCTCCAACGTGCATGCTAATGTTTTATTTCGGCCGAGAACACTGTGTTAGCCTGGTTTAACCTTAGTTTATTAGGCCGCCCGGAAGGGTAGTTTCAGGAAGACCTTATGTTTTTCTGCTGTTTATTATTTTTTTTTCAACGCGAGATCTCCGAGGTCCGTGAGCCGATCTCCGCGAAATTTTGCCACATGTTCGGAAGCATGTTCAATTTATAAATGCCGGTCTAAAAATTTAAGGGTCTGCCCCCAAAAAATTTGGGGGCAAAAACGCTAATTTTGGCTCAATTTCGGACACTTTCCAACTTTGAGCGCGAATATCTCCGGGAAGGTTAGAGATATCTAAAATCTGAAAACCTGGTGCAAGACAGCGTTTTTTCCCGCGTTCAAGGCAAAAAGTTTAGTGAACTTTAATCCACTAACCACGGAGATTTAGAGGTGCAATTGTACCCGCAAAATCGACTTTTTCGGAAAAGCATATTTCGGCCACTAGGGGGTGCTGCGTCCCGAATTTTTTGCACGCGCTACAGAGTGGCCAAGTCTTACAAGCCTATACCCCACAGATGATGGGGGTTCCCCCAACAATTTTTTTTCAATGGTGGGTCAAAAATTGGCTTAAAATTTAGCGTATAAGCAACTAGATTTTTGGCGCTAAGGGGATTAGCCTAATGATACTTTACCACCTGATGTGCCGTTGGATGGGGGTGTTAACGCGTGTACAAAATTTGGAAGGCACCGCCCCCTTAAAATTTGGGAAGGCAAAAAACGTCTACAATTCGGCGCCATTTAGGACAACTTTCGACCTTGACTGCAAATATCTCTGGAACGGATTAAGATATCGACAAGCGGTCAACGGCGTTATAAACTACTGTCCTTTCTGTGTTGAACAAAAAAATTAACAAACTTTGGTCCACTAACCACGAAGTTGTGTTTGCTCATTTCGACTTACCCAACATCGACAGTTCGCGCGTTTTCGGACAACTTTTGACTTTGGTCGCATATATCTCTAAAACAGATACAGAAATCGATAAACGGAAAACGGCGTTTACAACTACGATCGATTTCACGCTGAACGCAGAAACATTGGTAAACTTCGGTTCACAAACAATAAAGTTTTGTTGTCTCATTTCGAACCACCTAAGTGTAACATTGCACTTGCTACACATGTATATGATAATGCAGTTGCGTTCGGGTCACGTGACTTTGCTGCGAACGAAATTTCAACCTCTTGACTGTCCCCCCAATCGGACTTACGGCGCCGGGCGGCCTCACGTTGGGCTCTGCCCCATATTTTTAGTTTTTGTTTTGTTTTTTTAGTTTATTAGCCTACCCAAACCCGCGGATAGATGCCCTCGAATAGTTTTCGAAAATTTAGTTCAAGAAGTCAATTGTTTTTTAGCGACGCTCAGCATCCGCTGCAGAACGAATGAAAAATATGCTTAAAAGTCACATCACAATCTCTATAAGCTACTCGTTTGTGTTTAGTATTTGTGCCTGTACTCGGGTGTTTTTCTGTATCGTTGACAGTGCTACTTGATATCATTCTCATCAGCGATGACTAAAAGCCATTATTTACTAACGACGCCCGTTGGATGCATCAGTCAAACAAACAGGTCGCACGGTCATTATTGACATTCGATGGCGCGAAATAATGGATGCCAAGATTTTTCATTATTTGCTATTACTGTAAGCTGGACATTGGTCGAGTCCCTAGTGTCCACGCTTCCATCTCGTTCGATCAATTACTGTCTCATTTGCTCGCCGTTGCTACGACGGACTGTTCATTTCTTCGGTGTCGTCGTGTCAGTATCTCGACGACGGCGCTGCATTCTTCGATTACTGTCTTGATCTACAAGCTTCTTACCGCATTACAGACAGCTCTGCACAGGCTATACAAACTCATAGCGACGAGTGGGGTGTCTGTAGATTCTTAGAAAAAAACAGCACTTAAAAGCTGTATCGTGCTGCAAAATCTCAGCTTAATGCTGTTGATTTTGCCCTCAATTGCGCCTTTAGGAAAATTTTCTCCACGCGCTCTCAGGAAGTGGTTGAAATGTGTAAACTGGTATTCAGCTGCCACTGGTATTCAGCTGCCAAACGCCATCCGATGCATTGGCAAACAGAAAGTGTAAATTTTTGAGTAAGTTTATCGTGTCAGATAATGCGTTGTGTAACGTATTTAAGGACGTGGCAATGAAAGAACTGTTGGCTATTGATAGCAATGCTAATTATTAGTTTTGTTTTTTAGTTAAGTTGTTTATTTTTTGTATTTTCTTGTATTTTTTTCTTTACTTGCTGTCAGTGTTCTGACGAAGAAAGTTTTATATATAATGGTGCAAAAAATCACCGTTGTTTAATCCTCATTTACGTGTGTATTTTAGTATACGTTTGTGTTTTTTGGCTTCTATTTCAAAAACTAAAACAATTAAAGCATTGTTCAAGTAACTGAAAACGTTTTAGTTCTGTCATATTACATGAATATATATTTTACATTTTCTGACGTGGCACTATGACAAAGTAGTTTGTATAACTAATCCGTAACTGAAACGATTTGGAATAGTTTCAGTCTAGCCTAAATGTAACTTTCAAGAAATGTATTAGTATGTATTTAAATAATTTTAGCGACAACAACAAATCGTGCAAGTACAAAAGTTATTTATAGCACATGTACATGTGGGCCTAAAGAGAAGACGAGAACAGCTGACGGCGACTGTAACGGATAAGACCAATTAAAATAAAACACGGGAGAGATTTGCAGAAATGATGAAGCAAAAGTTTGCATTCCGGGGGTGAAGTTTTGGTTGAGTTGCCGCGAAACGTACGCCATGAGTGGCATGAAATAGGCCTACGTCATGAAATACGTCATAAAGTACGTCGTAGAGTACGTCATTGTGATGAAGTAGCGTTAACGTCTCATCAGAGTCAGCTAATCGTCTTTACATCGATTTTCTCCGCCAAGTCGTCGGGGGAGAGGAGAGGACGGACAAAACCCACACGACAAAGACACTCATACACTATTAAACCTTTCAACGACGAAGTCCCATTATCGCCGCCATATTTTCGTACTTATTGAAAGCTGACCGAAAACAAGCGCGAGATAAAAATCGCGACGAGCACTTTGGCTGAAACTGCCAATTCTGATCCAATCTGTTTTTATAGGCACGTATATTGACACAGTTCGTATCGTCATGGATACTCTTACGAGCTTTAAATTCTTGCTGTATTTGGTATATGTTTTTTGTATATTTCTGCATTTTATGTGAATAAATGTGTCCTTTTCACCACTAGAGGTAGTTGTGTTGCAGGAAATTTGTCGCGTCGGGGTTCCGTCGTATGAGATTTTGTCGCAGAGATTCTGACGGATCGTCTCGACGTCGTCTTGTGGTCGAGTGGCAGTCGGCGACAGCGACCAAGGTTCTTGAGCGTTCAGTCAGTCGGACGTCGCGGCTAATTTGACGGATGACCGGAGCCTGCAGCCGGCGACGAGGACTCCAAGTTAATTTGGAACCATCACATCCGCATCAGGTTCTTAGGCGCGGCGATCCGAGTAACCGATCCGGGCGGAATGTCCACCAGTCTCCGCAGCCAGTCAGTCAGTAGGCCTCGAGGCATCAGTTTACATCGAGAAGAGCCGGATTAATGACACGGCGACGCCGACCGACCGCCACAATAATTAATATTATTTCCCACGAACGAGCAAAGCTAAGCTAATAATCAGCTTGTGAAATGGATGACGAAGTCCAGATGAACACGGCTGATCCGATTTCTGCGGCGAAGATTAGATCACTGTGGGCGGCGCCAGCTGATGAGGCCCATAAATAATCATTAGTGGGCGGAGCCACCGGAATGAAATATTCGAGGCTGCACACAACGGCCAAACTGCGTGATAACATGTTCCGATAACTAAAGCCAGTGACACATGAATCGTCGAGCCAGCTTTGTAAATATTTGCAGTCGTATTACACCGTTTAAACGACAAGGTAGCCAGCTCGTCAAGCGCTCGTCTTGCGCTCGACGAGCGAGCTTGTTGAGCCAGCTTCATCGTGTAAACAAGTTATAAGACGCAAGCCTAAGAAATTCGTCTTCAATCTCCTATACACGCGGGCTGTCGAGAGCTGTTTTTAATGCCAATTTCTGTCCCGAACTAATTAGTGCTACGCCCACCACCACGACTATTATCAATGCTAGTAGTTGGTAGTAGTAAGGTAAGCTTCAAAGCCACAGTACATGGATCACGTCAAATGACGGATATCTAAGATCGCTGTAAGTCTAAAACCGGTGCCGGTGTCACATTAAAATGTTTCCCCATCAAAAAATCCGCCTGGGAAAAATAATCATGGAATTGATATGTCTCCTCCTTATCAAAATATCGCCGGCACAACGGGCAGAATAAAAAGTCTCTTTGCACTATAGGATCGTCCCCCCCAGAAAAGTCTCCCCTGGCCCCGCCTCGCGGATTTTTGCTGGTAAATTTTCGGCCAGTGGGAGACTTTTCTGGGGGGGACGATATAATGGGGTACCAGCTGACGGTCGTTGTTGATTGATTTATGGCCTGTGTATCGTGGGCGTCAGGATCAAATCAATCAATCAGTCAAGTCGTCAGTCATGGTGTTGGCTGATGCCAGATCATGCGACTGTCGGATTAAAATCGATCACGACGTCAGCCTGCCAGGGCATGCAATGCAATCATTTACTCGTTGTACCTCGATCGCCGTTAATCGGCGATTCCACGAATGACACTAACAGATTGCAGCCGCCGAAATAGCATTTAAACTAAAAGAAAAAATTTTGGCGCCGATTGCTATGCAGCCATCCGCGTTATCAAAATGTGTTACCATCTTAATTCCTTCATCATAACAGACAAACTAAACATCGTCAGCATCACTATAGGCTACTACTACTACTAAACCCAGCATTAAATTTTTGTAGTCTGATGTCTCCTGCCCATTAGAGTGCGGCTATTACAGGTGCACCACACAATGTCATGCAGTACGCGGAACCCGGAGCCGCTATTACAAGAAATAATGCGTCATTTTCATGTTGTTCGTTGTTGACATCTTGTGTCGTTTAACTTTTCGAACTGAAAATGAGCACACCGGACACGCCTGCCCCGGGGAACGTTCGTGCTAATTTTTAATGTTTGTTTTTTTTGTTTTAGAGTTAATAATCAGCACACTAAATAGACGGACAGACAGACGGACGGGCAAAACGAGTAATGCAACCTAGTCTGTAAAACGCAGCTCAACAACTTCCATCTTCTCTGATACAGGAAAGTCTAGTTCTGAATTTTTGATAGCAAAATAGTGTATATAAATTATAACAATAAAACGGTGTCTATAAACAGTACATTTTACTCATATATACATGAAACACTCTGTGGATATGTTATATTCAGTAACACATAGCTCACATTAAATATATAATAGGGGCCTAATCGCATAAGAAAAGCGCTTACAAGCTTTATGCAGTTTGTTTCTGTGAATCAAATTTTAGCACACAATAGTTATGTATGTGTTGCACAAAACGCATTTTGCGGTTGTCCGGTAAGAAATGCGTAAACATACATGTCAAAGAAGCGTTTGGTCTTGTATATAATTGCCATATTGTGATGATTTCGGTAAAGTGTAACAAACAGTTGCATATTGTCACGAAATACACGCACCCAACTTTACCCATTATCACGTTGATCAAATATGAAATATGATCGAAATACTGCCTGATATTCTTTACAAGTCATTTAAAAACTTCACTGATTTTAACTAAGAAACAAGTGGGGCCTATATCTTTTAGCGAAATGTTTTGCAGTCATTTGTCTGGAAACATTACGAGTTAATTCACGACCACTTAATTTCTGCCGCATGTTTTTGTGCATCACATAGTATGGTCATTAAGATAAAAGGTTTCATTAATTTTAAGCACAAATATTCTGCCCTTCTTTTACAAAGTAGTCAAAAGCTAAAAAGCATAATTATACGAAAAAGCACCACACAGCGGTATAAACGCGAACACAAATGCATACACATAAAATAGGATGTGGCGTCATTCTATTGACAGGAACTATAAAATGCTGGGAAAACTGACGGTGACTTGCGGAAATCCATACAGTTTTGGCGTTTTAAGTTTTTTTGTGCAAAATAATAGTAAAGTAAGAAGCCATTCAAACAAGGTGCGTTTTTAAAATTCTGAGAACGTTGGCAATTTTTGGCGGCAATATGAGGGGCCTATAGAGGTCCTCTGTGATACCCAGCTAGCTATCTCTGCCTGCAGACAAAATCCGAACACTTGCAAATAGCAGTCATCAACTAAGCTTATTAATAGACAAGTAACCCGAAGTAGGCTTAGGCCGGCCGGTGCTGCCATTTGCAGCCGGTAATTAGTTCACGAACGCAATGGATCCGATCTGATATGACTGATTGACGATACACATACTTAAGACGTATAGAAAACTGTCGCTGGCCAGCGACGGCAGCACAGCGCACAATATAGGCCTAGGACCTATGCATGCATGAACCAATTCACTACAATATACGAACTACTTGTACATTCGATTGCTTGTCGGCAACAACGACATTAAAAATCTACTTAATTACGAGTGGCATTAATCTATTGTGGGAATTAAAGAATGAATTTGTAGGGTATGCAGAGGGGTTAGCATATCTTTGTATAATAATTCTGTACAAAACGGGCAGTTTAAGTTTTAAAGTTTATTTATAATAGAGGCAAACTCGGAGAGAATTTTTGGGATTTGGACGGACAGATTTTCATGCTCAGATTGAAGATCACCTGTGATTGAACATTCTAGAGAAACCTGGGTTTTTATTCCCTACACGATTGACGCCACTGCATGCTATTTATGGTCGTTTCATAACGAAACATCATCGATTGACAGTCACCAACCAGTTCATTTCGTACCGTCAAGCGCAAACTAAAGTCTACAGATCAACGTCGAGATTGAGTTCCGCATAAACCGAGCTTGGAATTATCCTACTGTGGCTGAAACGCGGGATGCGCAAAACGGCAATAAGCACCTGAAAACGCAAGGTTTTACTGAGGACTAACATTTATAAAATCAAACGACTTCGATATTTCAGAAGCGTATAGTAGACGATGGACATCGCTGCAGGCGGATATCGGTTTTGCTCTATCCACCAGATTATCTTTATCTTCGTGCATACACGTACTGTCTATAACAGCTTCGTGAATTTTAGATGCAGTTTTGAAAAACAGACTAGTAGTCTGAAGTGACACACTATGCAGCGTGACCGCTATGGATTAAGGCGGCGGCTTAACTTGACGTTATTTATAGTTCAATCACAAGTTTTTTTTTCTTCTTCGATCTCTGGTGCAAGTTCGTAGTCGAGCAGTTGCTAGTACTATACGAGCTCTAATAACCGGGCATCAGCCACGAGTGTTATTTAAAGGAAATCAGCTGCACTAAGTAGCTGCGCTATGCTGTTCATATTATTTTAAAATGCTTTCGCTTTAAAAATATTCTGGCCTTGCGGTAACTTTGTGTAAAATACAGTTTCATACAATTTTCTATTCAAACTTTTTATTTTGTATTTTAACCGACTTGACTTTTGACATTCAATATCACAAAAATTCTACGTTAGATATAGGCTAGGGCGTTTGCGTTACAAGCCGATGCGCGATAAAAAAAGTAGGATTGCATGCAGTTTAAATTCTCAACTGAGTGCAAAAGTAGTACTTTATGAATTACAATTTTTAAAAATAATATAAATAAAAATAAAAAATTATTGTAAAAAAACTGCTGAACTCCTTGTACATTGGATAGGCTATTGTTTCCAACAGAAAAAAAAACATCGCTTAAAGTAAGATGTGCACAGCTTTTACCCTATCAAATTAATCTATACTAAGAACATTTTCGTAAAAAGAAGAATTATGTGGTTAAAAGTCGTTACTACATTAACCTAGAAAAAGTCTTCGCTGTAGAATGCCGAATAAAGCCGGGTTTACACGTAAAACACTAAACGTTTGCGAAAAATGTTTTGTGTTTTGTGCTCATTTTACACGTAGCCATGTCTTAAACATTTGCACGCAATTGTTTTTTAAAACATTTTAGCAGAATTGCGCACGGCTGAAAGGTAGAAATTGGTTATATGCAAAAATATTTTAGCGGCCGTCGATCGTTCGGATCGGAAGACATCTGAGCAAAAATGTTTTACAAGTAATCACGTCTAAAACATTCTTTTAAATGCGTAACTATTTCTGGAACGAAAACATTTTCGCAAGCATTTTGTGTTCTACATGAGACTGCGGTGTAAAACACGAGTTCAGAGATATCGATCTAAGCTCGGTGTCCTACGAGTGCAGGTCTAAGTGCTGATGACGTGGCACAGTCTTTGGAGTCCGCCGACGTCGACGAAGTCGCTTCCCTCACAGCAGCCGCTGCACTGTAGGTCGAGAAAGCCCGGCGCTGGGTGGGAGCGCTGCCCTGGGCAGGGTAGATCGGCAAAGGCTGAAGTTTGGTGATCTTGGAGGCCCCGATGCCTGTGTTTGCAGACACGTCCTGCTGTCCGGCGCTCTGAAGTTGACGCAGCGGGATGTGATGATGGTGACAGCAACCGCGCTGGTGACTGGCTCGCTGGGACGAACTCTCGCAAGATCTCGTCGTCGTAGACGAGACTTCCGGTGGCGGCCGTGTGACGTCGTTAGCCCGGGATGCTGCCGGGTGGTGCTCTGTGATTCCTGGGCCGGCGGTCTGGGACGCCCTGGACGCCGCAGACGCATAGATGGTCGTCGTTCCCTTGGACCGAATTAGATAAAATAAACATTTAAACAGCCGAATCTTTATACTCAGAAATAAAAAGCTTATAGATAGAAGTCAATAGTTCTTGTTATGATCGTCGTTGCCTTGGCCTGATGCGGGGTGCGGGGGGGTGCTACGGAGCTGGACACCGGTCGCCTTGACGGCCTCGACCCAGTCACCGATGATGATGATGAAGAAGATGCTTGGTCAACTTTGCACTGTCCCAGCTTGAGAACACTCGCCCTGCAGACGATACACTTGAGCGGCAGCGAATGGTCGGCGATTGCGGACTGGATCGTGCGGATGAAACATTTTCGGCAGACTACACGATGTCCACACGGCAACGTCTGCATCGTCGCCTTGGCCGACATGCAGATGGCGCACTGTGTGCACAAACAAAACATTATCCCCATTAACTAGTGGTTTATCTGTCCTCCTTCCCATCAGAGCTAACGAAAGTTTTTTGACAAAAAAATGACACGAAATCAGTAAAAAAATGAACTGACAGCCCCAGTTTATTCTTACTGAAATAGCCACAGATTCGATGTGAAGATGCAACAGAATGCATTAAATTGCTTAGTAAGTTTCCCGAATCTTTTGGTGCCAATACCTTCGACTACTCTCGTAGTTTGTTTAAGGTATTGGCTTGGCTGTCAGATAAGCTGGCCATCTTGGAGATGCGATTCGTGTGCTAACTATGAGCTTAAAGTTAAGGATTTATACTTCTGCTCTGTGGTACTCATCATCATCATCATCGACAACCGTGGGCTCAATGCCCGTTGGTGTCTGACGCCATTCTTACTATCGCTGCCCACCGCTGCCTATCTAGGGCAGCGTGGCTTAACTCCTGCAGGGT
>Ga0056128_1009132_pt1 | contig 12473 bp, 8 predicted proteins | sample WorMetLIZISLAND2_FD_71113 | JGI IMG/M metagenome (GOLD analysis project Ga0056128, IMG submission 71113) | Marine gutless worms symbiont microbial communities from Max Planck institute for Marine Microbiology, Germany - Olavius geniculatus... ...
GTATAAAGATTAGTAACTAGGACTAAAGAGTACCGGTAGGCTTACACAGTCACTTGTAGTGTCCGAGTTAGAGGAATTCAGCCAGCGAATGAAATTTTGAACTGGTAGAAAATTAGAAAGCAATTTTTTCACTTTGTTGAACGCCACAATGTAAAAATGTTACATTTTTCGTGTCATAAAAATGAAACAGAATGGAAATATATGTTGCTGGCGGGCAACAAAGATTGCAAAAAGCTGATAGAACCGGTGTGGGACAGTTTTATAAGTAGCATTAAAATGTCAGAAGATCAAGCTGTGTAGGCCTATTTGATGCAAATATGCAGGCAGTTCTTGCATCAGAAATGTTTACTTATCTACGAAAAAACTGTTGGCCATAGCACATTTCGAAAGATTTGTACTTGCATTTTCCGTACTTGCATTTTCAGTCGCCCCTTGGTGCGCTTTATAATGGCGCTCGTTTTTTTGCATGTGCGAAAAAATAAAATACAATAAAGCATAACAAAACAACAGAAGACGGTCGCTTTTATAACATCTGATGATTTACAGAGCAGTTTATATTTCAGTTAGGTCATATTTTCCCCAAAACTAACACTGTTCGCAATAAACCATTTCTTTTGACAAATACTATTAACTTTGTCAACAGCGCCAATAATTACGACATTTGCACTAGTGTCGTGGTAGGGAAATGAAGGCAAACGTTTTATTATACACGTAGCTACAATCTATAGGCGCATTCGTTAGAAATATAAACACTGTCCATATTTAGCATCCGTCAGAAGCACGTTGTACAAATTTTGGGCGTCAAAAATTATTGTGGACAAAGAACGATGTAGTGCGTTTCGCGGAAACAATGTTTCGACATAAAACTACTCGGTTTTTTCTGTGAAAGATATTCGGATATGCAGTTTTTTTCATATCAGCTTCCAGGTCGACTACAGAAGATATACTTGCTGCACCTGCGTCGCAAATTCGCAAGCCTATGTCGAACGAATGTTCTCGATGTCTTGCCTGCTGAGCTGCGGTAAGAGAAACGACACTGTTAAATCACTGAAAATGAGAGCGTGCGCCTATACGCAGTTGAATGGTAATGCAAGGCACTTCAGCACTTCAGCAGTTTGGCTTCTGTAAATTTTGATTCTAACCGCACCATCATCAGTAGCGTGCGCACATTAACTCAGTTGTTCTCTTGGTCTAAATAACCTGAATCTGACGTGAGTCTAATCAATATGCTGATTAGGCCTAGTGCTTTGGCTGAAATAGGTGTGATTGTTCAATCATTAATATTGTGAACAGTGTTGCATATGATTTAATTTATACTGATGCTAACATAAATTTGACAGCTACGAACTTTTAACAAAACCATGATGGGTGTTTTGCCTAATTTTATTAAACAATAGCGTTTATTTTTTATGGCAGACGAAGACAGTTGCTCAAAATGTGGCGTGTTAAGCTTTATCAAAACCCGTAGCCAGACTTTTACAGAAAAGGATTCAACCCCGTTTTCTTGACTTGGCGGCTCTTCATCCAGCTACGGGTATGTGCGCACTGTAAAGCTCCGTTAATGGGGTCCGCGTCAAAGCCCCTGCTGAAAACGCATTTGTCTGCATTTCGAACTCAAAAATCGCATTTCCCGGTTCCGGGTGATAAGTGAGGGTGAGGTTAGATTGAACCCATCGAATCCTTGCTTGGCTACCGGCCTGATCATCGGTTTTTGTCCTATCGTCATCGGACGTTCTGCAGCAGCGCTTTTGTTTGTTGATTGCCTTGCTGTGGTTGATACGACTAAAGGAAGTCATCGCTTGTGTATGCGAGTTATTTTGCTACTGCTACCGTGGGCTGAGAAAGTTTTGAAATGTGACGGATTTGTTCTCTCCTGTCGATTACCGGTGTGTATTATCGAGTCGCTTCTCATCAGATCTCATTCGGATTAACTGGATTATTACTTGATGACCGAACTGCTTCTAGATCAACGAAGCACAATAGAGGATTACTGTTACCGTCCAGCGTCTCATCCGGCGTCGATAAATCAGTCGCCGCACAAACAGGGATTACGGGAAAATTTGCGTTATTTTTAAAGTTTGTCATCTCCGGTGATCTTGACCCATTAAACTGACGATATAATTATTGACACACAGATTACTCCTGTCATGGGAAACATTTGCGTAAATTTTGGTTCATTTTTTTTGTTTTAAAGTTAGGAGTCCGTGACTACCGGACAGACAGGCGAGCGGACGGGCAAGTCTTGTAATGCGGCGATCACTACAGGAAGGTCTTATAAGCATAACAGTCGAAATACACTACTGTCACGGTGGTCGACCCTGTTCACTGAATGATAAATGCCGTTGGGTGGTAAGTGCAATGAAGCAAAATAACCCATATGTTACGGCTGCTGTCGCTGCCGCTGCGAAGCGTCTGTGGTCATTCGTTTGTCGTCGATCAACTTTTCGTCGAAACGACAGAATGCAACCCCAATGATCTGCACTACACGGACGACATTAGCCGACGCCTAGTCCCGCTGTCGCGCAGAAAGACAGTATTATGTATAGCAACTACTAAGTTATATGAATTCTCACGACATCATTTGGTGACGTAATTTATGACTCATTGGTTAGGCTACTGTTTCAACCTATGAATCTTTTTAAAGACAGTTTTATGTAATATTCGACTCACGACGACGGATCGCGACCGCTGCATATCCCATCATTTCCCAGGTTGGCAGCTGTCAGACAAACTAACTCGACAATGGGATGATGAGCTGACCTTGATTGACCTTGGTTGACCACGGCTGGTTTTCTGCTGACGTTCGCCATGTATAATACATTCTGCAAATATTGCTGCTGCATTACTAACATGATTCAATGCCAACAAAATGAAAACCGAAAATTTCGTTTTTCGTACGTTAAAAGATGTCTCTGAATGGTGTGATGCTATAGCGGTGAGTGATTGACGCTAACGAGAAAACATGAAACTATCAACGGATGATGCTGCATGCGGCGCTTTAATCATCAGACCCGTGCTCAGTGTCGCAATCATAATGCACAGCATCATCACAGCCGGCTGCGCGGCAAGCGCGAATTATTATTATTCACGGCACAATGGACACATCTAACCAGGCGACCGATCAGCTGTTGCCTTCATGCTTCGATGCTACTGAAAGGTTATAACGGGCGAAAGGGCACAAAAGAAACGAATTGAGTAACCTTTTAGCAGTGATGTAAAAAATACTCGAAAAATTCACTTAGGCCCTAAGTAAAAATAAAAAGTATTGGACAAAAAAGTTTCTAGTTGTGTAAATGTTTTGTGTTTTATTTTACATGTGGGCCTAGCCACGTTTATAGAAAGTTTGCAAATTGTTTTAATGACCCGTTTTAGTGGAGTTGCATTGTTCTGTCTAAAGATAGAAGGTGGTTGCATTCATAAATACTGAAAATTTTTAGAACGTTTTCGAAAATGTGTACATAGGCCGTATAAGCACGGCCTTAGCCATTAGGCTCCTGCCGCTATACCAGACGTCAGACAGACATTACATCACATTGTTACCAATCGCATCACGCCAACACAATGCTTCAGGCTGTAACGGTCCAGCATCCTTTACTGTGGTAGTTACTTCTAATTATGGCAGACAGTCTGGGACTTTAAGACGGTCTGTTCGCCTGGGATTGAATTAGACAGATTTGCAACTGAATTGTGTGTCTACAGACGATCGGATCTTCTTGTCCGATGGCTTCTAGGCTGCTAATGCAAAGTCATTTCGGTTGCTTCGAAGACTGCAGGGGGGTAAAAAAAAGTATGTGGTCTAGACCAACCTTAGTGTCCCTGGATATTTCTTACAGCAAAAGAGCACGCCTGTTTGCGATGTGCTTTATTTGTGTTCACGAACTGTAATCAACTACTGTGTAACGGAGATTTATAAAACAGCTTCTAAATTTCTTTAAAAGTGCTTTGCACAAGTCTGGCTCAAAACGGAACGCATAGAAACATAAAATATGCCAAAAACATATGTCAAATTATCTAATTTGTAGCAGTTTTATACGATTTGTTAATGGCAGACTTGCAGCTTCTAGTAGTCATAGACTCGTGATACAATGCACAAACAGCAAAGTGAAACGCTTATTAAGTTTACTTACTGAGTCTCCTGTGTAGCCTATGCTTTTCAGCAACGTGCTTTTTTCTAGCCCATGTACTGTATACTGTTGACATGTTACTTTGTTATTTTTTAAATAAGGATAATATATACATACTGAAAACTTTTAACACGTTATAATTGCAGTAACTCGTTGACTTTTTACACATATCAAAAATAGGAATAGCAAGTGATCAAGTACAACCACTTCGACATTGAAAAAATTAAGTAAACTTTGGTCCACTAACAAAAAAATCACAGGCAAGCCTATTGACAACATAAAATTAACACTGCGCACACCGTGTATAGACTAATGCAGTTGCGTTCGTGCCACGTGACGTTGCTGCCAGAAAAATGTCAGCCCCCTAAATTTTTCTTCTAATCGGACTTACGGCGCTAGCTGGTCGGCTTACGTTGGGCTCTGCCCCAAATTTCTAGTTGTTGTTTTGCACTCTATTTGTTTCTTGCTAATTGCGTTGAAACCAGTTGTAGCTTTTTTGCTTATGTAAAAGATTAAACTGGCAGCTTGCCTTCTAGTTTTGAATAAATATCATTTATCACATATTAAAAATACCACGTCGTATTATGCGCAGAGCATAATACAAGGCAGGGCTGTTTAGGTTTACAGGCTGCACAGGCAAGCATAGGAGCCTATTCAACTTGTACAGGTGCTCTGGCAGTTCCACCAACTCGCACAGTGAAAGGTATGAACAAAAGTTTAACTCATAATTTACAAAAAAATAATTTTTTTCAACTAATAGCGACACCATATCGAATAAATACTCCTTTTTTCGAACTGCATACTATTTACATATTTAAACGCATTTGCCGTGTGGTGGGATATATAATAATCACATTATTGCAAATTGTCTGCAGAGTGTGCCAGTGAAAGAATTGTGATAATCGGTCAATAATTAGTTAAGATATAGACAAAAGTAAAGTGGCACGTTTTTGTGGCCCACGGTGTATATATTAACTTTGAGTTCAAAAAGCCAAAGGTCGGGCTTAAAGTTGTGCGGGTCATGGGGACGGCCGCACAATGCGTCGGCACAGGACTGACGTATTTTTCTAGTTTGACTAAGCTTATACATACTGGTACTTAATGTTGTTGGCATAGAACTTAAAAGTTAAACTTAAATATTACTGTGCAATAACAATACATGCACATTGCACATTGTAACATCGTAATGGGTATACACCATATGAATAGTCTTAATCAGTGCAATGACAAAAGTCAAGCTGGGCAGAGCAAACAGTGGCAATGTTTAACTTGACCGCGAACGGACATGCGTTAGGCCCCACGATTAACGTCGCACACGCAATCGCTGACATCAACGCATAGGCGTTGCCAGGGGCAATAGCAGAACACCGAAAACCGAATCGAATCAGGTCTATCTTATATCTCTAAAACACACTTAACGGCAATATTATTTACATTTCGCATAAACTACTAAAATGCTGCTACGAGATCGTTTCGAGAGCCCAAACTGCTCCGCCCTGAGCGCGCTGAGAAAACTTACGGCGCGATCCACCAAATACCTCAGCGGGATTTGGGAGTGGAGAAGAGAAAAGGGAAAAGATGAAAGAAAGGGAAAAGAGGCGGAGGAAGAAAAGAGCCGGAGGAATGATCTAAGACAAATTCCTGGCTACGCCTCAGGATCAGCGGGTCCGGTTAGTTCGCAGAACTGTTGCGGCCCCGTCATATTCGTCGTTAGCAGCTTTCAACGCGAACGAGCGATCGTGATTCGCTGGCACACATGATATTGTGATGAATGTGCAATAAGCCAGCTAGTGCGGCGTTCTAATGCGTTGACCGTTGATGTTACGTCGATCGCAAATCATCATTAACATCATCGTGATGTGTCATACACACGCTGCTACAGCCTGGAAGCAGTTATAGGTAGCACCGGCGAAGGACGACTGTCGCGTAAAACTGTGTGTCAATTTGTCTGTTTGCACTGCAGTAGCCGGGACGACATCGTTTGATCAGCCGTCTTCTGTCTTCTTTTCTGTGCACATGCGCAGTCCGTTCGCAGCAAGCGCAAAATGATCGCATGATTCCGGACAGCAGCTGAGTCGACGAACAAAAGAGCGTCGCGTGGCGTGAATTGTGACAGCGAATATTATTGACGATTTATCTGCAAATCGCATTTGCTGCACGAACGGTCGAAACAAACGTGACAACCAATGTCCGCCCACTGCGTGCGTGCGTCAGTTATGTCCAGTAGAATCAATCGCCTGAGAACTGGCGTATGGCAGACAGCAACTGTTGTGACAAGAACGTGTCAACGTAGGCATAATAGCATTCGCCAGTCTTGGCTTCCGAATCGACAAATATCGAATACTTTGGATTTACGACACCGGTGACACGACCTGTGATGACGGCCTGTTAAGACGGGTTATGTGATACTGCATGGTTTGAAACGCCGTTGCCCTGATCTTCTTTCATGCGTGTCAAAACAACGTTTTGTTCCGTCGTTTTTCTCCGACCGACCTTTGCTACAAGCTGTCGCCTGTTTGTCGTTTGTCATCTGTAACACATGTATTGCGGATTTATAGTTTTTAGCAACAATGTCTCGTGGAGCTGAACTTCAGTCAGTTTAGCAAAGAACGATCGATACAGTACGGAAGCAAATTGTGCTGTTTGACATGTTAAGCAATACATTTTATGTGGCTAGTTACACTGGCGTAATTGTTTCATCTACTGTTTGCTACTAGACTGACGCCAAACGTCATGCTTTAAAAACTAGTTTAAAATACCTTGGCAACAAAGCAAAAGCTTGAACTTGTTCTTGGAATTTTTACGATCGCTTTTTTTGCAAATTTGTGATAATAAAACATGCGATATTTGGCGCGAAAAGTGGACAGGTGTTTGGTGTTTTTTTGACTTCTGACGGGACCATGCCAATCCACTCTCGAGCTGCTCATAATGTGGTCGGTGTGACACGTCTGTCCTAGATGGCAACGAAACGTCAGTTCCTTTGTCCGCTTGTGCATGTAATATGTATACATTTCATCACGGTCAGGAATGTATTGTATGCGAGTGTTTAGAGCACAATACACCGTGTCTCAAAAAAACAGTCAAAATTGTTTTTGTCATACTTTTGTCAAATTGTCACCAAATTTGATAATTTTTGGCAAGAAGATGGCCAAGACGATGAAATTATGCAAGGTGTGCTCATTTTCCACATCTCCTAATTTATGTTAACGCACTACGGTGTGAAACATAGATGTTCCAAATTGTTGCATAACGCTGAGTTATTTTCCACGAAAATGCTGTAACGACTTAATCAAACACAAATAATACTCAATGTAAATTATTTAACAGAATTATAAGTTTGTATAACAACTTGCTTGCAAATCATCATAATTTATGTCTAAAATAAGCCCCGCATACAAAGACAATGGTTTAGTTGCAACGCCATCGACTGATAGCGAAATCATCGACTGACTGATCAAACGGCATTCACTCATTGATTAGACGTTTTTAAGCTTATCAGTCAGCTATTTTGTTGTCTGCTATTTTTACCATAAAATATTTAATACCACAAAATTATTAAATTGCGTAGCATCTTCTGTCGAACTGATGATGCAAAAGGTGAACAATCTGATAGAAATAATCACCACGTAGTGTAACAATTTGAAGCATTGTGTTTCACACCGTAGTGCGTTGACGTAAATTAGGCGAGATGGAAAAAGAGTACACCTTATTATCATAGTTGGTTGAAATTCGACAGAGTTATGAAGAAAACAATTTTGACTGTTTTTTGATACACGGTGTACACCCTAGACCGTGTTGAAATGTGCTTATTTCATGGCCGTGATCGACAACGTGTTTTGCGTAGACATGCGTGTGAGAAACAGACGCGAAATGAGTTTTAATGGTCACGCTTGATTGCAGTGAAATTATGGGTAGTCATAACACTTCAGACACTGTGGTAAGAGACATGGAGACAAAGTTGGTCATGCAATATCGGTAAGTTAAAAGATGACGTTCAGTTGGATTGTCACTGAAAGTGGTGGTCATATTGTTATCCGTCTGTGCATGCGTTCAGTTACTTCAGTAGTCAGCACAGATGTTGTTGCGCGCGATTAGCTATACGGTTGAGGTTAGTGTAATAATTCTAACCCTAGTCCTGACCCTAGACGCGTTGGATCACGCAGTGCAGTACCAACGAATATCTCTCAGTGCGATCTCATGACATCGTAGGTGATTTTATGACACGGACAGTGGTATCGTCGACGCATGCTGTCAGCAAATGGTCAGTGACGTCACGTCGGTTTTAATACCGTCGACATTCAGTGCTAAAACGAATCGTTCGTTTTTGGGGCGGAATTGATCGCTTCTTGTAGGGCACGCAATTTCGCCTATTCATGCCGTTACAAATGTCATTCGTGTCTCATGCTCAAATTATTCGACAGATTTGATGGGTACAGTTGCGAAGTCCAATGACACGTAGTTAGATAAAGGCCCCGAATTTTTGGAAAGGAGAAGTGACCCAGTAAAAAAGTTAAAAAAAGAAAGGCTAAGGAAAGAAGAAAAACGGAGAACGAAAAAGGAGGGGTTGGTGCCACTTAAAGCATGCTTCCTGGCGTTCATGCGGGTTGACGCGGACGCTTTTGATTAACCATTTTATTTTAGCTAAATTTTGTAATTAGTAACCATTTTAGATGAACTACCCGTTTGACTAAACATTTTAAAATTAGCCAAACTGATAAATTTATTAAAAATTAAGTTAAACTATTACACATAGCTAGTTTAGTCAATTGTTGCTCATCACTGCCGACATTGGCCCACCATGACAGCAATATAATGTATCTTTATTCGCCAATAAAAAGCAGCAAACAACATTAAAAATAAACACAGAGTATGAAGAGCGACAGAGGGACAGAACAGTAAAACTGGATACAGCACGTGACAAAATAATGACAGTACTGCACTGTCTCGCTTCGGCGCATTATTATTAGTTTTTGCGTTTGTGACGTGCAGCCGTTTGCTGGGTCAAGGACTGGAATAATTCGATGATGTCCTTGATCCGGTTCGCTTCGCTGTAGTTCGTGCTCAACTACGGTCATCAGATCACGGTCACACGGCTCTCCACGCGCATGCCGTGCACGGCTTTCGTCCGCATGTTGCATGCCTGGTTCGACCTTCTAGTCCAACAGAAGTAATTCAGCCAAACGTAGTTCGTTTCATAATCACGGGCTTGTAATGCAAAAGACAGAAGACTTCGTGTTTATTTCAAATTGGTAAATAATTAGGCTTGCAGTTCTAATACATAATTTACCGAAGGTGAAAAATAACAGTAAGCTACTGTAGTAATACAGTAGGGAATAAAAATAAATTTGATTTTTATCTTTGGTCAGACTTATAGGTTAAAACAATAAGTATAGGCTAACTAACAAATTTCATCATTTGACAACCTTGATTTGTTATTTTGTTGACGTTTCGGCAACCGCTGCTGCATTGTTCGAAACGAGGTTATAATTTGATAATTTGACTGTAGGTGAATTAGTGAAAACGGTATCGTTTTTTCTAGTGCATTCCGGACTAGTGTTGCTTATTTTCTGCTGTTCGCAAGGTCCATGAATGTGTTGACTAATGTAGCGTCGATATATCAGTGTCTTGGAGTAGTGAAGGCCTGCTGACGGACGGACGCGCCCGGGTTCCTGTCCAGCACTATCGTGTATCAACGCCATCGATGCATAGCAGCGGAGAATTACTTCCGACTTTGTGTCCGAACGATATATTGCAGAAACGAAACGCATGCACTACCGTATGTTCTTCAGCCTACATTCTGCACGGAAAATGGGGCGAGATATTCACGGCGTAGAGATTAATGACAAACTAAGATGGTTTTTAGCCGACCGTATTTTAGTAACGATCAAGCTGTTGTTATGGTTGTCGTCGTCCGTCTGTCTGTTTGTCCGTCACGGATGTACTGTGGCTAAACGGTACGAGATAAGGCTTAGGTTTCTATTGATCATTCATAGAAAGTCGCATATTGGCTTTTAAATAAAATGAAAATCATTGACCTTGAATGACCTTGAAGGTCACTGACAACCAGTACGGTCGGTTATTTTAGCGACAGCTAGGTTTCTTGTTTATAATGAGTCGAATTACTCGTATAAACGTTGTAACAGCCTGACATCTTTGCCGGTTTGTTTTTGTTCTCAAACTTTTACCAAAATTGTTATTTTTAGGGAGTTAGGTATAACCAATTTATCACCTGTCTTTTATATGGTTCTGTGCGTGTAGTAGTCGCTTTTTACTTTACATATTTATGAGTATAAATGTTACACACATTAGTGTCGATCCAAGTGAAACTCGTAGTGCCACCATAGTGACTGCGGTTTTCTGAGCGATGGACCGGTGTCGTTGTAAATTAAACGTGCGCATCCGACGATGTCCATAGGCAAATTCTATCAGTGAACCGTGCATGTATAGACAGACAGACAGTAACGGATCGGTCAGCAGGGGCATGGACGCGCAGACCGCGAATGCAGAAGAATGCCGCCGTGGAATTTAGCATGGATAGATATGCTATGAAAATGAACAGCGACACGCCAACGACACTGCGGAGAAGCAGAGAGCAGTCGGAACTCCAATCGGCGGCGAGTATATTGATGACATTACACAACATGAAGACGTTAACGAATGGCGTGGTGGTGGTGCGACTTCTTGAACCTACTCGGGAATAAGCGTATAGCCAAAGGTTGAAGTTAAGGGCAAGATCGGGGCTTTTGGATTCTTAGGAAAGGGGTTACTTTTGTTCGGCGGAATCGCCGCTCTAGCTATTCAGTAACGTAATCCGTCTGTCTGTCGTCTGTCACATGCATTTACCCTGTTTGAACCGTTCAGTGAGTTTAGATGCTATTTGGCAGGTTTACTTGTGGGATCAGACGACATATTGTGTGAGATGGGGTCCCTGACACCCAAAGAAACTAAATATTTGAGATCAGACCCCCAGTCAAACCGTAAAATTGCAGATTGCTGCTGCCACCTGACGCAGAGAAGCGAGCAGCAATTCTGCATTTTTCAGAATTAGTTTGGTTTCTCTTTATCTAGTATACCGTATATAGAAGGTCCAAGCTCTTGTACTGTTGGTATGATAACTATATAAAGTGTCTCGAGTTTATGTTTAAAAGTTGAAACGCAGCGCTGACATTCCAGTTCTGTCCGAAGTCTGTTTCAAGCACACGGAACAGCGACAGAAAAAAACGTCTCGTCGTCGTTGATTCTCCGACTTTTACGCAGCACTAAAAAGTCATCATTCACCGATTAAGATCGTGCTGGAATGCTGGCAATAGACGTCAGTATATAGGCCCAGGCTTGAGATTTATTCCGACCTGTGGTCGTACAAGCATAGTTTCTCTGGTCGACTGAGCTGCTGCACCAGAATCAGTCTTTTTATCCTATTCTCGTACGTCACTATTACACCGTGACACGTATTTGATGACGGATGTTGCATCATCCCGTCAGTGCCTCAGCAGCTGTTGCTGCTATACTATACAACTGCCGCGGCAGCGATCACGGACGCAAAAAACCGGATTTGCCTGAACTCAGGGGGCAACAGCATCTCCGCGGGAAGCAGTTCTAGAAGGGAACAATAAGTCCCTTGCCAATAGGGGTATAGCGAGCACTGCAAGCCACTCCCCTCAGCGGCAAAAACGAATTTAGTCCCTTTGGGTGTTATGGGACACTTTTGGGCAGAAGAATAAACTAGCATTTTTATGTAAAACCAATATTCGTCGTAGGTAATTCCAAAAAGTTAGGAAAAATTTTTTTACTGTGCCCTCCTAGAAAGGCGGTATCGTGTTCCATTTTGGAGCAAGATGTTAATAGGCCTACATCTGTTGGTTGCACGAAAGCGGCGACGGAGGTAAAGTCAGGGGAGGAAGCCATCTGACTACATACGGGATCTGGGCTCGCACGGCTGGTCTATTTCGGTCAGAGCCCCAGCCGCGAACGTCTTTAATGCATTCTTGTGGAATAATGTTAGGTCTAATGCTTTCACAGCTGGGAATGGGACTAAGCAAGGAGGTGTAATTTCTCCGTATCTGTTTACTAGATATATACGGGTGCTGTTGTCTGCGGTTGCTAGTAGCCGATATGGCTGCAGAATCGGCAATATGTCAGCCAACATCTTTGCCTATGCAGATGACATTGTATTACTTGCCCCTTCGTGGCAGGCTTTGCAGGTTCTGATTTCCACCGTAGGGAAATATCGTGTTAAATTGGACCTCACTTGCAATACCAAGAAAACAGTTTGTATGGTTTTTTTCCTATTGAGAAATCGAAAGTAATTTCTCATGTTTTTCCTAACTTCATATTGAATGGGCAACAGCT
>Ga0056128_1009133_pt1 | contig 12472 bp, 7 predicted proteins | sample WorMetLIZISLAND2_FD_71113 | JGI IMG/M metagenome (GOLD analysis project Ga0056128, IMG submission 71113) | Marine gutless worms symbiont microbial communities from Max Planck institute for Marine Microbiology, Germany - Olavius geniculatus... ...
TTGCGGTAAGCTCCAACATTGCACACCACACGTGATAGTCCACCGAGTTTGCATTCGGCGAATTTAGAGGCCATTGGTCTTTTCTGATGAAATCTGAACAGTTGGCCCGCAGTCAGTTTCCTGCGCTGCGCGCTGTGTGTGCTGGTGTGCTGTCCTGCTGGAAGATGAATCCGGTGGGCAGCCGGCGATTGCTTGAAAAGAACGACAATTCAGTGATAATTTATAAACAAAATAAATTACTGTTTGTCAAAGCGTCACTGTGACGTCATCGGCAGTAACGTGGTAACCGGTTTTTGAAAATTAAATAGCATATTTTAGTTTTAACATTCTTTAATGCTGAAAAATCGGTTGACGGTCATGTTCAAAAGTCTATAATTTCGTCGTTTTTCAACAGAATCATATTTCACTTAGCAGTTAGATGTAAATGAGCCTGTAAAATTCCACGTTAAAATTCCAAGCGGTTGCTAAGAAAACGGCCAAAAATTTTAGGGGGCTACTTTTTTGCCGCACCCTGTAGTAAGATGCCAACTTAGGCTATCTGTGAGGTATTAGTTGAGTGGTAGTAGAAGTGATGGATGTAACAGTGGTAGCAATTATAATCAATTATTGCGTACAACTGTGAAAATTGCACGAAATTGTTAAGTTACTTACAAAACTAATACGATCGTTCCATCCCATTCTTTCCATCCCCGCAACAGCCAGCACCAGCGCGGAAAAAACACTTTCAGGATCATCAAGTTTACGCAGCCGAGTGTTGAGATTACCTCGCTGTTAAATGTTCGGTCAAGTGAAAGAAAACAAATTGCAACAATACTCTGCATACTAATCAGAATGGCATATAATACAAATGTGTGATTATTGTATTAAATATTTTAAATTTCTGTGCGGCTATATTTACATAAGGTTTTTACGCGCGAAAGCAGCGACTGCTTTCAGCGCGTCTTAGCCATCGCAATTCTGTCTGTCCGTCTGTCCGTCTGTCTGTCTGTCTGTCACACGGGTGGATCAGTCAAAAACGGTGCAAGCTAGGATCACCAAGCCTTTACCGTCGGCTGCCAGGAAGACTCTAGTTTCAGAAACCGTAAAGCTTTTCTATAAATTCGAAGGGGGTTACCCCGAACGAGGGCGCTAAATAAGAGAGGGTAAAAAAATTGCGATTTTTAGCCAATAAGTCGCTGTATCTCAATAACGGTGCAAGATAGGACCTAGGTTACTATTAATCACTAATAGGAAGATGTACACTGGCTTTTGATTGCCACCAAATTCAATGACCTTGAATGACCCTGAACGCTAAAATAGGGGGTTTTATGGATTTTTTTCGGCGATTTCGGGCTGCGAGACACATTTCAAGAGCAAATTGCGCCGAAACCAATTGAGATAAACATGGACAAGATACATACGAAATTTTCAGCATTGAGCGTAGATTTTGACGGTTTAAGTCTCAATTTTGTTGGTTTAAGGAAACCTGCGCACGAGGGCATCAAAGAGTGGTACGTTCGTAGAAGTCGCGACGAAATGGCTGGAGATAGACTGACAGTTTGCGAACAGGAACTGCTATAGGCTTTCGCGCGTCTCGTGAGCATTAGCTCACATTTCTTGTTTCTTATAGCCTAACATTAGTCAGTCCACTTTACGACTGACCAAGCACAAATCGACGACTGGTTACAGTCATATTGGGTTGAGAACCAACAGTATTCTAACTAGCAACAGTGCAATCTACAGTTGTTATCATCATCATCATCAGTTTTATTTCAGGCACTTGGCACATATACACATAAAACACAAAAAACATACAGCAAAACACACACAAAAACACACAAATCATGCAAATACAGGTAAAACTCAATATTCAGGTAAAACTCAACATTCATTATTCACCAGTGTGGTCAAGGTGTGCTAGCATTATTACAGCCGACTACAAAGGATACAACATCTGCAATCTGCAGATGAGGGAAGCTGCGGCGTAGCTGAGCTGCACGTCTGAGTGAACTCGTTCCAATGACACTGCAAACACCAGTCAGTTACAATAAAATGTATGTTAAACCAATGTCGGTCTGCAGTAGCCAGGCCCGTCTAGAGCCACAGCGGGACCCGGGAAAACATTCTCGCGGACCCCCCCCTGGGGAGAAATTTTTTATTTTTTTTTAAATGGCGCATTCTGGTGTAGGCCTACTTTATATTTTTGAGCGACGGCGGAGCCCCCAAACGTCGCGGTGCCCGGGGTAACTTACTCCCCTACTCTCCCCTCTCGAAGGTCCTGGCAGTAGCACACTGATCGTTACGATTGGTTGTCGAAAAAAACGTTTTTGAACAGCTAATAGCTAGCTACGTTCTGACAGTTGTCTTGCGCGTCTGATGCCGCAAAAAAAATTGAACTTTCAAACTATTTGTGCCATTCTCGTCTGCATAAGCTTCCATGAACACGAATTACTCGTTATGTGAAATCCTTTTACCAGTTTGTTTGAATAATTTTACTTACTTGCGTACAGCCCTTTTTTACTTTTAGCTAGTATTTATGTTACAATCCATGCAGCAATAGCTGCAACGCAATCATAATAAAGTTGTTTCACATACTCCCTGAGGCAGGTTATTCCACTGATGCCATCGGCCAGTAGTGCAGGCCAGGGCTGGAAAAAAACCTGAGTTTTTAAAAAAAAACATTTTTAAGTTTTAGGTTTTGGAGTCTTTTAAAGTTTTTAGGTTTTTAGGTTTTTTTCGGTTTAGCGTCCAATGAACACCGTATACCAAATTACAACCCAGAACAAACATGTTATACACCCTCCTTTAAGTAAACGACACAATGACATAATTGGCGTCATAAGTCAAAAATTACGATTAAAGTACGAATTAAAGTATGATATGTAATAAATTTCATAACAAATAAAGAACTAAAGAAAACTAAAATTCGACTTTTGAGGTTTTTACGGTTTTTAAAAATCAATACTCCTACTTGATGAACGTCAAGCAAGTAGAAATAATACAGTCAGAGAGCGGACCTTCCGTGTGCAAGAGATGAGAGATCTTTGCTCTGTTGGTCAGTTCTCAACACTACAGCATCCCGCGGGTCATCACGTCTACAATCACGTATATAAATCTTCTGTGATCAAGTCATTAAGGTATACATATTGCTAAGTTTTGGTTCTTACTAGTCAAGTTGCTGGCAGTGAACAAAAATTCTCAGATATGATTAAAATGAACAAATTACACATGCATCTGATGTCTTCGTTCTATTGTCCACTGAAACAGAGTCACTCTCTCCGCCTGTCTGTCTTGTGTGGCCTGCAGACTATGTCGTCTCTTAGCTCGTAAGCTGCAAGCTACGAGTGACCCTTATTATCAGGCAGCGTGATGTGGCTGTCACTGCGTCTGTCTGCCGTCTGTCCACGTAGATTATATCGATAGCAGCTGTGCACAGCACAACGGTCGCTAGAGCTGCAGCTCGCGAGCCAGCTCACCTACCGGCTTGTCTGTTTGTCTGTCTGTCTCCTTGCGTGTAGGCTACCAAAATATTTTGATGAATAAAGGTTGATATCGTCATATAAAGCATCAAGCACCTAAGCAAACTAAATTAAATAAACCATCAAATAACCTACTTGCAGACAGCTCCAATAACGAGTCCTTGTGGAAGTTCCGTTGGCAGATCTTTCAGCGAATGAACAACAAAATCCACATGAGCATCAAGTAAACCAGCTTCCAACTCTTTTGTGAATAAACTCTTTCCACCTATCTGCAAGAGCAGTATATCATTATCATTATTTTTTCTTATTTTTAACGGACAGTTGCTAAAAACTAACACGGTAATAACAATGCAACAAGATAAAACTTTTCACTAATGTCACAGTGCTATGCTACTTAGTATATGCACAGCATGGTACCAACAAAATTAACACATGTGACAGACAGATAGACAGACAGGCATGCATGCATAATATCTATAAAAACATGTAGCACGTTACATCATGTGTAAGCACTATTAGCAAACAGCAACATAAACCTAAGAAAAAATCACAGCTGTACACATGTATGTGTTATAAAAGTCAGCAGCTATAGTTAATCACGTGGCAACAACCAAGCATGTACATTAGAATACCTGTGGCAATGCATGTTGGGTAAAATCGCAGCACTGACATGTCATTCTTGCCATAAACAATACAGGGTAGTCCAAAAATTTGCATCATTTTTATATGCCTTAACTGCATCAAAGATATTAACCGATTTTAAAAATTCTTTCACTGTCAGATTCCAGAGAAAATTTGCAATAACACTATCAGATCCCACCACATCTCAAGTGTGTCGCTACACTACCTTGTGTCTTGTAAAAACGCAACAACGCGGCGTTTCGTTGATCGCGCTATTGCTCAATGGCGTCGTCGGGTTGAGTGCGTCGTCCAGCAGCAAAGCGGACACATTAAACATTGACGTAAAAACTGCACGATATCACAGTTACTTCGGACAATAACCGAGACAAAAAATTGTTTTCTGTTGTTAATTTCTTAAAATGTGTTGTCATAAAAGTCATGTTTTGAATTGTAACTTTTACGACACTGACACGTTACACGCTTGATAAGATAATTTTATCTTGATTCTGACAGTAAAAGATTTTTAAAACTTGGTTGATATTTGACGAAGTTAAGACGTATAAAATGTCGTGCCAAAAATGGCACCACATTTTATATGCCTGTAGTTACACAATCAGAGTAACTGTAGCTTTTCTGCAAACATGCAGTCATAAAATAAGCAAATTCATGACAGAAAAGGCAAGGCACACCCAAACCTTTGACAGAGCAGTATCAAGTATATTGTCTCCAGTTGTTGTCATGGTCACTAACAAAACCACAAATCATAATGTATCATCTTGTACATGTAATTATGTAAATATATTGTTAAAATACTAAAAAATGACAAAAATTATATACCACAATATCTTGTTAACGTCGCTAACAAACCAGTTCATTTATAGGCATATACAATGCAAATTTTGGAGCTGCATGAACAAATAGTAGCTCTCAGCTGCTTTGCAACAATTAGCCACGGTTGCAATCATACTGCCTATCCGTGTTACTTTCTGGAGTGGTATAATAGGGTCCACTGGTGCAGTCACGCATGACCTACTTTGAACACTTTGGAGTGTAATATGTCAAGGCCGGAAACTTTTGGGATGGCCCTCGTAAAAGAATAAAACAAACCTAAGCAGTGAATATCACACGCGCATCATTTTGAATTAATGAACCATTGCTAAAGTGCTAGTCTGCTACTGGCTAATTTTTCTTATTAAAGAAAACTGCTGCAGGCATGTCAAATGCACCGGTGCATTTTCTGCACTAGGTATACAATTTTGAACAGCATGCTTCATACATTACCAGTTTCGAACTGCAAAGTAGGAAAAACCCGTTGTAGTCTGGATATCACATTATTCGTCTGAATCAATGCCAGCTGCATCACAAAACCAAACCAGACTGCTCAGAAGTAAACACAATAACACCACTATTTTATAACCGCTTTTATGACTTATCATTTGCTAAAGCAAAATTCTCGAAGTATAGCTTTTAGATGTGGGATCGTTGCATGCTACATTCTATCAGACAACAACATGCAATCATACAACAAAATATAATGCATAAGCTTACGTGACTAGATAATGTTGTATATCAATTCCGCCTTCCATAAAATTAATGCTGCTCAATAGATAAATAATCTATGAAGAGATGATAAGTGGCACAAATACGACATAGAGAAACCAGGGCTGCCAAGTTATCATATATCACAGCATGCATCAATGTGATTGATAACCTCTCTATTTTTTCTTTCTTTACGTCGCTTCCCTTTCCCCTTCCCACCTTTTTCCTGCTTTTCCGTGCCCTTCCCTTTTCCTTCCCTAGCTTGCTGTAAAAGTAAGACCCTTTAAATACTGTAGGTATCTATAGAGAGCACTGTGAGCTCCCTCAGTATGGTCTGGGGGAGAAATCAAATTTTGTGCATTTTAGCCTCAAAATATGACATTTGGTGGAAACAATTGTGGTTATTTTTCTGAAAATCAGCTGTCCAAATTAAGCGTAGTATAAACAATGCACTCAATTCGAAACCAGAATGTGAGACGTTCATTGTCGGCGGGTGACTTTGTGCGAATGAGCGGGCGACGAGGTTAAATTGCGCCCAACACCACATTAATAAACAAAAAAATATACTATATACAATATACTATATATCTAGTATATTTGGTGTCACCAGCTCAATACAAGTGACTTGACACTTAACAGGTCTACAAAACTAGAGCAGACAAATGTATGGTCAAAAGAACAAACATATGTCACCAACTAACCTGACTTTTTCTGGACCCAACACGAACTGTTCTCGTAATGTCAGTCGTATTCATTGCGGCCATCGATAGCAGTATAGCAAACTGCAGTCAGTGCGACTTAAGTTATAATTGCAAGTTTATTATAAATCTTACAATATGAACATTTATATTCACGCTCGTTGCCTGTAAACGCACTATTTCATCATTCTGTAGCCCACAGTCTATAGGTCTACATGCAGCAGCAGCAGCAGCATTAGCAGTTAGCATCTGCGAGCCTCTGTCACAGAGTGACCCCCCGGCGTTTGTAGAATCGTAGTTCGTGCTGTGTAATAAAAGCTGTATTATAGGCCTACGATCTTTGAGTTTACTTTGAGTAGAGTATACACGTAGGCCACACGTAGCCTACAGAGTGCAGAATTACAAATGGTCGATTAACGTGATACGTCGTTGATTGGTGTCGATGTTATTGATATCGTATCGACATTTTCAATAACGGCAAAATTACATATCGCATCGATTAGAAAAAAAGATTGGCCATGTCACAATAATTAACTTGCATAATTGTTACCGAAATACAAAACTGACAAGCAAGAAATGTGTGCCATTGACCTGATATCTGCTTCTCTGTGTGACTTTTTCTGCTGTCCCTTGAAAACTCCACATAATAAGCTTACTCGATTATTATCTGTCGATATCACGTCGCCCAACAAACCGCTTTTCTTTTAAAATTGTCGACAATTTTTCCGACACGCATCAGTGCGTCATCTCACTTTTGGAATCAACTTCCTTACTCGCATTTCTTTTCTTGATTCATCATTCTTCCATGATCGTCTCACTTCATCAGTGTCATTGTCACCACTGTCATTCCCACCCATCTTTCTTTTTTGCCAACCCCAAAACTTTTCTTTTCTCTCAAGTTTTACTTTTCATAGAGTGACATAGCCGCCACTCTTTCAGACGGATTTCACGGATGTCTGGATGCTTGCGGCTTTTTCCGTTTCAGTATTTTTTCTAGTTTCGTTTAGTGTTTTCTTGCATATATCGGGCCTATCTTTCACATAACCGTTTGTTTTTAGGTATTTATGTTTTACATAACTGGACTTCCCGTTTCACTATATTTTATTTTCATGATTCATTTTATCGCCACCGAGAGACAGACGGCGATGACAAGGTTTTGACCACGTCGCGTCACGTCAAGCATTGGCTGATGATCCCCGTTCACTGCACCTGCTGTTTTGTTGTTTGTATGTAGGTCTATAAATGATATAGCCTCTAGCGAATGCAGCAACCGCCCCCTAAAATTCAATATACGATTTTTTGCACATAGGTTTAGTGAAAATAAGATTAAGGTTTATGTGTTGCAGTTAAAACGGTATGGCGCCTAGTGATTAGCGGCAGCGCATGGAAAACGACGTTACAGAAAGTTTAACTTTTATGCAACACAAAACGTAAAAACGACCTAAACCTAAAATTGTAAAAACTGTCAATTCCTAATGTGCATAGGGCTTATGTAAAAGTAATGGCAGTTCTAATAATTTTCCTTCTTATCCTCCAGACAGTCATCATTGTCAGAATGCTGTCTATTAGAGGACGAGGGGACACAATGTTCATATGCGTAACTGATATCATACATTGCATCATCATTATATCGCTCCTATATAGGCGTAGGTTTTGCCGACCAAGTTAAGGCAATGAGACCGGTGTTCACGAACGCAGGGTCCTATTCCTGGCAATGCCGTCAGTTTCCGGAGCGTACGCTACAAATAATTATCCTATCCTCCTGTCATATCGTCAAAGTGCGTTCGGGACGGACTGCCGCAGGTGATGCGTGACGTGGCCGCTGCTGAAGCTCGGAAGAGGCGAGCGGTAGGCTATATTATGTTACCTGCAGTTAAGTTCAGCGAGCTCACTTTTCCCTCGGTCGCTCTCCGCATCGCTGGCCGTCGGCGTATTACACGCATAGGCCTACACGTACGGGCGATCGTAACTAACCACACAGCCGTCTGTTTTGTGCTGGATGCATGTAACAGGTTCGACATGCCGTTTTCGCAAGGTGGCAACTGTGCTGCTGCATCTTGGCGTTGTTGTGGTCGTCGGTCAACAGTGACACTCGTGTCGGTAGAACGATGAACAACCTCGTGTCAGTGTCAGGAGAACGTCGGTGCACTGGGTCCACCCGTCGGCGCCTTCGTACACACGCTGACTGCCATCCACGCCCTGGACCACCTAAGACGATACGTGCCTGTCGTCGGCTTCGACAGAGCGTTTCAATACTGCACAAAGAAAGGTCGTCAACTCAGCCCGGCCATCCCTCCGTGGTAGGCTCGATGAATAACGACGAAAGCTGGAGCCGTAAAAAAGCACATGGCGCGATGCACTAGCCCCATATCAATACACGATACCGTATGATAGTAACGATACACAATATCAGTGGTTTCGCAGTGTGAACTTGTGTCTGGCTGAGGGCTGAAACACGAAGATTAGCGCTGTTGTATCGGCCTAATGGTTCGGAAAAGACTTTACGTTTTTTACGTACGTGGTCAGTACTATGATGCGACATGCTGTGGTCTATGAGAAGGGCCCCTGTCCTCCAATAGACAGCATTATAAGATTGATGACTGTCTGGAGGATAACAGGGAAGATTATTAGAACTGCCATTATGTTAATTACATATGCACGTGTATGATGAAGTTCTTACAATTTTAGGTTCTTGTGTTTTGTGTTTCTGTAAAGGTCAAGCTTACTGTTCCGTTATTATGTGTTTGTGTGCATTCTGCCTGAAAAGGCCGTCCCCGAAATGACCTATACTGTGTCGGGCGGGACGTTAAACCCTACTCACTCACTCACTCTATGAGAAGGTTAGTTTTTATTTCTAAAATAATTTTCGCATTTGTGGACTTAATTAGTAAATAGTTTGCAATTGCATTTAGAAATAAACTTCGGAAGAAGCTGATCAAATGTCTGCCGCCTCGCATCAAGTCTGTAGAAAAATTTAAACGTTGAACTCCACATGTTGCTAGTAGTGTTATTCGAATCAAGAATTGTTAACTTACAACCGATCCACATTTTTGCCAAAATTTGAGCCTATCATAAAACTAGCTTTGTTTCTTATTTTAATAATCGCAGTAGGCCTACATTGCGGCCTAGTTTGTGGAGCCAACTTGTATTTTTTGAATAGCTCTTTGAAACATAAGCCGATTTTAATAAATTTTGACAAGCGACGTCGCAATAAAATTTTACATAAATGATTACAGTTTTGCCCATCTCACTTTTATACTGTTGCTACATGACCTTGTGAAATTTCGAAGTCGTATAGTTTGGCCGTTTACAACAATGATTTCATAGTGCAGCGCAAGCTTTGGCTTAGAAAAATCACTGTCATCACAAAATCATTGAAAGTTTGTTTTACATTTAACATTGATCAAAATTTTATAAGATCATACGTCGACAGACTGAAATGACGCATGAACAGCAATTGAGCCACCATGGATCGCGCGTTATTGAACGTCCTGTTGCCGAGTCACGTCAACGTCTACCACTTGCGTTCATGATAAAGGAATACATTATGAGCACAAGCAGTAGTAGAAATAATATGATTTACGACGTATGCTTTTAAAAAATAATAACTGTTACTCGTCTTAGTCACTATGTAGTTAATAATTTCTGATCCAACGCTACTTAGTATGAATTCATTGTTGTAAACGGCCAAACAACGACTTCTAAATTTTACAAGGTAGTGTAGCAACAGTATTAACATAAGCTAGGCAAAACTATGATCATTTACGTTAAGTTTCTTTGTGATGTTAAATGCCAAAAATTGTTAAAATCGATTAATGTTTCACAGAGCTATTCCAAAAATACAAGCATGGCTGTATTTTAATTGGACCACTTTATAGTTTTAGTTAAAATTTCTCTGTGTTGTATTTAAGCGTATTAACGATTGCTTGATTGATTGTACACTACGCAGCATGTAAATCGTAGCATGTGGCCTTTACACGCGGGGACTTTGCAGAATACAATATCTACATCGTGTGTGTTTGTGAATGCTGTTTAGCCGTACTGGGAGGCGGTGCAGAATGCTTCGGAGTCGGAGCGTAAGTACGTGACCAACAAAATTAATGTCTCATCGGTATCTACATCCCGCTGCTACTCAACACCGGCTTCGGCTTCGCCAACGACTCGCAACGTATCTACATCGTCAGGACCATCGCAGGAATGAAACCAGGCACATCGTTTGTTCGCTCCTCGATTGAGCGATATGGTTCGATCATTTGCCGAAATAACTTTCGTATAAGAGGTTGATAATAAAGAAGAAAATGGCTGGCATATTTGACAGACAGGTGTTGTGGAGTATTTAGAAATATGTAAAGGGGACACAGATGTGAGATGTCCGTGTAGCATACAAAATACGATAGGCATGGCAAACGTTTTTTTTCTTACGACTTACCTGGCCGCCGCCCTCCAGTAAGTTGACAACCGTCGCCAACAAACTGGACTATCACGGTTGTTGGTCCACGAACCTGGAACGACCTGCCGGACGACGTGACATTTGCCGACTCAAAAGTCACCTTTTCACGGAATCTTTTTCTGACTATTTCCTGGACTGCATAGATGTAAAAACATTTTTTACTGATTTTTTTATAAAAGTTAATAACATGTTTTATGTTTTTTTTAAATTGTTAAATGTTTTTTTTAAATTTAAAGTTTTTTAAAAAATTTTTTTATGTTTCTTGTGTTTTTTACTGCCGATTTCTTGTTCTTGTTAAAACATAAACGTACAAAATTACAAATATGACTTATTTTTCATGGGCAAATTGCGTTCAGCTATTTTTGATCTGCGCATTCAGTACATTGCGGTTTTTATTCTTTACAAATGGTAGGTTTTTTTGTTTTTAATTATCTGAGTTAGATATTCTTTGCGTGTATAATGGCGAAAAAAGTAGCGATTAGAAACATCTGCAGTTTAATGTTTTTTATGCACGTTTTTATAAAGTTTTTTTATAAAAGTAAAAAAAACATGTTTTTTATGTTTTTTATTTGCAAATCAATGTTTTTAACATCTATGCTGGACTGCCGTAGACCGGGCGGCGTAGGTCTGCAATGAGCAAGTTGTGACTGAGAGGAATGAAATGTAGTTATTGTTTGTTGCTGTGTAGACTGAACGCTGGGAGCGGTGGTCTACGAGAACGTGCAGTATGACTGCTGGATGACGCCGTCAGCTGCTGCACCGGCTGCTGCTGCTGCTGCTGCTGCACAACTTACTCGTCATTTTTGCCTTCATCATCGTAATCATTGGCGCATCAAACACTCACGTGTCGCTCTGCTTGTCGTCATAGCAACAGCGTTGCTACTGCTGCTGCTGCATTTGTTGGCATTGCATGTCGCATCTTCTGTTGACTACATCCGTCCATACGTCGCTGTTTTTAACAGTAGGTGACATCAGTCAATCCTTGAGCTTCGCTGCTCAGTCATTTTCGCCAATCTGTCGCTATGGTAGAAAACTTTATGGGTAACTAAAAATGTGACATCAGTGGGCACTGGGCAACCGTTATGGGGGCAAAGTCCTTATACATCGTGGGCTATAAAAACGTGGCACTTTACTTCTGTCCACATATTTACCAATTATTGACCGATTTTAAAAAAATTTTCATTGTCGCACTCTGTGGACAATTTGCAATAATGTGATTATTATACATCACACTACACCGTAAATGCGTTTTTACACTACCTTGTGAAACATAAATGTAAGAAAACCTAACGATAATAACAAACATTTAAGTAAATGAAAAGAAAACACTTCAGACCAACATTGCGGTGAATGATTCGTATGAGACTAGACTATGTTAGACCCACACAGTCTAGTGTTATACCGGTACTGTATATGGATCATTCACCGCAATGTTGATCTGAAGTGTTTTTTCTTCAATTTTATTAAAATGTTTGTTATTATCGTTATACAGTCATATTTCATTTATATTTCACAAGGTAAATGTAAAGACGCATTTACGGTGTGGTGGAATATACAGGGTGGTCCAAAAAAACTGCACAAAGTTCATGGCACCATAATTTTGCAACGGTACGTCATAGAGTCATGTGGTTTTCAGCAAAATGTTCCGAAAGAAATTCTTTACACGACTAAGGTCAGTATTTGAATACAGCAGTTAAATATTCTTT
>Ga0056128_1009134_pt1 | contig 12472 bp, 6 predicted proteins | sample WorMetLIZISLAND2_FD_71113 | JGI IMG/M metagenome (GOLD analysis project Ga0056128, IMG submission 71113) | Marine gutless worms symbiont microbial communities from Max Planck institute for Marine Microbiology, Germany - Olavius geniculatus... ...
AACATTCTTAAACTTCTTCTGGTAGACACACTGCTGCAAGACAGTCAAACCTTGTAATAGACCTGCTGTTGGGGCCCACAAATTAGGACAGATAGAATTTATTGACGTTTTTCCATTCATGTTAACACGTATTATGTCTGATCTGCTTTCCCCAGGTAGTGCAAATGCAGACGTTAAGTGAGGTAAAAACTAAAACGCTTATTTCATAGCCAGTTGAGTCATAAATATTTCTACCAATTATTATTAAAATCTGCTAATTTTTATTCAAGGTACGATCGATAATGTTGGGGATGTTTTTCAGGTTTTCTGTTTATTTTAATGCATATTTCGCTTGATCTGTTTTCCCTAGGTAGTGCAGAAGCATACATTGGGTGAGGCGGGAAACTGAATGGTCGTTTGATGGCAAGTTGTGTCTGGAATATTTGTGCCAAAAATTATTAAAATTTGTTAATTGGTTTTCAAGATACAGTTGAAAATGTTGGGGATGTTTTTTGGGACACAGTGTAGACTGCAACATCTGAGGAGGGGGCACGGCCCCATGGCGAGCGCGGTAGCGCGAGCTTATAACGGATTGTGCGCTGCAGCCAAAAATTGCGAAAAAATTGACCAACACCTTTTTTGGGGGGTTTAAGGTCGTTTAAGGTCATCGATTTTTACAAATCCAATAAGCCCATCACTAGTGCTTGTTATAATATGCAGCATGTCTGTGCTTATCTGCAACCGTTTTCACGCTACACCAGCTAATTGCGGTAAAATAAAAACTTTCTAGGGGGTAGCCGTCTTTGACGCCCGTTTTCGCCGGCCTCCTTAAACCTAGAGGGTCGGGTCTTGGACTGCTATAATCTACGTTTAATGCTGAAAATTTCGTACGCAGGTTGTCTTGATCTATCTCTAGCCATTTCGTCGCAATTCGGTGTTAAACTGTGCGTTGCATCCAGAAAGTGCGAAAAATTCACTAAAAACCTTTTTGGGGGTTCAAGGTCGTTTAAGGTCATCGATGTTAATAAATCTAAAAGCTTGTCACCAGTGCTTGTTATAATAAGCAGCATGTCTGTACCTATCTGCAACCGTTTTCACACTATACGAGCCAATAACGGCAAAATAACGTTTTAGGAAGTATCCCTCTTCAACGCTCTCGTTCGAGGGGAACCCCTGCACCCACGGGCATGAAATTCTGTCACGAAAAACTAGAGACCTTGAGGCAGCCCGTGGTGAAAATTTCGTGATCCTAGCTTGCACCGTTTTGACACAGATCACGAGTGTGCCGGACAGACAGACTGACAGACAGACGCCTAGACGATGAGAAGACGCACGAAGTATTCTGCTGTCGCGCGTAAAAATTATGGGTAACCACGAAACTGGGGGGCTGGAGCAAAACTGGGGACCCTGTGCCCCCCGGCCCGGGCCTAAAACCGCCACTGCTTATCGTTCGTCTTAGCTCCACAGTAACCCCCGCGCTGCATGTTTTGTGATTACAGACCAACATGGCGGGCGAGTGGTGTTGTCGGTCGAGGTTGAAGAGCGTGAGGTTGACGCGTTGACCTGGCCTCGCCCGTATCAACCACGGACAGCTGGACGTCCCACCCGTTGACCTCGGACTCCCTCCAGGCATCAGATAGCCGGACTGATCCTTGACGGGCAGTCCGCCGTACAGCGTACACGCGTGACGGTTCGTGCCCACGACTGCAAACCACCGGTGTCACTTTAAAATTTATCCCCCACGAAAAATCTGCCAGGGGAGATAATCACGGAATTGATATGTTCCCCCTTATTAAAATATTGCCGGCCCCATAAAAAGGCTCCTAATTATAGGATCCCCCAGAAAAGTCTCCTCCCCCGGTCGACAATTTACCGGTAAAAACCGCCCCGCCCGAGTGGCCGCCGGGCGGGGCGGATTTTTATTGGTAAATTGTCGGCCGGGAAAGTTTTTTTCTGGGGGCAATTTTATAATGGGGCACCAGCACTAAGCCTTTAGCAGCATTCAATCGTCTTGATCTCTTCACACGTCTAATACGTAGCCTACGCCACCAGCCAATCCCGCCCGGACAAAAGGCCACACCAGCCCCGCAGCGATTTTTTATTGTACACATCTTCAGTCACCATGCGGAGTATGTTCACTTATCAGACAGTTCCCATAAAACAAATTGACTTTTTGTTGATGTAGTTTTTGCTCCAATTCAAGTAGCCATTTTCCAGTCTTTGCCGTTTGCTCAACTATTGTAGGCTTACATTGGCTTACTCTTGCGTAAAATGAAACCCGACTACTGTTAAATGTTGCAAATATTGCTGCGGCACGCCAAGTGATTTAGGCGCTTCTGAAGTACTCAATAAAAGTTAGCTTCTGTTATTCATCCATTTACTGTCAGACGGCAGCACAATTACACAATACAACACAACAAAAAAACTAGTGCTAATAAGTTAAACACATAAAAACTAAAAATAAATTTAACAGAGTCTACATTTCTTAAAAACTAGAGCAATGGACACAAACGTCCCGCTCGAAACGTGTGTCTACATAATATACTTAATTGAAAGCAATAACAAACAAATGTTGAAGACGAGCATAAAGCGACTGACGGTGGAGAAAATAAAAAAATACTCGACGGCTCAAGATAATCCGCAGTTGGCGTCTCGCCTTTTGATATCCGACCCATTTGGGGATTATCTGTAATCCTAGTATTGTAATGCCGTATTCGGAGTGTGTCTGATGTCTTTTTCGCCCAGACAAATAGTTGTCGTGTTTTTCCAGCAGCAAATTCTACAATGGGCTTAAAAAGCAAAAATCGGTCAGTAATCGTGTTTTATACAAATGTGTGTGTCATAAGCATCGATAAAAAACACAACTTGATTTTAAATGTGAAAGTTGTTGCGCAAAAATTGCTCGAACGCACACTAGCTTCTGTTAGATGCAAATGTTTTTTTTGCTTTTTGGCAAATTTTTAAATGCTAGTTAGATTTCAGTTTTGCGCAGTATCGTCCATTGAGTTGTCTTTCAATGCAGTTTCGTCTAAGTTCTTCTCTGCGGTTGTCCAGTCGCCGGTCAAACCATCTTACAGCTATATAACATCCGGATAGCGGCCAGTGACGCAAATCTAGTGTCCGACAAAAACCATCAGCGATAAACCCCTTACGACAAACCCCCGCTGCGACAAAAACTCCTATAATATAACCCCTTTCCTATGTCATATTTCCGTACCTTGATGCAAGCTATTCGTTTATTTTCGACTTGAGTCTACATATCAAAAACTTAAGTAGCAGGTCTGTCGTTTAATTATTACTGACAAGTTGGCGCGTGTGCGATTCCATTGGTGAAAGAATTTTGTCGTAGGCGGTGTCTCTGGGGGGTAGTTTGTCAGTACCTTACGCATATTGAACAGTGTCGGTCTCGATCAGTCATTGCAGTCACCCGCCAAGCAGCAGCCGTCCTCGGGGTCTCATCATGTCGCTTAAGAATGCAACTCCAAATCTCTCGGATCCACTATACGCTGAGAGTTGTGAAGTGTATAAACAGCGTGGAAGTGAACGACAGTGACTGCAGCCCGCGTTGCCGCTGGGTGCTTAGTGCACGAATTACGGATGGCTTTACAACAAAAATCGACAAATTTGTCACATCTGTTTCTGTGCACGAAATGCTTTAGCTGCCTTTTTACGCGCCAGAGTTAGCATAGCTACGGTGCGTATTAACTACGGTAATTCTGTCCGTCTGTCCGTCCGTCCGTCTGTCTGTCTGTCTGTCTTGGTGTCACCGTTGTCACGTCCCGGTATCGTTCCAAGCCCAGGTGAAATAGAAACTTTGGGTTTTCACTGTATGATAGTCTAGAGTCTCTAGTATTTCAAGACAAAATTTCATGACCCTAGGTCGAGGGGGTCCCCACGAACGCGGGGGCCAAAAAGGGGCACCCCCTCTAAAAAACGTTATTTTACCGATATTGAGTCGTCTAATGTAAAAATGGTGCAAATAGGCATAGCCATGCTGCTTATCACAACAAGCACTGGCAACGAGCTTCTTAGGAATGTCAATATCGATGACCTTGAATGACCTTGAACTTCCAAAATAAAGGGTTTTAGTGAATTGTTCGCGATTTTGGGCTGCGACATGCATTTCAAGAGTAAATTGCGCCGAAATGGCTGGAGATAAACCAAGACAACCTGCTTATGAAATTTTCAGCATTACATGTAGATTTTAGCAGTCCATGTCCAAACGCTCTAGATTCAAAAAGGCCTGCGTACGCGGGTGTCAAAAAGGGGTACCTCTCTAAAAAGTGATTATTTATCCGCTGCTGGCTTATCTATCGTGAAAACGGTTGCAGATAGACACAGACATGTTGCTTACGATGACAAGCACCAATGGCGTGCTTTTAATGGTATCATCACTGATGACCTTAAACCCTAAAATAACTGTTTTGGTTATTTTTTGCGATTTTCGGCTACAAAAGAATGAACTGCGGCGAAACGGGTGGAGATAGACCAAGATTACCTGCGAACAGAAACTGCTATAAACTCTGGAGCGTTTCATAAGCATTAGCTCAGATTTCTTGTTTTCTGTCTGCTACCCGTGCTTTTGTTTTTTATGCGTCTGCGTGCGGGCTCGCTCGTGTTTAAACTGTAGGCTACTGTAATGTCATTAACCGGTTCTTCGTTTGACGCACGGCGCAAATTCTGTCGTCGAACAAAAGCCGTCGTTTTTCGCCGTTGGCAACAAACAACAGCAGGCTAGGCTACCGTAAGACGTTTCCTGGCATAGAGACTCGCTAAGTCACTGTCCGTGGCCGCAGTTCGATTACTTCGATGACAATTTTGCAGAGACGTGTGGAACTCGTGTTTACGGTCCGCCGATCGACAAGCCGCTTGTTTATCAACAATGCTGTGGATCGGTCCGCGTTTGTTAGGTCTCATGTTGAAAGACTAGTCATCGATCCAAAACAAACTGCAGCCTGCTATTGATGCTATAAACACAGCGTGAATTGAAAAAATAAACTCAGTTAAATAAACTCAAATGGCTCATAAATAAAGAACTAATTAACATGCGCCAAAATACACAAAATAGCAAATCACACGTAACAGCAAAATATACAGAGTATACGGTGTTGAAGTAAACTACGAATTTTTGGATCATTTCTCACACATAGTCGTTGCCACCATGTGCCTCTTAATAGTTCGTGAAATACGACGGCATTATAGGCCTAAACTTTAAAAAAATATGTCTACCCAGTGCCTGCCCGAAAATGATCAGACCGATTTTGTTTTTTGCGCTTTTAGATTTAAAGTTAAAAGCCTGTACGGGACAAGCGGACAGACGAACGGACGGACTGGCAAGACCTGTAATGTGACTTAGTAGGTCAGCCACATAGTATGATAGTAAGTAGGTTCTGACTGATTACTGCGGATGAGCGTCTTCGAAACAGAACCCATTCAAAGTAAGGAAATCTCTGTGTTGGAATAATAATCTTCTCGACCACCGCTGCCGGGAAGACGTTTTTATTGGGCTACTCTTATGGCGATCATAATGCATAGCATCTTTCTAAGCGCCCTTATCCCATTTTGGCCCATTACCTACCAGTTGCGATACCCATTGTTGTGAACGTATTGCTAGATACACATAGAAACGTTTATTCACTGCGGACGTGATATAGGCCAATGATTTAGTTGAAATTGAGAACAACTATAGCCATAAGCTTCGAAAGGCCTACTTTTTCTTTCGTTTGTATCCTACATGAAAAAATACTGATTGGTTAAACTGGCTCCAATTAGGTAAAAACCACACAAAACTGCCAAATGTCGTTCTTGTATACTCTTACCCCGAATTTTACAAATAGATGAATGCGAATCGAATATTTGCATTAGTACATGTCATGTTTCGTTTTACCCGAATATTAAATTGTCGTATTGGACGCCACTCGACGCAGTTTTTGGTCAATCGCGTTCTAGCATTTTATTTTGCCGTAACCGGTAGCCTATAAAAATATTGCTGTTAGACAAGAGGCATTAGGACTACCTGGAGCAACTTAAACAAACGTCATGAAGCTTAATAAAGGAAACCCGGCAACAGTGATATCCTGCATTATAATTCATTCCAATTCTGATTTTTATTTTGCAACCGGGATTAAGTTATTAATAACTACAAGATTCAATATGCATTATAATCACGGTGTTTCATAAAAGGACCCCTTTTGTTTTTTTTCATAATTTAGTCAAATGATGATCAATTTACACAAATTTTTATTAGTTGCAGCCCAAAAAATACTAATTCAAAATATTTTAACAAAATATGGCAGTTGATTAAATATTCTTTGTTAGTCGTGATGTAACGCTGACGTCATAATGTGTCACAGGTACAAACTTGCTAGTCTCAACTGGTGCTGTCAGTTGCTACTTTGCTTCAATGGTGAACTTAGTCTGGTTCGCTGATGAAGAATGTTCATCGTGTAAGCACTAAGCAACATGGGATCATGAAATCAGACGTCTTGTGATTCAAAAACGCAACCATTGTGCAAGCTCGATGTGCTCGAACATGCGAAAGTCCAACTATCCCCACAGACACGTATATGTGATTGTTTTGCATGTTTTTGTGGCTGCAACTGTAAAACTTCAAGAATTTGTCATAAAGAAACCATTTTTACCATCAGAACAGAGTAGCAAGTGACAGCACCAGTTGAGACTAGCATGTTTGTACCTGTGACACATTATGACGTCAGCGTTGTCACGACTAGCAAAGAATATTTAATCAACTACCACATTTTGTTAAAATATTTTGAATTCGTATTTTTTCAGCTATAACTGGTGAAATTTTGTGTAAATTGATCATTATTTGAGTGAATTATGAAAGAAAGAAAAAGAGGTCCTTTTTATGAAACTCTCTATTACCCTTTTTGCTTTTATTCTAAGCTAGAAGTTTACTTCTGCAACAAATCCATCTGACCACTGACCGATCGCACCTTGTGGAATTACTGCATGCACGGATTTGTCAATTGCCGGGTTTGTTTGAGCTCTTCGATTATCTTTTTGACATTTTTTTCGTTAATTTTCTGTATGTTTCTGTGCGTTTACATGTCTGAAATAAGTGATCGACAAACGACCAAATGCATTATTTTGTGAAAAGTGTATATGCACTCAACGTGTAGCGATAGTAAGCAGTAGTGTAAGCAGAAATGTGAATTGAGGGGCCTCGCATTTCTTCCCAGCGGGGTCTAGAGCGGAATTCCAGCCGAAATCGAATTTGGTGCATTATAGCTTTAAAATATGCGATTTAATAATAACAATTTCAATTCTTTTCAGGAGTCTTTAATATCTATTTTAACCAAAAAATTGGGGAGGGCCTGAAGAACCCACTGCACCCCTTGTCTACGTCTCTGATAGCAAACGAATGTCTATTATACACGGAAAACGAATCGGGTCCATTCTGCATGATAGGCGAATGTCGCAATACTATCGTAAATGATGATCTGATAACTAGGTTGAACTAAACAGCTAATTTTTGACTTTCACGTTAAATTTTTTTTACTTTAAAGCTTAATTACTTTATCTGCACAAAGGCTTTGGCGACAATAGTTTGGTGTGGTTAATCAATGCGTTCAATAAATAAACGTCACATCACGTACAAGTAGTACAACAACACGGACAGAAGAATGCACGTGTACGGATGGATAGACAACATAAGAGCATGTCTATGGCACCGCCTAGCTCTGTCAGAAGCTTTGAAACAGAAAACAAAACAAAGCATAACCTCTATAATTATTTATTTGCTCTGTTAATTGATGGACCATCTTCTTTGCGCGTTCGAAGCAACTAATGAATATTGACAGCCGATGTGGAATCTCCAATAGTTCCTGTAATTTCAGTTTACTTCACATCTTTTTTTTGCTCTTGACTGAACAGCTCGATGTTATTCGTCAACCGTTTTAGGCTTTCCTCAATAATTTGATTTTTCTACGTCTTCATTTATCTGTTTATTTGTTTCGTGTATCTGTCGTTTGTCTGCTTATCATGGTAAACTTTAATAGAACTGCTATCTTGAATCTCTGAATTCTTAGAATAAAAAGAGACGTGCAAAACGGAAACAGCAGTGTCAGCAAAAAAAAACAAAAAAAACGACAGTAGGATGTAACAAAATAAAAGCTGGTTCAAAAATCAATTTTATTTGTTCATTTGTTTTTTGGTATTTTACGTTATTCCAGGCCTAGTTTTTTTCTTATTTCTACTTAATTACTCAAACTCTCAAAGCGACTTTTGTGGACCTGACCTATCTCGACCTAACCTAAAGTGATCCGAGAACAACAGGAAGAAGAAACTTTTTCAAATGACAAAAGTGCTACAGTGCGAGCTGATCAACAAGCGAGTGGCACATCTGGGTCTCTATTCTCCAAGCAGGAAATGGGAAATGGATCGTATCTATTCTGCGCGGCACTTGCTCGGTGGTCCACAGGGGCGTGAACGCCGACACGCCGAGTTGAGTTTAGAGAGGAGCGCTGAAAATTTCACGTATCGTAAATTTCGTACAGTTATAAAGTATTTCAAAAACCCCATTTTTAAAACTGTCATTTTTAAAATTTTATTTTAGTCATAGGAAATGTCAATCATGTTCAGTGATTAGGCCTACGAGTCGTACAAGCGGATAGTGTCACGACTGCAGTGCAATAGATACCTACTACTTTTATATAGATGGTTCGTTTCTTATATAGCGGCTGGTGTCTGGATTTGTATTTTTAAAAAATGTACTGAAACCCAGCAGCAAATCGTGACGCTGCCTGATTTTGGAAGCTCTATTTCTGCTTTAAGACAGCGAATCTGCGAAATTTTGACAATTTCATCACAAAGCTTACAATCGACTGAATCGAGACTTTCATCGGCCGCAGAAAAATGCACGAAACTTTCCATCTTTGTACTTACGTCTGACGCACGAATAGGCTGCCTCGAGGTATGGCATGAGTTCCTTGGGGCACGGGTGACTGGCGTGCAGGGTGGCGTCTGGGATAGACAGCTGGCAGGTGCGCCGGCCCGAGCAACGTCGGTCTAGATGCGCTAGCACGTCAGCCGAGCAGCCGACGCTACCGTGGTCCTCTCGCATGCACCGACCGAACCGCATCCGGCCGTACCGCGCTGACGTCATCAGGATCACGTGGTCGGGCTGCGACGTGCAAGACGCGTTGAACGTCTCCCACTGGCAGTACTGAACCCCGCTCTCTGCACACGACAGATGACACAACAGACTTTACTACACAGTCACGAAACGAACTACAGCGGTCAATTGTGACTGGTCGAAAATGCATCATATCCAATACAGAAGTAAAAAGGAATGACCGGATCTACATGTACGGCTTGGTACACACTAGCCGTACGTAGGCCCTAAGGCTATGCACTATAGATGCCGCACTGCTGCAGTGGGTCAGCGAATACGCAGTACGAGCTTATACCACTCCAGACACTGCTAACACACAGACAGACAAACAAACTCTGGCAAAAACATAACCTCCTTGGCCGAGGTAAAAATCGGGCATTCAAGATTTACTACGACACTTTATTTAAATAGGAGCTAGTAAAACAAAACACCCTCTCGCTGTCCCCAAAAAGTCAATAGACTTTTGCAGCCTGGGACGAAGAGGGTTGTGAAAGAGTGCAGTGCGTATGCTGTATCCGGTCTGAAAGATAACGAAGCGGCTCAGCTGAAGGCGCTGGTCGACTAGCGCTGATCCGCTGTGGGATTTGAACGTCTCTGCGAGGACTGTCCGACCTCGAACGCATGCAACGCGTCACGGCTCACAGCTCACAGCTTAGTGGTAGAGTATAGAGTCACACGGTCGCCGCTACGACAAGAAATACTTTTTATGCCTCCGTCTCCGGTATTGTAGGTATTCGGCGGGTCTCCACTACATAAGCATTAAAATAGCGGAATCGCTCTAGCGCAAGCATTCCGCTTATACAACTAGATATTACTCCGAAGCGTGATTTGTCTGACTGTGGTTTATCACATTCGTATACCTTGCTTAGAAGGATTTTCAGATGTCATTTGGCAGATACATTTGTGGTGTCCAATGACACTTTGTATCAGATGGGGGTCCCTAACCTTAAGAAAAAAAGAGATGACGTTCGAAGTCCCAGCCAAAGCATGCATGCAATTGCAAATTGCTGCTACCTGAGAATAGAAACGAAAAAAAAACATTCCGTTTTTTCCTAGATCGATTACTTATTTGTTTGTAGTTGAACTTGCTGTTTTTTCAACACGATTCAATCGCCAATTACTGTTTTGAGTTTTCATTGCGTTCGTTTTCCCCAAGTTTCCCTTAAGCCATTTTCACAAAATATACTTTTTAAGAAAAAACGCCTAAGATCTCAATTTATTGTTATCTGCCTTATTTCTGATGTTTCACCAGTCGTCAAATCGTCTCGCGTATCGGGTAAAAGAAAAAATAGAGTGCTATAAATTCTTACGCGCAGACCCACAGATCGGTTCTTTATACAGACAGGCGGACTGCAGCGAATGCAGTCTTTTATACTGCAGAGCATCCTTTTAGCTGATAGCTACCGGATCACGCGATTATCGGATGGTAAGCCGCGAGATGCTCAATGATATAGTCCCCGATGACCAAAGCCAAGCATACAGCAGTCAGGACCACCGTCCATACGAGATTAGACTACTGTAACTATCTCTATGCCGCCTCTGATTTTTAAAGACCTTTGCCTTCTAACAGAGTAAATACGCCCATGGCAATGGATCATCAAAAAGTACAATACAGTGTACTGTCGCAAGAAGATCGATCGACGCCAGAATAATTTAAAAGCAGAGTATTAATATGCATTATTGCGCACACTAACCACATTATAACTAATTGTATTAGCTCAGTTCAGTACTCCGGACAGCTGCGCGAAGACAGAATGCTGCGGACAATAGCCATTCAAAGTCAATCAAATCACTAAACATTATGCCAAAATTATCGGAAAAAAGTTTTGCTGGCCTATCCCTTCTTGTTTCCCAATACGTCGTTATTGTTGGGTCTTCAGTATCATGTTGCTTCAAATAATCTTTGATTCCAAAACACGCTACATTAAAATGTGTCTTTAGATTACATTTCAATGACTTTATTTATGTTTTGCGTAAACCTGTGTTCTTCGCATGTTAGTAGGCCCTCGATCTGTATATTCATGATTATAATAACTGTATTAAATTAAATCTGCATTCACAAACTGTTCATCATTTTTAATTTTTGCGTCCTGTTGAAAGCGCAGCGTCGTTTTTTATACAGTACGGAGATGAAAGAAGACAGAATCTTTTGATTCAGTGAGACTGCGAGAGGCTAAAAATCACAGCGAAAGTATCGCGAGAGCTTCATTCGTCTTCGGTCGTAATGACGATGTCACTTCACAGGGAAACTTGCAGTGCGCCGGCTGACGGCCAAATGAGACGCTGGATGCTGGAGCGTTAAACATGAGATGTGGCTGGTGATCAGGTGATGTGCAAACAACAACACTAGGCCTAGCCAGTGTTACAGTAAAATGTCTCTCCATGAAAAATCCGCCCGGGAAAAGATAATCACGGATTTGACATGTTTCCCCCTAATTAAAATATTGACAGCCCCATAAAAAAGCTTCCCCATTATAGAATCCCCCCCAAAAAGTCTCCCCCGACCGACAATTTACCGGTAAAAATCTTTCCCGCCCCGGGCTATTGCCGGGCGAAACGAATTTTTGCCGGTAAATTGTCGGCCGGGGGAGACTTTTCTGGGGGGGGGGGCGATCCTATAATGAGACATCGGCTCGACACAGACTAAATTGATGTACGGCGCTTGTTCTATCGCTAATGAAGCAACATCACGCCATGCGCTAACGAACAACGTAATCTCGGCAAGATACTTTTGCTACAGTGCCTTTTATCGTTTGACTGAACGCCGCCGGAGCTGCAGTATATGAAAATGTGAAGTTATCAGAAAAGGATGCTGCCAATTGCAGCCGGAGCGGGGGTGTTGCAAATTAATATTTGCATTAAGAGTACAACTAAGACGCGATACGATCATACGATTAAACTCGTAATGTATGGTACTCTACAGTAGTAACTGACGCCAGCCTAAGTCTACCGTGCGGTACGTGGCCAAACAAACAATAAAACAAAAATTAAAATCAATTAGCTTGGGATGCAAAAAAATGAGTGAGTGACAAATGGTTGGAGGCAACGGTACACTCACCGGTTAAACTTTTCTATTTACTTAAAGTTTCTTTGTTGTGATATCCATGCTATTGCCAGACGTCCGACCAGACGCACGAAACTAGAAAGCAGTCAGATCCCGCACACCTCCGCCAAGGCAATGTTGTTCGCTAGGTGGCAGCATCATCTTCGGTTTTGCAGCGGTTTCCCTTATGCCCTATTGAAAGCAATGGTAACGAAAATTTCAAAGTGATCCAGAATCCAGGATTCCTTCCGGATCACCCCCAAAATTGAATCACTGGTAGTTTGTGCCATTCCCGACATTCCCAGAAAATTTCA
>Ga0056128_1009135_pt1 | contig 12471 bp, 9 predicted proteins | sample WorMetLIZISLAND2_FD_71113 | JGI IMG/M metagenome (GOLD analysis project Ga0056128, IMG submission 71113) | Marine gutless worms symbiont microbial communities from Max Planck institute for Marine Microbiology, Germany - Olavius geniculatus... ...
AAAAACAGTCTGCACCAATCACCGATAGACAGCGGTGGACTATGCAGTTTTATTTTGGTATTGTGGTACTATCAAGTATCGCGATATTTGAGTCATTATCATTAATTCATTTGTCGCACTGCATAACACTACGCTGTATTATTTTTTATTCTATGTCCGTTGTCAAGATATGTGTTTACATAACTACGGCATAGCAACGGTCTATCGCCAATGCAAAGTGCTGTTTATTTATACATTAATAATTTATCCAGCAAAAAGACCACACAAAACAGATATAGTATAAATGTGACATTTCTAGATTACGAGTATAATTGAATTAAAGGTCTTATAAATAGATACAAAGAAGTTTTTTGGTCAGATGATGTTGGAATCGTACAAATTAGATGTCATAAGAAAAAAAGTGATCGTAAGACTTTTGTCGTAAAATTGTCGTAAGATGTTTTGTGAATTAGCACATTGGCATATGTGTGCAAAATGTCATAAAATTGTCCTAAAATTGTCCTAAGATTTTTTGTGAATTTTGAATGTAACAGTCCCAATCATTCATGTCAGCCGAGTGGCGTGCAAAGGGGGAGGGCAGGGTGCCGAGGCTCGATCCCACAATCTCAAATTTTTGTCAAAAATATTAGATGTTAAAAAATCGAATTTAAATAATTAAAATTATCCCCCTGCACCAGATTGCATACTTTAAGGCCATAATTGCATCAAATTCCATTTTAGCTGGGGCTTTGCCTTAGATCCCGCTCGGTGAGATTACAGCGCTCCGCCAGACTCCCTAGCTGGAATGTATAAGTCCTACTTCTAACGAGAAAAAGAGGAGGGAGGAGGGGGGAAAGAGAAAAAAGGAGAAGGAAAGGGAGGGCAAAGAGAGAAGGGAATAGAAGAAAAGGGAAAAGGGGAAAGAAGGCGTGACTCCACAATTCACAATATATTCTGGCTGCGCCACTAACTCTCCGCTCAAATGAACTCAGCCTCCTACCTTAAAGTGGATGGAAAAAGAGTAGGGTAATAGCTCACGGGCTACAGGGTGAAGGGTAAAATTCCCTGACATTTCTAGGTTTTCCAGAGAAATGGTCACCTTGAATAAAGACTGAACTGATAAACTGATTGATCCACAAATCTGAGCCGGCTGACACAGTAAGTAAGTAACTTCCTGCTGAAAATGCCTGGTGGCACACAGCACATCGCTGCATAATCTAAGGCGACATCTATCATGCCCCCGGTCCGTGTCTGGTGCGCAGCAAACATGCGGAGTCAGTCACCGTGTATAACAGCACCAGATGTTGCCAACCAATACACTCCGTCACCATTACACAGTGGCGAATCCAGAAGTAAGTAAGTAAGTACAGATTATATAGCACCAGAATCTCACAAGAGAATCGGGGTGCACTGGGAAGAGGACCGCTAGGGGGGAAAATGAGCAGACTGAAAATAATTAGGAGGCGACCGGGGGCCCCTAACTGACTAAATGCATTGCATAACCAAGTAAAAAGCTAGCACAAAAAATGCATTATTTCCACATAAAACGCAGCCTCATCCCCAACGACAAGGGAGACACCCCTCCCCAGACCCTACCTATTCCGCGCGTCAGCCTATATATCTCGACGCCGAAGCGTCTACAGACCCCACGTTCCAAAATTCAGGATCGGCCACTGGTATTGCAGCCAGAGCTGGAAAACTGGTCCAAAAAACTAGGTTTTTTAAGATTTAAAAAACACAGATTTTGAAAGTCCAATTTTAAGTCTTTTAAAGTTTTTGTGATTTTTTGTGAAATTTATCACATATCGGATTTTATTTCATATTTTTATCATGATTTTTGAGTAATATGCCGTCAATCACGTCATTATTCGTTCACTCGTTAAGAGTGTATAGAGGATGTTTTTCCTGGGTCGTGATTATGTGCACGAAGTTTATTAGACACTAAACCCAAAAACCTTTAAAAACTTTTTTTAAACTTTTTAAAAATCCTAGGCTAAACCTAAAAAATTTTTTCCAGCCCTGATTATAGGATCTAGACAGATGGCGGCATATCAGGCTCCCCGTTTGCTGACAGGCTGCCGTTTCACTGATTTCTGCAGTAGTCGGGTGAGACAGTTATTTAGAATTACTTTACTCATTCTAAACGAAATCAATCTCAAATAAATCCAAATCGCAAAGAAATGAAGGTATAAGGTTGTCCAATGGTTAATATGTTCTGTCCGAACAACGCAACTGCCATACGCCCGGTCCGGTTAGTTAGTACTTGGATGGGTGATTGCAAAGTGTGAAATAGTAAAACATTAGGGTATATAACCAACCACCCTGGTCAACTCAGCCTTCCATCCCTCCAGGATATGTAAATCGAATACCAGTCTGCCTAGTCGGGGTAAAGGTGAGGCGCGTTGACCTGTGTCGGGTGGCAGGTAATGCTGTGTGATTCCACGTGGCAGGTGACGCCCCGCAGCTCTGAAATGGGTTATTGGTAATTCCATAAAAACTATATTCAGCTTAACCTTTAATCTTCTACTCGAGCAGAGGCGTCGTAGGATAACGAAGTTGGGGCTTGAGTAGCAAGCAGTTGTAATTTCTCGACAGACGGCTGAAAATTGGATGCCAAAAAAATTTAAATTTTGCCCCAAAATGAGGAATTTCCAGCACCAAATCTTGTACATTAAACAAAAATTTTCGGACAAATTGAATTTTTTCGACAGGCTATTTTTGGGGGGGGGTAATTACCCCCCCTACCACATTGCACGACGTCAATGACTACGACAACCATACGTCTCTACGGTACAAATCCGGGTGGAAAGTGGACCAGAGGTCTATATATAGCAACAGAGAATACAGCCCAGAGAAGCAAGTCCGTTACTAACGCACAGGGCAAATTGAAAACTCTGTGCTGCTTCACAACTGCGCCAATCTACACCTGACTAGGCGCCATGCAGTTAGAGGATAGTTAAACGGCAACATCGCTAGGCTCATCAGCGGTGCCTGTAAAGCCAGAACTCAGCTGAATGCAGGGGAACATGCCTGCTATCCGTCAAAACGTCCAAATTATTCCGGAATCGCCAGATGTGTCGCAGGAAAGACAATACTACCGGTTAATCAATCAAACGGTCAAACACGACGGAAGCCACATGGCGGCGACAACGCGTCGAAGGCAGACAGACAGACAGACAAGCCAGTAGATCACATGCTAACGAGCCAGAATCCAAAGCCACAGCCGACCGATGCGCTTTAGAGCTTTTCTGAGTATGCCCTAGATAAATTTATACTTAACTTTACTTACTTACTTACTATGATCTATGGTCGGCTGCAGCGACAACAGACGCGACGCAGAGTCGCACGCAGACGCAGACAGCCACAGACACGCTGCCTGAATTTAAGGGTCGCCATAGCGTACAGCACTCACTCAGTGGGTAAGCAGATGACCGACCAGTGGAGTAACTACACTGTTGGTGCTGAAAAAACTAGATGGTAATGCATTCCTCTTCAGGTCCGCCATTTGCGCTGTTTTGAAACCGCCCATAATACGTCAGCCGCAAGTTAATTCACGACATTAATAAGACTTTCTTTTGTTGTGGATCGGAAAAATATGGAGACCTTTCTGACAGTCTGACATTGGCAAACACAGTGAAGGTAAGGGAGGCGGCGAAATACACATATTGTACATCGACCTGTTCATATTACATTAATTTACTTACTGAGCTTACGAAGTAATGAAAAATCGAGAACGATAATACTGGTTCAGCAACTGAGCCACTCTGTTGGATAGCAGTGTCTCTGTTTGCCTCCCTATTAGTTATGCCAATGTAACCCACTGACTGATCACCCGCATGGCGACAGCTGGCAAAGTACAAGCACAGAATATCGCGCTTCAGTTCCTTTCAGTTCAGTCCAGTTCACCGACACAGTACATTGTGACATTAGCCCTCCATGCAGTTGGTCTACGTCAGGCCCGGTTATAACAGGAACCGAAACGCCCGTGACAGCTTGCCAGCCGGCACGGACCCGACCATATTTAACCAACCCATCCAGTTCAACTCAGCCTGGCCATCCCTGCGTGGTTAAACACCATCGCAGTCAATCGAACTGTTCGCGGAAAAAATCAAAAGCCGTCAGTTGCATAACGACTAACGAGCATCTCTTTCAACATACGGTATTCGTCAGGATAATAACTATGCCTATAGATCGACTGACTGGCTGATTAATTAATTAATTAATTCACTCGATGAAAGCCAGCAAAAGAAAGAAGTAAGCAGATTACAAGCACTTCATACAATGCACTAAACTGATCAGAAATCTCGCAGACTCACACTCTGAGCAGATGTCAGGCTGAGAACTGAACTAATAGAGATAAGCGCCACTCTTAAAACAAGCCACCTGCATGGCTTAAAAAACTTCCTTTTTTCAAAAATTAACGTATCAGGGCTCCCAGGAGCAAGAAGTGAAATTTCAGGATTCGATGTTTACAAAATTTCAGAAATTTCAGGACATTTTTGTCAGTTTCACGAGGCTCAAGACAGAAAATGCACGTTTTTCTGTCCTCACAAAGGTTATTCATTGAAGAAGATCAGTATTGCAGTCCTAAGAATGTTACTAAAGCACTGATACACATAAAACGATAAAATGTCACTAAAGAAAACATTACTTGACACTCAACGTCAGCAACATAAACATGGTCATGACTTGTAAACAAGTGCAGAAAATGCTGTAAACAGCATCTAGACTGAATACAGTACTAAGAATAGATGTACAGGATATAAGTACAAAATGAATGCAATGCCGTAACGACAGCATAACAAAGGTCCATATCAGGACATTCTAACCAAATGAGTAAAATTTCAGGACAATTATTACTGATTTCAGGACAATTTCAGGACATCTGTGACATTTCAGAAATTTCAGGACAACCGGGAGCCCTGATGTATGAAGACTGCATACAGATAACTCAGTACTATCAGTCTGGGCCTTGGTGGATTTTTTTTCGAAAAAGGGCACCAAGCCCCTACCAATCGGTTGTGGGTTTGGGAAAACGTTTTAAAATCCCTCAGCAGGGTCTGCGGCAGAGACTGCCGAACCGCAAACATATTTCTGGGCATGAAAAAAGACCTGAGAAATGGGAGAAAGCATGTAGCTAGCAGTAGTAGTAGACTAGTAGTAGTAGTAGTAGTAGTAGTAGTAGTAGTAGGCAAGAGTTAAAGAGTTACAGTGCCCTCCACTTCAATAAATTTCAACATGTACAACTGAAAATTTGAGGGTCGGCCCCATGCTGCCCCCTGGCTCCATCACTGTATCCAAAGATAATTATGCCCTATCAGTTATCCGCAGATCCCAAGGAGTAGCTTATACTACTGGCATTGCAGTAGCAGGCTATTTCTCACAGTCTGAATGGCTTTTAGGACGCCCAGTATGCAGCCACGTCAAAGCGACAGATTAAGATCTATGTTACCCGCCCACTGCAAGACTGGTGGCATCCGCATTACAGCACTGCCTGTCACCAACGACTTCTCTTTAATATATCTTTATTCATCCAAGGTGGCAAGCATTAAAACATAAGAATGAATATAAATAGAAGGCGCTTGTGACGAGTGTTATGCTAGCATTAATTGTAGCTTTCGAGACAGGGTTCCATTAACATAGCATGCATGGAACTGTCATCACTGACAAATCACTTTCTCTCCATGACTGTCGAATGTTGAGCTTCGGACGTAGGCGATACAGTCGGCTTTTCCTAGCGACAGCTGGGCTTCTTGTTGTGTTTAATGTACAGCAAAAATGGGACACACATTCTAAGACCTAGTGATTATACAAGGGTTGTTCTATAAATAAGTTTACAAAATGGCGTCATTCCATTAATTCTTAAAATAGAAATAATCCAAAATATACTTTTTGTAAAGAATTTAATTCTGAGTACTATTATGGGCGTTTCATTATGATGACGTCACTGTGACGTCATTTTAAAACATTAAATAAGGTTACGTTGCCACTGAAATTGTCCCGTAACGAACGGCAAGCTATTATGTTTGTCTTGTGGGCAAAAAGACTTAATGCAAATTAGATTCACTCTGAAATGCATCCAATCCAATACATGGCGACAAGTGTTTTACAACGCGAACAGCGCACGTTTGGTGTACGACAATGCTAGATGGACAAAAATTTGCATCAGATACCAAGGTGAAATCAATCGTTCGTCAGTGCTTAAACAGCAGCCAGCATCACTTTTTGCATCGGGCATTCAGAAGTTTGCTAACAGAATCTGGAATAAATGTTTGATAGAACTCGGTCGATATGTTGGAAAATGAAGCAATAATGTTTAGCATTTACAGAGGTGACATTAACTTGTTAACTTTATACAGCTTTTTCTTTTCTGTGCTGTTTTCACTTGTGACGCATTACTGGTGGGAAAAATAATACACAAATACACTGTGTTCTATTAGCAGATGATGTCACCATAATAACGTCATCATTCAAAAGAATTCCACATATGTTCAAAATTAAATTTCTTACAAAATGTATATTTTGCATTTTTCCTAATTTAAGAATTAATGGAATAGCACCATTTTGTAAACTTATTTATGGAATGACAGTCATATAAGAACATCCAAATCAATGCCACATTGTTTCTCGTTAAGTGAATGATGCTACAAATCACAATTAAAATACAGGGTGGTCCAAAAAATGTCCCAACTTGTTTTTGTCAGAACTTAATCAAATCTCCATTAAAGTCACATTTTTACGCGCGAAAGCAGGTACTGCTATAGTGCGTCTTAGCCATCGCAATTCTGTCTGTCTGTCCGTCCGTCTGTCACACGGGTGGATCAGGCAAAAACGGTCCAAGCTAGGATCTCCAAATCTTCACCATCGGCTGCCTGGAAGACTCTAGTTTCAAGAACCGTAAAGCTTTTTTATAAATTCGAAGAGGGGTCACCCCGAACGAGGTCGCTAAATGAGAGGGGGGTGGTCAAAATTTGCGATTTTTGGCCAATAACTTGCTGTAGCTCATTAACGGTGCGAGATACGGCCTAGGTTACTATTAATCACTAATAGGAAATCATATACTGGCTTTCGATTGGCGCTGAATTCAATGACCTTGAATGACCTTGAACGCCAAAATAGGGGGTTTTACGGATTTTTTTCGTGATGTTGGGCTGCGCAAATCTATATCATTCACAAGGAGGCGCCACCGTCGCCAACGCCACACGCGCCTATGGCCGATGTGTATTATGGTCCCAATGGGCTGAGTCCAAATGATATGCGATTTTCGAAACTATAACTACTGAACCGGAAATGCTACTATAGGCTTTCGCGCATCTCGTGAGCTTTGCTCAAATTTCTTGTAGTTTATTGTGTGCTTAATTAAGTCGTTACAACTTTTACGGTCATAGCAACTCAGCATTATACAACAATTTGGATCATCTGCATTTTACATGGTAGTGCACTGACATAAATCAGGTGAGGTGGACAATGAGTGTAACTCACATAATTCTAACGTCTTGGCCACCTCTGTGCCAAAAAATTATCAAATTTGGTGGAGATTTGACGAAGTTCTGACAAAAACAAGTTGGGACATTTTTTGGACCACCTTGTATGAAATTAAATGTAATTTGTAACATAAATTAGACAACAAATAAAAAAAAACCAAAATCCATAAATTTTAATATTTTTGAGTCTTCAAGTTTTTCTAATACCTGAGATTTTTAAAACCAATTTTCTAGCCTTGCATGCAAGCAGTACTGCAACAGTCTCTGAAATAACAAATAAAAAATTATGGAGCTGTCAAATTAACGCGTCAACTTAATGCATTAAGGGGTTAATAAAACAAAACACGTTAAAAAGTTTAATGCATGTACGTGAATTCACTAAATTCTGTGAAGCAGGAGTTCCAATATTCTATTAAACTATGGTTATTTGACGATCAAGAAATATTCAAGTAATTGGAAATTGTTTTGTTGCCGTTATTTCACTAATGTCACAGAGCAATGTCACATGGCTGTCTTGCTGGAGCAAGACAACCACGAGTTCATCGGTGGTCATACCTTTCACAACTTTAGCAATGTCAATGATGCATTATTAACGCACGTGGTAAAAAAATTAATGCAATGCTTTAACATGTTAAAAAATTAATGCTTCGACAGCTTTAAAAAAATTAACTTACCAATGCCATTGGAGATCGCCTGCTTTGATATTCCTCCAGTTCATTCTCTGCAACACAACCAGCGATGATATTTGTTATCAATCCAAAAAAATTATATCTACAGTCAGTAGTTTTGCAGCTAGAGGGAGCCCTAGAAGAGCAGGAAAAAATAATTCTAGGAATGCAATTCTAAAGATGTGTAAACAGGAGATCACATATTTTGCAAAAACCTACATACTGCATATTTTGTCACATACCGTAAAACCATGAATGTTATCTTCCATCCCTACAGATGGAAAATAGCGGTTTAACGGTTTTATCTTCCGTCCATAGGTTAGGGTTAGGGTTGGGGTGTGGACAGAATTATGGAATTAGGGCTAGGGTTAGGTTTTGAGACAGGGTTGGGGTTATAGTAAAAGTTAGTGTTGGGGTTAGGATTAGGTTTAGATTTAGGGTTAGGGCTGCGGACGGAAAATGGCACAGACGGAGAATAACACTGAGCTAATACAAGCAGGGTCTCATATAGTAGCTGAGTCTCTAATACAAGCCGAGGGTCTGCGTCAATTATTTTAATAGAAGCCGGGCCTCAAATAGAAGCTGGGTCCCTAACATAAGCCAAGTCTCCAATATAAGCTGGACATTCAATTAGTAGTAGCAATGGCTGTTGTAAAGCTACTACATAAGTGCACAGTAGTAATAGTAGTTGTGTGTGCAGTGGTAGTATAGAGCATGTTTTCGGTAGTTTTTGGTATGGCAGCAAAAACCTAACTCTAACCGTTAAAATGCACCTCCAAGTTTTCTTACTTACTTACCTATTTACTTACTTGCAAGTATTACTGTTGACTCACCGAGCTGTTCGATGCGGTACTGCAGTCGAAGGAACATAAATCCGACGATAAAAATTAGTGTCAATACAAGCCACAGACTGCTGCCCAGTTTGCTGTAGAGAAACATTGCTCTTCGCGATGCGTACGACGACATCAGCATACGGCGCATCGCGCCCGAATGACACCTATCCCATTTCGCTTGTCTGCACGAATATGTCACGTGATAACGCGCTACTGCCTGTTTCTCGCGGATGCAAAAACTCGGTTAGCAATATGAAATCTGCAGTTTCACGGATATTCTAGCATAAACTTCACGTTCGTTCCGTCACAACTTTTGTTTACTAATTTCACGATGCGCATGCGTACTTCACTCGCGCACCAACTGCGGTGGGTTACCTCTAGCACACAAAACGTCAAAAATATTCTTGCCAATTTTTTTAACAAGGACATTTAAAATGACTTATCAAATTATAAACGCAGTAATTTTAGCGTTTGCAAAATTTAAAAAAATTTTATTAAGTTTGTAAGGTTTGATTTTATCAATTCGTGTGATCTCCTGTTGCTGTCGTTAGCCCGATGGTGAGCGATAATAGGGGATACGTGGAAGTTGCCAGCTGATTTTTGCATTGTGTAAGTTAATTCATCCTATTCACCTGGCATGAGTAAGCACAGGCAAAAGCCATATAACGCTTACCATCCAAATAACTAAGATTGGGTAGAGTGGAGTTTACTGGGCGCCATAGGAATACATTGCGCCTATTATTTCACATATATACCGTATAACTACCAATAGGGTTAGGGTTAGGATTAGGGTTAGAGTTAGGGTTTAGAATTAAGGTTAGGTGTATTCTTATGGCGCCCAGTAAACTCCACTCGTCCCCTAAGATTAACTATGTGTTTTCATCATACAGTGCTATCTGCTTACTTTCCTTATTTTTTATCGTATTATGTTTTGCCACGCTCAGTTTAAACGCAGTGATCAAAATCCTAGTCATTTTCATGCGCTGGCTTTTGTTTGAAGTTTATATCTTTAGCTTGCAGTCTGTATGATGGAATTATGGCTTTTTCACCCCCTTTGCCGTTTCGCCCCCTGGCTGAATCGCCCTTTGGCTTTCCCCCCGCCTGGCTCTTTCGCCTCTTTGCTCTTTCGCCCTCTACGAATGTGTTTCTAGAGGTGTGGGCCTCATTAACCATTTTGGTCAGATTATAGGTCATATATAAGAGATGTGTCAAAAAACAGGGCTGAGAAAGTCCAGTGCATTAGCGGACATTGATGCTGTGCAGTTATTATAACAACATATTGTTGTAATTTGCTACTTATTGTTGCTGTTTGTCTGTTAGTTTCAGTCACGGAACTGTAATGAGTTATGTTATTGAGAAGTTGTACTTGGGGGATGCTGATGATGCTGCAAAATCATTTGAGCTGAAGCAGCAGAAAGGTGTAACACACATTCTCACAGTTGACAGGTAATCTGGCCAGTCCACTAATGGCATAGCCAGTTGCATGGTAGTGGACAACTGTCCTCAAACTTTGGTTGTAATGTATATCTGATAGTTTCCTGAGTTTCACAAATTATTAACTTGTCAAGTCAGTTTATATTTTTCCTCCACTGTTGTTTGGTTGTGAGTGAGTGAGTGAGTAGTTTCTTAATGGCACATCAGCACAAAATAGGCCATTCAGTGCCATACATGTTTAAAATTAGTTAAAAGCAGTTAATGTATGTATTAAAAGCAAAGTTAAAATACATGTTAAGATCAGGGCTATTAAGCTAATGTTTGGTTGTGGTGGATGCATTGCATTGCATTGCATTGTGTATTTTCATGGGTGTTGTTTTTCTTCCAAAATTTTTATCAAAATTGTTGTAATTAGATGCTGCCAAACTTTTTTTCATTTTAGGATCATCTATAGAAAGCTCAATTTTTATGTTGTGTCTGATTTTGTTGTAGCAAACCACTGTCGCTAGATGCTAGAGAAGGTTTTGTTTATCTTCATGTTTTTGCGCTGGATGCTGAGGATTTTGATCTGCTGCGAGAGCTAGATACGTGTATACAGTTCATTGACAGTGGACGGAAGGCTGGTGCCGTGCTTGTCCATTGGTAATGTAGTAATTTTTTAAAATCAACATTAATCAAGCTGGACTTTTATTTATTTGATCTGCAAGCAGTGATGTGGTAAATTTTTGTTTCGGGAATGCTTTTTTCTTCTGACTGTTTTTAGAAATAATTTCCCTCTAGTCCAGCTAGGAGCTTTGATGCTTAGCTCCCCAGTGGGTTCCAAGGTGGAGCCTCGGATGCAAACTGCAGATGTACGGAGCATTTTTGCATCACTGAAACCGCATCTGGTGACACCACCGGGTTTTGTATTATTAAAATTTTAGTTGTAGATGTATAAAGTGATGGGCAATTTTTCTTTCAAAAATATTTGGGGGAGAAGCATTCTTCTGCATTCCACCATACCAGTGTCTGAAGTCTGTCTGCAAATTATATTTTTGAGGGTGTTAGAGTGGTATTTTTACTGACCAAGTGCCCTTTTGAACGTCCAACTGAAAGGGAGCTTAGAAATTTGCATGGCATAAGTATTTCTTCTGGCTTATTGGCGAATTCCTGTAGCGTGAGCTCTTAGTTCGAATGGTTACCGGCCAGGCTTGATTCCAGTTTTTCAGTAAGCTAAATAATTTGTATCGGGATTATTAGTGTGCTGTCTTTGAGATTAATTTCTTGAAAAGACAATAGGGTTTGGAGGTGCTCTGTAATCTGTGACGTTCATTGTGTTTGTTGTTGCCTCACAGCTGGGCCAGACTGAATTGTTTTTACACATGTATCAATTTTAGAAAAATATTTAAATTTGGTCCAGAGGTGCATTTAAAAAATGAATAGTTGGCTGTGGTTAATCATTTTCATGTTATATTTGTTTGCTCTATTAGCCAGTGGAGTGGCTGGTTGTACGACATAAAATTCTTGATTTTGAACAATGGTAGCAAACTCAGCGATGTAAACTGTTAAGTCAGCAAAATGGGCCTGGCTGAACCAGGCTTGAAATTTTTGCGGGAAAAACTGTCAGCCCAAAAAGTCGACCATTTTAGCTCTGTGCATAAATTTGTTGCATTGTCTTTAACTAATGTGATTGGTTGCATTTTTCAGCTGGGCTGGCCAATCACGGAGTGCTGCCATCGTTCTTGCATACATTATGAAGCACCTTGACTTGAATCCGACTGAAGCTAAAAATCTTGTACGATGCCAGCGGCCAGTGATCAGGTACCGGTAACTGTATTGACTGTAAGACATATTATGTTCACCTGGTATGCAGTACCTGGTAGAGCATTATGTCATCGGTATTTTCTTATCTCACGACCATTGTACTTACTGTTCGAACTGTGTACCTGGTATTCGTTATTTGTGTGGCATTTTTTTTGTTTCCACCCATGGTTGGTGGCGTGGCGTAGTTGGTAACGCGTTTCGGCTGAAACGAAGTTACTCTATGCCGGGCCCGGTTAGTACTGCGATGGGTGACTGCCTGCGGGCAGGTAA
>Ga0056128_1009136_pt1 | contig 12471 bp, 6 predicted proteins | sample WorMetLIZISLAND2_FD_71113 | JGI IMG/M metagenome (GOLD analysis project Ga0056128, IMG submission 71113) | Marine gutless worms symbiont microbial communities from Max Planck institute for Marine Microbiology, Germany - Olavius geniculatus... ...
GGGGAGAGAGTGGACCCCCCCAAGGATTTAGTGAAATGACGCCACTGGGCCTACATCACTGTCCAGTATGCAGTCCCGTCTGCTAATTGCTAATATCAACAACACGCCTAGCATACAGTTGTATAGTTGTTAATGTCACACATAATGTGTCGGTTTTTAAATTGCTACTGACGCCATTAATGAATGCATTGTGACTGGTAATAAAGATGGATGCGATATTTAGCAGGTTACATCTCCGCAGCGCGCCTGCGCAGAGATTCAGAAGAACGAAAACGAAAACAAAAATTATTGGTCTTCGTTTTAGGAAAACGTAAACTACAATTTTCCCCCTTTTATTTTGGACTTTTGAGTAAAAGGAAAAAAACAAAATACGAATTAGGCCTACGTCAAACAGTCCAAACTAACTGCATTGGCGGGGAGGAACTACCGCCAAACGAACGAAAACGAGATTTTTGCGACCCGAATTTGTAAAATGGCAGTTTCTAGCGTAAAACGTTGAAAACTGAAATTATAAAATTGAGAACTAAAATAATATCCCCATGCTGAAGCAGCACGAATGTTCAACGCCAGCCTGCTTTATGTCGCTTTTATGATCACTTAGTCACGTAGAACTTTTCTTTCTCCGGTCATGCGCAGACAAACGAAGATCGGTGATATGCCGATGACAGGATTGTTTATCGTTAGCTTTATAGTATTTGTTCACATCCGTCTGTATGTCGCAGACACGTCAAGTCCCACGCATTATCTGGCGCGTGTGAGCCGCACGCCTGTCATCTTCAATTACCTTACGCTGTAGCGCCGTACGCTATGCTGTAGAGCGTCTATGGCACGATCGTCTGTCCGTCGTCGTCGTGTCACGGATGTATTCTGGCTAAACGGTGCGAGATAAGGCCTTGGTTGCTGTTGATCACTAATAAGAAGTCGTATATTGGCTTTCAAATGACATGAAAAACATTGACCTTGGATGACCTTCAAAGGTCATAACGCACTTTTAGTATGCCAATCGTGCGGTATTGCGACTAAACGGCAAGTCGTAGGGGTCGGCGATGCTACCATCGGATAGGGCGCTGGCGACTTTTTATAGGCTGTCAATATAACCATGTCTTCATATGCAGCGGTTTGGCCGCAATTTTCAATGGAAAGTTTTAAGTTATAAGTGGCCGTATCTCGGAAATGGTGAGAGATAGGGCCAAGGTTATTACTGATTAGCCTACTAATAGGAATCGAATACGCTTAGTCAAAGGAGATAAAAATTATCGACCAGTACGGTCGGCTATCCTATCGACAGCTGGGCTTCTTGTTTTCACCGGGCGCAAATCGCGTAAGCGAATTTCACACTGTTTTGCTCCCGAGTCCACTGGGAAAGATTACAGAGAGCTCCCTGCCTGGATTTTGTGGGGGAAAAGCAGTGATTGAATTGCGGCGGGGGATGGGAAAGGGGGGAAGTTCTCGGGGGTTGAACCCACAACGTTACTGTTTCCTCGACCCCCGCAACACACTGTCACATCATGTACTGGAAGAGGGGGGTTCAGCTGTATACTACATACATACAATTAATTATTTTGTTCGGACTCCGACAGTCGAAACATTTAACCCCCCATCTAATTTTTCACAATTCAAACACTATGGAGAGGAGGAACTTGTGGAGAGAGGGACCGGAAAGAAAAAGGGACGGGGTAAGTAGATTGACAAGTGTAAGGATGCGGAGAAAAAAAGGTGGACCTAGAAGAGGGAATAGGAAAAGAGATAAGCATCGTTGACACACATTAATCTTTTCTAAACCTTGGCGTGATGCCGTGATCTGCTATCGTCAAAAGTATTGTTGGCCTAATCGGCTATGAGGTGACAACAAGTTTTAAATAACTGGACTGGCCACTGAACTGAACTGACACGGTTTAGTTTTTGACGAACTGATGAATGGGCAAATAGGGCGAGCCCATTGGTCTTTGGTTGACGCGTAGGCGAGCGTTGCCAGTCACCGACGCCGTTAGATAAATGCATTACTTCTTGCTTATTGGTCAGTTCGTCAAAACTAAACCATGCCAGCTCGGTTCAGTTCAATTCAGTTACTTCGCTCCGTACGCGCCTTTAGACTTCGTCAGATTGTAAGCCGCGGCTAGTTGACATAAGCCGGCGGCTAGCCAGTTATAGGAAGCGACTGGCGTCATATATTCGCCAATTGTAATTGAGCTTATACGTATATAGTTCTTTGATAATGACCTCACTGGCAGCGTACCGACTTCCGCCTACGTCCAATATCAGTTTATGGGTTTCTTTTATTTTCCTGTTTACGAGCATGAGTGATGGCATAGGCCTATATCATATGTCGTCGAGACATAGGCCATATAGTGTCATCCGCGGCGTCTATCATACTTAGCATATACCCGGTACGCGCCATCCGTACTTACGGCCCGTACATGAAGGCGCGTACAAAACAACGTAACTGAACTGAATTGAACTGACATAGTATGGGTTTTTGACGAACTGACCAATAGGCAAGCAGTAATGCATTACAGTAAGCACCGTCTAACGGCGTCGGTGACTTACGTGACTACGCTGACGTACGCGTCAACCAATGACCAGTGGGATCGCACGGCTTGCCCATTGGTCAGTTCTTTAAAAAAACTGAACCGTGTCAGTGTAGGCTACGTCGGTTCAGTTATCTTGCCCTGTACGCACCTTTAGTTTTGCTTCTGTCCGCAGAAATGCGCGCCCTTCCGCGCCTGACACGAGAACCTGTAGGCCTGGTAAATACGCCAGTTATACGAACTCGTTTTTCACGTTCTCACTAGCGTTATACCACTACACAATTATTCGGAAAAAAACGGGCTCGCGCAGGCATGGACAAGTTAAATTTCACACACAGGAAAATGCAAAAAACGATAAGTAGGCCTATTTTCCGAACTAGGCCTGACTATACCACGTCTTACGTTGGGAGCCACGAGACTAATTGGACGTATGAGAGAAAGGAGAGAGCTTGCAGAGCTTTTCAAACCACATTTTCATGTTGCCCAGAAACCTTAACAGGGTCCACGTATGTGACAGACAGACGGACCGCGCAACGGTAACAACTGTCGCAATAGCCGGACGGCATCGCAGACGCTATCAGTCGTGCGGCTATCACCCAACTGTGGTGGGTGCTGAAAAAATATCCCACTTTTTTTCGGTAAATTCTTAGCAATCGCTGGGAATTTTTGTGCAAAATGTTACACGTTTATGATTTAATAGCCTATAAGGTAAATCGCCGACAGTCAACAGCGCTCTCTCTGTGAGCGGTGCTCATCACCGTTTCTAATAGCAAATGTATTCAAAATACACGTGCTAATTGCTCGACGTTTGCTTGACTTCTGCTCGATGTTTGCTAGCATTCATCCAGCTAGCTCGACGAGCTATGGTAATTAGCATGCTAATTAGGAGGGCGAGCTGGTTGTAATTGAAAGGCCTATATAACACGTGATCAGATGTGGGTTAAGCCTAGGCCTACATTTGAGCCAGGGGGCGGGGTTCCATCAGGCCTGCTTGATGTTTGCTCGATGTTTGCTCGATCGTGTAAACGGGGTATAAGGCCTAGCCAGCAGTGAGCATTGCTGATGGCACGTTGTCCCGAATCAGCTGCAGCGACTGCATGAGTTCGGCGACAGTCGCTTTTGGTGAAGAAATTGTCCACACATGCAATAATAAATGTAAAAGTAAAGACTCTACAGTAGTTTACGTCACTGTAACATCACTAGATAAAACACCAAAATTGTCCCAGTTGTTTTCAATACGCGTTACTCATTTTAGTAGGCCTACTAAATTTTCGAAAGTGCAAAATCAAGATGTTGTTTCGCCAAAAAATCTTAACTGTGCAGCAGCAAAAGAATATCGAATGCAATTAAGCCTTTTAGCCGACCGTACTTACGTAACGGTCGAGCTTATGTTACGGTTGTCGCCTGTCGTCCGTCGTCGTTTGTCACTAACGTATTGTGGCTAAACGGTGCGAGATAGGGCGTAGGTTGCTATTTATCACTAATAGAAGTTGCATATTGGCTTTCAAATAACATGAAAATCATTGACCTTGGATGACCTTAAAAGGTCATAACGCACCATGGTATGTAAAACGTGCAATATTGTAGCTAAATGGTAAGTCGTAAGGGGTCGGCGATTGTACCATCAGATAAGGCGCTGGCGACTTCATATAGGCTGTCAATAAAAATCATGTCTCCATCTGCAGCGATTTGGCTGCAATTTTCAATGAAAGGTTTCAATGCATAAGTGGCCCTATCTCAGAAACGGTGACATATGGGGCCTAGGTTACTATTAATTACTGACAGGGAGTAACATACTCTCTTTTACATGAAATGAAAATCATCGACCTTGGATGACCTTGAAAATCATTGACAACCAGTAAGGTTGGCTATCCTAGCGACAGCTGGGCTTTTTTATGTAGATGAGAGCGTGTAATAAGCGTGTCGAATTTTGTGTTTAATCTCTGAGCGGTTTTTCATTAAAAATGGCAAAAAAACTGCAAAGGATACTTTTTGCCGCACCTTATACTATCCGGCGTCACTGTAAATATGCTCACGGTCTAATTATTGCTAGGGAGACGTGATTTCAAGTGCAGCTAAGTCCCTGGCGACCCCCGCTGAGGATTGCGTCTCATAATGTGTGTTTGCATGACCCGTAGAGTGTCCGGGAATGTGGCTTATAGACGGTGACTATAGAGGCGGCGGGGTGTGTCAGTGGGTGGCCTAACTGAGACACGTCGTCGCGTGTTTAAAATAGATATCAGGGACTCAAGAAAATAATTAAATTGTCGCCACCAGATTACAATTTTAAGGCTATAATGCACCAAATTCGATTTCGGTTAGGGCGCCGTCACAGATTCCGCTGGGGGAGTTCACAGCGTTCTTCCCAGACACCCTAGCTGGAATTTCGTGGTTCTACTTCTAAGGGAAGGAAAAAAGGAAAAAACAAGAAAAAGGAAAAAAAAATAAAAAAGTAAAGGAGAGAAAAAGAGAAAAGAAGGGGAGCGAAGGGAGATGCCTCCCAATTCACATTTCTGGCTGCGCTACTGCCGGCAAGCATCTCAACTGAACTCATCTGTGACTAACGCCAGCAGAAATGTGTAAGGCTCGTCCCCGCCAAGTTTGAAACAAACTCCACGTAAATTTCTTAAGGCTGACACGATTGATAACTGAGAAATTTCGAACTTCAGATTCACGCGCGCTGCATTCCGTGACACTTCACGAAACCGACGCTCGGAGCCACAAGCCCCGTTGGAGCAATATTTGACGTAAATTGCGCGCGACATCTATCGCGGCACGGGTCGCCTTACAAGTCGTCGACCATGGGACACACTTGATGCACACACGCCTTCCATTATAAGTTTATAATAATCCGTCAGTCACTATTAACATTGCTGTACGACCGCGATGAAATGTTTCTTTTCTTGAGTGCTAACGATGTGCCGTTAAGAAACTACAACTACAACAACAGCAGCAGCAACAACAACAACTACTACTACTAGGCTTACTACTCGTGGCACGAAATAACTTATGATATGTAGTCGAGAACTGCTGCCATGCTAGTAGGCCTAATACCAATAATACTATGGACATTGTTATGGCACGAAGTATTCTCTCGAGTGTTGTTTTACCACCGTTAAGAAACTACTCTCTCACTCGCTCGAGTGCACGCGCCTTCCATTATGTGTGCACTGTGGAGAAAATTAATAATGAACGAGAAGCCAGCTCGTCGGCGTGTTATTAGACAGACAACATGCCCGGCGCTCATCATGGGCACTGTCATATGGGGTGTTTACACGATCCAGCAAACGTCCAGCAAACTTCCAGCAAATGTATTCAAAATACACGTGCTAATGCTGGACGTTTGCTGGATCGTGTAAACACCCTAATACTGGCGCTGCACGTGACATCTGGGTCGACAGCACCGCACGCTTTGAATGTTTTGTGGTCATACACGGTGGCGAATAGTGGCCAGGGAAAGCTGGGGAGGTAGGGAGCAATTACCCCCCCCTAAGTATGGGGCTGTCGAAAAATTGTTGGACAACTTTTTTTGTCGGAGATTTTTCGTCCTCTTAAAGCTGTTCAGTTCAGTCCAGTGCAGTTACGTCGCTCTGTACCGTACGCGCCTCTAAACACTGCTTGTCAGAACATGTCCAGCAGACAGGACGTAATTCACTTACTTACTGCATGAGACGTGTTGTACATTGTATTTAGCCTACCTGCTGCGTGCACCGAAAACAGTCCGACGCTGACACAGTGTGTCTGTCATTGACATTGGCAGCAATACACGCCTTCTCCATTCGTGGTGATTGTTCTCGGTTGCAAAGCAGCTTGAGTTCGTGACGAATAGAGAACAAAATTAATTTGACCTAACGGTCACGAGACCCGTCATAGCCTACATCAGTCTGTTTTGGTTTTCGTGGTCTATGTGTAGGTATTTCGCAAGAGTTCACTACATGCAGCCTATTGTTGTGCCGCTTACCGTTTAGACACAGTAGCGCGTGCTGACTTTCAAAGTCATCCAAGATCGATAATTATTTTTATCTCATACAGGGTTTATGCGACTTCTTATTAGTGCTCAATATAGCAGTCTTAGTTCTATTTCTCACCGTTTCTGCGATAGCCTACGCTGTATCGTTTAGCCACAAAAGCGCACACTGACCTTCAAGGTCATTCAATGTCAATGATTTTCGTGTTATCTGCAAGGCAATATGCGACTTCCTATTAGTAATCAATAGCAACCTAGACCCTACACACAGACACGTCGTACCATTAAATAGCGTTCGCAGCTATGCATAGATGTGGCGCTAAAAAGAAGCTAAAGGTGATGTATAGCTTTTAATAAGAATCCAACCATTTATTCATTCATTCAAAGTTTAATAAAAACAGACAAAACGCTGTTGCACAATAAAAACAAGTGGAGCTCAATGAAACGATACGAATAGCCTAAACAGTCTAATAGTCTAATACAAATTGTCATTATAGAGCATTCTTATAAAAAAGTTTTTGTCACTGGTGACTGATGCACGATCAGGAAGTTGAAAGTTGTGACTTCGGTCACGAATATTGTAGTGCTGCTCGCGTTCAGGAGGAAGTAGCGGATGTAGGCCTAGTAGGTGCTGACTGTTGCCTGTAATCTATGAAAAAAAATTTGTTGTCGGCATCGTCACAGATACTGGCGAAGGTCGCTGAACCACAGAGCTACGGAGCGTCACCTATCATATGCGATTACGCAGTGTTACCTGCCACTTGACACAGGTAAACGTGCCCCGCCTTAACCCCAGCCAGGCAGGCCGATACTCCATTGAATTTCATCTACCCCAGAGGGATAGAAGGCTGAGTTGACCTTAGTGTTATATACCTATATAGTGTTATATAGTTGATCTTAGTGTTATATAGGTTATATACCAAAAATGGTTAATTCATCTGCAGAGTCACCCGTCCAAGTAGTAACCACTCGATAGCGACCCGACCGGAAGTCGAACCCACGACCTCGTTATCGTAAGTGCGACGCCCTACCGTTAGAGCGCCAAACCACCTTGAAGACGTTTCCGGATAAAACCGTGTCTAAGTAAAGAGACCTCAGTTTAAAGTTTAAAACTTATTTCAACTTCTGACTAGACTGTGTCGCTAATCCACAGTTTGTTAACGTTATGATGTTTAACGACTTAGAATTTCGAGACTGCAGGCGTTGATGATTCGTTGGAGTAGGCCTATTGCCGTAGCCTACATGCAGAAATGCAGACGTCTCTGGGACCTCCTGTAGTGTGTGCGATAGGAGAATCTGTGATCGTACTCATCTAGCATTTTTTAAAGTAACAAATGCTGTTAAGTGCTGACTGCCGATGTAGCCAATTCTTTGTGAAAAAAATTGTATTGTTAATATAAAACCTAGGTTGTTGAAGTTATTTCAAAATGTAATTGCGGTCCGCTTTTTAGACACGGTGTATAGGCCTACGTTTGCAAGACCGAAAGAGAAAACAATCTGTATTCAGTCACAACGGCGAGGCAAGTGCTGTATAAGGTGACTAATAAAATTTGACACTGTCTGCAGAGAGGTGTACGTAGCCTCTACGCGCAGAGGGGGAGTTCGAACCCCATATGGAAGCACTATATTTTTGTACTGTGGTGTCGTTCTTATGTTATCAATAATAAAAATACATCAGAATATAAAAATTATAGCCCAGCACTTTGACATGAAAATTTGATTTGTCGCTCTGTCTGCTGCTTCGCTAAATACAGGCTTATGTTTGTTTTTAGCGCATTACAGTTTTTAATGTTAAGCCTATGCGCTTGACGTTTTACTTACTAACTCTATAGGGCCTACGAAATCCACTTTTGACTTTAAGAATGCACCAAGCAAAGTTTAGTACAAAGGAAAGCGAGGGAAAGAGTTCGGAGAATAAACAAAAAAGCCCAGCTGTCGCTAGGATAGCCGACCGTGCTTATTTTTACGGTGATCCAAGGCCGATGATTTTAATTTTTTTTGAAAGCTAATATGCGACTTCCTATTAATGATCAATAGCAACCCAAGCCCTATGTTGCACCGTTTAGCCACAGTACATCCGTGACGGACGGACGGACAGACGGACGACAACCATGACAGCAGCTCGACCGTTACTAAAGTACGATCGGCTAAAGAGTGAAAACAGTAAAGACAATAAACGGCAAAAGGGAAGCGAGCTGATAGGATAAATCTTATTGCGAAATCACGCGTAAAAGGTTACTGCGCCCTAAATTTCACCAATCGAAGCGACTCTTGTCAGTGGCGTCGTAGCGGAGGCAATTTTAGCCTTTAGACAATTTTAGCATTTTTTCCAAATCGCAAAATTTAAGGCAAAATGTCCCCCACATAGAAAGCGAAAATTTGAAAACAAAATTAAAATCTTGAGCACTTTTGTCGGAGATATGCATAACTGATGTCTGTCGGAAAACTGCAAGTTCCTGCCTCGAATTAGCCCACAAGAACGAAAACCCATAAGAACGAATAGGAAATTCATTCTGTTGGAAAAAATGGTTTCGTTCCAGTGGGATTCGTTCTGAGGGAATTTCCTTCTGACAGGCTGTCCCCCCAACTTTTTAACCCACGTCGTTTTTCCCCCTTGTTGTCGAGTAGTTGACTCGTGGTGGCAGCATTAGGAAGACTAGAGCGACTCTCTTGACATTAGATTTTTAATGCACAGGGATGAGCTAGGCTATGTGATATAATACGACGATCCGGCGTTCAGAAAGTCATTCTAGTCTACAATATTGTTAGTGAGCTATCATGGCTTCTTGACATTAGAGCCTCGGTTGCGTGTAGTATATGTCACGTTGTTGCTTATTTATCTGTTCGCACATGGACGTGTGTCGGTCTTTCCTTCGTCTCAAAGCTACTACAAACTACTACTACTACTACTACTACTACGTGAGTATGCGTATGTCGTAGTTGCAACAAAAAACGTCCTGGCCGGTGTAGTAGATTTTGTGATAGACCTGCTACAAAATCAAGTGTGTGGTGCTTTTACCTTTATTTCCGTAGTTTCAATGTGTGGACGTTTGAGCATATTGTTTGTTTCAATACTACTACATACGGCTGTTGTTGTTGTTGTTGTTGCTACTAATACTACTACTACTACTACTACTACTACTGCTACAATACTACTACTCTAGCTGCTCTTGTAGTGTTATATATGTCACGTTGTCGCTTATCCGTTGTCCGTCCGTGCCGCGCGAATAGAGTGACGACCTACAGTACGTGTCCGTGCGTGCGTGCTTGCGTGAGTGTTGGCGCCAAATCCGTCTTCATGCTATAACCTCAGTGACAGACAGACAAACAGACGGACGGACGGACAACTGGTGCGCTGACCATTTGTTAAGTTAAACTCCATTACTTCGATTTGTTTTGGACTTGCTGTAGATCTACAACTGGTTGTTCAACAAGCTGTAGGCTTACAGCATTCTCTAGATATGTAACAGTTAGCCAACCGTACTTCCTTAACAGTCGAGCTTATGGTACAAGTTGTCGTCTGTCTGTCGTCGTCTGTATGTAATGGATGCATTGTGGTTAAACGGTAAGTCGTATAGAAAATTTTTTACATAAAAAATTAGCCCCGTGTCTTAAACTTACATGATTAAAATTCCAGCAATTTATTGCAAGGGGAACATTTTCAAATTCGGCGTTGAATAAAGGGGGTAGAAAAAAGGTGCGTTTTTTCAACGGAAAACTGGCCATATCTCAAAAACGGTCACAGGTACGGCTAAGATTACTATTAATCACTAACAGGAAGCGGCATACACCTTGTCAGATAAGATAAAAATTATTAATTTTGGATGACCTTGAAAGCGGTTACACGCTATTGTGGCTAAACGGTGCGAGATGGAGCCTAAGTTGCAATTGATAATAAGAAGTGTTATACGCTCTTTCAGATGAGATAAAAATTATCGACCTTGGATGATCTTAAATGTTACTGACAACCAGTACGTTTGGCTATTTTAGCGACAACTGGGCTTCTTGTTCTGTAAAGTGTATAATCCTAATGTTTGTGGTCTGATTGCTCGACATGCTGTGAACTTTTTTATTCACTGTATGTCTATACAGTGAATAAAAAAGTTCCATGTCTTGTAGACCTATCGTACAGCTTGTCGTGCAAACAGCATGCTGTAAGTTACGACAAGTCGGCAACGGCACGAAGTAGTGGAACCTGGGTTTCACACTTTCGCTGACAACGACAACGGCTAGTTTTTCTCTGCAGTATCAGCAGAAGTTTCGCGGCGCGCAATATTCTACTCACCTCCAGTCTGTCGAGAGCGGGTCTCCGACACGTGTCACGTCGTCGACTTAAAATAAAATTTTTCTTAAAATATTATTATACCATCGACGCTTAAGCGGTAAATACACCCGTTAGAAATCGCCCACTTATCGTTCGCTGTAGTCATCTGCGCCGCAAAAGGTTGGTGATTTTTTTGCTGCAGTCTTCTTATTACAATATTTGCAATATTTTGTTTAGTCGCAATTTTAAGACCGTTTTAGTGAAGTTATATGGCCGGCCACGTAGCGTTGGTAAATCGTGTCCCGAAAACTGCGCAAAATTATTTTGCCAGAACTTTGTCACATTTCCACCAACTTCAATAATTTTTTCCCAAAAGATGGCAAACAGAACGAAATTATGTGAGGTGCATTCATTTTTACTTTACCTTATTTGCGTCAACGCACTAAATGTATTTTGTATAAAAATAGGTTATTCTTTTTTGTTCTACTTTTTATGCGATTTCGCTAATGTTTGCGCCGCATGACCAAACTATTTTCTTTACTTTCCTTTGCTTTCGTTTGAGTATCTCGATTAGTCCAATTTTTAACCACTTCAACAGCGCAGTTTTTTTTCCAGAGACAAGGTTGTTTTACGTGGTTGTCTCATTGCCAAAAACTTTGAAATATTTTTTTGTTATGAACAAATTTGATTAAAAAACAGACGCTTCTTATTGACACGGCATATAAGACTAACGACATCGGGGACTACTTAACTCAGACTAATTGTGTTTTGGGTCTGTTCGTTTACGTGAAAAATGACCCAAAAAAGCTAGGAAAGATTTGAGGAGAAATTAGAAATGCGGCATGGCCCATAGAAGATTTTAGTGGACACAAGTGGCTATTTGGACTCTTTAATTATGGATCATCCAAGATTTTTTGCGATTTAGAGACAAGGCATTATCTTACACTTTGCAACACTAGTCTTGTATTAAGCTTATCTCTACAAGACTGAAAAAATTTTACGGAATGGTGAAGAGTAACCCAAGAACGAAAAACAACTTAGATGCTTGTGACTATTTGATTTAGGATCCGGATCCAGAATTCACATATTCGAACTCGGATTTTGTCCTGTTTGCTAATACTTTTTTCACGGATTTTGTACTTAAGCCTACAGAAACGCCCACGAATAAAACACAGTCTTCGGCGGAGTTTTAAGGCGTGTACAGAGCGGCAAAACCGAACTAAAATGTTAGTCCAGTTCAGTTTTTGATCCCTTTGTACAAGCATTTATAAGCTCTCTGAAAGATTTCTAAGCCTACTGTAGTTTTAGTTACCAGTATTTATATTGTGTGACCCGGTAACTGTATATTTTGGTGTTTATTCTGTTATGTTTCTTTGTAGCAGACATGAAGCTGCTTTTCATGTCATTGCTAATTATCGGCGTGTCTTCAACTCTCACTCAAGCATGGCCGTTTATTAAGAGGTAGGGGGCTTTTTACATTGTTTTTCTCACAACTTGTGTCGGCAGAAAAACTATGTTTTACGCCTGATATAAACTTAACAATTAGCGAATCGCAACTATTGACAACGATGAAATAAACTAAAATGACAATAAAATTAGAGCTGCGGATTTTAACGATTAATTTAATCGTTAACTAACAAAGAAAATTAACGATTAATTTTATTTTTAACGATTAATCAACTCAGCCTTTTACTTACTCACGTACGATATAA
>Ga0056128_1009138_pt1 | contig 12470 bp, 6 predicted proteins | sample WorMetLIZISLAND2_FD_71113 | JGI IMG/M metagenome (GOLD analysis project Ga0056128, IMG submission 71113) | Marine gutless worms symbiont microbial communities from Max Planck institute for Marine Microbiology, Germany - Olavius geniculatus... ...
CGTTTTACGACAACTTTCGAGTTTGACCGCAAATATCTCTAAACTGGATAGAGGTATCGACAAGCGGTAAACGGATTTATCAAATACAGTCAATTCCGCGTTGAACAAAAGAAATTGTGTAAACTTCGGTCTTCTACGAACCAAGTTATAAGGGCTCATTTTGACCTACCCATAAGTCGCATTACTTGGAAGATCATATTTCGGCCCGTAGGGGGTGCTGCGCCCCCAAATTTTTACAGGCACTAGAGAATGACCAAGTCTTAGTAGCGCACCTCCCCACCGGGGACGGGGGCCCCCCTTACAATTTTTTTCAAGGGGGCTAAAAAAATTGGCTTAAAATGCAATAAAGGAGCGCTTATAACTTCGGAGTTAGGGGGTGTAGCCTGACGAAACTTTGGCACTTAACGTGTCTCTAGGTGGGGGTGTTAACACAAGTACAACTTTTGGGGGCACCGCCCCCCTTAAAATTTGGGAGGGCAAAAAACGTGCCAAAATTGGTGCAATTTACGACAACTTTCGAGTTTGAGCGCAAATATCTCTGGAACCGATGAAGATAGCGACAAAATCTAAACGGCGTTGATGAGAACGATCCTATCTGCGTTGAACAAAGAAAATCTTGTGAAATTCTGTCCACTATGAACAAAGTTATAGGCGCTCATGTTGACCTACTCTAAGTCAACAATGCGCGTTCGGCGTATGTCAATGCATTTAAGTTCGGGCCACGTGACTTTGATGCCAGGGAAATTTTACGCCTCCCTCTTTACTCCACCCCTAATTTCCCCCAATCGGACTTAGGGCGCCGGGCGGACTCACGTTGGGCTTTGCCCCAAATTTCTAGGTTGTTTATGTTTTGCTACAAAGTTTTTTGTCAACGCAAGATCTCTGAGATGCGTGGGCCCACCGGCATGAAATTTTGCACTGCGGTCAGTAATAAGCTGAATTTTATAATGCCGGTCCGAAATTTTGGGGGGCGCACCCAAAAAAAATTTCAGGGGCCAAAAACATGCAAAATTTGGCCTGATTTCGGACGACTTCGAAGTTCGGCGGCGAATATCCCTGAAACGGATGAAGATATTCAAAATCGGATAGTCATTCCGTCTATGCCGATTCGTCCTGCGTTAGGCGAAACAAGTACGGCGAAGTTTGGTCCAGTGACCTTGGAGATTTAGATGTGAAATTGTACCCCCTTAAAGCGCATTTTTCGGAAGACCATATTTCGGCCCCTAGGGGGTGCTGAGCCCCCAAATTTTTACACGCGCTAGGGAATGACCAAGCCTTACTACCGCACCCCCCACCGGAAACGGGGGCCCCCCTTAAAACTTTTTTCAAAGGGGGGTCAAAAATTGCCTTAAAATGTAGCGTATTAGACGAAGGATCTTTGGAGCCAAAGGGAGTAGCTTCATGAGACTTTGCCACGTGACGTGCTGCTAGATGGGGCTGATAACGCGGGTACAACTTTTAGGGGGCACTGCCCCCTTAAAATTTGGGAGTGCAAAAAACGCGCAAAATTTAGTACGTTTAACGAAAACTTTCGACTTTGAGCGCAAATATCTCTGAACTGCATAGGGATATTGACAAGCGGCAAACGGCGTTATCAAATGCAGTTAATTCCGCGTTGAATAAAAAAATTGTGTGACTTCAGTCCACTAACATCAGAGACTACGCGGCTAATGTTTACCCATCAAAATCAAATTATTCGATGCCGGGGAAATTTTACACCCCTCCCTACTTTCCCCCAGTCGGACTTAGGGCGCCGGGCGGACTCACGTTGGGCTTTGCCCCAAATTTCTAGTTTATTTATATTTTTTTCAACGCGAGATCTGCGAGATGCGTCGGCTGATCGGCACAAAATTTTGCATGGTGGTCAGTAAACAGCTAAATTTTATAATGCCTGTCCAAAATTATGGGGGACCCACCTCCCAAAGAATTTTAGGGGCCAAAAACATGCAAAAGTTGCCCTGACTTCAAACAAATTTGGAGTTCGGCAGTGAATATCTCCGAAAGGGATGAATATATTCAAAATCGGACAAGTATTTGATCTACCGCAATTCCTCCTGCGTTAGGCGAAACAAGTCCGGTGAAGTTTGGTCCAGTAACCTTGGAAACCTGGATGTGGAATCGTACCAACCCAAAACGCATTTTTCGGAAGACCATATTTCGGCCCCTAGGGGGGTCTAGGTGCTGTGCCCCCAAATTTTTACATGTGCTAGAGAATGACAAAATCTTACTAGTGCACCCCCCACCAGGAATGGGGGCCCTCCACTTTGTCACATAATGTGCCACTATGTGGGGGTGATAACACGTGGACAACTTTTAAGGGGGCACCACCCCGTTAAAATTTGGAAAGCCGAAAATGTCCAAAATTTGGTGCGATTTAGAACAACTTTCAACTTTGACCGCAAATATCTCTGGAAGGCAAAGAGGTATCGACATGCAGTCAACTGCATTATCAAGTGCAATTCATCCCACGTTGAACACAAAAAAAATGTGAACTTTGGTCCACTAACAAAAAAGTTATAAATGTGCATGTTGACCCACCACATGTCGACGCTGCACATTCTGCATATGCTAATGCATTTGAGTTCGGGCCACGTGACTTTGCCACCAGAAGAATTTCACAACCCTGAAATTTTTCCCCCAATCAGACTTAGGGCTTTAAACTTCAGCGGCGAATATCTCCGGAAAAGATAAAGATATTCAAAATCAGTTAAACACTTGATTAATGGCGATTCCTTCCGCATTAGGCAAAACAAGTACGATGGTCCAGCAACCTTGGAGATCTCGATGTGAAACTGTACCCACTTGAAGTGCCTTTTTCAAAAGACAATATTTCTGCCCCTAGGGGGTGCTGCGCTGCCAAATTTTCACACACACTAGAGAATTACCAAGTCTTACTAGCGTACCCCCCACCGGGGATGGGGGTCCCCCTTACAATTTTTTTCAAAGGGATGTCGGCATAAAACTTTGAAGAACTTTGGAGCCAATGGGAGTAGCTTTATGAAACCTTGCCACATGACATGCTGCCAGACTGGAGTGATAACGCCGGTACAACTTTCGGGGAGCACCGGCCCCTTAAAATTTGGGAGGGCAAAAGACGTTCAAAAATCAGTGTGATTTACGACAACTTTCGAGTTCGACCGCAAATATCTCTGGAAGGAATAGAGATATCAACAAGCGGTAAAAAGCGTTATCAAGTACAATTAATCTCACGTTGAATAAAAAAATTGGTAAACTTTGGTCCATTAACACCAGAGATTACGCGGCTAATGTTTACCCACTCTAAGTCAACAGTGCGCGTTCTGCATATACTTATGCATTCGAGTGCGAACCACGTGACTTTGCTACCAGGTGACTTTCACCCCCCATAAATTTTCCTCCCAGTTGGACTTAGGTCACCGGGTGGACTCATGTTGGGCTTTGCCCAAATTTCTGGTTTATTTTTCCTTCTTCTTTCCTTCCCAATTTCTTCCTTGTCAATTTATAGTTTAGTGGTTAAGATCAAAAAATTGACTACATAACCACACGTATCATATACACGGTGTTTCATAAAAAGGACCCATTTTTGTTTTTTTTTCATAATTCACTCAAATGATGAGCAATCTGCATGAAATTTTTACCAGTTGTAGCTGAATAAATACTAATTCAAAATGTTTTAACAAAACATGGCAGCTATTAAATATTCTTTGCTAGTCGTGATGTAACGCAGACATTCTAATGTGTCACGGGTACAAAAAGGCTAATCGCAGATGGTGCTGCCAGTTGCTACCCTGCTTCAATAATGAAAAATCTGGTTTGTTGGTGTCAAATATTTGAAGTTTTACAGTTGCAGCCACAAAAAAGCGCGCAAAGTGATCAAATTTACGTGTCTGTGGGGATAGTTGGTCTTTCGCATGTTCGAGCAAGACAGTGCACTATCACACCGAGCTTGCAAGATGTTGAGTTTTCGGACCACAAGACGCCCGATTTCATGTTTCCATGTTGCTCACTGTTCATACGACAAGCATTTTTTATTACCGAACCAGATTAACTTCACTATCGAAGCAGGCTAGCAACTGACAGCACCAGCTGAGACTAGCAAGTTTGTACCTGTGACACATTATGACGTCAGCGTTACATCACGACTAGCAAAAAATATTTAATCAACTGCCATATTTTGTTCAAATATTTCGAATACGTATTTCTTCAGCTTCAACTGGTAAAAATTTCATGTAAATTGCTCATAATTTGAGTAAATTATGAAAAAACAAAAAGAGGTCCTTTTTTATGAAACACCGTGTACAATCTAATCTTCTTTGTTGATAAAAGACAAATTACATGTTAATTGGTTTGACTACGAGTGGTTCGTCTAACTATGGTGATAATTATCTGTCTCAGGTTCAGCGATTATAATCGATGCACCTCAAATTCAGTGGCTTTCCTGTGGATATCGTGCGCTATACAAGTTTACTTACTTACTTACTTACTTATGGAGAAGATAAGCAATTATGCACAAAATTATCTACATACATTAGCACATAATTCCATGATCCCTGAATCCCAGCAGCATCATTGATTAAAAAATTAGGTATGGCAAAAAATTGCAAATTTTCAGTATTTCAGACATCTGCAAATTTTCAGGAGAAGAAATTGTGGCTGCTCACAATTTCAATTTTGCCCCTAAATTTCCCCCTAAATTGGGTTTTTAACCCCAAATTTAGCATTTTCAAACAAAAGTTTTCTGATAGCCCAAAATTAAGAATGGAGGGCAACCTTGAGCAAGGTTGATGGCAAGCTTTGGATGCTTCATCTGGTCATGGCATAGCAGTTCTGTTAGTCGCTGTTCAATAACTGCAGACGCCGGCAGTTCTGCAACGCACAAAACAATATTTGGCCACCAGATAGCAACAGATTTTTTTTTCATTTTTACGCGCAAAAGCACCTACTGCTTTCAGCGCGTCTTAGCCATCGCAATTCTGTCCGTCCGTCTGTCTGTCTGTCCATCACACGGGTGGATCAGTCAAAAACGGTGCAAGCTAGATCACCAAATCTTCACCAATGGCTGCTTGGAAGACTCTAGTTTCAGGATCCGTAAAGCTTTTTCATAAATTCAAAAGGGGTCATCCCAACGCGAGGGCCCTAAATGGGAAGGGGTGGGCAAAATTTGCCATTTTTGGGCAATAAGTCACTGTACCTCAGTAACAGTGCGAGATAGGGCCTAGGTTACTATTAATCACTAATAGGAAGTCGTAAACTGGCTCTCGATTGGCGCCGAATTCAATGACCTTGAACGCCAAAATAGAGGGTTTTTATGGATTTTTTTGGCGATTTTAGGCTGTGATGCAAGTCTATATCATTCACAAGGTGGCGCCACGGAACTATCGTTATGCGATCCAGATAGAGAATTTGGTATATGTATATTAACTTAGCGTGAACACCCCAATTTTCAGCTAAACTACTAAACAGGAACTGCTATAGGCTTTCGCACATCTCGTGAGCATTAGCTCAAATTTCTTGTTGAAATCAACAGTTATGACCCGTGAAATTTCAGTAATGGAATATGCTATGCCGCTGTTGAATAAGTGACATTACTTGTCTTGCCTGTCTGTCTGACTGTCCCATACAAAAAGAAAAACAACAGGAAACCAAAATTGGTCCGAACATACACAAAGGGAGAGTAACACAAGAACATCACAGTTCATGCCTTATTCATTAATTGTACACAATCCTAAATGACTCAAAATTCCACAAAAATGTTGGTACACCACCGAATTCTGATCACTTCTTTTTTCAGCTATGCCCAGTCCATCACTGAGAAATTGGTAACAATCCATTCTTAACTTCTTACGTCTTTTTGGATGCAAAATGAAGGGCTGGCAGAAACGCAATTCACTCTGTGGAAGGGATTATTCAAAGTGGACACTGCACTAGTTGACATGCAAATAAGCAAAGCCTGACGGACAGAGTGAACACTGTTCATTGCGCAAAGTGATGTGGAACGAACCGTTAGTTTGTCGAAGCAGTCGACCAAAGCTCACACGTCCAATCAGTGACTGATCCACTGATAATGCCACCCACGTTCTCTCAATCAGTCTCAGCAACCTGGCATCTGTGACAAAATACTGATTTACATCAGCTAAACAGATTTCAATAACAACAATAACAGTATTACGGTATTTATTTTGATAAATAGAATACACAGAACTATATGCATTCACACTAAGGCCTATAGCAGCTATGGAGACAGACGCAGGTCCAAGGCTGTAAAACAACCTTCCAGCTCATCTGACATTAACTTTGAACAGTTTAAGCAACTGCTAACGACACATTTTTGTTCGAGTGTAAAAATCGAGGCATGTCAGGGCTAACTGTTAAACTGCACCTTTAAAGCAACCTTAATTACTTACTTACTTAAGACACGCTGCCAGAAGAGCAAGCACTCATCAATGACTAACTAAGCAATCACTACACTTTTCAATCCTAATCTAACTAGTGATTAAACTTTAGCTAAAATCGCCTCAGTAGGCCAGCAAAAACTTTTTAAATTGGTGAATATATGGTGCAGTTGAAGATATCCATTTTTATAAGTCTTGCAGTACATGTGCTACAACAATAAATCACTAGCATAAAGTTTGGCACGACATAACAGTAACGCATTTCATCCGATCAATGAAATTACTCTATGCCAAGCTGGATGGGTGACTTGGATAAATGACTGCCTGCGGGCAGGTAAACCATCTTGTTATGTAACCAGCCACCTAGGTCAACTCAGCCTTCCATCCCTCTGGGGTAGGTAAATCAAGTACCAGCCTATCTGGCTGGGGTTAAGGCAGGGTGCGTTCACCTGTGTTGGGTGGCAGGTAACATTGTGTGATCCCATATGGCAGGTGACGCTCCATAGCTCTGAAACGAGCTTCCACTAAAAGCTATACGTACAAGTTGCTGCATTAGACAGAAACATGACAAAAAACTGGGAACTTGATTAAAGCCATCTTTCTGTAATGCAAAAGTCCAACCATTCCATGACTTACAAAATAAAATACAAAATAGCAGCGAACCTGCAGTTTCAACAATGTGCTGGCGCAGATATGTGGCATTCAGTTGCTCTTTGCTTAATGACAGCAACGGCCATGCCTGAGACATCAGACTCACAAAGGTGCGATCTGCAATCACGTAATAAACAGCTATTTCACATAGTATTTGAAAACATCAGCCGCGGCATAAATAATGCAAAATTCTAACTTTTCTGACATGACAATTAACAGCTATACTTGTGTTTCAACACACCAAAAACAACTTCAAAACAAACAAACCGACACATCAAATGGCTACAAGCACGAATAGACTAATTTGGTATCAAAAACATTTTTAAAATGACAAAACTCCAAAATGCTTAAAGGCCAAAAACTGACCCTCCTTTAATACATATTATGCAAAAAATGACAAATCTGAGAAACACATGATAATTATCACGACATGGACTTACTGATGCGAACACCACGAAGGTCGAGAGTGGTCATACGACAGGAGGATGTCCGAGTAGTAATGCCCCTGAAAAGTGTGATGTCAAAGCCCATCTCAACATTCAGAGTGTTCAATGCACACTCTCCCTCTAGCACGTCACGTATCCTGCATATCATCAATTATTCACTAATTAATAGCACACAGCAACAAACAGAAATAAATAACAACACAGGCATTGGCATTACCAGCATGGGCATTAAACTGAAAGACATTAATTTACAAGTGAAGCACAAAAATATCATGAAATTCATGCAATATACAGTGAAAAACCTCTGCAACTATAGTGACTGCAGAGCCCCTATGCAGTAACTACGAAGCTACATGTTCTGCAATTTATGAAAAATATGCTATATACTTGATAGGTAACCATAGTCAAGGACTTAAGCAGCTATAATATGACCTCAAACTAGACTTTTATGCCTCAGCCAATGTGTGACAATAAGCTAGTTATCGCAGAGAGACCGTGTAATACAAAAAAAATAGAAATCACATAGCAACTATGTATAGCCAAGCAATAACTGGACCCTGACACCGGTAATTGGTCACGCACGACGAAAATGTGGCGTGATTCATTGCATCTCATGAATATTCATTATTTGCATGGCTAATAAGCATCGCTGCAAAAGTTTGCAACAAGAGAATAGTTTTTAAACAGAAAAAGTGCTATTAATTAATAAATTACTAATCAATAAAGAACCGATGAATTCAATGACCAAACCCCAGTGTTGCAGAAAGACTTGGGGTTTAATTGATTGAGAAAGAATTAGGCAGTTTGATGAATTAAAAAAGAAATTAATTAAGAAAGGTGACTGCATCACTATACTCGTAATGTCAACTGAGTAGACCTACTGGATAATGGCTTGCGAACGCTGTCTAGAAACGTGCAGTGACGACTGATGGTGGATGAACATTAGCCAACTAACCATGGTATGAATTTTTTTTTGTTCAACGCAGGAGAGATCATAGTTGATAACACTGTTTACCGCTTGCCGATATCTCCATGCACTCCAGAGATATTCGCGCTCAAAGTCCACACACAAACGCCCGCACGCACAAATGCATGGACAGACAGACGCACGAACGCTCCAAAAACATAATGCTTCCGACCACTACGCTGTAGTTGGCGGAGGCATAAAAATAAATAAATGTTGAGGGGCAACATGTGCCCCAGTGCTCCATAGCTGGTGATGCCAATGAACACAAGACATTCTTGTTATGAGTGGCACTGTGGATGAAAGCACCTCCGAGGAACAGTTCTGTCAAGGAATATATCAAAACCTATTACATCACATAAGTGCCTCACGACAAATCATAAACTGGTCATTCTTTTCTTACTTGAACACTTTTGGGTTCAGTGTAAACACCTGCCAGATTGGCAAGTTTAAAGAGCTCCGATTCATCTGCATGTAGAATATTCTTGGCAGCTACACTTCTAGTCACTTTATGGTGTAAAATTTTATGAATGTTCACCATATATTCTTTCTAACTTGATTCTGTGGATTTGTGGATTCTGTGGATATCTAAGTTCCTGCACTCAGTTTTGTGTGACCAACAACAACATGGTTTTTACTGCCTGTATAGACATTTTAAATAACTTAGTTACTTTCGTAAAGTAAGGTTTATCTGGATCCAAAAAAGCAGCAGTTCAATCCTAATATATATCGGGGTGAACAAAATTTCATCTGCAAACTGACATGGATTCATTCACATTTCACCCTGATAATCTTTTTATTAAGGGGCAATCGTGTCTCCCCCTCACCAATGGGATAGATGCCACTGCGAAAAAGAATGTTTGGACATCTGTGCATCGCAGAAGCAAGCATACAGTGTAAACGCATACGCAAGAAAAAAAAACAAATATTTTTCAGTAAACAGATGCAATTTTAAGTCACATGCAATACATACCGTAAGACCGGCAGAGGCCAGTTGGAGACTATGCACGAAACAACAGGATGTTGCTGTGTGTGTATAGCTGCCACAAGCAGTGCCGGGGCCATATCAACGGGCAGCTGGCGAATAGCAGACTCCATGAAGGCAACACTACACCGACAGATCTGAGTACAGCACTGACGTTGAAGACTCACGACACCGCACTGAGCCATCACACTAGCTAGGTAATGCTGAGACCTGAGCCGTGTATAACAAGGCTAGGTTCTAGGTACAGCTGATATGTCTAAAACATACAACATACAACATGCAGTTACAGTTAGCATCTGGCTGGACGTTGAAACAAAAAAGTATAGACTGCACATGCATGACAGGCCAACTGCTGGGCTTCAGCACGTCCTAGCGATCCAGAAGAAGCGCAGCACTATTGATTGACTGTGCAAGTATCTCGACCGTGCGTAACACTACCACTAGCCCCTAACAATCTTAAACATGGTGATTAGTCTCTGGTTTTTCCATCAATGCCTCAAAAACGCCAGTCTAACTTGTCTAACATTTCGGTTTCACCGTTTTGTAGCTTGTAATCATTCATTACAAATCGTGCAGTCCTGCGGTTAATTTTCTCCAGGTTAACATCTTGCTAGAGATGTGGGACGATGGTAAAAGGCGGATGTGCGAATCTGCGGATGTGGCAAAAGGTAAAAGACATATGTGGATGTGGAGGACATCCGACTTTGACCCATCGTACTCAGCCAATCTAGACCAATAAGTGGTGTATAACCCTGTATTAATTTGGGGCCTTTGCGCACCAAACGTTTCGGTGCCATGCTCTGTAACTGGCATGTTATTGAAATTGCCAAACTTTGCATGTCGTTCAAATTAAAATCGTAAGTTTGCAAAATAAGTAGGTCTGAGTTGGCAAATCTGGGTTTACAATAGTAACTTTCTGCTGCACTTACTGCCAGTTAGTAGTCATCGTCGTCGTCATCCATTGTCAATCGTCGTCGCGTGACGTCACTGTAGGCTATGTCATCCTCGTGCACTGACGAGCGTCGTCGTATGTCGATCCGTCGTCGTCCCGTGTCGTCGTCGTATAGACCTATCATCTTTGTGGGTCTTGTTGCACATTGCGTCGTCTACTTACGTCGACGTCGCACTTTCTCGTGCGTTATTGTGCGTCGTCGTCGTTGTATCTTGCTGTTGTACAGTGTCACCGTCAAGTGACAAAGCAGATCATTGTTTTGTCAATTATTTGCAGTTTCCCATAATTAAATTAGTCTGAAGCATGCATGACAACACTAATTCTGCCTATTTCAGTCACTTCTGAAGCAATCTGGAGTGGCGGAGACAATTTAAATTTTTACCCGCCTTTTACCCGTTGCCACATCCGCACATCCGTTTATTACCCATAGCCAGAGATGTGGGTCTCAAATGGCACAGGTGTATTCGAAATAAAAAGTACATTTTACGCGACAACTGTCACGAACGCTAAAAATAACATATAAATAATCTCAGTTACCACAGACTGGCCAGATAAGTAACTTTAAAATCAATGTCGAAATGCTACAATATTATCCATTCTTTCCCCGACCACGCCCCTCTCTCCCAAACAAAACAACCACAACTAGTAAACATAACGTAACGTGACTACAGGATTACGGTAATACCAGTTGCAGAAATACCTGGACCACCTGCAATAGACTTTCAGAATGAAGTTCCCAACTTCTCATTTAGAGATTGCAATCCTGGGATCCAGGCCCTTTTTGCCAATCCCGAATCCCGAGATTGGCAGCGTCTCAGTCCCGGGATTTCAGGATTACGAAAATTGGCTAAAATTGTACTTTTTCGCATATTAAATGACAGAAATAAGAATTTTTTGCCGACTGGTGAATAAAATAGGCCCCTATTTTATGAGCGCTAGAGTACTACTTCGTGCTGTCGCTCTCTACAGTTTGGATATACCTTACGTGGGGGCCCTGTGCATTAGCCTAAATAAGTCAATTGGGGATACCAAAATAACGACCGATCTGTAAGCATAATCCCGTAACGGGATCCCGGGATTACAAATTTTTCAATCCTGGATCCCGGGATTGCGAATCCAATCCCGGGATTGCAATACTTCTCATAAAGTGGCGGTCTAACATATAAGAGACAAAGAATTTTAAAAAATACCAACAATACAGAATAAAGAGACGAGCTAGTTTAAAACACAATGTGTAAAAATGGTGAGGTCAAAAGCTTGTTAAAGGCAATCTGGACAAAGACAAACCCTGTCAGGCCAATGGTAGAAAATTAATAAACTGGTCTGTCATTGATCTCGGTGGCAATCGAAAGCCAGTCTACGACTTCCTATTAGTGATTAATAGTAACCTAGGCCCTATCTCGCACCGTTATTGAGATACAGCGACTTAATTGGCTAAAACTCGCAAAATTTTCCCACCAGCTCTCATTTAGCACCCTCGTTCGGGGTGATCCCCTTTGAATTTATGGAAAAGCTTTACGGTTCCTGAAACCAGAGTCTTCCAGGCAGCCAACGGTGAAGATTTGTTGATCCTAGCTTGCACCGTTTTTGACTGATCCACCCGTGTGACAGACAAACGGACGGACAGACGGTATTGCGATGGCTAAGACGCGCTGAAAGTAGTAGCTGCCTTTGCGCGTAAAAATGAAAACTGAAGTGGCTTTTCGCAGTCTGGTATGAACATGCTGTTATGTTACGCATAGTAGCAACTTAGTGGCCATTAAGATGTGGTAAAAATGTGGCAAAAAGTACTATCTCGCCTTCTGAGCAGCCTTTAAGCTACGTTCGTTACTCAAAAGTTACTGCCTCCAGTAAGTGGGCAGCAACTACTATCTACTCAAATATGGAATCAAAATTGAGCTCAAGTACTCTCCCCCTTTTGGGCTCTTTCCTTTACCTGCCTCCTCTACATCTGCCCCTTTTCCCTACTCCCATCCTATGCTTTCTTGGATCAGATCTTACCTAGATGGCAGGACACAATCTGTACGTATGGGCTCGTACTCGTCAGCTGTGACTTCATGCTCTGTCGGTGTACCCCAAGGATCCGTCCTGGGGCCACTAC
>Ga0056128_1009142_pt1 | contig 12469 bp, 5 predicted proteins | sample WorMetLIZISLAND2_FD_71113 | JGI IMG/M metagenome (GOLD analysis project Ga0056128, IMG submission 71113) | Marine gutless worms symbiont microbial communities from Max Planck institute for Marine Microbiology, Germany - Olavius geniculatus... ...
GGTTTTCAAGTTACAGTCAAAAATGTCAAGGATGTTTTTTTTTTTTTTTGAGACACAGTGTAGTTACTCAAACATGACTTTATTAGGCGGCCATCCTAATAGGCTGCATTACTGGTCTTGCCTGTCTGTCTGTCTGTTCGTCCGTCTGTCCCATGTGGACTTTTAATTTGGCTTGGAAAATAAAATTTGGTGTAAAGTTCCTCAGGACAGGAGTAACAACCAGTGTGCCAGTTTTTTGTCTGAAACATGAACGATTTATGTCTTTGGATGTCATCATCATTATGAAGTGACACATGTCTAGCATATTCATGGCTGTTAGTTTAGTTTGCAGTTTAGTTCTTAGTTTAGTTCAGTTTAGTTTGTTGATTAGGCTTAGTTAGACAGTTAGTTAATGGAAACGTAGCATATAATAATTGTCAGTGTGCATGTGTGGCATGTCAGCTGGTATGCATGACGTCCAACTACACGGTGAACCATAAAAGGGCACCATTTTTATTCTGGGAACAACTTGAGCAAGTGTTGATCAAACTGTGCAATATTTGGCAGAAATGTAGCTGAGAAAATTTGCCACATATCTGTGTTATGCTGCTCACCACACCTGTTTAGTGCAATTACTTTACCACAGGAAAAAAACCATGTCATAACCATGCACATGGTCTACAATACCACGGTGCGTAATTGACGAGGTGATCAACAAGTGGCTTCGACTGTTGTGTATCTGTTATAAGTGAACACTTTGAACACGAGTTATGACACTTATGTAAGCATTGTGAATTAGAATGGTTTTGTTCAGCTTGTATGTTTTCATCATTAACGTTATGGTTGCTGTTAACGGTACAGATTCATATGTACATGCATAACTGAATGTCACTTTGTTATCCTGAGTAACTACACGGAATAGGTGTGGTGAGTGGCATATTGACATAAATATGTCGAAAATAGTTTTGAGCTACCTTTCTGCCAAATATTGTGAAGTTTGGTCAACATTTGGCCAGGTTATTCTCAAAATAAAAAGGATGCCCTTTTTATGGTTCATGGTATAGTTACTCTTAGCCTGTGCATGTCATTTGAAGGAGGCTAAAGAAACAGTGAAAGTAGACGTGGAGCCTTCATTTATTGCTCTGGGACCAAAGACATGATCTGATCGCTGGCATCAACACTCATGTGTCGTATTATGCTTTTACTGACAACGGTATTTACACAGTTGTCTTTTTGTTGTTCTGTCTTCCTGTCTTTCATTTGGTTAAATAGTTAAATGGTTAAATGGGAAACATAGCTAGGGAGCTGTCCATATGGTGATGTTTTAGCTGGACCATAATGTAGATATGATATGATAAAACATCTTTCAGTTGAATAACTGTTTAGCTGTGTGTCAGCTTGAATTACAATATTTCACTCATTGATTTGATATATTTTAGCATTTTGAAGCTACATTTTGTGTAACGAAAAATGTATTTATGCCGTTCAGTTTATAAGACAGTTTGCTGATAAATGTGCAAGGCACCAAGCTGTAGGAGATAAATTTACATGTATTTGTATTTCTACATGTATTTTGTAGAAGTTTCTGGTTTATTGATTTTAAAATAGTTTGTGTACTTTATTTGCTTTCAGCGTGTGCAAGACATATGCACTTCTGATATGCTCACAATTTCTAGTGCTATAAGAATATGTTTTTATTGATTGATTGAAAGACTAACTGATTGATTTAATCAAAACTGTAGCTTTGAGTGCAACTCGCAACAACATTGTATAACAAAATGCGGGGCATCAAAAGTGTGATTGCATAAGCTCGTTGTGGTGATGCTTAGGTGTTCGGAAAGTTAAAGAATGTGAATATCTTGGAACAGTTTGGTCCTGCAAAGTCAACGCTCGTTTTGTTGCTGCCCGCTTTGATGGCAAAATAGACCTTCATGTGGTAGTTATGCAGTTTTTTTGCTTTAAATTTATTTGCTTAATTCTCACATTTTTGCTGTGTCATTGCTATTTGAATGTGAGGAACGACTTGCAGGTTTTTGGAACATTAGCAGCAGCCACTTAAATGAGGTAATCATAAAACGTGATTGTATGTGCATCAAAATGGCTATTTATGTTAATGTATTAGTCTTTGATGTTCTAGAGAAAATCTATACCATATTAATCTTTAATATTGTTTTTATCTGCAGACAAATTTGTTTAGAACTTTGATCTATAGACAATTGTACACTCTATATACATGTATTTCCTGCGGCTGTTTGCATGCGGCCTGATATGGTGTATATGTCACATTATAATTGATTGTAAGTATGTTTATTTTTGAAGCACAACATTAAAACAACTTTGGTTGAAATTGCTGTTGTTCGACTGATGTATTTGTTGTAGATTGGGGATGTGCGGATGTCGGAGCTAGTTTCGCCAATGGCTGTTGCTGGATCAAGCAGCAGACATGACTTGAGGTTCTGTTCTTTGTCGTTTATTTCACGTTTCATTTTGGATATGCTTAATGTTTTCTTTTATGTCCACATTTCAAAGGCTTTTACTTGTAACTCTGCCACTGAAATTTGCTGAATGTATGTTGGGGTTTTGTGATGCTTTATTTCAACATTTTGTCATGCAGTGTTGAAGTTAAAATTATGTCCAGCAGTCCGAAGTTCTTAAGTTGGCGCTGAGTTAAAGCCATTCTATTTTTATAGACTGGATAAACGTGAAAATTGTTTTAGTTTGGCTTTTGCTTTTGCTTTATAAAAAGAACAGTGAATTTGTTGTTAGCATTTAAAGCTGCATTATCGAACCTCCAATAGTTTCAATGAACCTGTGTCAAGTCATACCTACCCTAGCATCAAGATCTAACCGACACTATGGTGCTATGCAAATTAATGCTGTTCAGCTATTATACTTGTGTTGTGTAATGTTCTGAGCAACTGTGGTGAGGAAGAGTGGTGGACGTTTCCGGAGAATGACAAAAGCAAAGATCGCATCACTTGTCACGACCTCACACGAGATTTTCTCATCTATGGAACTGATGTAAGATCAGTGAGGGTGTGCGTTTTTATTGCTGCGGTTGTGCTAATGTGTGTGACCATCACAATGCAGTTTTTTTTATTTATTGGCATGACTGTGTTAACTTCTGTTTTGTGCTGTACTTTCCAATAATTTGATGATATTGCTGTTTCTGGATTTCGCATTGTGTACTTATCTAAGCAGTTCAGCAAGGTTAGTCGCTTTGATTGATTTTCTGTGTTATTGTTGGTACCTCCTTATGAGTAGTGTTGCTGCTGCTAACAAATGATAATACCAATATACAAAGTGAAAAATAACGTCCACTAAAATTACTAAAATTCATGGTTAATTGATACTGTTCAGCAGCTTTCTGAAGTGTGCAAGGTTTAATTTTGGATGAATGTCCATATAGCCGCTGCATTTTATGCTGTTATGCTTTACTATGTTAACACAAACCGACATGTAAAAAGCACGTCTGCTGCCGTTGTGGTTTGATTGATTTATTTGACGTTGCTGAAACTACAGTAGTATTGACTGATATTTTTCGGTGGTTTGTAGCAGGGAAAGATATGCTACTTTCTGATCGAGGACTGGGCTAGTGTTTGTGAGTTCAACCATAATGCTAGTAGCATTGCTAATAGCGAGGCAGGTGTCGTTGGCATTTGCATGCTGTTCCCTGACCCATCTGCCACCAGACTGGCCTACATTGACGACAAAGGCGACGGCTACATTTTCAATCCGGTATGCTCACGCCACCGTGATAAAAATAACTTGGCAACAGATAACAACGTTTAATTCTTTTGTTCGAATTTTTTGATTAGGGAATAAAAGTGTTGAATAATAATGGTCAGATTTCTATAGCGCTTTTAGGTCGTCACTTCAGAGGCGCTGATGGCAGATAATGTCAAGTGTCAGTTGTATGCTAGAGAGAACTGAGATGTCTTTAGCTTAGATAGAAGTTCCTAGTAAGTTGTCATTAATCGGTAATTGCCACAGTATTTAATTAGTATTTATTTTTTCGAGATTTGATTCCAGTGTAGTATATAGTTAACATGACGTAACACTATGCATTGCATATGTGTATTATGCGTTGTTTTTACTGATCAATAGGTGGATGAAAGCATTATTGAAATTCCGCAGCTCTTGCCTACTACTGTCGGCATACTCTGGAGTTATTCCCTTTCAGATAAAGTAAGTTTGCCTTATATTTTAATTTCAGTTAATAATAATGTTAATAATGACAGTTACTACTATCGTCAGCATATAACAATGGTCAAATTTAACTATGATTGATTATATATACAACTTTATTCTCCATAATACAATGGTAGCACAGTTAAACAAAAAATAAATCTTAACTAAACTTAATTAATAATAATAATATCAACGAAACCGTCAGTAAAACTGTCAGTACTCAGTTAGCATAGCCATATTAGGCTTCAGCAACGTTGGATAATTTCAACATTACTTTAACACTTCGTGTCGGTACAATTTTGCTGGGTAGTCGGAAGTTGAAACACATTCGACATTCGTTTATAATATCATTGTTTGACGTACAAGATAATTTTATTAAAAATCGCATTACCACAAAGTCTAAACTTCGGTAGTCAGTTTAGTTAATGGAGAAACCTCCAGACCATACAGCAGAGCAGGCAGACATTTGCTGTGAACTAGGTGTACTATTACCTCCTCGGATGCAGTTCTTTTCAATTTACCAAAAATTGAGTTGACTGACCGGTGAAAAGAACGTTTTGCATGGTCCAGAAAACACTTTAGCTTATTTGCCCTAACAATGTAGATGCCCAAGTACCTTATTTCATTGACCCACGGCAGGTCTTGGTTGTTTATCTTAATGCTAGCGCATTTAATGTCATGGCGTGGTCCAATACGCATTGTGCAAGATTTTTTAGCGTTTATAGCCATGTCAATAGATAACAGTTCTAGTTCACAGATGCTAACTATAGTTTGCAATTCTAATTCACAAAGAAACCAAATTGGTTCAATAAAACACGAAGGCATTTAAAGCAAGAACAATATACTGAGTAATTAAATGAAGTAACCAGCCAAACATTAGATCACAAAACCCAGCAGATGGAGATGCAGACTACTAACTGTCAGCATCAAAACATTATCATCACAACTACTGCACTGAATACGCTGATGAGGAATTAATGATGACAATAATTATAGGTCTTCCATTGAAAAATTAAAAATGCATTACAACTTGAAAATTATGGCAAATTATGAGAAGGGGTCGTACGATTTTGACCCAGTGCCGCCGTAACAGGGGGACGGAGCAACTGCCTCCCTCCTTAATTTTAGCTTGACGAAACATTTTTTGTCTGAAAATTTTCGTTCTTAAATATATAATTTGGCGCTAAAGATAACCCATTTTGGTTAAATTTTGGGGAAAATTGAAGGTTTGACACTTATCGTGTACACTGTCGCAAATTTGCAGCTGTCTGTCGGAAAATTGCAACTTTCTGGTTTTCTTACTTATTTAATTCTCGACGTCGAGTGTGTGTTTTGACGCTAAGAGAGTCATAAGTCTCGATTTTCTAGGTTCAAGGAAACCTGCGCATGAGGGCATCAAAGAGCGGTACCCCCGTAAAAGTCGCGACCAAATGGCTGGAGATTGACTGACAGTTTGCGAACATGAACTGCTGTAGGCTTTCGCGCGTCATGTGAGCATTAGCTCAAATTGCTTGTTGTTAATGTTGTCGTCATCTTTAATACAGTTGTTGCCAGCAAACCTGGGAGCAAGTGCTCTAAGAAAAAATAGGAGGGGGAGGTTTTTTGGAAAATTAGGAGGGAAGTTGAATATTGTAATTCTGCATTTCTGTAAGACGCTGTTGTCATGATATACGATAGCTTGCAAGCAGAAGTAAGTTTTCTGTGACGCTTAGAATGCACCAAATTCGTTTTTTACCAGGGCTCTGCCTCGGACCCCGCTGGGGGAGCTCAAGACTTTTCTCCAAATCCTCTAGTCGTCTGGAGAGACCCTCTCATTCCCCATCCCCTCGATGCCTACAGTGCCTCGTTCTCGGCGCCTGCGGTGCCTCACCTTGAGTTAGAGGGAACTTGCTCCAAGGATTTGGGGAATAGGGGGGATAGACGCCCTGGTTGTTGCTATTAACTACCACTCTGTAGAATCGTTGTATCTTATCGTGGACTCTGTGCGTGTTTTAATGATCCAGGGCGTGTTTATAAGCTATGACACGGAGAAGATCTGCACGTACTCGCATAGGAGAGAATCAGTGACAGGCGAGTTCATAGTTAATTTCCGTCGTCTGTTAGATTAATGAAAACCAAAATCGACTTGGGTGACAGTTTGGTTTAGTTGGTGACGTCAGTGGTTGCATCAACGAAGTTAATCATCGCCGGGCCCAGTTATTACTTGTACGTAAGTAAGTAAGTGAAACTTGAATTTATGTAGCGCATAGCCGATGGATTCTGGTCTGCAGATGAGTACACCATCTTAGTATGTAAATTGTAAACAGTCACCCATGTAAACTCAGCCTGGCCATCCTTCCGTGGGTAGGCGCAATGAGTACCAGTGAAAGCTGGGACGTAAACAGGCGCACTGTGTGATGCACTAGCCCCGTATCCGTGGTCTCGAAGTGTAAACTGGTGTTTGTTTGAGGTCTAAGGAAACGGAGATCAGCGCCACCCAAGAATTTTATGGCTCGTGAAGGATTTTATTGATTTTTTTCTGGTTGATCCATCTAAACAATTTTTGGATGGGCGACTGTTTGCGAACAGGTAAAGCATGTTGTATATAACAAAGTTATAACCAAGTTAAACTAACTAGACAGTTCAACTCCGCCTTTCATCCCTTCAGGTTCGGTAAATCGATCACCGGCCTGTCTGGCTGGGGTTAAGGTGATGCGTGTATATCTGTGTCGGGTGGCAGATTATCGCAGATATAAACACTGTGTGATCCCACATGGCAGGTGACGCTCTATAGTTCTGAGACTAGATGACGGCAACGCTGACTGCTGAGCAGCAGAACTGTTGCTCGTGATTTCTAACTAACTTTAGAGCTGTGTAGCTTTGCAATTCATCGAGATTCATTTTTGACGCACAACAGCTATGTTCGTCTTTCAGATGAGATAAAAATCATCGACCTTGGATGACTTTAAAAGTCAGTACATGTACTGCAACATGAACTGTATAGGCTGTAGCGCGTATTTCCTAGCGACAGCTGGGCTTTCTGGGTTTGTTCAAGCATCTCTGACTGCAAACAGGTGAGAGCGTAGTATACGTTGGTGAGACTCGGCTGGCGTCCGGTCATCAGCCGTTGTTACTGCATGATGGCGAGCTGACTGTGCAGACGTCATCAGGCACAGTGCAGACTCTGCTGCTGGATTTACATAGCTTTCTCAGCGCCCTCAGCCAACAAACTGACGCGCAGGTGATCTTTGCTATCTGATGAACTACGGTAGTACAGTAGGGGCTGTATAAATTGATTAAACTATAAGCTTCTTAAGTTTAAAGTAAGTAAATACTATGATTTTCATGTATATAGCACCGTAATTCACGTTGTATAACAGTAATAATCTGAGGCGTTGCGTGACACTGGCCGAATATAGTTCTGGTGGAATAAGTTCGTTTTTAAATTAGTTTAAAAGCCGCGCAGTGAGTTGCAGTCCGTTTGAAAGTAAACTGTTGCAGACACTAGGTGAAACAACAGAAAATCAACATCTGCTTAACATTCGTCCAGAGTGAGGTACTGTTAGCAATATGTTTTAGGGCCTGTACTAACCTATGTTTTCTTCCTCAGAACTGATGAATCTATATAGCTTGTTTGTCGCTGTTTTGGCTTTTATTCAGAGGTCTTCAGCACTACGTTAACAGCTGAATGGCATAGGCCTAACATCGTTCCTCTGAATTAGTAAATTAATAGTTACACAATCAGTAAGAAAATTCCATGTGTGGCTTTCCATGGGCTTTAATAAAACACTGAATGTAGTCATAGTATAGTGGTAGGCCTAGTTGCAGCAGTTTTTTTTGTGTGTCTAGAAAGAGGAATGTCTGAAGAAATGTATTGCACTTAAACGGTATGAGTACGAAAGACTTAACACTTTGTTTATTAGAATGTTTACGTTTTTTTATACTATCTACAATTTCTGGCTGCTGAGTGCTAAATTATGGCATATTTTTTGAGGGCAACATCATTGTCTACTGGTGCCATTTGCTTTTTTTCGTTTTTCCATAATAAGTAATCAGTGCTTTTAAAATTTTTTATGCATTCTATGTTTATGCTAGCGGTAAATTCCTTTTTATTGATTATCTGTATGTGACATTTATTAGTCAAATTGTTATAGCATCTGAGTCAATAATATTCTTGTGCATTATTTCTTCGCAGTTCTGCTAAACAGTATTCAGCAGCTTTGGCCAGACCCCTTGCTTCAGAGTGCCAGTTTAGTGATGAATGACCATATGTCTTTTGTATAGAGTAATTTCTCACTAACCGGTTATTCTATCATATATCGTATCAAAGCAGTTGCTAAGGCGTAACACAGGGGCAAGATAACATGCAAGCATACAGTTATCCACAATTTTAATTGAAAATAAAATTTGTAAATCTATAAACTAGAGCAGAACTCATTCAAAAGCTTATAACAGCCGGCCGTCTGTCACAAAATGGCACATTCAGACCATTTACACTAGGAGACTAAGATGCTTCCAGTCAAATCACATTCTGAATTACTAGCTAAACAGTATTGGTTATCCTGTTATCAGTCACACCATCCCAACCATCATTTAACATCTCAGCCAGCCTCAGCTAGAAATATGAAGGGCACGCTTAGTAAATTTGTACCACTCCATGATAACGGCATCTCTGAAGTTGAGCAATACCGTTCTGCTTTACGCACTCTTCATAGTCAAGCAGTTGTAGATGCACAGTCAAACTTTGTACCAAACAGAGTCCTTGGAACTACTCCGCCTGAATTATTGTTATTCGAATGCTATCTTTCTAGATCCATCCGCACTACTCTTGCTCTGTTACGTTCGGGTCACTGCCGGCTCCTCAACTCTTACAAGGCCCGCATCACTGCAGGTGTGGCAGATGTTTGCCCAGACTGTGGAGTGGCACCACACTCTGTTCCAGTGCCCTGCATGCTCGACACAACTGACAACTTAAGACCTATGGAACGACCCAGATGCTGTGGCTGATTTTCTCAAGCTCAACGACAACTGACGAAAAGAGGGGAGCTGTGGGCTACAACGACAACAACAGAAGTTTATAGTGTGTGGTTAAAATGCTTATTATTAGAGCTGTTGAAATTAATGCGTAAAACTTAATGCCTTGATGCATTAAAGAATTAATGCGCATTAAAAAAATTAATGCATGTTAAAAAAGTTAATGCACATACGTAAATTTACTAAATTCTGTGAAGCAGGAGTTCTAACATTCCATTGAACCATATTTATTTGACTATCGAATACTGTTCAAGTAATTAAAAATTGTTTTGTTGCCATTCCATCACTACTGTCACGGTCCTGCGACACAGCCACAAGTTCGTCGGTCGTCATTTCAGTCATCCTCTTGATGTAGTCTACCTACAACTTCAGCAATGTAATGATGCGTTAACTAACATGTTTACGCATGCGTTAAAAATTAACGCTTTGACAGCACTAATTATTGCGTGTATAAAAGGTGGCACAAAAATGCCGAGTAAACTGAAACGTGTTAGTGTTTGTGTGGTTGAAGGTACCAGGAAGCGTGGAAGTTCTGTGAAGCTCTGAATTCCTCCCAGTGTTGGCGTGAGCTCGCTGTCATCGCGCTGCTAAACCTCGACACTGACTTTGGTACACGTTCACTAATAATAATAATAATTGTATAAGTCCAAATTCCATTACGCCGACTTTGCAACAAAGTTCGGGACAAGTTCCTGACAAAGTCGCGGACTTGTCGCAGACACAAATTATGAAAGTCCGCAACACAAATCGCGTCGCCGACTTTCATGATTTGTGTCGGCGACAAGTCTGCGACTTTGTCGTGAACTTGTCCCCGATTTTGTCGCGGACTTTGTCGCAAACATCTCGACATGTCGAAATGGTTTGTGTTTGCAACTTTCATTTTATGGTTTCATGATTTGTCACCGTTTGTGTCCGCGATTTTCATGATTTGCATCCACGACTTTCCCCGCAGGGAAGTTTAGGTGAAAGTCGGTGTAATGGAATTTGGGCTATAAGCAGCAGCAGTGGCATCCCGGGTTGAAAGAAGTAGGAAGCAGACAGTTGCAATTTTTTCACAGACTAGTGCAAATTTCCAACGTACATGTAGAAGATTACAGGTGCTCAAAATTTTGATTTTGTATTCAAGTTTTTCCAAATTAGGGATTTCCGGCTCTAGATTTGGTATTTTTTGGAGGAAAATTTTTCAGCAAGAAAAATTTTTTTACAAATGGTTAAAATTTACGGGGGAGAGAATATACTCTGGCCTTTCCCTGTTATGACGCCGTTGATGAGGAGTACTATGATACAGTTACAGTTATACATACCGAGTAATTATATGTGTATTAACATAACCACTGTCTGGAGTGGGGTAAGTGAGTGGTAAACGAACTTATGCACACTTTACACGTGTTTAACTGGCCTTTATTTACGCTTGCTGTGTGTTCTGTCGTTTGTTTGTTTGCACTTGAGCCACGTGGAACAGTCCGCCATCATCGCTACAACGGCTTTCTTCTTAGTGAAACTTAAAACGTTGTTGTTGTCACTAATTTTCGGTTTTCTTAAGAAGTTCGGATAGATTTTTGTATTTGTCTTAGGTTTTGTCTTGTGAATCACTGGCCATTTTGTAAGTGGTTATTTTTGATTCGTTGACTGAATGCTGTGTGCTTTGCAGCTGTGAGAGTTTATCAAGTTATCGGAGATGCCGGAATGGTGATGTCATTGCAGAACATTTCGGTCAGTCCATTTACTATCTCTTAACCAAACTGCTATATTGCTTGATTCCCACTGGATTCCTACTGGAAATCAAGTTTTTACACTGTATACTTTTTTTACATATTTTTGTGGAGAGTGTAGGTGAAAGAATTCTGAAAGTCACTGGTTTTTTAAAAAAAATTTGCAGTGCATTATGTGCTAATTTATAAACCTTATTTGTCTTACTATTCACTGTTGTTTTTAAATATTGTTTAAAATGTTTATTTGTCATTTGTGTGTGTTTTTGTTTTTCGCAGTTTATGTACAATTTTAACGTAAAATAAAACGCGTTTTGGTTTGTGATTTTTTTTCTGCAGTGTGTTATGTAATTAATGCATTACTGATTGTAGTTAATAGAGGACCGTAATTTGCTGGCTGGATACGTTGCAATGTACCTGGGCGACTTCGACACTGCACAGGGTCTATTCCTTTCGTCTACACGACCAGCTGTTGCCCTCGAGGTGATTGAATTAAAATATCTGTGTCCCTACCAGTTTTTACAGCTAACTATTTTACCTTTACGTTAAACTACTGTCTGAGGTGATACAAGTGAGTGCTGAATGAAATTTACATCCCAGACAGTAGTTTAGTATACTTATTCCACGGTCGCTGGCGGTCGGTCGTTTTGTAAGGCTACACTGTCGTTCGTTTGGTCATGCTTGACTGCATGATCCGTGGAGTGGAGTTGTCAACCCACGTTGTACCACTGCAGACATTGTGCTAGAGACAGGCCTAGGTTGTACTGTGAATTAAATTGTCATCTGTCTGCTGACTCGTAATAATTGCTGCAGCAGTTCGCAAGAGTTTTCTTTTTGGGACTGTCCCAACATAGAGTAACATAATTTGAAGTATTTTCTAAACAGAACATGGTTTATAAATTGTAAATTATCCTGAAGGTGCTTTGTATGCAGTTAGAGAATGAAAAATGTGTCTGCATGCATGTGTGTTTCTCTGCTCTTTACTAATTAATCTTGACGCTCGAACCCATTAGAAACGTTATTTTGTCTCTGTGATGTCTGTATGTAACCAGCCGCCCAGGTTAACTCAGCCTGGCCATCCTGCGTGGGTAGGCGCAATGAGTACCAGTCTAAGCTGGCACGCAGACAGGCACACCGCGCGATGCACTAGCCCCATATCTGTGGTCTTGCAGTGTAAACTGGTGTATGGCTGAAAGCTAGGGAAACGGAGCTGACTTTGTGCCTTTCTCGTGATGTACAAATTGACAGCGTATTGTATTTTTGTAATGTATTGTGTGGTCTCGAACGACTGCACCATATAAACCTTGGAGCAAAAATGTGCCAAGAAAAAAATGGGGGAAAGGTTTTTGGGGGAAATTAGAGAGAAGTTGATATTCATGGCATGCTGCACGTTAGCTTGTAACTCATGATTTACGATATCTTGCAACCAGAAGCATTCTGTAAGTGAGTGAGTAAGTAAGTAAGTAAGTAAGTAAAGTAAAATGTAAATTTATATAGTGCATATTGTTAAAATTAACCTCTAATGCGCTTGTCACACTAGTACTGACTGAACAGGATTGTTTTAAAGAACTGTTTGA
>Ga0056128_1009144_pt1 | contig 12469 bp, 6 predicted proteins | sample WorMetLIZISLAND2_FD_71113 | JGI IMG/M metagenome (GOLD analysis project Ga0056128, IMG submission 71113) | Marine gutless worms symbiont microbial communities from Max Planck institute for Marine Microbiology, Germany - Olavius geniculatus... ...
GCCCACAAATTAGGACAGATAGAATTTATTGACGTTTTTCCATTCATTTTAACACGTATTATGCCTGGTCTGCTTTCCCCAGGTAGTGCAAAAGCAGACGTTGGGTGAGGTAAAAACTAAGGCTCTTATTTCATAGCTAGTTGTGTCATAAATATTTCTGCCAATTATTATTAAAATCTGCTAATCTTTATTCGAGGTACGATCGATAATGTTGGGTCATTTGATGGCAAGTTGTGTCAGGAATATTTTTGCCAAAAATTATTAAAATTTGATAATTGGTTTTCAAGATACAGTTGAAAATGTTGGGGATGTTTTTTGGGACACAGTGTAATTTTGTCTTGTTCTGTGTACCACATTCGTATGTTGCATGCACAGGACTGTATTACAAGCTGGATGGTCCGGAGAAGTTGGCCATATTCCTGGAAGATGCGGAGAAATTTGTGCCGCCGCTGGCGCCGTACGCTCTCCCGCCTCCCGAGCTGTTGCCAAGGCGACGCACAGCTGCTGAGGCAAAACGGATGTTTCCAAAACCAATTGAACTGCGCGGCTACTGCCCAGTTACCTTCCTCGAAGGAAAGTGCAGGTTTGTACAGTCGTCCTCATAAGAATAAATTTATGTCATTTTAGTAGCACCAGCACCTCTGTATTATACCATATGTAAATGTGTTTGTAACATATGTATTACTACATATTACTAAAGTTGAGAATTTTTTTTAGCAAAGTTGCACTAAGTGTATTTGCATTGCAATATTAAGAATAACGAAAATGCTGCTGGTACAAAAAGTAAATTGGAATGTACTAATGGGACAAGTGTGTAGAAAAATAGCTAGGCTTATGTATATTTGTGCATTACTTTTTACATATTGCTCGTTGATGTTCCTGCTAGTTTTCTTTCTATTCTGAAGTGAACCTACATTTTAAGTCGTCTGTTGATTTCAGTTGTTAGCCGTTGTGTAGGATGATGTCTGCATTCGTTTAGGTTTGAGGCAATTGTACCCGGCAGTCCAGAGCTCATCGCTGAATATCGGAACAAACTTTACTACTTGGAATCGGTCGAAAAGCTAGAGAAATTCATGAGGTTTCTATGCATTGCTGTTGACTATCTCTAACAGACTGCAGTCCCTTGTTGCTATCAGACCATTAGTATTATAATAATAGTAATAATCTGACTTGTAAAGCACCAGTATGTGCTAAAAGAAAGACTTCAGTGGCGCTGGCGGACAGAACTAGTCGCTGAGGTTAAATGTCTGACGGAAGATGTGTGCCATCGTTACATGCAAAACTGGGGAAAAAAACATCAGTTCAGTGTTGTCTGTGTTCATCTGCTTAGATGTGCACGTAACCATAAGGTAAGGTAGCCCTAAAAGACCTGCCACAATGCAGCAACGTATTAGGATGGCCGCATAGCAACAGAAACGTTTAACTTCATGTAACCACGTGTGTTAAAAAGGTTCGAGCAGAAAGACTTGCATGCTGAATTTTAATTTTGCCCCAAAATTCGACCAAAATGGGAGCTTCCAGTCTTCAGTTTATATTTTTGGATGAAAAGATTTGGGCAAAAAGACATTTTTTCAACAGGCTAAATTTTAGGGGGGCTGCCCCTTGCTCCGTGCCACGACGCTACTGACATCAACCTAAATTAACTGCTAAATGATTCTATACAAATTCCATAGAGAACTGCAGTGAGGTGTCCTCGAAGACTTGTCCTCATCCTCGAGGCACCTCGAAGACAAAGAGCAGTGTCCATGGCCTTGGCCTTGGTTCCAAGTCCTTGGCCTTGAGATAACGTCCTCGGCCATAATACTGACAGCTTTAATAAATTCTGTTTATCGTTGCCGTGAGTTTGAGCACAAAGCTGAAAAGATTTTGAACATTAGCTTTTGACATTATCAAAACCCATGATGCTAGTAATTGTCACTGTAGTAGTGGCTTTTCGATGTCTTTGATTTAGGCCTTGAGTTTGTTTGGCCTTAATCCCAAGTCCTTGGCTTTGGTCCCAAGTCCTTAGCCTTGGTTCCAACTTGTTGTCTTTGTCATTGGTCCAAAGCTTGTTCTTGCTTTTCTTGTAAGTCCTTGGCTTTGAACACATACTCCTTCATAACATCACTGGAAAACTGTTTGCTGATTACTACTGTACTGTTTGTACTGCAGGAAGCCAGAGCAGTACTGCGACTTGAAACTGCCTCACAAGCTGCCTCCGAAGCGTGAACCAATCGTCGTCAACACGCTACCGATGCTTGGCTACCTGGAGCAGACCGTCGCTGTGGCTATCACCAAGGCGATGACTGCTGTCGGAACGATCAAACCCAAGTATCCGTTCCTCAGTGCATCCAAGTCGGCGCTCGTCTACGTTGCCTTCCATCTGAAGGGTAGGTCTGTGCATTGTTTAGCTGCGGCACTTTGGAATTGTTGATGCACGTGCAGAGCGACGTAACTTAACTGACACGGTTCAGTTTCTGATGAACTGACCAATGGACGAGCAGGACGATACGATTCCGTTGGTCATCGGCTGACGCGTATGTGGCGTAGTATCGTAGTCACCGATCCCGTCATCAGAAGGTGCCTACTGTAATCCGTTACTGCTTGTCCATTGGTCAGTTCGTGAAAAAGTTCAGTTCAGTAACTCGCCTTTACACTGAAATTGGTAAATTTCTTCACACGCAGGCTTCAAGTTGTCATATAAATGATGCTGAGAACAGCCAGTCTTTGGTTTAAGAGCACGGTCTGATGACAAGACCAGTCTTAGAGAATAGCCTCGGTTTTGGTCTTATATTTCTTTGGCTTTGGGCACAAAATGCCACAAGTACTTTAAAAAACTATTATTCACTTTCCACGTAGCCGACGGCAAATCCAAGGATCCTGCTGAAGAGTTGTTCTGAGCACACACCGGATCAGCAACTAAACCCACTATGTAGCAGTTTACCTCTGAAACCTTGCATCTGGTTTAATTGGTTGTGAAATTCTCACCTTCCACGTACATGTAGCTGCTTGTAACTGAGTAGCCCAATTAAAAGGCTTTGGACAAAGTTCAAATCAAAAGCAAAGTTGGTATGTCACTACGTATTTTAACAGTCTTCTGCAGAGTTAGGAGGATTTTTTGCCTAACACCTGTTGAATTGAGGTGATATGGCACTCCAAAGTGCGTACTGCAGTGATTGTAAAAGCTGTTGTAAATGACCTGTGCACAGCAAACAATCCAAACAGCCCGGCGTACCTGCGCACCAAGTACAAGAAGCAGCTGGAGAGCTTTGAAGAATCTTGTGACCTTATCAAGTACCTCGGCAACACAATGACCAAGCGATACCAGGAGCCGCAGGATCGACCATTCGACTTCGACTTCAAACTGGATAAATTCGTCCAGCTGCGAGGCAACCCGCCACTGGCTTCCATAACACAGATCGCCTGACACTCCGCATGGTTTCCATCCAATGCAATGCAGGAAAACACACCACTGCCTCCATACTTGCATCACTTGCGTTTGTCATGAACTTGCTTGAATATTTCTTTGCGTCGCGTGCTTAAAAATTTTGCACAAAGGCCTCGCGTTGCTTGCTTTGCATTGGAAGGAAACCAGGCTATAGACGTTATACTCAGATATATCAAGTTCATCTGCAGATCGTTTGTGCCAAGAGTTTAATTATATATCTGCGTTATATCTTCGTTTGTTCCCAGTGACAGTTCATTTTAAGCATTGTTTATTTTGCTTAGTTTCTGTGCAGTTTTTATTTAGGCCTTTAAAAAAATTTCTGTGCTTCCGGTTGCCGTCTGTCCATAGAAACAACTGGGCTCCTAGAAAATACTGGACCCTCAAGTATTAGTGGTTTTTAGTTTGCTTTCAGTTTCACTCGAAAAATACTGTTTGCATCTAGTCCATGATGCTGCAGTATCTGCTTTAGTTCATTGGTACTATTCCATGTGTCAGTTTGTTGTTGGTAGTTGTTGTGTTATATTACATGAAATTTTAAGAATTTTTCCACTTCATCCCTATTTCACTGGCTGCTGGAAGCAGATTTTTTTTAGACCTCTGTGCCTTACATAATAATTTTATCAGCCTTTTAATATGTAAGGCCTAATGAAAATGTTGTAGCTATTGGTGTTTTTATGTTGATTAAAGTAATTTATGTCTGACATCGTCTAATAAGCCTACATATGGTACTAGCTGTATTGCAAAATTAGTTAAAAACACAGATATATAAAAATATAATTGCCTAAGATTCGCAATATTCAGCTCACAAAGCAGCGTATGCATTACTGGAGTTACAACGTGAAATAAAAAGCACAAAGTGCTGTTACTAATTGGTTTGTTACAATGCCTGCTGTTAGTGCCAATGGAAATCAAGGCACTGTAACAAAATTGCAGATACTACATTTAAAAACTATTCTCGATTCCTTCTAATGGCAACTTTGCAGCGAAACCCCGGGATGGATGTTCGTCATTTTAATTTTAAATCTCACACTTTAATACCTAATTCCATCAATATCTCCATCTTTATGCATCACCCGAGCAAGCCAGAAATATCTTTACACTCACATGCATCCATGCATTTGGTCTAGTCTACCACTATCATATCACCTAGCTGACCTGTCTGTTCCACAGCCCGCTGTCCTCTAATAGACAGCATTATGAGATTGATGACTGTCTGGAGGATAACAGGGAAGATTATTAGAACTGCCATTAGTCTTACATATGCACAATTATAATGGCAAATTCGTACAATGTTAGGTTTAGGTTGTTTCTGTGTTTTATGTTTCATATTGGGGTTTTCTGTAAAGGTTAAACTTACTGTTGCATTGTTATTTGTCTGTATGTGCATTTTGCCTGGAAAGGCCAACCCGAAATGACCTATACTGTGTCGGGTGGGACGTTAAACCCTACACACTAACTCACTGTCTGTTTCATATTGAAAACCGACATTGGTATTTCATGTAAAGAAATTAATCAGGGAAAACAATTCATTTTGTCCTAAAAAGTCAGGGAAAATGAATTCTGCAGAGTAGTTGGTAGGAACCATGAAATTCATACAATTACCACCTTCATTTGTACTAACTTATTGATGTTCTGATAACAGTGCTGCCTTCCTCAGATTGGTTCCTGTTTGCCACTAGGTGTCACTACAGCTACCAACTTCCTCACTTCTATAACAAATTGTTTGCCATGCTGTCATCTAGGGACAAACAGAAACTGTTCTGCAGAAGGCCACAAAGGCTGCCAAAGCATCAGAATATCAGCAAATAAAGGTTGAAATTTGATGAATTCTCAAAGTTTATCAGTATAGCATTTCAAAACATTTCTCTTAATAGCAAACAATAGCAGAGAGCAATAAAAACGTGGGTTTGTACGCCCCTCAACATCATCATATTTTCAAATAAAGTCACAACGGTGACACTTTCTTCAACTGGCATGTTTTAATAATCGAGTAACAGTAATTAAAATCAGCAGATTTTGGTAATTTCACAAGCATTACAGTACTACATACTTTATACTAATGCAGCAATTTCCAGCAAACGAGCGCAAGTTCTGCAAATCAACAAACTGTGATTTACGCTCTCCAAAAGTATACACAAAAGATAACACTTTGTCAAATGTCAGAAAAACTTAAATACCAAAGGTAATATAACTACAAGTCGCAATGAAAAGGCACTATGTAAATACTGGCAAAACACCTAACTAAAATGCAACTGCTGATATTTAAAGAGCAACACTGAACGCACAAACTAAGATCCTCTTGGACAACGTATGTACAGTAGTGACGGCCACGATATCGGCCTTTTCTGCAAAAAATGCCGCAAACATCCGACCTATATGTTATGGTATTTCACAGACGACTGCTAAATCCTTAGTGCAGTGTTACTCCATTTTTAATTCGATGCCTTACTTCTAAAACCAATCAACTTCGCAATGTAAAAGCTGGCTGAGGCAATTTTTTTAGTACTAAGACTGGCACTATTCATGTTTTTTTTCTGTTGCAATACTGAATGGCCAGTCTATTAAAATCAAACGCCATAAAATCATCGTGTAGCACACGAGTAACAATGTAACTTCGTACACAGAGATCGTGATTAATTCGGTCGGCTGGTGTTAGCTCGCAATGGAACGAATGCTCTGGCAGACTCGGGAAACAGAATCTTGTACACGCCAGGGCGGACCTCCTGTACTGATGTCAGCTGACCTACAGCATTGACAAATCATTACGTCAATGACATAACAACAGAAAAACTACACAGTGTCTCAAAAAATTAGTCCAAATTGTTTTTGTCATAACTTTGTCAATTTTTCACTAATCTTGGTAATTTTTGGCATGACGATGGCCAAGACGATGGAATTATGACACCCTTTTCTACCTCAAATCTATGTTTCACATGGTAGTGCACTGCCATCAATTAGGTTAAGTGGAAAATGAGTGCATCTTGCATAATTCTATCGTCTTAGCCATCGTTGTGCCAAAAAAATCGAAGTTGACAAAGTTATCAAATTTGACAAAGTTATTACAAAAACAATTTTGACTGTTTGTTGAGACATCACAGGCTGAACGGTAGTTCAAGCCATGCGTTAACGGCGACTTCTCTTTCCTATGAAAAGACCAAAAATTCGACCCCCCACAGAATCAAAACCCCTGATCTGACCTAGATAAAATTTGGTACAGTTGATTATGTCGGCTAGTCGATCCCTCAAGCAAAATTTCATGTAAATCTGCACAAGGGGGCTTCTCGGCAAATAGGTGAAATATACGCAAAAATTTTTCTAGCTGTATATATACCTTTTTCAACTCACCTACAGATCAGACCCTTCAGCAGACGTGCGATGGCTCAAATGACAAAGTCTCGCGCAAGAACGTGCCTTTTGGGGATTAAAAAATTTGAATTTAATATTTAACGTATTTATTCAAAAAATTCCAAAAAATTACAATGGAGCCTGAGGGGAAAATTAAACAATTATTAAAACGGTCATAACTTTGGCTCTGTACAAGACAGAGTCGTAATTTTTGGTTCTAGGGTATGGTTTTCGGGGATGGCCAATCAAATGGTGTCATTTAATTTTACCCTGGACCCTCCCTGGTTGCCATGGCAACGAAATTTGGGACAAAATGGGCTATAACTTGGCTTGTGTAAGAGATATCTGTGAGACTTTTGCGTCTATAGGGGGGTTTTCGGAGATGGGCCATTGAATGCTGCCAATCGTATTTTCCCACGACCGATCCCCATTGGCATGGCAACGAAATTTAAGACAAAATGGGCTATAACTCGACATATGTACGAGATATCTCTGAGATTCTTGCATCTAACAAGGAGTTTGAGGGTGAAGCAAATAAATAATTTAAGTAAGTCTACCATGGTTGACTTTCGTTGCCTTGGCAACGAAATTTGTAGAATTTTTGCAAAAAAATTGGCTAGAACTCGGTTATCTACGAGATGAGCTCAGACTTTAGTTTGACTCAACTTTATAGACGTTTGCGGTCAAACATTTTATGCAACGGTCCAATAACTGCAATAATACGATTAGTTAAATTAGCCTTACTGAAGTGTTTTCTGGGCCTATATTAAGCGGGTGATGCATGCAATATTAGTTTGTATATTCATATGGCTATTTTGTGGATATAGAAGGAACTGTGTTCAGTATTGTCAGCAATGCAGGCCAGCGGTGACGTCATGCCTGACGCGTGTCGTCTGCTTTGTTCAGTCATGCCATTAGGTAGTAAGTAACAGTTATAAGCGGCTTGGCTGCTGTAAGAAATATCTGAAGTGCGATATCTTTGTAACTGATCACCAGTAGGAAAACAGTATTTTAGTAATAAAACAGCAAATATAAATGTACAAAACATCAGTTTATACAAGTGTACAAGCGTTAACAGCAACATTTAAGGACTTGCACATCGAAAACAGCAAAAATTACAAAAGGTGATATTATTCAGGAACACATTGACACACAGTCAGTGTGATGCGGGTAATATCACCTTTTGTAATTTTTGCTGTTTTAGATGTGCAAGTCCTTAAATGTTGCCGTTAACAAGTGTATTAACTGATGTTTTGTACATTTAAGGCATATAACAATGCAAGTCTTCAACAACAATATTGAATAGCACCATTATCACCATTATGCAGCTATCTTACCAGTGTTTTCACTGCACAGAGAATGCTGTTGATATCAGACAAAAGTAGGCTTATACGTTACACTATCAGTAAACCCCACCGATCGGATAATGCTCTATAGTTTGCATTACATGTCTGGCCTGTCCATCCCACCCATGGTGTGCCAACTTTCAACTCAGAAGGTCAAAGGTCATACCACTGATCTGATATTTTTACGCGCGAAAGCAGGTACTGCTATAGCACATCTTAGCTATCGCAATTCTGTCTGTCCGTCCGTCTGTCTGTCACACGGGTGGATCAGGCAAAAACGGTGCGAGGTAGGATCACCAAATCTTCACCATCGGCTGCATAAAAGACTCTAGTTTCAGGAACTGTACAGCTTTTTCATAAATTCGAAGGGGGTCTCCCCGAACGAGGGCGCTAAATGAGAGGGGGGTGGACAAAATTTGCGATTTTCGGCCAATAACTCGCTGTATCTCAGTAACGGTGCGAGATAAGGCCTAGGTTACTATTAATCACCAATAGGAAATCGTATACTGGCTGTCGATTGGCGCCAAATTCAATGACCTTGAACGCCAAAATAGGGGGTTTTACAGATGTTTTTTTGCAATATCGGGCTGCGCAAGTCTTTATCATTCACAAGAAGGCGCCACCGTCGCCAACGCCACACGCGCCTATGGCCAATGTGTATTATGGTCCCGATGGGCCGAGTCCAAGTGATATGCGATTTTTGAAACTATAACTACTGAACTGTAAATGCTATAGGCTTTCGCGCGTCTCATGATCTTTGCTCAAATTTCTTGTTACTCGTTATTTTCAGCATAATCATGATCCCCAACTAACTAAGCTCAACAGCAGACTGAATAAATAACGTCAATTGTCTGGTTAAAGCAAAATTGAAATTAGTAGCCAGCACAGGAGCTGACTCGTGGATAACGGAGCAGAGGAAGACAGAAAACTAAAAGGCGCTCGTGGGAGTGCCAAGTAAAATCATTTAAACTTTAATACTACAACTACGACTACTACAAGGTGGTCCAAAAAACCGGACCTGTTTCAGCGTTGATAACTTTGCGACGATTAGCGGTAGAAAGGCGTGTGATAGGTCAAAAGTTTCAGGATGCTTTAGAGAAAAAGCGCCTGACAAGCATAGTGGATCATTTAAATATTTTTTTGCCTAATTTGCATGAATCATTACCCCCGGAAATTCAGCCGGATTCGACTGTAATGCATGGATTTAGCATGAATATTTGAGCTTTTGTAACTTAGCGACATTTATTGGTAAAAAGACACTTGATATGTCAAAAGTTTTGCAATCGTATATACAATCAAAGTAAAGCTTGCATGTCTGTCCATTTAAATATTCTTTGCCTGATTTACATAAATCTGCGCCACCCCTAAAATCATGCTAAATTGACAGTAACGCATGGATATAAGTAGATTTTTTCATCAGCATAGAGTGAAATAACAACAATCATTAACACACATGTTTAGTTTAGATGAAATTCAACACTGGCAGTTAGACTCCTTTTGCATTCATAACCATCTGACCCCTTACCCGAGGGATTCAGAGTCTGAAGGAAAGAGAGACAGGAGCTGGCAAAGCTGCTGGAAAAGAAATAACCTGGGATAAAGTGCCAAAAAAGGGTAAAAAAAAATCTGGTGGGAGCCAAAATATCATTCAGCATACTGCGGCAGCAACAACAGAATTATACACCAAACCACTGCAATAATCACCAAAAGACCAATTTGCACAGATGTATCTGGGGAGCCAACCCTGGGTTAAGAAAGCATAGAAACTAAAGGGTGTTTAAACAAAAAAAGAAGAAAATGTGACAGGCAGTTCGTACCATCATACATCCAGCCGTGCAGAAGCTTATACGCCTGGCTTGCTGCAGACTCGCTCACAAACTTAACATAGACACTGTCCTGTGAACAAACACCATGCACAATTTGCACAAACACAGCTACAGCGTGACTTCTTATAAAGGTAAAGGTATCCCACACTCAATAACGAGCGTAGTGGTCGGAGCCGATCCCGGGCTCTAGGCAGTCAGCCCACAGGTGAGAGTCATAAACGTGGTGGTAGGCTGTCATTACTTTCCAGCAGGCCCACGGTTACCTTCCGAGCCAGAGTGTTACCACTTATCACCCTATGACTGGTACCAAATTATATGCTTGGTGACAGAGGCACGTGTGTGAACAACTTGCCCAAAGTCGTTATCTGACAGTGCCCCAAGTCGGAGTCAAACCGGGAACCTTTCGGTCAGCAGTTCGGCCCGTTACCATTACACCACCAAGCGACACTGCCAATGCATAACTCACATAATAACAGCAATAATAATAATAACAAAACATCTGCAGAATGCCCTAGTGCTGTAGCTTCAGAGGCACATAACTTGTCACTGTGCATTATACTGATCAAGAACAATATTTCCAGCGATGTACATTACTATTAGATAATTTGTTACAAAAAAAGCAGCAACATTACAAGGCCGTCACATATCGACACAGAACAACTAGTAAAGAATACAGGAGATTGCAAAAATTACCACCATTGGAACGATTCAGCTAACAAAATAGTGGAAGCAGATTTCAGTGGTATGGACATTTCAAACGTAAAGCTGATCTGGACTGCATGAAGTAAAGCATATTGATGCAGACAGAGGGAACTAGACAGAAGGCACGTCCAAAGCAGACTTAATGAAATAGTATCAAATGACATAGAGAGAGTTTTGGAAAATTCCATGACAATGCTCAAGATGGTGACCTATGAGACAAAAAATCAAAAGCTGGCTAAACCAAGTTTCCAAAAAATGGCTATTAAAACGCCACAAACGAAATGCTAAAATGTGTCTCAAATACCAGACCCATAACATTTTCAAACAGCTCCAGAAATCCTGAGTTCATCATCAACAAATTTTGGCACAAGCAAACAGTGCTATTAAGTGCTGATTCAATGACGATTCTTCATACCAAAATCTACTGATACTGAGCCAAAATTGTTGTAGTTATTGGAAAACGTAACAGCAGTCCGGTTTCTTGAGACACCATGATTGTGACGACACGCAGCAACAGAATTTACCGGAGCATCGGGAGTGGTGCCGATGTGCAATATGCCAGCATGAGCTCCGCAACGTTCCAGCACCGCATCCGACAACTTCTCTTCATCGTATGACCTACGCAACATAAGAAGCCCAGCTGTTGCTAGAGAAGGCCAACCATACACCTGAAGGCCAGCAAATGTGAATGAGGGGACAGCTCAGTACCCCTGTTTGGAGGGATGAGGAAGGTCAGCAACGATCAAATGATTAACCAACTAGCTGAAGAAAGTTACAACAAAACCAATTAGGTCAGTAGTACTGGCTGCCAGAAAGATCAACAGAATGACTGTGCATTGTAGCACGCTTGTGCAAAATATACTATTAATGATAGCCTATAATTAAGTATACTACTACAACGCAGTCGTAGCCTGCAGGTATCTCCGCCAAGGCAAAGCTATTCGCCAGGTGGCGTCACTATATTCGCTTTGCCAGCAGTTCCCTTATGCCCCCTTTAACGCAATGGTAACGAAGATACATCCATAACTTTTTGAGTTATCTTTCTGACACACAGACAAACAGACAGACAGACAAACAAAAACCGGCAATAACATAACCTCCTTGGCGGAGGTAAAAATGCATATATTCTATCAAGAACAACTTCAGGAAAACTTTTTCTCCGTCATAAGTTCTTCAATGTGAATCCTAACGTGACACAACTGTATATCTGCCAAGCTATCAACTCACAACAAATACCACTATTATATCTAAATGTGCTTGACTGAATTTTACTAACAGAACTTTTGTCAAATGTCATTCAAATAAATGTGTCAGAAGACTAAATGATGTCAAGACATGTACTTACTCCGACGGATCGAGCATGTTGCGGATTCTGAGGCAAGGTGAAGTGCACTTGACCATCGTCAGTGCAGCCCCGGTCCTCTGAGCGTGATATGCTGTAACAAACGAAAATTCCATCTACTAATTTACTAACTTATTTATGTCCATCTACCAAAATTCTTGATCAGTGGTGTCTGAGAATGCTGCTAGGAATTAATTGGCAACAGCATGTGCGCAACGACGAAGTCAGAAGGTTAACCAAGCAACCCCATCTCTCAGCCATAGTCCAGTCAAGGCGCCTGTCCCTGTTCGGACACATTGCATGAATGCCTGACGAAACAGATGCAAAACAGATCATAACAGCTTCCCCCGCAGGAAACTGGAGGAGACCACTGGGACGTCCTCGTATTACATGGATGAAAACCATTCAGCAGGATCTGAAATCCAGCGACCTCAATATGGATGACGCAGTTGACTTGGCTCAGAACCGTCCACTCTGGAGA